>Ga0068714_10003123_pt1 | contig 20070 bp, 12 predicted proteins | sample MTBNYHSulfiMetaG_FD_62988 | JGI IMG/M metagenome (GOLD analysis project Ga0068714, IMG submission 62988) | Enrichment culture microbial communities from rom New York Harbor, USA that are MTBE-degrading - MTBE-NYH (New York Harbor Sulfidogenic)... | ecosystem: Environmental > Aquatic > Marine >... | reverse complement strand
CGCTTCCTGGCGGAATTCCCTGTTATACCTTCCTTGCGGGATACCTTTCACTATGACACCTCCGTCTTTCTATTTTACCTGACTTTGGTGTCCGTTTTTTCCATCTTACCTCACGTAGAAGTTACTTAAATTGTTGATTACCACACAATTGAGGTAAATGTTGGGTCACTTTTGCTTGTTTTGTGCAGCGTAGGCTCATTCCAAAGGATGAATGAGTCTGTCCACACTCGGTAAAACGTAAATTGGGTCTCACTGGTGTGTTATTGAATCTATTGGGGAAAGATTCATCCCGCAGAGTTTTACCCTCGTGCGTGGTGGCAGCCTAATCTGAGGATACCCGAAAAGTCGGTTTAATATCCGTCTTTCTCGAACATCCAACTCCTGCAAACATGGCGGGGAGGTATTGACATTATATACTCTGAGGTATATAATATGTTGTATGGATAAGAGTAAAAGATTGAGATTGATTACTCTGACATGCCTGCGTTGTGGTCACGAGTGGGTACCTAATAGACCTGTGGAACCAAAGGTATGCCCCAGATGTAAGTCTCCCTATTGGAACAAACCCAGGTGGAAGGGGGTGAAGAAATGAGAGCGGCTCTGTACGCCAGGGTCTCAAGCGAGGAACAGGTTGAAGGCTACTCTATAGACGCGCAAAGTAGAGCCTTTAGGCTGTTGTGTGAGAGTAAACAATGGACTCCTCATCGAGAGTACATCGAAGAGGGGAAGTCTGCCCGGACAGAGAATATCAATAAGCGCCCGGTATTCAAGCAAGCCATGGATGACGGTCTTAACCATCAGTATGACGTTTTGGTTGTTCATAAAGTCGACAGATTCTCGCGTAAATTACGTATTACATTGGAATATTTTGACAAGTTGGCGAAAGCGGACGTTGGCTTTGTTTCCATTATGGAGCAAATGGATTTCTCGTCACCCTGGGGCAAGTTTGCACTCAGCATGTTGGGAGCACTGGCCGAATTCTATTCCGACAACCTCAGTCAGGAGACCAAGAAGGGTTGGCATGAGAGAAGGGAACAAGGGTTGTACTGCGGGACATTACCTTTCGGTTCGATGAAGAGCGACGATGGGATACCTGTGCCCGATATGCAGGAAAGGAAAATCGCCGTAGACGGGCAGGATATGACCGTCCGCAACTACGAAGGGCTCAAGATGGCTTTCGAGCTTGCGTCTCAGGGGAAATCGGACAGGGAGGTAGCACTTGCTCTCAACGCCGCAGGATACAGAACGACGGGAAGTCATGGCTCGAGGCCGTTTTCCAAGGACACTGCAAAGGGTATGCTGAAGAACAAGTTCTATATCGGATACATCCCTGACGGAAAGGGGGATTGGATGGAAGCGAAGCACGAAGCCTTTATCAGTGAAGAGGTTTGGCATCAAGCTCAGGAATCCAGGGAACGGAACAGAAAGTCGCCCAAACACAGACCAGCCAAAGCTACTATTTCCTCAATAACGGGGATAACCTATTGTTGGTATTGCAAAGGTAGAATCCACATTGGCACGAGTCAACATGGCAAACGGCGTATGTTCTGCTACAACCGAAGTAAAGGATGGGATTGCCCACAGAAATCCGCTCTGCTCGAAATCTATGAGTACCAGATTGAACGGTACCTTGAGACCTTCCATATACCGGATGATTACCAAGCCCAGATATTGGAGGCTCACAAGAAACTGCAAGCTGCATACGACGATAGGGAAAAGAAAAAGGCTGAACTTGAGGCACGACTTAAGCGGATTCAGAAGATGTTCCATTGGGGAGACCTCAAGGAGGACGCGTATCTGGAAGAGAAAGCTGACATTCTAAGAGCGCTGCAAAATCTAACTCCGCCAGAGGAGAAATCGCAGTTGCTGGACCGGCTGGCTGACTTCCTGAAAAGCGTTGGCAAGGCCTGGAAGGACGCGAATCAAGACCAGAGGAATAGACTCGCCCGCCAGCTTTTTGAGGAAATCTGGGTCAAGGACAAGCAGGTTGTAGCAGTCAAGCCAAGACCAGAGCTGGAACCTTTCTTCCGACTTTCATACGAGGAGTGGCTGGAAAAGTTTGAATCCGAGAGTTCGAATCCCCTCGGGGTCGCCAGTGCCATACATATTGACCGGCCCTAACCACTCTGGCATTAACTCCTTAAACTTGCCTTTGAACGAGGGTGGAGAGGTTGTTTACCCTTAATATATTTCCTGCCTCCCGAGCTACTGGTACTTCACTTACTTGGCTTGGCTCTAATTTTAGATTAAGCGGAATGTGACCAAATCATACGGAGGTTAGCCCATGCAGTATGCGACAATAATATGCGAAAAGAAAGATGGAATTGCCAGGATAACGCTGAACCGCCCTGAAGTACTCAATGCGCTAAATGCTCAGCTGTTTATAGAACTAAAAGAAGCACTGGAAGATATTGCCAGTGATGATACCGTGGGAGTTGTGGTGCTGACCGGCCGCGGACGGGCCTTCTCTGCCGGGGCTGACGTTAAAGAAATGAACACAGGCAATCAGGACAGGTCGCCAAATCGCCGGTGGCTGCACTTTGAGGTGAATGAGGCAATAGAGAACCTGGACAAGCCGGTAATCGCCGCTATTAATGGATATTGCCTGACCGGTGCTCTGGAAACTGTCACCGCCTGTGACATTATTGTTGCTGCTGAGAACGCCATCTTTGGCGATACTCATGCTCGCTGGGGGCTGACCCCCGGGGGAGGAATGACGCAGCGGTTACCGCGCCGGATTGGTGCTTACAAGGCTAAGGAGATGATTTTCACCTGTGAAACACTTACTGCCCGAGAAGCAGAGCAAATCGGACTGGTAAACAAAGTCGTGGCGCCCGAGGAACTGGATAAAGCGGTGGACGAGCTGGCCCGCAAGATATTAGCCAATAGCCAGGCGTCAATCCGCATTCAGAAATCGTTGATAAATCGGGGACTGAGACTGGACTATGCATCGGGACTCGAGCTGGAGCGGGCTGAATCGCCGGTGCAAACGAGGGATGCTGAATCGCGACTGCGCTCCTTCGGGGGTAGAAATAAGGATTGACCTGCCCGGGGAACATTCTGCGATAAGCAGCAGTTCGAATATAGCTAATATAGAATAAACGAGGCTGGGGCTTGCCAGAGCCCCAGCCTTTAATTTACCCGGACTTAACGCTCTGAGACGACCATCTCCTGGCCCAGCGTCTCTCCCCTGATTTCTGGCTTGTAGTAGGAGTAGACCTGGGAGCTGACCCCCTTGGCCTTCACGGGATACATCGCCATGGCATTAAAGCTGAACGATAACCTGTCACCCGCGAACATGTTTTCAATGTAGAAAATTATCTTTCTGCCGGCCACTTCGTAGCGCTTGATTCGGGCTTCTTTCTCAACAACCCCGGCAATAGACTCGGTAACCGGGGCAAAGCCCGTGGGGACGGAAATATCCAGGACCACCATGCCGGCTTCCATCGGTATGGGGGGAGTAAACCGAAGGTCTACCAGTACCTTAACCAGGTCGTTTACCTCAACCTGAGTAACATCGTATTTAACGTTTATCTTGAAGATTTCCTCACCCTCCTCGACTTCGGGCAGGTTAAATCTTTTCACAACCTGAGCTACGGCCTCTCCCTTGCCCTCAACATCGATGGTAATTTCCTTGTTAAGTGGGACCTCTACCACCTGAAGGACATCGAAATTAGCTTTGGTTATCCTGATATTTTTTTCCACGCTTTCCGTCTTTATCCCTACCCTCAAATCAACATCAGCCCTGGCTCCGGTGGAATACTCGGTAAGGGCCTGCAAGGCAACCACCGTATCCTGGGTTGAGCCAAAGCCACCGTAGGCATTCCTCCGGGATACCAGCCATTTGGCGGCCCTCGAAGCGCTAAAGGCATCACCGTGCTCTATCAGCGCCATAGTGGCATAGCCGGTGGTTTCAATACTAGCGCTCTGGCTGTATCCTGTCTCCCGCTGGGGCAGGACTTCACCGCCATCACCCCAGTGCAGACCGTTCTCGTCTTCCCGGGCCATCTCCATCAGCATCAGGTGGGCATCATCAGCCCGTCCGCTTTTCGCCAGCTCAAGTGCATAGGTAACAACAGCCATGGTGTAGGCATCTTCTATTCCATCAAGCTCGCCCTCCAGGAAGCCAATTGCCCGGTCAGAGGCTGTCTTTTCGCCAGCCTCAAGAAGTGCGATGGCAACATAGGCTGTCAGGGCTGTCTTTCCCTTGAGTCCGCCTATCATCTCCTGATGGTGGACAAAACCTACCGGGTCAAAGGAGCCGTCTTTATTTTGATGGGAGGTAATCCAATCTGTTGCCTCACTGAGAACGCTGCTATCTATGTAGATTAAGTCTTCTGCCTGAGCGAAGCTCTTGAGGACGAAGGCAGTCAGCCAGAGGCTACCCTCGGCATCACTCTGCCCGAAGGCGGAGAAGCTGCCGTCGCTGCGGCGGTAGGTAAGCTCCCGCTGGTAGCCGGTAATCATCAGCTTTTCGGCCTTGGCCATTATCTCCGGCTTTAGCTGTCCACTTTCCTCAAGGTATTTGGTGATGAAGACATCAGGGGTAAAGACTATCATGTTCTGCTCGCCACAGCCAAAGGGCATCTGGATAAGCCCTTCCAGACCATCGATGGTCTGGGTCAGATAGCTGGAGGTCAAAGTGAGATAAGCCCTGCCGGAACCCTCGACGATAAAGGGTGGGATAGACGTATTTACCACCGTCGAGTTTCCTCCAGAGAGTACCAGGTTCTCAACCTGCTCACGGGCCACACCCTCAGGCTCGATTATCAGTGTCTTGATGACGGCGTCGGCGGCTTCTTTACTCCTTGCCGTCACCTTCAATTCGTTAATGCCAAGCTTTATCGGTCTAATTTTGAACTCCACGCCACCAATGTCGTTCGCCTCTACGGCTACTGTCTTTTCCGACTCATCCAGGAGTTCAAACCAGTCCGCCTCATCGATTTGCACCAGAAAGCTCTGCGGTGTCTCCAGGTAGTTATAGATGGCAACCTTAACCGGGAACTCCTCACCTCTGATGGCCGAGTACGGCAAATCTACCGTGACGAAGAATGGCTGGAAGGCCCTGAGTTCGTCCTCGGCCATGCCCAGCCCCTTCTCTTTGGATATGGCCACGGCGCGCAGCATCCAGGTGGTGATGGTATCGGGAACAGTAACCTGGAGGGAACCTCGCCCGCTGGCGTCAGTAATCAGTTCCGTCCAGAGCCAGGTCTCCGGGAAGAACTGCCTGACCCTCTCGACTTCGGCCAGGCCCTCCGTGCCGGCGCCTTTCTCTGCCGGGGCGGGAACCGCCTGTGGAGGAGGTGCCGCTTCCTCTACCATGGCTATCTCCCCGCCGAAAAATTTCCTCACTCCTTCCCATAAACCGGGCTTCCGCTCGTACTTGTACTCTTCTCCCTGCGGTATTTCATTGTTGCTCAGCACCGTTACGCCGGCATCGTCGAAAATCTCACGGGCCCCTTTGGTCGTTATTCCCGTATAGATTGAGACCTCGTGTAGCTCTACCTGCGGCTTCATGTACAGCCGCTCTAATTCGTCAAAGACCTGCTGTAGATTTAACCGGTTCTCAGCCAGGATGAAGACCGATTTGTCCACGGCAGCAATGCCGACCTTGGCCCGTCCCTCGGTCTTAATATTGATTTTAGCTTCATCACCCGGTTTGGCTTCTTCTTCAGTAAACTCTGCCTTTACGGTGTGGGGATAATCTCCCGTTACCTCGAATGGAATGTAGTCCGCGGCCACTTCACTGTTGGGCAATATCTGGTAGACCAGGAGCCTGGCCGAAGGTGCCATCAGCGGAGTCGTCGGGAAGGATATTTCGTTGCTCCTGGTGTAATCAGTAAAGACAACCTTGTTCCGCGAAACGACCTCGTAATAGAAATTGGCCGCCTGCCTGGTAGAATGGACTTTGAATCTGATCTCGGCACCAACCTGAGGAATACCTTCGCTTATCTGCTCCACGTGAATGAAATTCCCCGAGGGTGAGTAGCCAGCCTCCAGGACCTTGGAGGCCTGAGCACCTTCGGTAGAGGCTTCTATCACCATGGCCACGCTTTCCTTGGGAGGGGTCAACTCAACCAGCGTTTTTCCGTTCCTGGTCTCGACTTTCTTCTCGTCTCTACCCTTTTCCTGGAACTCACTATCGAGATAAGTTACTACCACCGATGCTTTCGTTTCCACCGGCTTATTGTCCGGGGTCTCCGTGACTATTAGAAAACTAAAGGGTAAAGAGGGCTTAAAAACTGAGCTTTCGGGAATTATCTGGATATTAACCGGGGACTCAGCCACGGTGAGCAATTTACTCGTCTTTTCTGCGTAGCCGGTAGCCTTTTCACTAACCGTTATGTCCAGCATAACGTTACCCAGTCCGCCGGCTGACGGAACCCCCGCCACATAGCCAACCGCCGGCAGGTCAAACTCCGCCTCTCCGTCAATCTTTTTAGAGAACGTGGCATACTCCTGCCATTCGCCAACGTACCGGGAAGCCTTGATTTCAACTTCACCCGTCACCGGCTTACCGAAGCTATATTCCGCTGTTACCTTGCCCTTGACAGCTTCGCTGACCAGGAACCATTCCTTGGGAAGCTCGACCTTGACCTCATATTTGGGCAGCACATACTTCTCCACTCTTACATCAAGTTGTGTTTTCCCTTTCTCAGTCACCGCGCTTATCTTCCATACACCCAGGTTGGGTTCCTGAGAGACGGGCAAATCCAGAGTCACCATGCCGTACTCGTCAGTATTCACCTCGCTACGGAAGATTTTTATTCCCTTGGCGTCCAGAACCTCGATAGTAACGCCCTCGCTTAAAGGTCTGAGTTCAGCGTCCAGGGTAATTACCCTCATGGAGATAGTCTGACCGGGCTTATATATTGGCTTATCCGTTTCCACAAAGACGAGGAAGCTTCTTTCTATCTTAATCTGTGCCGTATCCTCAAAGCCTGCTCCCTTGACCTGGATTTCGTATTCGCCTTCGGCAACATCGGGAACCTGGAACTCTATCTTCCCTTTACCTTCCACCCTCTCTTCAACCTTGAGGATTTTATCACTCCCTTTGAGTAAAGTTACCTCCACATTTCCAGCTACCAGCCTTTCCCCTTTAGACAGGGTCAGGGAAATAGCCTCCTGGCCGCCGCTATGTAGAACCTTGGGCACCACGGCGACATAGCTTTCTGCCGCCTCAACGCGAGCACAGCCAGGCACCACTGAAGCAAGAAAAGTTAGTATCAGGACCAGCGCTATTGTGATAAATCCTTTAGACTTCATGGTTCACCCCGCAAATTTTATTTAATTCCCTTAATAGAAATAACGTTATTATCCTGAAAAAGTTAGCCCTGGTCAAACGGGTGCAAAAATCTAAGACGGCTCAATGACAGTTTCAGAGCTAAAGCGTACTCAGCCCCAACCTCTATTTCTCTCTCGAACGTCTCTCGAAGTGAAGAGGGCTTAGCTTATCAAAAAATGAAGAATAAGTAAACCCGGACTCTTGAAGCTGGCAACTATACTGATGGTTTTTTACCTCTGGCCAGGGAAGCAAATATGCCACCGAAGCAAAGGACAGTAAAGATAATAAATGCTACCTTCGTGCTATCAATAAAGAGCGAATAGTATTCGGGTGTAATTTCCACCCTGCCAATATATACCGCAAAAATCAGCATAGCAATCCCCATGCTGAGCATCATACCAACCTGCCGCATGGTGGCCAGTGTTGCCGAGGCTACTCCATAGGTTCTTCCCTCAACAGAACTCATAATTGCATTTGTGTTGGGAGAAGAAAAGAAGGCAAAACCCAGGCCGAGTATCATCAGACTGAGCAAAATGAACCAGATTGCCGTATTCTGGTCTAGAAAAATGAGTAAAACGAGTCCTGCAGTTGTCAGTGACATCCCGGCTGAGGCGAGGGTTCGTGGTGCAATGCTATCTGAAAGCCGGCCGGCCAGCGGTGAAAAGACAGCCTGCACCGCGGGCATAGATAGCAGTATCGTGCCTGCCATCTGCGGGCTGAAACCTTTTATATACTGCAAATAAAGGCTTAACAGAAAAGCTACGGCAAATGTTGCGCTATAGTTGATTAAAGCCGCCAGGTTCGAAAAGGCAAAGACCCTATTTTTCTTGAAGAGATTCATGTTTACGAGAGGACTTATCACTCTTGTCTCCCACCAGACGAATGCTGCAATACCCACAATCCCGAGCAGAATAACCACTGCTCCTGATATCTCCGGTAGAAGAGAAAGGCCGTACATCAGCGCCACAATGGCCAGGCCGTAAATCATAGAGCCGCCAAGGTCAAACTTCTCTCCCCTCGCCTCAGCCCATTCTCCCTTTAATTTCCAAAAAAGTAAGGCAATAATTATCAGACCAAGGGGTATATTGGCCAGAAAAATACTCCTCCACCCGAAGTACTGTGTTAGCAGTCCCCCCAGAAATGGCCCCAGAGAAAGCCCCAGGTAAACGGCGGCAACATTTAAGCCGAGGGCCTTTCCTCTTTCTTCAACCGGGTACGCGGAAGTCAAAATAGCTACCGCGGTACCGAAAATCATTGCCCCACCGATTCCCTGTGGAATCCTGAAAGAGATGAGCATGATTGCGGATGTTGAGGTTGCCGAGAGAAGGGATGAAATGGTGTAGATGATGATGCCATATGTGAAAATCCTCTTTCTCCCGTATATATCAGCAATCCTGCCAAATGGTAGCAGAAAAACGGTGGCCGATAATAGATACGAACTTGGTATCCAGGCTAATAAAACGGCATCCATGGCAAACTCTCTTCCAATTGGAGGAAGAGCGATATTCATGGAAGACCCCATAAAAGGTGTAAGAAAAGAAGCTATTGTGACCACAAGTAACACTGCCTTCTTGCTTACACCTGTCCCGGCACTATTTTGAAGACTTGGCATCATATGCTCATAGTGTTTTTACTGTTTAATCTGTCATCCCGATTTAGATAAAACCAGGTGCTTTGAGATAACGCTGCGGGCTACTTTAAAAGTAATGGGTCTATTCTAGTGATTTCCGGGCCTTTTATCAAGGATTCAAACAGAAAAGCCATCAGATAGCTGGCGTGTTTTGGGGTTGAATAGTTATGTCTTATCCCCGAAACTAGCTCAAATTCTATGCCAGCGGAGTCCAGTGACCCCTGGATAGCACACCCCATCCTATTTTAGGTGTTTTAACGGATGTGTTGTACCTCATGGCGCATTTATATTATATTAAATACATCATATTAAATATATGGCCATTTTCGTTTTTCCCCTCAAGGAAGGACACAGTATGGCAGAGACAAAGAAGTAGAAGGAATGCTTGACCTATACCGAGTTCTTGACCTGACCGATGAGAATGGGCTGTTGTGTGGTAAGTTGCTGGGAGACCTTGGCGCTGATGTCATCAAGATTGAAAGGCCGGGCGGTGACCCAGCCCGTAATATTGGCCCCTTTTACCGCGACGAAGTTGACCCTGAGAAGAGCCTTTTCTGGTGGGCTTTTAATACCAGCAAGCGGGGCGTAACCCTTAATATTGAGACTGTCAAGGGGCAGGAGACCTTCAAGAGGCTGGTGAAGACAGCCGACTTCGTCATCGAGTCATTTCCGCCGGGCTACATGGACAGGCTTGGCCTGGGCTATAAGGCTCTTGAGAAAATCAACCCTGGCATTATCATGGTCTCAATCACTCCTTTCGGGCAGACTGGCCCTTATAAAGATTACAAGTCCCCCGATATTGTTGCTTGGGCTATGGGTGGTCAGATGTATCCCTGTGGTGATGCCGACCGTCCCCCTTTCCGCATAAGTCACCATTCACAGGCATACCTGCATGCTGCGGGGCAGGCGGCTGTTGGTGCCATGATGGCACTGTGCCATCGTGAGCAGACGGGAGAAGGCCAGCAAGTCGATGTCTCGATCCATGAGTCTGTTGTTCAATCCACGTTTCTGGTTACCGGTAGCTGGGATATGATGAAGGTCAACCTGCAGCGGGGAGGGGCCATGCTGACCGGCGTAACTCTGAAGCGTGTTTGGCCCTGTAAAGACGGCTATCTGATATGGTTCTACTTCAGTGGTGAGTCAGGAATTTTTAACCTGCCGCTGATCAAATGGATGGACGAGGAAGGCATGGCAGAAGATTTCCTCAAGGGATTCGATTGGCAGGCACTGGATTTGAGAACAACAACCCAGGACTTGATAGACCGTCTTGAAGAACCAGCCCGCAGATTTTTCCTGTCTCATACCAAAGCTGAACTGCTGGAGGGAGCAGTAAGCCATCAGACCATGCTCTATCCGGTGGCTACTACTGTTGATATGCTGAACAGTACCCAGCTTGCCGCCAGGAAATACTGGACAGAGATAGCCCACCCTGAACTTGGTACCGCCATTACCTACCCCGGTACTTTTGCGGTTACTTCTGGCTTACCGCCCAGGGTATGGCATCGTGCCCCTCTTATCGGTGAGCACAACAAAGAAATCTATGATGGCTTAGTGGAATTGGGACAAACCGGGGATAACCCGGGAAAGACGGCTGAACGCGCGAAAAAGGTAAGACCGTCAAAGAAGCCGCTGGAAGGCGTGAAAATTGCCGATTTCAGTCGTTACATCACCGGGCCTCTGGCAACCAAGACGTTGGCTGACTATGGCGCCCAGGTAATTAGAATCGAAGGCAGGACGCGCCCTGATTTTACCCGTACCACGCCCCCATTCAAAGATGGCGTTACGGGATTAAACCGTAGCGGCTGTTTCAATCAGTACAACACCAGCAAGCTAAGCATCGCACTGAACCTTGCCCGGCCCAGAGGAGTCGAGATTGCCAAACAACTGGTTGCCTGGGCTGACGTGGTCGTGGAAAACTTTGCCGGGGGAGCTATGGAGAGGATGGGCTTTGGCTACGAAGAGCTGAAGAAGATAAAACCAGATATTATAATGCTCAGCACATGTATGCAGGGGCAAAAAGGGCCCCATTCCACTCATGCGGGCTACGGTTACCATTTGACGGCGCTATCAGGGGCAACTAATATTGCTGGCTGGCCAGACCGTGAGCCGCCGTGGCTTGGTCCTTACACTGATTATATTGCGCCTCATTTCAATGCCTTTGTTCTGCTGGCTGCCCTGGACTACCGCCGCCGCACAGGAAAAGGGCTGTATTTTGACATGTCGCAATACGAAAATGGTATCCAGTTCCTGGCTCCGCTTATCCTCGACTATGTGGTTAACGGTCGTGTCGCTGATAGAATGGGTAATCGCAATGACCGCGCTGCCCCTCACGGAGCCTATCGCTGCCGCGGTGAAGACAGGTGGTGCGCGATAGCAGTATTCACCGATGATGAATGGCGGAGTTTTTGCCGGGTTATGGGCAACCCGGGCTGGGCCAATAACCTGAAGTTCAGCACTCTCCGGGACAGGAAGAATAATGAGGATGAACTGGATAGATTAATTGAGGAATGGACTGTCAACTACTCGCCGGAAGAGGTGATGACTCTGTTGCAGAAGGCTGGAGTAGGTGCAGGGGTACTTCAGAATGGTGAGGACTTGCTGGGAAAGGACCCTCAGTTGAAGCACCGTAAATACTTCTGGGAGCTTGACCACTCGGAAATAGGGAAACACTGTGCGCATGGTCAGGCTTTTACGTTATCAAAAACGGACTATGACATAAAAGGCGTTCCTTTGCTCGGTGAGCATAATGAGCGTGTCCTGAAGGAAATACTGGGGATGTCAGATGAAGAGATTGCCGAGCTTGTCATAGAGGGTATATTGGAGTAGACTTTATTATAGTAAATTGGCTTGTCGGGCTAAAGGAGGTGATATCTTAAAGCAGCGTAAATACCGGTTAAAGGTTAGAGAAATATGTTCCCAGGTTCTTAAAAATACAGAAAGTGGAGGAGAAAGGAATATAGAGAATGAAAACAAAAATCATGTGGCTTGTGTTGAGTTGCTTGATGGTGGCAGCTCTGGTGCTGGCATCGTGTGCACCGGCGGCACCGGCAACTGAAGAGAAGCCGGCACCAGCAACCGAAGAGAAGCCAGCACCAGCAACTGAAGAGAAGCCGGCACCAACAACCGAAGAAAAGCCAGCACCAGGTGCCGAGAAACCCCAGTACGGTGGCGTATTTACTCAAGTAACGGCCATGGAACCATTGTACTTCGATGAGCCTGCTGGCCATCCAGCTTACTCACAGACATTATTCCTGACCCAGGACGAGCTTTACCAGTCGGACTATGCCAAAGGGCTGGCCGGCACAAAGGAAGCTGCCTACCAGCTTTCTATTTTGGCCCCTGAAAATGCCCGTGCCCCGCGCCTGGCGACAAGCTACGAGCTGGTTGATGAAACTACTCTGCTCCTTAAGATTCGTAAAGGTGTTCACTTCCATAATAAAGCACCAGCCAACGGAAGAGAACTGGACGCCGACGACGTGGTATTTTCTCTGAAGCGTATCTGGGCAAATCCCAGGTCAATTCAGTCCCTGGCTTATAGCCAGGATGCATATATAGAATCTATAGAAGCCACCGACAAGTGGACCGTCGTTGTCAAGAGTAAACCCGACAGGATGGGTAGTATATTTCCCCTCGTAATTGACCTGTGCCATATAGTGCCGAAAGAAGTTGGTGGGATGGATGATACCGGGTGGGGCTTTAACTATATGAGCGACTGGCGGAATTCCATCGGCACGGGGCCTTTTATGCTCACGGACTATGTTTCCGGCAGTTCGGGGACCTTCGTCAGAAATCCCAATTACTGGATGAAAGACCCTATACATCCTGAAAATACGCTGCCTTATGTCGATACTGTCAGATATCTTATAATCACGGACTCATCTACCCGTATGGCTGCGCTGAGGACGGCCAAGATTGACTGGATGGGCGGCTGGCTGGCATCTGTTGGCTGGGAAGATGCCGCATCGTTGCAGAGAACTACCCCCCAGCTTAGTTACTGTAAATATCTCCCCGATTCTGCCGCGGCGATACACTGGAGGGTTGATAAGCCTGAATTACCCATCTACGATGTCAGGGTCAGGCGCGCGCTTTGCATGGCCGTGGACAACCAGCTAATCGCTGATACCTACTATGGTGGACAGGCTGAGATTATGTGCTGGCCCGTACATCCCATTCCGCAGTATAAGAACATGTTCACCCCCCTTGAGGAGTTTCCTGAGGTAATCAGGGAGCAGTTTGAGTATCACCCGGATAAAGCAAAACAGCTTCTGACTGAAGCCGGATATCCTAATGGCTTCAAGACTGAGATAATTTGTCAACAGACCCAGGTGGATCTGCTGTCTATCATCAAGGATTATTGGGCAAAGGTTGGTGTTACCTTGGACATCCAGGTAAAAGAAGCTGCTGTTTATAACTCCATCGGCCTCAAGAACACACACGAACAGATGTTTATGGCTGGCCTCAGCGGTGGCCTACCTTACCGTTACTTCTATTCCGCACCGCATATGAACAATAACAGCATGGTTGATGACCCCAGGGTTAACCAGGCGAAACTTGATTGTTCGAAATACTGGATGGATGAAGCCAAGCGGGACCAGATAGTGAAGGAAACAGCCCCCTACCAGTTGGAAAATGCCTGGTTCCTGCAACTGCCCATAGCATACAGCTATACCTTCTGGTGGCCGTGGGTAAAGAACTATGCTGGCGACTCCCAGGTAGGTTACTGCAACTATGATGACATGGCCAGGTTTGTCTGGGTTGACCAGGAACTGAAGAAGGAGATGACAGGCCAGTAAGTAAACTTCGTTAAGAGCTAAGAAATGCCCCCTGTTCACAGGGGGCATTTCTGTCTGCTTCCATTTATTACAATTTGCGTTTCAGAACCGGTGACCCTAAGGGGTCACCTTTTTATTTGAAGCCTGTAATCGAGAAGCCTTATCTCAGGCCTTGTATCTTGAAAGAGGTGCTTTTCTTGACAACTGTTCATTACTCGCCTAAAGTGTGTATTACTTAGTGGTCCCTTTAGCTGTGCGGTTGATATTTAATCGGGAAGTAAGAGCAACATGTGATATAAGGAGCTAGTGCAGATGCAAGGGATTGCTCCAGCGATTGCTTTTGTCGGCATTCTGGTTTTTCTGGCTCATGTTTTTACTGGTATCTTTAGTCGCACCAGGATTCCTGATGTTATCCTGTTAATCGCCATCGGTATTTGTATCGGTCCAGTTTTAGGCCTGGTAAACCCCTCGCACTTTGGTGAAATTGGGCCCATCTTTACCACAATCACATTGATTATCATTCTCTTTGAAGGCGGGCTTGCCCTGAGGCTGAGTACCTTGCGGTCTACATTAGGTGGGGCTATGAAACTGGCGCCGCTCAATTTCTTCCTGACAATGGGAATCGTTGCCGGCTTCGCCCTCTGGCTTACCGATTTAGAGTTGCTGCCTGCCTTTATTCTGGGGGCTATCGTCGGCTCTACCTCGGAAGCAGTGGTGATTCCTCTGGTCAGACAACTCAGGGTAAAAGAAGAAACTACCACTCTTCTATCTGTAGAGTCATCAGTAAATGATGTCCTGAGCATTGTAATTACCGTTACCCTGGTGGAAGCCTACCTGCTTGGTAAGTTCGAGGTTGCTTCTGTATCAGGCGACCTGCTGGCATCCTTTTTCGTCGCGATTATCTTCGGTGTCGTTGGGGCTATTATCTGGTCAACATTGTTAAATAGAATACACGCTATCAAAAACGCCATGTTTACCACACCGGCTTTTGTTTTTGTCATTTTTGGCGTCGTGGAGATGCTGGGTTTTAGCGGTGCCATCGCCGCGCTTGCCTTCGGTGTCACTATCGGGAACATAGAAACTATACGCTTCCCTATCTTCAAACCTTCCTCTCCGAATGAACCTGTCGGTCTGACCGAGACAGAGAGGGTCTTTTTTAGCGAAGTTGCTTTCTTACTGAAGACCTTTTTCTTTGTATATCTGGGAATATCGCTAAAATTGTTAAGTGGATGGCTGATTACAATTGGGCTGATTTTCACGATTATAGCTTTTGTGCTTCGAATACCTGCGGTTAAGGTGACGGTGGGAAAAGCGCTGCCGACAAAGGATTTATCTATAATTTCAGTTATGTTACCAAAAGGATTGGCGGCGGTTGTATTGGCCTCAATACCTTTGCAGCAGGGAATCGCCGGCGGCGAACTAATACAGAATGTAACCTATAGCGTGGTTCTACTAAGCATATTATTCACTTCCTTTCTGGTTATACTGCTCGATAAGACAGGACTGCCCCGGTTATATGGCTGGATACTTTCGCCGGATTTCAAGAAACTCAGGCTTAAAACTAAAACAGACACGAGGCAGCTACCGGACGATACCGAAGATATAATCCCCGTCGGTACCAAGTTGTTCGGTAGCGGTGATAACGATAATTGAAAAGCCCGGTTCAGGCCGGGCTATGATAATCGAGGGCTAACACGTCTGGCGGAGTTTAAGTCTTTATTTTTGCGGCTATCTGTTTACCTGAAAGTAGAAATTCAGTCCCCTTTAGAAGTAGTGATGTCTCTTGCTTTGGCCAGGACCGCTTGAGCATTTTTGGATACCGGTTGCCCACCACGGCCAGTTCTTTCAAATTTTCGGACTATTGCCTCCAGTGCTTTCTTTTGCGCTTCACTGATGGTTATGAAACCCATGATGTAACTATCTTCATGCCGTGTGTAAATGAGGCATCCATTTACCTGGTTTACCATTCCCTGCGCGATAAAATCTCTTTCCGCTTTATTCAGTAACTCCAGTGGTATCCGAATAATGGCGAGGTCGCCGTCGCTATCCAGAACCAGTGTTCTTTGCGTGTCCTTGTCTGCGGGTTCGTTTGGAGGAAGACGTTTGAGGATGATAAGCGGGTAGCTGTGCTCAGCCTTAAATATCGGTATGGCTACTTCGATTTCATCCTCCTGATAGTATGGTAATCTGTACAGGACTGATGGTGTATCTTTACTGGAAGTAAAAATTTCTGTTTTCTCCTGCCATTTCTCTGTTTCCTCTTGATGCCTTGTTTCCCCCAGCCGGATTATCTGTTCCGGATATTTCTTCAATATGGAAGGTATGCTTCTTCTTTTCAGAGCGTGTTCCAGAATGTGATTCAGTGCCCAGACCTGGTCGGATTCAATTTCAACAGCGAATGGTACAGTATTCCCTGGCCCGGTTTCTACACCAACGGTGGCAAAATTTCTGTGCGCACGTTTCAGCCTTCCTGATTTTCTTTTCGCTTGCCCGTATGCCGTTTTATCAATTATGGCCGAATTTATGTTGCCTTTAATATCTGAATACAGTATTCTTATTTTGTCTTCAGCCAGCTTCTCGTTACCAAATCGAACCGGAATCAGATACAAAACACTATTCGTATTGTAACGACTGAATAATCCCATCGCTATACCTTCGCTTTTGTGAATTAGCCCAATTGGCACTTGATACTTTAGATTGTCGGCATTGTTTTGTCAAGATTTTAATGGGTTTTGGCACCACTGATTTGCTTTCAACTGGTTTTAAGTCGGGTATCTTAGAAAATTGCGCTGCGCGGTATAACCTTACTCCTCTTCCTCATGATTTTCCATCTTACGTCTCTGATAAACCTCAAGCGCAATTCCGATAGCCAGGCCGATTCCTCCCACTATGCCGACGAAACGAAATTGCCATACCGTGGCATAAGTGGGCAGGAAGTCCCTGACTGGAAAGTAGAGCGCTAAGGTAGCCAGAATGAATCCCAGGCCAAAGCCAATGAAAATCCCGTTGACCAGTGAATCACTTCTCTTCATTTACCCTCCTTATTTCATATTTCTGCTTCATAAGATACCAAGATTATAGCACATGCTGTTTGAGCCAACAGGAGCTTATATTGTTGGCAGGACGCTGCGTTGAGAAACGGGGCTGGTAATGACAGCACTTAAAGAATTGCGGCTATTCATATGTTCTGGGGCTTTCTTCGCCTCTCAAGACCCTTAAGCCGGCCTGTGCAAAAACTACCCCTTCTTGCTCAGGATAGGTCTTTAAGGGCGCAATAAACTCTACCCGTTCTTTTATCCAGCTTACGGCCCTTTTCGACTCCAGTATCTTACCGGTAAGGATAATAGCATCGACCTTCCCGCTCAGTACGGTGGCCATGGCACCGATATCTTTGGCTATTTGATAGCACATTGCCTCAAGGTAAAAATGAGCCTGCTCATCGCCTTTATCTATTCTGTCCTCAATTTCGCCCACTTTGTTTATCCCCAGATAGGCTACCATTCCACCCTCGCCCCTGAGCATCTTCAGTACTTGCTCTCTGGAGTATTTCCCGGAGAAACAGAGTTCTACGAGGGGGACACCGGGCAGACCTCCACTGCGTTCCATGGTAAACGGGCCTTCGTCAAATGCGCTGGTGGTATCAATCACCCGGCCACCTTCAAAGGCACTGATAGACATGCCGCCTTCAAGATGAGCGATGACCAGCCTGACATCGCCAATGGCTTTGTTTATGTCTCTGGCGGCTAGAAGTGCTACCGCCTCAATATTCTGCCGATGATACACTGGTCTTCTTTCAATCATGGGAAGGCCAGAAACCTTCACTATTGGCGGCCACTCAATAGCTGCGGGATAGGGAACAAATGCTGGTACGCCGTACTCGTTGGCTACCTCCTTCGCCAGTAAGCAGCCCAGGATTGCCGGGTGCTCAGCCCTGGCTCTGCCTGATTTCACGTCATCGAACATCTTCTGGTTGACTTCATAGATGCCGCCCTCCCTGGTAGGCGGGCCGCTTCGGCCAACCACTGCCGATAGGTCCCCCTTTTTTATCTGCCATTCTGAGAGCTGAGACCTTACAAACTGGTTGCGGTAGGGGAACTCCTCAATTACCCTGCCGAATTTTCTCAGTTCGTCCACGGGGTGCACAATCCTGGCATTTCTGGTTTCCCTTTCGTCTTCGAAAACAGAAATCTCCGTGCTTGTTGAACCAGGGTTGATTACCAGTATGCTAAACATCTCATTACCTCAAGAGGAACACATATATCACTGGACTCGTGGAGATATAGTATTTGCCTTTGCCTACTGTACCAGTATAAGCTCAACAGGGAATAGCTGGCAACTTCGATGCTACAGGAAGGCAGTTTGTAGAGTTACTTTAACCACCTTGCCCACTTCTATTTATTTACAGGTTATCTTCAACTCTTTGTCAGTTAACTGCGTTTCCGTGGTGAGAGCTACTAACCAAAATGAATTCTTTTCGTTATATATTTACGGAGACTATACGAAAGAGAGACGCGGAAAATGAGGCTGTGGGTATTATTGGTGAGTGCGGTTATTTTTTCTATAGCAGGCTTATGGTTCTGTACCAGAATAGTAGAACCACCACCGACAGAGCCAATAGCTACAGAAATTTATTATGACGGTTTTAAAAACTAGGGATATTTCAGTATGTTAAATTTCTGCATTGTGTGGAAGGCGGGTAAGCTGGTGGCCTAAAGCTTCCAGAAGCTTTTTAGTTGCTGGAAATCAATCAGCCCGCTCTCGGCGATGTTTTCAATCTCAATTCCCGCCTCAACAGCCGCCGCCACTGGATTGAGGCCGCCAAGTTGCACCACCCCAATCCGATTCAGGGCTACTGGAATCTGACAAAGCGGCTCGCTGGTATTACCCAGGGCATAAACACCGCCGATGCCAGCCTTCTTGAGCACGGCTATCTTTTCTTCGAAAAATTCCCTGGCCGGTGCCGGTATGGTACGGAAAACGCCCAGTATTTTACCGTTCCCTGTCTTGGAAGCCTCACTCACACTTGTCATTCTGGCGCGGATAAACTGCTCAGCGGGGTCAAGTGAAGTGCCGGCATATTCGATGATGGCTACGAAGCGCCTTGGCTTGGAATTTCGGACTTCGAGCACACCGCCGAACCTGTACTCAGTAGGAACTCCGGCCTTAAGCAGTACACCATTGGTCACTACGCTGCAAACGGTAGCTAAGCCAACCTTGCCGCTTGGTACAATGACCGAACCGAGTTTCTCTCCTTCTGACGCCACGGCTACCATATCACTGACACATATGCCAGCCTTGAAAGCATCCTTCATGGCTGATAGTGCCTTCTTAAACTTGTCTTGGTCAATAATCGATGTATTTATTGATAATTGGCCGGTACGTTTTTCAGGGTCAAAAGTGGTCTGGTAGGCCAGCATTTCCAGCTTATCTTTTACGAAACCCACGTGCTGGGGTGCCAGTGCTTCCTTGACCTCCTGCCGCCCTTCCGGTGTAATCATCCTGCCATCCCGACCTCCCGGCTGGGTGAAGCCACGTTCGTCGGCTATCCTCAGGTGATATCTGACAGCTCTTTCACTCAAAAATACTCCCTCGCGTTCCAGCTTGCGAGCAATGGTGATTGACCCAAGAGGTTCCGAGGACTCGCTGAGGACTTTGAGAATGGATATCAGCTTGCTTTCTGCGTCTGAACCGACAACCTGTTCCATCAGAAGCTTGCTTACTCCTTGAAATGATTTTCAATCTATTATACCATGCCTGTCCGGAATGCTGAATAGTGCGCGGGGTTTATGGCTCCGGCTGCTTACTGTTTTACGACCCTTTGAATCGGTTGGTGATGGGTAGCCGGCGGTCTCTGCCAAAGGCTCTGGAGGTTATCTTCACGCCTGGCGGTGCCTGCCTTCGTTTATACTCACTGTTGTCTACCAATCTGGCCGCTCTCTTGACCATCTGCTCATCGATTCCCGCGGCCACAATCTGCTCGACACTTTTGTCCTCCTCTACATACGCGGTCAGTATCGCGTCGAGTATTTCGTACGGGGGCAGGGTGTCAGTATCAATCTGGTCAGGCCTTAATTCAGCCGAAGGGGGCTTTTCGATGACTGTAGCTGGTATCAACTCTGAGCCAGCCCGTGAATTTCGGTACCTGGCCAATTCGTAGGCCATTGTCTTGGGCACATCCTTAATCACGGCAAAACCGCCGGCCATGTCGCCGTACAATGTGGTGTAACCTGTAGCCATTTCGCTTTTATTACCGGTGGTCAGCACCAGCCAGCCGAACTTGTTTGATAGCGCCATCAGGATATTGCCTCTGATGCGGGCCTGAATATTCTCTTCAGCCACACCAGGGCCAGTCCCGGTAAAAGATTCAGCCAGTATATCAAGAT
>Ga0068714_10003120_pt1 | contig 20079 bp, 11 predicted proteins | sample MTBNYHSulfiMetaG_FD_62988 | JGI IMG/M metagenome (GOLD analysis project Ga0068714, IMG submission 62988) | Enrichment culture microbial communities from rom New York Harbor, USA that are MTBE-degrading - MTBE-NYH (New York Harbor Sulfidogenic)... | ecosystem: Environmental > Aquatic > Marine >... | reverse complement strand
GTCCTACAGGAAATTCTGCTCAGGACGTAGCAGTTTTTGTAACAAATCAACACCGCTACTTCTCTTAATTGACTGCTTTTGCTGGCCTTAACTCAGCTTTGATCCTCTAGTCCCGAAGTAAGTGTACGTATCTTCCAGAAGACAGCGGCACGATAAGATCAACTGTTCAATATCCGCAAGACTGTGCTTGGCAGCGGTGTCTGCCCGGTAGCAGCTTTCAGATATCACCAATCAACAGGTCTGGTGTGATGTTCCCGTACGAGGCATTGCTCGGCAGTGAATCGATGAGGACGAAAACTTTATTGCCGACTACGCCCACGGTGACATGACTTCCGGGACAATGGAATTCAGCTGCAGCTATTTCCGCTAGCCTACACCAACTTCGTTCGGCGGTTAGCATTGCCCCGTTTTGCATAGATTCGGCGTTGGTAGGACTTTTCGCAGTGAGAGACTTCGTCCGTTAAGATTCGGCGAGGGGCACTGGCGGTAGGAAACAGTCGAAGGACGCGCAAAAAGAGCCACGTGGGCAGGACAGAGCACCGAGAGCGCCATGGCGAAGCGGCAACAACGAAGCAGCTGGAGTATTGGAGGCGGTTGAGAGTCGATTATCCGCCAGGGATGACCGAGACACAGACATTCGTGTTGATTGATAATGCGCACGATGGAAGAGACGATGAGTGATCAATCAGTTGAAGGAAGGGGAGCGTGCCTCTCTGGGTTTTGGTCGGACGAGCGGGTGTCGAGTCAGGGGCACGGAGTATTGCGCGCAAGAATCCTTGGACAGCGAGCTGTTTGTCACCGTGGTTTTTTTTCGTTTTCGTTGCCTCCGCACTATGCCCCAGTGGGCATCACTCAAGTATATGCCCCTTTCTCCTGATGCAATTGCTCAGGTTCTTGACACTGATGCAGTGGCACAGTATGTTTCTTTGATGCTTCTGAAGGAGCAGAAATGTTCTGCAAACTGTACATCAAACTGGCGGCTTGGTCGTTTGCGCTATCGTTTCTCGCTACAAGCCAGAGCAAGGCGCAAATGGAGAAAACGCCGTGGATACCCCTGTTCAAAGGCATCGAACAAGCTACGGGAACCACCCCTGAGCCTCGCCTTCAAGTGGTTAATGCCCTGAGAATCAACTTGAATGAACCCGGTATTGCCTTTATGGCCACACCGTCCAACGGGGACCTGCCCGGGGACACCAAGCGGCATACAGGGGAGCAGTTCATCCAAGAGTTCGACGTGCAGGTGGCGGTAAACACGCATTTCTGCCGTGTAGCCGCCGACATCAACTGGAATGCTGAGATCCATGGGCTTTCAGTGGGTTATGGGCAGGTTGTCTCGGAACTGGAAGACCTGCCGCACGGTGGTGCAAGCCTGTTGATCACAAAGGACAACCAGGCCCGGTTTGAGAAGACGGCCCCGGGATTTAACCTTGAAGGGGTCTGGACCGCGCTCGAATCATGGCCCTTGTTTGTGGTAAACGGTCAGAACCAAGGTGACCCAACCACCGCAAGTATCCATCCCCGAACTGCGATTGGGCTGAGTCAAGACCGGCGGACGATGATCATCATCACCATTGACGGTCGGCAGCCGGGCTACAGCCAGGGTGCGACGTATTACGAAACCGCCCAATGGTTGATCGAATTCGGGGCTTACGAAGGCATCAACCTAGACGGTGGGGGTTCAACCCACCTTTGGGTCAGTTGCCCGCAATCCGGTATCAGGTCCCTCAACCAGCCGTCTGAAAACAGAGCGGTTGGAAGCCATCTGGGAATATTCGCCGAGCCTTTGGACGCTTCCGCTTCTACAGCCGTCGTCCTCACGCCGATAGACTATCGCCTGCGTATTTCATCAGACGCTTTCCAAACCGCCGGGCAGGGCGAATGGGTTTCAGACATCATCCAGCCGCCGTTTGCGTTCGATGAACTCATCTATTCCTGGAGTTCCCCGCTTCCCCTGGGGCGCGCTTTCCGTCTGTATCTCAAAGCGGGTTTCGGACCTGACGACAAAACCGATTGGCTCTACGGCGGGTTCTGGGGTCCCGTGACAGACCTAATGACGGAGCGTAAAAAGCCGACCTTCGACCGTGGACAAGTGGATATGGACTGGCTGCGGCTTAAAACGAAAGCGGTTTCGTACCAATTCAAGGTCGTTGATGCCGGACCGGTTCCGCTCGATGCTCCACCGACGATTTTCACTGTGGCCACGAAGAACGACCCAACGCCCGAGGAGGCGGAGTCCTTCCGACGCGTCGTCGCCGACCCGCCGCCGGGCCGCGTGTTCGACGTGCCTCTGCGCGCCCAGCGCGACTCCAAGGGCGATCGGATGATCAACCGCTGTCAATCCGCCGCGCTGGCCTCGGCCCTGGAATTCTTCGGCAAGGTCGTCGCCCTGGAGGACATCGTCGCACACACGCATGACCCTGAATATGATTACCCGGGGTTGTGGCCGCGCGTGACCGCCGCCGCCGGCGAGTTCGGATTCGATGCCTATGTCGACCGCGTCCGCGATTGGGATGATGTCCACCTGCTGCTGTCTCAGAACAGAATCCTTCTCGCCTCGATGCGTATGAGGGAAGGCGAGTGCAAAGCGCCCCCCTATCGAAGCATGGGCAACCACATCGTCGCGCTCCATGGCATCACGGACGACGGAAGGGTGTTCGTTGCTGACTCAAACGGCTCGCTGGAAGAAGGCATGCGCGGTTATTTGTGTCAATGGCTCCAGGAAGATTTCGAAAAAGTCTGGATGAAGAACAAGGGCGGCGTGACCATGGTGATCTGTCCACCGCCGGACTTCGAGCCGCCAATGCTCGACGAAGTGCCCCCATTCCCTCAAGGCCCGCGTTTTTAGCGGTCAAACCAGCGAGTTAATTTGACCCGCGGGGGAGAAGATAGAGAAAATGACGACCATCGTTTGTTTATGTCAGATTGTCCTTTTCAAAAGATATATCGTGAGAAATCCAGCTGTGATGTTTCATACATTCCCTGAACAGGAGATCCCCATGAACCGGTATCGAACCCCGTCGCTGATGACCCTCTTGGCATGCCTCTTGTTGATGGTAGGTTGTGCCGCTATTCCCCGCTTCGCCGAGGAAAAGGAAGCGCCCCTTACGTGCCCGGCAACAGAGGAGTTCCGGGCGCTGTGGGTCACCCGATTTGAGTGGCCCGACCCGGAGCCGGAGAGGTGTCAGGAGAAGATCCGGGCAATCTTCGACAACCTCCAGCGGGCCAACTTTAACGCGGCGGTTTTCCAGGTGCGGGGCCAGGCCGACGTGCTGTATCCCAGCCCGTACGAGCCTTGGTCGCCTTTGATCGGCAGCCGGGATCCGGGCTGGGACCCGCTGGCCTTCGCCATCGAAGAAGCGCATCAACGGGGCATCCAGCTGCACGCCTATGTCAACCCGATCCCGCTGTGGTCGTCCGCGACCCCTCCGCCTCATACCACGCCCGAGCATCTGTATCACCGCCACGGGCCGAACGCCGAGGTCTCCTGGGTCTGTCATGATGCCACGGGGAACCCGATGCAGGTGCGCGGCCACGGATACTACTACCTCAGCCCGGGCATTCCCGAAGTGCAGGCTTACCTGCGCCGGGTATTCATTGATCTGGTGGAGCGCTACGACCTGGACGGCCTGCACTATGACCGCATCCGGTACCCCGGCCCCCGCTACTCGCATGATCCGATCAGCAAGCGGCGTTTCGCGGGACCGGGTAACCCGAACCACCTGTCGTGGGAGGACTGGCAGCGCGAGCAGCTGAACAAGTGGGTGAACGATATGGCCGCCGAGATTGCCGCCCGCAAGCCCTGGCTGCGGGTCTCCTGCGCCGCCTGGGGCATCTACGACCGCAACGCGATTCCCGGTTACTCCCGCTTCTCCAGCGGCTATCACGACTACTACCAGGATACGCTGGAGTGGGTTCGTCTGGGAGCGATGGACACCCTGATGCCGATGATTTACTGGGCCATCCCCGACCCGAAGCCGAATTACGACGAGTTGCTGGAGTACTTTGTCTCGCAGGTCGGCCCGGAGCGCATGGTCGGGGGGATGAGTTTCCGGGCCGCCCACGTGCCGAGCGGGGAGCTGTTCCACCAGATTGAAGTAACGCGCGCGCTGGAGGCGCAAGGGAATGTGATGTTTTCCTTGGGCGGTGTCGCCCGCGCCGATGCGTGGGAAGCGATCCGTGAAGGTGTTTACCGCTCTCCCGCCAAGGTCCCCGGCATGCCCTGGAAACAGCAGCCTCGCTTTGGTGTGCTCAGCGGGCGGGTGCTGGGTGCGCAGGGCCAGCCCGTCACCGACGCGGTCGTCGAGTTGCAGGGGCGAGAAAAGAAGTGGGTATCGGGTAGCGACGGGTTCTTCGCCTTCCTTCAAGTGCCGCCGGGTCCGGCCACGCTGCGCATCACGCCTCCGGGCGGCGCGCAGGTCGCCTATGCCGGGATCGAGCTGGCCGCCGGCGAAGTGACCGCCGTGGATGTTCCGGCCAAAGCACCCACTTCGTCTCCGGCGCGCTTCGAGTTTCGCTCGCCTTCCCCCGCCGGCCGGACCTCCCAGAGCTTTGTCAACGTCCTGGTTCACACCGACGCCGGCAACCGGGGCTTTGTCAACGGTGAAGAGGTCCACGTTTATCGCACGGGAATCTTCGTAGCCGACCAGATACCGTTGAAGATGGGACTGAACCGTATCGAGGCGGCCGTCGAGACGCCCGAGGGGATGCGTCTGAGCCGGGTGCGGTGGGTCGAACGCACGGAACCGGAACCCCCATCGCGGCCGCCGGCACTGCCTCTGGAGATCGTGCCGGCCTCTGTCCAACCAAAGGAGGAGCGTATCGTGCAGCCCGGCGATTGGATTCCGGTACAGTTTCGGGGATCCCCCGGCCATTTCGCCAGCTTTCGCATCGGTGATCGGATGTCCTGGCAGGCGATGACCGAGCTGCCCGGCAGTGCTACCGGGGAGAGTAGCGGCCTGTACAGCGGGGCTTATGTCGTTCAGCCGAACGACTGTTTTGAAGACACACAGGTGACCTTACGCCTCGAGCGCAACCCTGAGGTGGCGACCGGGATTCGATCTCCTCGCTGGGTCAGCACTGAAAGCCCGTCGGGCATCAGCACACTGGACCCGACCTGTCCGCTGATCGCCGAGGTCACCGGGAATAGCGCCAACCTGAAGGTGGGCCTGGGAGAGGTGCGCCTGGGCGGACCGATCCTGACCACTGTTCCCCAAGGAACCCGGTTGCGTTTGTCCGGCAAGATCGGCTCGAACTGGCGGGTGTGCCTGTCCGAGAGCGTCGAAGCCTGGGTCGAGCAGCGAGCCATCCGCTTGCTGCCGCCCGGGACGCAGCCGGCCTGGGACTACCTGACCTCTTTTACGGTCACGGGTGACGAGAAGTACGATGTGATTTACATCCCCAATTCGGCCCGGGTTCCATTCCGAGTCCGCCCGATAGACGAACCCAATGGCTTGTGGATTGACCTGTACGGCATCACCGCCAACACCACCTGGATCACCCAGCACCTTGAAGCCAAGGGCGTCAAGCGGGTCAACTGGGAGCAGATCGAGCCTAGCCTGTACCGGCTGATGGTTGAATTGGAGTATCCCCAGCTCTGGGGCTATGAGGCCACACAGGAGGGCAACACACTGATGGTGCGCATCAAGCGGCCGCCGGTCATCGCTGGGCCGCCGAGCTCCCCGGTGGCCGGCCTGCTGATTGCTCTGGAGGCGGGTCACGGCGGCCCCACCAACGTAGGCGCTCGGGGGCTGTCGGGCACGTTGGAGAAGGACGTCAACTATGGTACCACCACCAAGCTGGCCGCCTTGCTCGAACAGCGGGGCGCTCGCATTGTCATGTTGCGCCGTGGAGACGAAACCATCACCATCGAGGATCGCATCCAGCGGGCTTTGGACTCCAAGGCCGATATGCTGATCAGCATCCATGCCAACGCCGCCGGGTCCGAGCGCGGCTACTTACGCGTCAGCGGCACCAGCACCAATTACAAGTATAACTTTGTACGCCCTCTGTCCCTACGCATCTATGAGCGGATGCTGCAACTCGGCCTGAGTCCCTTCGGCAACATCGGCAGCCGTAACTACCGCCCCAGTCTCATCACCCAGATGCCCGCGCTGCACGTCGAGCAGGGCTTCATGACTCATCCCGGGGACGAGGAGCTGCTCAACGATCCCGAGTTCCAGCAGAAGATGGCCGAGGCGATCGCCCAAGGCATCGAAGATTACCTGCGCGAGCAGAGGCCGTGACTTCAAACTCCTTGTTTCATCTCCTCTCGAAGGGGACAATGCGGCTGAAGCTTCATTGTCTCTCTATGGAAAAGCCGAGGGATCGGTCGGATGCTTCGATCACGGCCGTGTTGAAATCTCTCCGCAATGAGTTGATGGACTGGTTGTCCCGGCTGGGGTGAACCCGGTTGGTCAGAAGAATCGAAGCGACTTGACGCTCCAGATCGAAACAAATGGAAGTCCCGGTGAATCCAGTGTGGCCGAAGGAATCGGGGGAGAACAGCGGCCCGGCGATTGAATCCTTCGCATTCATGATTCTCCATCCCAGTCCTTGATTTGCGCCGGGAAGGTCGGTCTGAGACCGGCTGAACTCGGCAATCGTCTCCGGAGACAGGATTCGGACACCGTCCCGTTCGCCGCCTCGGAGAATCATCTGGCAGTAGCGTGCAAGATCATCCGCAGTGGAAAACAGCCCGGCATGTCCGGCTACTCCTCCTATGGCGTAAGCATTCTCGTCGTGGACCTCCCCCCACATCACCTTCTGGCGCCAGGGGCAGGCCTCGGTGGCCGCGCACTGCTTCCAAGTCGCTCGCCCCGGCCGGAATCCGGTGTGCCGCATTCCCAATGGGCGAAAGACATTCTCCTTGGCAAAAACATCCAAGGTCTGCCCCGTGATTCTTCCAATGATCAGGCCGAGGGTGATGAAATTCGGGTCGCCATAAGCATGCTTCTCTCCGGGTGGGCTTGGCAAAGGCGTTTCAGCGATCGCCTCCAGAAACTCCTGCCTGCCTTTGCGAGTCTTGAAGAAAGGCCTCCAAGTGAGTCCGGAGGTGTGGGTGATAAGATGGCGAACCTGGAGATCCTTCTTGTCCGGCCGGTCAAACTCGGGCAGGAATCTGGATACCGGATCGTCCAGCCGGATCTGCCCCCGTTCCAAAAGGATGCAAAGCGATGTCGTTGTGGCGACCATCTTGGTCAACGAGGCCAAATCGAACACCGTGTCTCGCTTCATAGGCAGACGCACGGGATCGAGACACCGGTAGCCGTACGCTCGCCAGTCCACCACGCCCTGCGAGGTGACGATGGCCCCCACCGCCCCGGGGATTTTGCCTTCCTGGGTGGCTTTCCGCAAGACTTCAAACGCTGTGTGAAACTCTTCTTTGTCAGAGCGCTCCAGAGGTATTGCCTCCCCCCTCGCCTTGACCGAATTGCTATTGCAGGACCCTCTGGCACAAGCCGCCATGACCACACTCAGGATAAGAAGAGCAGCAATGCCCTCAGCCTCTCGTCCCCAACCCCTTTTCATTATCCAGCCTCCGTCAGATATAGCGGACGGCGCTTCATAAAGTCCTCCACTGTGCACCGCCCAAACTCGATTTCAATACAGCCAAGCATAACCCTATTTTTATCCTTTAACTTATTGATACAAAAAGATTTATAATCCAAACCGGGCTAAGAATTCGCTTGATTTTCGGTCTGCTTGATTGCTGTATTCAACAAACAGGTGGTATAAATATCAGAGCGAGGCCAGAAAATCAACAGTTTCCACGAAATGACAACCGGATCCCGGAACGCAATATGTTGACAAGTCCAGTCGCCAAGGCAGGTTCCGTGCCGTGAAGCTTCTCCTCTCCTACCGGGACTGCTCTATGTCCGCAAAAAAGGGTTGCTTTGCTTCCGGTGATATGATACTTAGTACATCTGGTTTGTTGAATTGCACAATCAAGCTATGTGCCGTTGTGTCGGCAAGGACAACCTGACACTCGAATCGGGGAGGAAGAAGATGAAACCTATCGTGGGTTGGTCTGGTTTGCTGTTTCTTGTCGCCGCGACGCTGACCGGCGGCTGCGCATCGCTTCCCCCACCAAGGGCGAAGGTGCGATACGGCGTCGAGGTCTTCTGTGCCCAAGGCCCGCGCGACGATCTCAAAGGCGCCAGGGCGGGCCTGCTCACCAACCATACGGGGATTGACTCGCAATTCATCCGAACCATCGATCGCTTGATGGAAAGGACCGACATTCAGTTGGTGCGTCTCTTCGCCCCCGAACATGGAATCCAGGGCGAGAAGTTCGGCGACCGCCACGAGGATCACGCCGTCGATGCAAAAACCGGCCTGCCCGTATACAACCTTCATGGCAAAGAAGCTCGAGAGCGTCTTGCGGATAGACTGGAAGGTCTGGACGTGGTCTTTTACGACATCCAGGACGTTGGGAGCCGCTCCTATACCCGTATCTCGGTGATGCTTCTTGTCATGGAACGTTGTACAGAGAAGGGGATCAAGTTTATCGTTCTGGATCGTCCGAATCCCCTAGGTGGGAATCGGGTCGAAGGCAATGTTCTGGAGACCGGCAAAGGCTACTTTGAGGCGACGCCGGAAGTGCCTTATATCTACGGGCTGACGCCGGGGGAGCTGGCCCGTTGGGCGAATCACGAGCGACAGCTCTCGGCCGACTTGGAGGTCGTCGAGTTGGAGGGTTGGCGAAGGGATATGGAGTGGCGCGATACCGGGCTGGTTTGGATTCCGACTTCGCCGCATATGCCGCGGGCGGAACTGTGCAACTACCTGACGGTCACCGGTATCCTGGGCGAGCTCCATGCGGTGAACGAAGGGGTCGGGACCCCCGCTCCTTTCGAGATCCTGGGCGCTCCCTGGATCGATTCGGAAAGACTCGCGGACACTTTGAACGAGAAAAAGGTTCCGGGATTCTTTTTCCGCCCCGCGGCGTTTGTTCCCCGTTACCATGTTTATGCAGGCGAAACCTGCCACGGTGTTCAAATTCACATTCTCGATCCAACCCGGATTGACACCTTCTTCGCGGGCCTAGTGATCATGACGACCCTTCAGGAACTCTACCCGGAGAAGAGAATCTTCGAGGGGGCCTTCGCTCCGGGACGTCTGGGGATGTTTCATACGGTTTGTGGCACGGAACAAATGCGGCTGGATATCCTGGCGGGTCGGTCGGCGCAGCAGATAGACGCGGAGTATGCGCGTCAAAGACAGGCTTGGGTGAGGCGGGCGGCTCCTCACATCCTATACCGAATAGGCAACAAGACCTTTTCCCCCGAGTAACCCCCGGGTGGCCGCAGCGAAATAGATGCGGTCGTCGGGCTGCCGATGGAGCGGAACAATCGCCTTCAGGGAAGGCGCAGGACTTTGGGGAAGGAGGCCCCTGGAAACAAACCAGAGGTAACTACGGTTTGGGGTGCCGGGAAAAACCTGATGAAAGAACAAGCCGAAGCCGGACAGGCCGTCACCAGGGGAGAACCCGCGAGCGTTCATCAAGGTCTGGAAGACGCGAAGGGACGTCACCGCTCCCCTTGGTGGTGGGTGCCTTCGACCTACTATGCCGAAGGAATTCCCTACATCGTGGTGAATGTGGTCTCCGTGGTGATGTACCAACGGATGGGAGTATCCAATCGAGATATCGCTTTCTTTACCAGTTGGCTTTACCTGCCTTGGATGCTCAAGCCGCTCTGGAGCCCACTGGTTGATCTGATCAAAACGAAACGCTGGTGGATCATCGTGATGCAATTGCTGGTGGGGGCCGGCCTGGCAGGAATTGCGTTGACCATCCCGATGCCGGCTTGGTTTCGATTAACGATGATTTGCTTCTGGCTGTTGGCCTTCTTCTCCGCCACCCACGATATCGCTTGTGATGGATTCTATATGCTTGGGTTGACGAAACATCAGCAGGCCTGGTTTGTCGGGGTGAGAAGTACTTTCTACCGCCTGGCCAAGCTGACCGGAACCGGGCTGCTCGTGATTCTCGCCGGCTACATCGAAAGCCATAGCGGCCTGCCCGCCGTCACGGTCCATGTCAAGGCGGTAAAATCCGTGGAGCGGGCGACCCAGCTCGGATTGACCGTCGTTCCGGCTGATCGCATCGAACGCCTCGCAGAGGGGGATATGGACATCGAGGCGGAGATGGACCGAATGACTTCCGCCATCCAGCCGGAAGAGGCCCCCCTTCGACTCGTTCCATCCTCCACCGATTTGGCCATTCCGATCAAGAGCCTGGAGCCCGCCCTTGCTACGCAAGTCATCACGCTCGCCCGGGAATGGAACCGCGTTCAGGGGCAGGAACCTCCGGAATCGGCGGAGAAGAAGGAAAAGACGAGAGGTCCGATCGGTCGGCTCTGGACAGGCGCCATTGCCCAACCGCTCGAGGGGTGGTTGAAGGCGAATTTCGCCCCCCAAGCCCCGGAAACCTTGACGGTCGCCGGGAACTTGAGCGTGTTGTTTTTTCACCTGTCCGCTCCCCCTGAATCGGGTCAAGAGGTCGTTGTTAATTTTGGCCGGAAGTCCGGGGACAAGAGCCTCAATCTCATGGAGGGAGGGCGCTTTGTGTTCACCGAGGAGAACTGGAATCGCCCGGTCATGTCGATCCTTCAGCTCCACCATCATCTACGTCAAGAGTCCGAGGGGACCTTTAAAGCACTTGCCGGGAATATCCCTCTGAGTTGGATTATCACGTTCTTTCTGCTTTCGGCCCTCTTCATTGGACTGTTTGTTTTTCATTCTTTTGTCCTGCCCTACCCTTTTGCGGACAAAGGAAGTCACTCCGACAGGAGCGGCGGGGGAGGACTCAAAGCAATCTCGACATTCGCACGCGAGACGCTGGACATCTTTATCTCTTTCTTCAAGAAGAAAGGGATTCTCTATATGCTGGCTTTCTTGCTCCTGTACCGGCTGGGGGAAGCGCAGCTAATGAAGATGGCGCCTCCATTCCTGTTGGACTCGCAGGAGAATGGAGGTCTGGCTCTAACGACCGGGCAGGTGGGAACCGCCTATGGTGTCGTCGGACTGGTCAGTCTCACCATTGGGGGGATCCTCGGTGGCATCATGGCCGCCCGACACGGCCTCAAGACGTGGATTTGGTGGATGACCATCGCGATCAATTTCCCGGATGCCACCTATGTCCTTCTGTCGCAAATGCAGCCGGATAGCTTCTTGCTGGTGAACATTTGCGTGGGTATTGAACAGTTCGGCTATGGCTTTGGGGTGACCGCCTTTATGCTCTATATGATTTATTGCGCTGAGGGCGAACACAAGACGGTTCACTTCGCTATTGCGACGGCATTCATGGCGGCGGGAATGATGATTCCCGGGATGTTCAGTGGCTGGATTCAGGAATGTATCGGATACCAGAACTTCTTCGTCTGGGTGTTGATTTGCACTATCCCGGGATTCCTGCTGCTGCTGTTCATACCTCTTGATCCTCACTTCGGTAAAAAGGAGAGGAAGACCGCGTAGGGGGAAGAAAAACAGTTGCTTTGTTACTTTTTCTGTGATACCTACCCCAGATTGGTTTGTTGAATAGCACAATCAATTTTCAGAGCGTTCTGCTATGCAGTTATCGATTATTTACAAGTACTTGATTTTAATAGGCTAACAGTGCCACATTGACAAACTCAACAATCTGTGGAATGCCGTACCATCCTTTTAGGATGGCTTGTTCATACTGTCTCGACATTAGAAAAGGAGAATGACGTGATGCGTGAAATCAAGATTCGCACCCTCCTCGGTTCGGATCTGGATGCCATCCTGTCCGTCTGGAACCGGGCTCTGAAGCGCGACCCTATCAGTCAGGCATGGTTTGTTTCGAATGTCTTTGCCGATGCCGATTACTGGCCCGGCGAAGATTCGGGATTTTTCGTTGCGACTCAAAGCGATCAGCCGATCGGGTTTATTCGAGCGATCATCCGCCGCTGGCCGAATGACCGGGTCGGGATGGAGCCCGAGGACGGCTGGATTCCGGTCATCAGTGTGGATCCCGCGTACCAGCGCCGGGGCATCGGCACGGTCCTGCTGGAAACCGCTCTTGACTATTTCAAGCGCCACACGCGCAAACGGGTATGGGTTTGCGGCAATACCGGCTCGGCGCCCGGCTACACCTTTGCCGGCGTGGACAAGGACGCCTATCCCGGGGCCTTGGCACTGTTTCAGAAGGCGGGCTTCGTCGTCGATCACGAGCCGGTCGCCATGTCGGGCAGTATCATTGATTTTGACGTCGAACATTTTCATCAGAAAGCTTGGGAATCCGGACGCGAGGTGGAAGTAGAAACGCTCACCCCCAGGAGGGTTCAGGACTTCTTTGCCTTTCTGGCGGAGGCCCTCCCGGGCGATTGGAACATCGCGGCCCGGCTGAAGGTGAAGAGGGGCGCCTTGGATGAGATTCTCATCGCCCGCCTGGGAGAGCAGATTGTGGGATATTGTCAATGGGAAGGGGAGCACTTCGGTCCCTTCGGCGTTGCTGAGGCAGCCCGCAACAAGAAAGTCGGAGCCAAACTGTTCACCGAAGCGGTGCGCCGGATTCGCGAGGCGGACGGCCGCACGGTCTGGTTTAACTGGGCGGATGAAGGGGCCGCCCGATTTTACAAGCGCTTTGGGTTGAACGTCACCCGAAATTTCGCTATCTTAAGAAAAGATCTCTAGTGGTGCCTGGGGAGGGCGACCGATGTCCCCAATGTCCATGCGAAAACTCAACCTTAAGATCACTTCGAAGCTCAACCGGTCGTTCGTCTTGGCCCTGATTCACCGTCACCCGATGATTTCCCGGTCGGAATTGGCCAAGATGACCGGCCTCGACCGCTCGACGATTACCCACATTCTCAACGACCTGCTCGAGGAAGAACTGGTTGAAGAAGTCCGAAAAGGCAAAGCCGGTTCCCGGGGCGGGCGCTGCCCCATTCTCCTGCGGATTCGCTATGATACGCGATGCATCATCGCCCTCGATGTCGGCACCGAGAGAATCGAAGGCGTCATCACCAATCTGAACGGCGAGGAAATGGATCGCGTCAGCCTGCCCATCTATCGGGGACAGCCTCTTTTGGACATACTCTGCCAGACGCTGGACCGGCTGCAAGAGGTTAACCCGGACAGATTCCAGAGAAGCGTCGTCATCGGCCTCACTTGCCCAGGTGTTATCGACGCCAACGAAGGCATCGTGCGGCTCAACCTGTTCCACGACTGGCGCGAAGTTCCCGTGGCGAAGTCTCTCGGCGAGAAATACGGCAAATTTGTTTTCTTGGAGAACGACGCAAACGCAGCCGCTATGGGCGAGCTCCAGAACTTTGCCGCCCATGGCATTCGCAGCATGATCTATCTCCTCATCCGGGAATGTCCCCTGGATCGGGAAGAGCTGCTTAGCTTCGGCGGGGCGATTATCCTTGACGGAAATCTCTGGCACGGCTGTCACAATTATGCCGGTGAAGTCAGCCAGACGGTCAACAGCCTCCTTCGGACCATCCCCGTCCAAGCAGAGCCCTCCCTCCCCTCAGCGCAGCAAGGGGCCAAGCGAATGACCTTCGACGACCTCTTGAGAGCAGCCGTCGCGAAAGATGCGCACGCCGAGCATACGCTGAATTCCTTCATCGAAATCATCGGAAGATTTCTCAACGAACTGGTGGCCTTCCTCGACCCGGAGGGCGTTATGGTGTATGTCTATCCCCCTCAAGGCACGGAGAATTTCCTCGCTCGGATTCAGCAGGCTTTCTTGCACCGCCAGAGGGTGAACGGGGTTTCCTCCGTCCAGCTTCTTCACTCCACGATGGAAGAACCTGCCATCCTGCATGGGATGATTGCCCTGGCGCAGCAGAGGATTTTTGTTCGCGACGTCAACCGCTGTTCTGTCCTATTCCAATAGATGCCACTCTCGCGGTGATGGGCCCTACCTGCCCGGGACACTCTCTGAGTCCATATCTAACCTTGGACTCGGAAGGGCGTCTCTTGAAGAAGACTATCTTTGACAAGCATCTGCTTCTTTGGACATTTTTCCCGCCAGCCAGCCTTGTCAATGCCCAAATATGGCTAAAGTTCCTGTAACAAGAGAGATTTTCGCCTATGAGCAGAAACCCCCTCTCTAAAAAGTATTATCTAATCCCCTGAATAATTTTGACTTGATACGCCAATCTCCCATGTGGATAAAATCAGAAAAAAAGCTTGACACGGCCAAGGGGAAAAGGCAATATGCGGTTGATTGATAGAAGCAACGTAGCCAAACCAACACTCGCACCGAGGGGAAATCATGAGGAAGGGGGGGCAGATAAGTTGGGTAGAATCATTGGATTCACCCTTATCGAATTGCTGATCGTAGTTGCGATTATTGGGATTTTGGCTGCCATCGCAATCCCGAACTTTTTGCAGGCGCAAGTACGTGCCAAGGTGGCAAGAGCGGTTTCCGACATTCGGACAGTGAGCGTTGCCCTTGAAACTTATAGAATCGATAACAATGTCTATGCATTTGATCTCGATAGTCGAGGGTGGCCTTGGTACCTGACGGACGCCATGAGCACGCCTATCAACCATTTGACGAACGCCAGTAGTATGAGGGACCCATTCCGGGAGGACTCAGTAGTTAATCCCCCGGTGGGAGAACGTTATCGGTATGTCAACTTGCAAGCCAACGAGGGACCCTCCTGTTGGCCGCCGTGTCCATTCCCCGGGCCATACCTCACCAACTGGGTGGGATGCATCAGCAGCGACAGAGCGGCGATGTTCCGGGAGCGCTTCGGCGACTGGAGACTTCTGTCAACCGGACCTGACAAGACGGCCTCATATTTGTCTGCGGATTTCTTCGGCTTGCTGGTCCTCTATGATCCCACAAACGGGACTGTTTCATACGGAGACATTGTCCGCAGCCAGAAGTACGCACAGCAGGAGGAATAACTGCAAGGGCTGGGTTCTCCATCTTGATGACTGGAGCTTGCCGGAGAAGCGATGAGCGGAAAGCACCCTCTTCTCGGAGCAAGGCCTATCTTGCTGGGCCGGCCCTCCGGCTCGAGGAGAGGGTGCAGCTTGGCTCCAAGGCTGCTTCATCGGCGAGAGTTGGGGACAAGGCGTGTGCTTTCAGAGCGGTCCAGTGAGAAAGGGGGGTGATCCGGGAGAGCTCGTAAGTCTGCACGACCGTATTGCATTTTATGCGAAAGGTCGGAGGAGCAGAGACAAATTCGAGTTGGAGGTAATCTGAGATGAAATACCGATATCTTTTGAGCGTCGCAATTGTGGTAATCGGCCTGTTAAGCCATCCCTGTTTAGGCCAGACCGTGACGGCGGGCAGTACCGGGACCTTCCCCACCTTGGCCGCCGCGATTGAGAGTTTCCGCTCAGGCGGTTCCAACGAATCCAATCCAGACCCCAATGTGATCAACCTGCTCGATGCTTCCTATGATGAGCAATTGCCGAACGTGGATGTCCAGCTCACGATCAACGCGGCGAGCGGAGGCTCAACGATCCTTCTTCAACAGCAAAGTGGCGACACGGACGGCTGGGACCTCGACCCCCCGGCCGGCGAATTGGTCGAACTGAACGACTTGATCATTCTGCCTTCCACGACGAGCACGCCTGCGGATGACCTGCTGGAACTGGGGCCGAGTGGCACCGGAAGAGTGATCCTCAATCGGTGCTTGATCTCGTCCAATTGGAGTGGCGGACCGGCGAGCGTGGATGGACTGACTATTCCGGGGCCTCCTACCACGGCAACTGCACAGATAGGTGACAATGGAATTAACATTGTCGGTCTGGGCGCGCGCGTGGGGTTGAATGAATGCATTGTCACAGGTCTTGGAGGACCCGGTTCGACACCGGATAACATTCTGGCGAGCGGAGGAAGCATTGTCAGTGTAACCAGTTGTGTCATCTCTCATTCCCAGAGGCTGGGAATCCAGCATAACAACTCAGCCACGATTCTGACGATTTCTGGTACCCAGAATAAGCCAACAATTTTTTACAGGAACGGGTATATGGGCGCCATTACGAGAGCCGAAGCAGGAGTCTTCGCCTTTGGGGGAGGTCCTTTGTCTATCGACCATACCATTTTTGCCTACAATAACGACAATGGTATCGGGGTGGACGATGACGGACCCACTTGGTCGTCATGCAGTATTTCTTACACTGCCTTTGCTTATAACGGACAAGGTGCCGAAGATACGGATCTTGCGGAAGAAGCAGGCCTCAATGTTGGGAACGGAGGAACCGCCAATATCCGGTTGGATCATTGCACATTCATCGGCCATAACGCGCCAGCAATCTATGCCACGACGCTAACCAACCCGATGAGCGCAACGGATACTATTATCGCTGGGAATGTCGGCTCCGGCACCGCCGTTTTCTTCGCCTCAGGCGGCGGTGGAACGGTTACGTTGAACTATTGTGCTGTGGTCCAATCCGGCGGGGATGCTCTCGGAGCAACCTATGAAGGCCCAGGAACGGTGCTCGAGAACAATGTCATTAGCGATGATCCCCAGTTTATCTCAACGACGCTGTTCAGCGGAAGTGCCGTTGATCCGGACTATTTGGACATCGGCAACTTTGCCTATGGCCTAGCCGGCGCCGGCGCCTTGCCTCTGACGGGTTATGGAGACTACGCCGCAGGGCCGACGCCGACACCGACCATAACGCCGATCGTAGCAGGGACCAGTGGCATTTGGAGAGACTATAGATAGCGCAAGGACCGCAACCGAGCCGGATAGCGACTAGTGCTAGAAGATTCCTGGGAGTGTGGCTGCGCAGTTTGCCCGCCGCTCCAGAGCCTCTTTCTGAAACTCCGGTCAGTGAAAGCGAGCTGCGCAACTGTCTTCCCGTCCGGGCAAGAGGGCGAAGCTACCCGACCGGACAGATCGCCAAATAGATTCACACGGCGCAAAAAAGAGCTTGACATGGGTGTGGGCAGGAGGCAGTATGTAGTTGGTTGAGAGAAGCAACTTATTCTTGCGCTAATGAACCACACAAAAACGGCAAGGAAGGAGGTGAGATAAGTTGAGTAAACTCAGAGGATTTACGCTAATCGAGCTGCTGATTGTAGTAGCGATTATTGGGATACTAGCGGCAATCGCAATCCCGAATTTCTTGCAGGCACAGGTCCGCGCCAAGGTGGCGAGAGCCGTATCCGAAATGCGGACTCTTGCGACTGCGATGGAAACCTACGCGGTGGACAATACCGTTTATCCGTTTGACTGGGACAGCCGGGGGTGGCCATGGCATTTAACGGATGTTTTCAGCACACCGATTGATTATGTTACCAATGCTAGCTCAATGGCCGACCCATTCCGGGAACAATACGTGAGCCCCACGCGCCGGTATCGCTATATCCAACCACTGGCGAACCTCTGCGCTGATCCGTGGCCGCCCTGTCCATTTCCGGGCCCGTGGACAAGTCGCTGGGACGCCTCGGCCTGTTTGAGCGATGCCCAGGCGGCGCTAGCCCGGCTGAACTATGGAGACTGGAAGCTGAGCAGCTCCGGCCCGGACAAGACAGCCAGCAGTGGTTTTACAACAATTGGCTTGGTGTATGACCCGACCAATGGGACCATCTCCAACGGGGATATTATACGAACTCAGAAGTACGCTGACGTGAAGGAACGCGGTTACTGAGTGTTCCAGCGGGTCAGCTCGGTGTTGTATTGGAAGTCGGAAACAGGATGAAAAGTGCATAGCACGATGTACCCTTTTCTCCGAGCAAGGCCGCTCACTTTGGACGTGCCTTCCTGCTCCAAGGAGGATGAGTTGGACCCCGGAATCCGATCATCATTTGGAGGCAGGGACAGCCGTCGATTTACGGGTTCGTTCTGCCATGTCTCCTTGAATTCAGCCGGGTCGTCAATCTCCGGCTGGTGAGAAAGGCAGGTGATGTCAGCACGACATAAGCGATACTCTGCAGCATCTTGCTCTTTCGATGATTTACGGCTCGAGGGTGGCGCTTTCCTGAGAGAGCGCCCGGATCGACAAGATAGGAGGTTAATAATGCGAAATCTAGTTCTGACATTGGCTCTACTGTCTATCGTACTCTCGCCCGCCTATGCAGCCGAGAGAATCACTAACGGCAGTTTCGAAGGCTGGACCGATGGCAACCCGGACTGGTGGGTGGCTTGGCAGGTCGTCCCCAACGCTACTTGGGTGCAGGAAACCTCCGACCTTCCGCCGGATGATCATGGGGATTCTGGACTTTCTTGCCTGTCTATCACATTTACCGTTGTCGACACAGATAATCGCTCCCAGTTCAGAACCCCCACCTTTGTCGTCGCAGATGAGCTAGTCAACATGGCCAGTTTCACCGTCAGCGCCTATATCAAGGGCACCTATGCCCGCATCTATGCCGCCCATAGCGACGACGACGTAACTTGGACAAGAGATGCCGCGAATGTGGTAAACCTGAGGGATGCCGGGGATGTCTGGACCTGGAAGACCAGCGGCACGGTGGACATCACGACGGCGGCCGAAGGCTCCCCGTACTTTGCACTATCCACCCATAATTACGACGGTACAGCCCTGTTCGACATGATCAGCCTCAAGGATGATACGAGCCCGGTCGACGATTGGTACCTGTATTGATGGGTTTGTGAGAGGGAGTATCGGTGCGAAACGGCGTGGCTGGTTCCAGCCACGCCGTTTCCCTGACACTGCGCCCGGCAAGAGTGTTTAGGCCAGCAGCCAGGAGTCTCGCCAAGATCTTTTTCGCAACCAAGCGTTGTGACCAGGAAGGACACAAGGTAGGAGATGCATCCGTCCCCGGTGAAGACTATCTGTTTCTGCGGGCTGTGCTGCCTGGTTTTCTTGATGTATCTTGTGTGCCACCCGGCACCAGGTGCGCAATTGGTTGGAGTCCGGACAGATACCGGCGATGAGTTCTACTGGGAGTATCTCAATACTTATCTGAATTTCCTTTTCTTTGAATGGCCCGAGCAACTTGACCGATATCCTCCTGAGTCGGACAGCCCTGAGAGTTGCCAGCCTTTGGTCTCGCAGCTGGTGGCTGAAAGCGTGATTGCTCAAAGCTCGGAGGCGCTTCTGAGCAATTCCGAGGTTGAGCACGCAATGAAACACATCCTTCAACAGCTTGAACGTTCCTGTCTTCAAGCATGCCTTGACCACTGGCTCCTAGAGCAGGTGACGATTACGGAAGATGCAATATCCGAGGCTTATCACGAGAATCGCGAACAGTACGCGATTCCGGAGAAACTGGAAGGCCGCAATATCTTTATCGAGGTGGGGCCGACTCGAAGAACAGACGAGGAAGCTAGGGCGCTTGCCGAGAATCTCCTTGCGAGAATTGAGGCCGGCGCCGATTTCGATAGGGTCGCTGATGAATTCTACGAAATGCAGCACGATGTTTACCCGGGGAAAAGGGGAACTTTGCCTCCCTTTGACCGATCCAAGTATAGCGAGACTTTTGCCAATGCGGCTTTCGCTCTTGAAGAAGGTGAAGTCTCTCCGATCATAGAACTGCCGAGAGGCTATTGCGTCGTGAAGATCACGAAGAGAATCCCTCCCGGCTATCAGAACCTGCCGGAAGTGTGGGGCAAGATCGTCTCCCTCCTGGAAGAACAGAAACTGCAGGCACTGAGAAAAGAAACGCAGGCACCTTTTGAAACAGCGCATGGAGTCATACGCTTGTATCCCCAGGAGCCGGACAGCCCGATAACGAGTTCGACTCCGCTGTTTCAGTGCGACGGGAAGACGATCTATGCTTCCACGCTTCTTGCAAAGTACCCTCACGCCATCGGCATCTTTCAGAGAGATCATTTCCTTTTTGTCAAGTACGCGGAAAGGCTGCTCAGCGAGACCCTTTTGATGGCGGACGGAGATTTCAAGGAGCAAGTGGAATCTTATCCGGAGTACCAATGTGTCCGGCGATTCGTGGTCAATGCGATCCTCTGTAACGCGGTCATTTCTCAGAAGCTGGCGAGGGTAGCCCCCGGGGGGGAGGATCTGCTCCGATATTACGAGGAGCAAAAAGAAGAACGGTTCAAGGACCGGGGCAAAGTGAAACTCGAGACGCTCCACATCCGGAAACGATACGCTCCAGAGCTGAATATCGGTGAACGGTATTATGTGGAGAGGAACGTGGAAGAAATAGCGCAA
>Ga0068714_10003118_pt1 | contig 20083 bp, 21 predicted proteins | sample MTBNYHSulfiMetaG_FD_62988 | JGI IMG/M metagenome (GOLD analysis project Ga0068714, IMG submission 62988) | Enrichment culture microbial communities from rom New York Harbor, USA that are MTBE-degrading - MTBE-NYH (New York Harbor Sulfidogenic)... | ecosystem: Environmental > Aquatic > Marine >... | reverse complement strand
ATGTCATTTTATAATCATCCCATGGATCTGTTATTTTTTTCTCTTCTGATAATGAAATACAATTGGGATGCCTTTAAATCCAAACTGTTTTATAAATTGATTTTCAAGATATCTTTGATAAAAATTATATAAGAGATCAGGTTCATTTACAAATACCTTAAACGCAGGCGGATTTACTCCTACTTGCGTGATATAGAAAAAATGAAGTCTTCTCCCGTTTACGACTTTAGGTAGTTTATGTTTTACAATTTTCTGCAAGAAATTATTTAATTTTGGAGTAGCAATTTTTTTATTGTATTCACTATGAATTGCTAAAATTGTTTTTATAATTTCAGAAACGTTTTTTTTTGGACCCACTGCTATTGTTGTCAATATCTGGACATTTTTAAGAAATCTCAATTCATATTTGCTCATTTTTAATAAGATATTTTTATCAATTTCCTTTTGCTGGAGTACTAAATCATATTTATTCAATAAAACAATACAGGCTTTTTTCTCTTCCGTAATCCTTTCCGCAAGCCGTTTATCCTGCATACTGATAGTATGACTTGCATCTAAAACGAGCAGCACAATGTCTGCCTTTTTGATAGTTTCCAGTGCTCGTGTATTGCCGAAATATTCAACTTTGTCTTTGACGCTTGTTTTTCTTCGAAGACCGGAAGTATCAATAAACTTCAGTCTGTATTCACTAACATCCATCGAGACTTCAATAGCATCACGAGTTGTTCCCGGAGAATCATCAACAATAATTCTTTCATCATCCAACAAAGCATTTAAAATACTGGATTTACCCACATTCGGTTTTCCAATAATGGCAATCTTTATAACATAATCGCCTTCTTTACTGTTGCTGTCACTGGTATTATCTGAAACCAATGCCGCAATGCGGTCTAATAATTCACCGATATTTTTCCCCTGTTCTGCCGATATAATGCAGGGATCACCCATGCCCAGTTTAAAAAAATCACTTGAAAAATAATTTTTATCTTTAATATCATTTTTGTTCACAACTAAAATTGTCTTTTTATTTTTTTTCCGGATAAATCTGGCAATGTCAATATCTTCTTGTTGAATACCAGTCATGAAATCAATCAGGAACAGGATAATATCAGATTCAATGATTGCCTTTTTCGACTGTTCAAGGATCTTATACTGAATAGATTCCTGCTCACTGCTATAATCAACGCCGCCTGTATCAATTAAAGTGAATTCTTTAGCCTGCCAGGAAAAGTCAGCATAGTTTCGATCCCTGGTAATCCCTGGCTCACGTAAAACAATTGCTTTCCTGAATCCAATCAAGCGATTAAATAAAGTGGATTTTCCGGTATTTGTTTTTCCGATGATTGCAATCTTTGTTTTCATATTCTTATTCAACTTTTGTAAATTATGAATCATTATCTTTAAAGGCTTTCTCTAATAAGCCATTTTAAAATAGCCTGTGATTGATATATAATATCTTGTTACAGCAATTTTTCTTGAATATTTTTTATCATTTTTTCAGGATATTGTACCTTGAATATTTCAGATCCAACGACTAGTATATTGGCGCCTGCTTGATTTACGCTTAGTATATTTTCAAGATTTATCCCACCATCAACTTGAATATCTATATCTTTTTTACTTTGAATAACCATTTCTCTGGCAAGCGTGATCTTGGACATCATTGATGGTATAAATTTCTGTCCTCCAAAACCGGGATTAACCGTCATGATCAATACTGTATTCAATTTGCCAATAACATATTTTATTAATTCCAATGGTGTAGAAGGATTCATTGCTACCCCCGCTTTTAAACCTGAATCAAGAATAAGCTGTAATGTACTGTCTAAATGTTTGCATGCTTCAACATGGACGATAAGGGTATCCTTCTTGTCCATAGCCTGGGAGAAAACCCCAATATATCTTTCTGGTTGATTAATCATTAAATGAACACTTAGAGGCAGGGTAGTATTTTTCCTAATCGTACCAACAAATTTGGGGCCAAAAGTAATATTGGGAACAAAATTTCCGTCCATGACATCCAGGTGAATCAAATCGACTTCACTTTTTTCCAACATTAAAAGTACTTCTCTCAGGCAGGAAAAATCTGCATTCAATATTGATGGGGCTAATTTATTTTTAATCATCATCAGGTCCTTTCGAACTTAAATAAAAAATAATTCAGATATTTTTTTCTATATCAGATCTTCTCTGTCCAGGCTTCGGTATTGAATTGCCTCAGCAACATGAGAGGTTCCTATTTCTTCTGTTAAGCTGAGGTCTGCAATTGTCCTGGATAGTTTTAAGATTTTATCATAAGCCCTGGCACTTAATTTTAACTTCTCCATAGCATGGTTTAATAATTTCCATCCCTCCTCAGATAATTTACAATATCTTTCAATATCTTTGCGATTCATCTGAGAATTACTGAATATTGGTCGATCTCTAAAACGTGTCTGTTGCATCTTTCTTGCTTTTTCAATCCTGTTTCTGATTTGCACGGAAGTATCTTCATGACTATTTCTATTGGCCAATTCTTTATAATCCAACCTTGGTACTTCAATTTGTATATCAATCCTGTCCAGCAAAGGACCGGAAATTCTTGATCTATATTTCCTGATTTGGTGAGAAGTACAAGTGCATTGTTTTACTGGATCGCTAAAATAGCCGCAAGGACAGGGATTGGCAGCTGCAACTAACATAAAATGGGATAGATAAGTAACCGATCTTAGTGTTCTGGAAATCGTGACTTTGCCACTTTCTAAAGGTTGCCGTAAAGATTCTAAAGCTGATCGATTAAATTCAGGTAATTCATCCAAGAATAATACACCATTATGAGCCATGCTAATCTCGCCTGGTTTCGGTATACGTCCACCTCCGATTAAGCCTATATTACTGATGGTATGATGTGGAGAACGAAAAGGTCTTCTGGTGATAATCGGGCAATCCCGATTAGCTAAATTAGAAACACTATACAGACGTGTGATTTCTATGGATTCCTCTAGAGTCAAAGAAGGCAAGATTGTTGGTAATCGCTGTGCTAACATTGTTTTACCAGATCCGGGAGGTCCTATCATAATAACATTGTGGCTCCCGGCAGCAGCTACCTCCAGGGCTCTTTTGGCATGATTTTGACCCTTTACATCAGCAAAATCTACTTGATAGTTATCACTATGCCTCATTATTTCTTTTTTATCAATATTCATTGGTGAGATATCAATTTCTTGATCTAAAAATTTAACCACTTCCCTCAAATTAGAAATGGGATAAATATTGATTCCATCTACAATTCCAGCTTCAAGGGCATTCTCTTCCGGTACAATAATATCTTTGATACCCCTTTTCCTGGCCATCAATGCTATGGATAATACACCATTAACCGGTCTTATCTGGCCATTAAGAGAAAGTTCGCCAATAATAATAAACTGCTTATGGGAAATAGCTTTCATTTGTTCATTGGCTATCAGTATTCCTATGGCAATGGGCAAATCTAGCGCTGGTCCTTCTTTTTTAACATTAGCTGGCGCTAAATTAACAGTAATTCTTTGCATGGGAAATTGGTATTCAGCATTTCTTATAGCAGACCTTACTCTCTCTTTTGATTCCTGTACAGCTGTATCGGGCAGCCCAACGATATTAAAAGATGGAAGTCCATTGGAAACATCAACTTCTACTTCAACGATAAATGCTTCTACACCAAAAAGAGCAGTACTACGAAGTTTTGCAATCAAAAGAACACCTACGATCACTGTTTTAATTATTGAATAAAGGCATTGGTAATATGCCTTATTTCTTTTAATATATATTGATCAAACTGAACAGAAATAACATCAAAACGAAATATTCTGTTCTTGACCTGTTTTTGTTTTATGTAAAACTGAGCAACTTTAATAATTTTTTTCTTTTTATGGGGCGTTATCGCCTCTTCGGGAAGACCATATTTCTTTGATTTTCTGGATTTTACTTCGACAAAACAAATGCAATTTTTCTTTTCAGCAATAATATCAATTTCACCAAAAGGAACTTTAAAATTCTGTTCTAAAATCTGATAACCTTTTCTGATTAAGCATTGGATAGCCAGATCTTCTCCAATGTGTCCTAAATTATTCATACAGTAATATGGGCTTATACCCATAGATCTTCCATAATTGTATATTATAATTTAATTTTTTTGTCATTGTCGTCTTGCGTGATTAGTTCATATTCCCCTTTTTGTCTTGATTGTACTTCTGTAAAAGATATAGGCTTTAGGGAATATGAAAATGCCTGATTTATTTCAATATTCATATAATCTTTCTTGCTTGATATATTCTTGATTTTTATCGGAATCATTTGCGACGCTTTTAAATGTTTTTCGGTGTAAGGGACAAATTCCATATTTTTTAATTGCCATTATATGTTGATTAGTTCCATATCCGACATTTTGTCTAAATTGATAAAAAGGATACTTTTCGTGAAAATCGTACATCATGTGATCGCGATACACTTTGGCAATAACCGATGCGGCAGCAATGGAAACACTTTTATCCTCACCCTTGACAAGGTTATCTTGAGGTATGTGTAAATAAGGAATCTTAAAGGCATCCACTAAAATATAATCAGGGCAATGCTTTAAATTCATAATTGCTCTTTTCATTGCTAGAAAGGTAGCCTGTGCTATGTTGATTTTATCGATAATTTCAGATCCGACGACACCAATGCCAATACCAAACGATTTGGTCCTGATAATCTCAAATAGACTTTCTCTTTTTGCCTTGTTTAGTTTTTTTGAATCCCTTAGATGAGCAAGAAAAAAAGAATCAATATTTTTTATAATTACGGCAGCTGCTACAACGGGCCCTGCTAAAGCGCCCCGCCCCACTTCATCTATTCCGGCAATATATTGAAAACCAGCAGAGAAATATTTTTTTTCAAAATATTTTAGCTTTTCGACTCTTTCTCTTTCCTGATAAAAAAATATAATTTTTTTTCTTAAGCGAAAAACCTCTCTGGAAAAATATTTTTTACTCAATTTACCTTACCTGATATAGATTCAGGTCATTAAACCTTTTTGGCCAACCCTATTCCTTAGATAATATAATTTGGCTTTTCTGGTAGATCCCCTTTTAATGAGTTTGATCTTTTCAATATTTGGAGAATTAAGCGGGAATATTTTTTCCACTCCAATACCCTTGGTAACTTTTCTAACAGTAATCGTTTCCCTGCTTCCCCCATGTTTCCGGGCAATCAATATACCTCTAAAAATTTGTATTCTTTTTCGGTCTCCCTCAATGATTTTTTGATAAACTTCTATCAAATCACCTGGACTTGCTTCAAAAGTTTCTTTTTTTAACTGTCCATCCTCAATCTCTTTTATATAATCCATTATTTTCTCCCTCTCTTTTCCTGGTCATCTGTTTTTAACTCATCTATAATTTTCATTTCTTCTTTACTGAAATTTCTGTTAATGAATAAATCCGGCCTTCGAACCATTGTTCTTAAAATGGATTGCTTCTTTCTCCATTTTTCAATTTTTTTATGGTCACCGGATAATAAAACGCCGGGCACTTCGTATCCCCTGTATTTTTCCGGTCTGGTAAAATGGGGATAGTCAAGTAAGCCATGATAAAATGAATCATTCATCATTGATTCTTCTTTTCCCAGCGCACCGGGCAGCATGCGAATAATAACATCAACCATAGCCATAACAGGAATCTCGCCACCGGTCATAACATAGTCACCAATTGATACTTCTTCTGCATTTAGCAAATGGCAAACCCGTTCATCAATTCCTTCATATCTTCCGCAGATAAAGATAATTTTTTCTTGCATTGACAAACTTTTTGCCATATTCTGGTTAAATATTCTTCCCTGTGCTGACGTGATTATAACCTTGCTATTGACTCCTTTATTCTTTTCCTTCTGAATGTTTTTTACAGCTTCAATGATTGGTTCAGGTTTTAATACCATTCCCGGACCGCCGCCATAGGAATAATCATCGACACTTCTATGTTTATCTTTAGTAAAATTTCTAATATCTATAATATTAATATTAACTAATTTTTTTTCCTGTGCTCTCTTAATAATGCTTTCCGAAAATGGTGAAACAAACATCTCCGGAAAAATTGTCAATATGGTTATTTCCATATCATACCTTAATTATCCCTATCCAGATAGAAAAAAAGAATTTTAGTTATTCAACAATCTCAATCACTGTTCTTTTGTTGTCTTTGATTGTAGCTGCTTTCACTATTGTTCGTATTGCCTTGATTACCCTTCCCTGTTTACCAATAATTTTGCCTACATCAGTGGGATCCACACTTATCTCCAGAACGGTTACCCTTTCTCCATTTACTTCATTAATCTGGACCTTATCCGGATAATCAACGATTGATTTTAATAAAAATTCAATAATATCATTCAATTCTTTTTCTCCCAAATATTATTCAGGGTCAATGCAATTATTCAGTATCTTCCAATATCCCATTTTTCTTAAATAAAGATTCAACTGTGCTGGTCATTTTTGCACCCTGCTTGATCCATTTTATACTTTCTTCTTTATCTACCTTAAAAGTATAAGGTTCATTTGTTGGCTGGTAATAACCTAACATTTTAATAAACCTGCCATCCCTCGGTTTACGTGAATCAATAACTACAATCTTATAAGAAGGGTTCTTCTTAGCACCTTCTCTTCTTAATTTTATTTTTGCTGACATATTATTCCTCCATCTATATTGTCACATGATATACTATCGAGAGCATTTATTATTATATAAATCTTTCTATCTAATAAACGAAGCTAATGATTGTTTGTTTGGACCCTGTTTTAAAAATTTTTTCATCTTTATAAATTGTTTCAATAAACGATTTACGTCACTGACATTTGTTCCACTGCCTCTGGCAATCCTTCTTCTTCTGCTACCATTAATAATATCGGGTTCCGACTTTTCCTGTTCGGTCATTGAACATATAATTGCTTCAACCTTACCCAGCTCCTTTTCTCCGCCTTCAAAACCCTGATTGATTCCTTTGGGAAAGCCGAACCCCTGCATTGGCATCAAATCAAATATCTTTTCCAGCGAACCCATGTTCTTTATCTTTTTTAGCTGCTCATAAAAATCATTTAAATCAAATTGTTCTCTAAATTCCTTTTTACCAATATTTTTCAATTCATTGCGTTCATAATTGGCTTCAATTTTTTCAATTAAAGTTACTGTATCACCCATTCCAAGAATTCTAGAGGACATTCTCTCAGGATAAAAAGGTTCTAAATCCTGTACCTTTTCGCCAATACCTACAAATTTAATAGGGAGATTAGTCATGCTCTTAATTGATAAGGTAACACCTCCACGTGCATCTCCATCCAATTTTGTCAAGATATAACCATCAATTCCAATCTCCTGGTTGAAAGTATCTGCAACCCGTAAGGCATCCTGTCCCATCAAGGCATCTAAAACCAACAGGGTTTCATGAACAATGAATAGTTCTTTTATTTCTTTTATCTCTTGAAGGAGACTTGTATCAATATGCAATCTTCCGGCAGTATCAATAATAATTACATCATTTTTATTCTCTTTAGCGAACTGTTCTGCTGCCTTAATGGTTTGAATTGCTTTTTCATTGCTTCCTCTTGAGAAAACGTCAACTCCAGCTTTTTTGCCCATAACCTGTAATTGTTCAATAGCGGCAGGCCTTATTTTATCTCCAGCAACCAGTATTGGAGCATGCCCTTGATTCTTTATCTGTAATGCTAATTTAGCTGCTGTAGTTGTTTTTCCGGAGCCCTGCAGGCCAACTAAAAGAATAACCGTTGGAACATTCTTATCAGTTTCGAGTTTACTTTGGGTTTTCCCCAGTATTTCAGTAAGAACTCCATGGGTTATTTTAACCATTTGTTGTCCCGGTGTTAATGCTTTGGACAATTCTTTCTGGCTGGCGCGTTCTTCTAATTTTGTCACAAAATCTTTAACTACCTTATAATGGACATCTGCTTCTAAAAGCGCTAGCTTTACTTCTCTCAAAGATTGCTTAATATCTTTTTCGGTAATCTTGCCCTTATCCCTAATCTTATTTAAAATATTTTGTAATTTTTCTGATAATTTTCCCAACATCATTTTTTACCTGAGTTTTTTGAACTGAAATAATACATAGATAAAAAAATAAAAATGAACAAATTCTTTATCAGTATATAGAAAATGTTAATAGGTGTCAATCAAGGAGTGCTTCAATAAACTTTTCCGGTTCATATTCACATAAATCGGTAATTTTTTCTCCGAAAGTGATATATTCCACCGGAATAAACAGCTCTTTTTGTATAGTAAGAACAATGCCTCCTTTGGCTGTGCCGTCCAATTTAGTTAATGACAAACTGGAGATATTTAAAGATTCTTTAAAATAATGGGCCTGATTAAGGCCGTTCTGGCCAGTAGTAGCATCAATGACTAATGTTATTTTTAATAATGCTTCAGGTGCAGTTTTAATAATCACTTTTTTGATTTTTTCTAATTCTTTCATTAGATTGTGATAGGTGTGTAGCCTGCCGGCTGTATCAATGAGTAAAACTCCTTTTTTTTTCGCCCTGGCTGACTGTATTCCGTCAAAAACAACAGAGGCAGGGTCTGCTCCCTCCGAAGTTTTTAATGTTTCAACACCAGCCTGATTTGCTAATAAGGTTAACTGGCTAATGGCGCCGGCCCGATAAGTATCAGCAGGAATCAATAAAACCTTTTCTCCTTTATTTTTAAAATAATAGGCTAATTTTCCTGCAAAGGATGTTTTGCCTGTCCCGTTCACGCCGACAATCATCATAACATTCAATGTTTTAGAATCAATTTTAAGCACAGAACCCCGGTCAGGAATCATGTCAATCAATGTATCTTTTAATTGTTTTTTAAAATGATTAAAGTCATTCACTCGATATTGATGTAAATTCATTTCCTGAAACTTGACTAAAATTTCTCCGGTTGTTTGGGGTCCGATATCTGACAAGATCAGTAATTCCTCAATTTTTTCTAAAAAAACATTTTTATCCCTCACCGTATCGGTAAATAGCAGGTCATATTTATTCAGCAGGCTATTTCTTGACTTGCTTAATCCTTTTTTTAAAGAAGACAACAAATTATTAATTTTTCCACTCCCCGGAATCTAATATTTTTACAGACATTAACTTTGAAATGCCGGAGCCTTCCATTGTAATGCCGTAAAGGGCATCTGCTGATTCCATTACACCTCTTTGATGAGTAATAATGATAATTTGGGCATCCTTTAAATCTTCATTTTTTAGAAATGATGCCAGGCGTAAGGCATTTGCTTCATCCAATGCTGAATCGATTTCATCAAAAAAACAGAATGGACTGGGGTTGGATTTCCAGAGTGCAAACAAAAGAGCAATAGCCGTTAATGCCTTTTCCCCGGTAGACAATAAAGAAATATTTTGCAACTTTTTTCCGGGAGGTTGCACCATGACCTCAATGCCTGTTTCCAGTAATTTTTTATCATTGGTTAGTTCTAATGATACTTGACCGCCAAGGAACAGTTTTTGAAATATGTCCTTAAAATAATTTTCAACTTTTAAAAAGGTTTGATAAAAATGTTCTTCCGCAACCCGGTCAATTTCGTTAATTAGAATGATCAGCTTTTCTTTGGAATTTATAATCTCTTCTTTCTTATCCCGAAGCTCATTGTATCTCATAGATTGTTTTTGATACTCTTGAAGTGCATCAAAATTTATCTGTCCCATAAATGTGATTTTTTCTTTGTATTCATCAATTTTTTGGGAAGCTTCCTTCTGGCTATTTACCTCATTTCGATGTAATAATATTTCATCAACGGAAGCATTATATTGATTTTTAACCGTTTGGCACAATTGGTTCATTTTTTCCTGATTCTGAACATTGCTCATTTCACTTTCATGATACCTATTCTTGTGTTCTTCTAATCTCCCCTGATTGATTTCTATATTTTCACGGGTTTTTCTTAATACGCTTTCCTGTTCTTTTGTGAATTCTTTATATTTTATTCTCTCTTCATTTAATTTTTTTCTTTGTTCCATTATGTTTTTAAGATTTTCTATTAATTTACCTTCCTGTTCTGTTAGTTGTAATTGCTCTTTATTATCATGGGTAATTTTTTCTTGTCTTTGTCTTTCTTCCTGATGATAAGTTTGAATAAAGTGATTCATCTCATTTTTCCGCTTTTGAAGTAATATTTCCCTTTCTTTATTCCAGGTAAGTTTCATTTTTTCATTTTCCAGACTTTTTTTCAACTCATCCATATTATGAAGGCAGAGAGCTTTTACCCTTAAAATGCGTTGAGAATAGGATTGAAAAGAATTCATATGTTCTTCAATCTGTTTAATGTTTGATTGGGATATCAGGATATTCCCCTCTAAATATTGCTTTTTTTCTTTTTCAGTTTTTTGTTTATAAATTAAGGCTTCTAATTGATTTTCTAAATGGGTAATTTTCTTATTTATTTCCAGCAGATGATTATTTTCTTCATGAAGCCTGGATGTATGATTTTCTAATGTCTGATCCATGTATTTCATTTTCCGAAAGTATTCTTGATTATCATTTTTCAAATTTTCTAAAATTTCATGATGTTGTTTTTTCTCACCATTGATATATTGTATTTCTTGTTTAAGTTGCTCTATTTTTTCTACGGGCAAATCAACATTATCGGTAATTTTATTTCCGGATAGAAAATTTAATGTGATAATGCCATTAAAATCAATCACTATGCCATCTAAAGAGGCAATAATCCATTGACCTCTTAACTGCTTAACCAAACTGAGAGCAGTTGCAATATCCTCCACAACCAATATGTGTCCCAGTAATATCTCAAATACATTTTTATATTCTGAAGGACAGGAAATGAGTTGATTGGCAAATCCCAGGATTTTTGGTTGATTTATTTTATTATTCATGCTTACTTTTTTTGTTTTAAAATCAACCCTTGATATGATATCATCAGCAATCACCTTGATTTGTCCCATATTTTGTGTTTTTAGAAATTGGCTTATATCAGCAATTTTTTCTGAATGGTCTACACTTATTAGGTATAATTCCTTGTGTAATATAAAACGAACAAGCTTTTTTAGCTGATCAGGAATATGCTCAACAAGATCATTCATTTCTCGGAACCACCGGATTCCTTGAAAGCATTTTACGTCCAGGATTTCTTTGTCAATGTTCATTCTCTGGTTGGGATGATTTTTGATTAACTCTTCCAGAAAATCTTTTTCTTTATTTTTTAGAATAATGTCATTGTCTTGATTTCGGATGATATCAGTTTCTCGGTCGGTGAGCAGTTTATTTTTGGTCAATAAATTTTCTATTTGACTTCTTTCATCTTTTAGATGGATAGCTTCACTTTCATAATCAATCATATTTTTTTCAATATTTTCACGCCATTTTTTATTGTGTTGTAACTCATTATTTACATCTATTCTTTCTTTTTCAATTTCCAGAAGAGATGTTTCCAATGATCTCATCAGTGTTTCTTCTTTGATTTTTTCTTCCCGATATCCATTAATGTAGTTAGTGGTAAAACTTTCCCTGTCATCTTCAATGTTCAGTACTAACTGCTCATAGTGTGAAAACACACGATGATATTGTTCCAGCAATACCTCACCTTTTTCATATCTTTCAAGAATTGTTTTAGAATCCTGGTTCGTTTCTTGAATATCTTTGTCAATATCAGATATGGTATCTTTGAATTTTATAAATTGTTTATTAGCATTTTTAACATCTTCACATAAATTTGCTATACGCTGACTTATTTCTAATTTTTTCTGTTTTAAGACTATTAATTGATTATTAAGACTATTTTTTTCTTTTTCACTTTCCTGAAAATGATCTTCACTATCATTCAGCTGTTTTTCCAGATGCTCTTTTTCCAGTTCTATTTGCATAATATTTTTCTTGCTATTTTTCAGTAATTCTTCAATTTTTACTATTTCATGATGTACATCGGATATTTTTTTCTCATATTTTACTGTATTTTTATGGTACAATAAATATTGTTGACTTAGAAGATAAAATTCTAATTTCCTAATATAATCACGACAGAAATGATATGATTTTAAATCATCTGCTTTCTTTTTATAGTGGGCAAGGTTTTCTTTAACTTCTGACAAAATATCATTAATTCTAAGCAGATTGTTTTCAACGATATCAAGTTTTTTAATAGCAGCATCTTTTTTATTATTGTAGCTTGAAATATTAGCAGCTTCTTCGAATAAGATTCTTCTCTCTGTCGGTTTTGCGTTGAGAACAAAATCTACTTTTCCCTGGGCGATGATGGAGTAAGAATTTTTTCCCAAACCCGTTCCCCAGAAAAGCTCATGAATATCCCTTAATTTACATGGTAATCCATTGATATAATTTTCAGTATCACCGGAACGATAGACCACTCTTTTTAATTCAACCTGTTCAGAATCAATAGATAGCTTCCGGTCAACATTATCGAAAAGAATGGATACCTCAGCGATATTACGCATCTTCTGATCTATATTACCGGAAAAAATCATATCAGTTAAGTTGCTTCCCCTAAGAGAACGGATATTTTGTTCTCCAAGTATCCATCTGACAGCATCGGTAATATTACTTTTTCCACATCCATTTGGTCCCACGATAACCGTTATACCGGAGGTGATATTGAGTTTTATCTTATTTGCGAACGATTTAAAACCTTTGATCTCAATTTCTTTCAGATGCAATTTAAAAAACCTTTCTTAAAGAGCTTTCATTTTTTTTAAAGCCTGGTAAGCAGCAACTTGTTCTGCTTCCTTTTTATTTTTACCAATTCCCTTACCATAAGTTTGATTATTAATAAAAACTTCAATATAAAACTTCTTTTGATGTTCAAGTCCTTCTTCTTTCAAGACCTTATAAGATGGGAGACAATTCTGATTTTTCTGAGTTATTTCCTGTAACAATGTTTTGTAGTCTTTTATAATATGTCCATCCAATAATAGGTCAATTTGTTTATTATTAATAAATTGAATAATAATTTTTTTGCATGGATTTAATCCACCATCTAAGTAAATTGCCCCAAAACAGGATTCCATGCAATCAGACAAAATAGAAAATTTCCCCCTTCCTCTGACCAGATCAACACTTTTTCCAAGAATAACATATTTTTCCAGCATAATATGATTAGCAAACTTAACCAGGAATGGTTGACTGATAATGACGGATTTTAATTTTGATAGTTCGCCTTCTGAGAAAAAAGGAAATTTTTTATATAAATATTCGCTTACCGATAGATTTAAGACTGAATCACCAAGAAACTCCAGTCTTTGAAAGTGATTTATGTCTTTTTTTTCTTTTTGTTGATAGTATGAAGTATGGGTTAATGCTTTTTCCAATAGCTCGATATTCTTAAATTGATATCCTAATTGTGCTTCAAAATCACTTAAGCTTATCTTGCTTATCCTCCTTCAGCACGTATTCATCTCCTACTTAAAAGAAAGAAAAGACCTGTCTGTGACTATTACTATTTCTCTAAATAGCGAATTACGTCTCCCACAACTTTTATTTTTTCAGCATCTTCATCGGCAATTTCAATATCAAATTCTTCCTCGAATGCCATAATTAGTTCAACAATGTCTAAGGAATCTGCGCCTAAATCATCAATAAAGGAAGAATCTTCTTTCACTTTGTCTTCTTCCACACCAAGTTGATCAACAATAATCTTTTTTACTTTCTCCAATGTCTCCATCTTCATTACTCCTTGTTTTTATGATTTATTAAATTAAAAGAAGGATTTTTAGTTTTTTTATTCAGTGAAACCATAATTAATTTTGCGGTAAAAACTTCAACATGATCACTGCTTATATGCACTGACACCAGGTATTTATTACTTTTTTTGGTAGCAATCCTGGCTTTGGCAACCAAAAGTTGACCTGCATAGACCGGATTTATATATCTTAGACGTGCGATTCCTGTCAAAACAGCATCAGCATCAATAATTGCCATAGCCAATGAATCAGCCAGAGAAAAAATGTAATGGCTTCTAACTAACTTATTCTTATCAAAGGCCATATCCCTGGTAGTACGCATGGTAGAAATTCCGCTTTTACCTAACTCAATATCAATTAAATCACCAATAATATCATTTTTATTTAATGCTTTTACTTTTGAGGATGCCTTTTGGGCAAGCCCGAACACCCTTTTGCGCATTTCGGGGATTCCCATCTCAAGTCTATCCAGCCGGATTGTCTGAATGCTTACCCTGAATATCTTTGACAATTGTTCGTCTGATACAAAAGGATCGCTTGATAATTTTTCTCGTATATTTTCCTGTCTTTTTCTCTTGGGTCTATTTTTTAACATTGAAATCCATCAAATTTTTTTAAGAGCACATATTAAAGGCTACTTCTACTATTGACTGATAGTATATATAATAAAAGTCATGAAATCAAGTAGTGAATTGAAAAATATTGGTTAACTTTTATATTTTTTCTTCTATTAGAACTCATTATATTTGTTCTTATTAAAATCACTCAAAACGATTTTAATTTATCCTGATTTCCAGTTAACGATATTTAATTTTGCAATAGATTAGGAGTTTCTATTACCAAAGTTAAAGAGTGTCACAAACAACATTTATGACACCCTATTGAGAATTTTTTATTATGAACTATTTTATCACAATATAGTTAAACGCTCCAGAAAATGATAAAAATGTTACTTAGCTTTGGCTTCCGGAACTTTCTTTTCCTGAATAATCTTTTCTCCATTATAATAGCCACAAGATGGACAAACGTGATGGGAAAGTTTATATTCATGGCATCTGGGACATTCTATCAGGTTAATAGCTTTTTCTACCCAATGCGTCCTTCGTTTATTCTTTCTAGACTTTGAGATTTTTCTTTTCGGGCAACCCACGTTCTTTCCTCCTTTAAGGAATATATTCGTTATTTTATCAATGAATTACAATTTGAGATTATATTAAATTTTTTAATAATTTGCAAATTTATCTTTAATTGAAGCTAAAAAAATCAATAGTTCAATTTAATTTGGCTAATACTATTAAAATATTTATTTTTAAATACCCTGTGCCTGGAGCGCTGTGACCGCCACTACATCGGCGATCTCTTCAGCTGTACACCCTCTGGACAGATCATTAACCGGCTTGCGCATACCTTGAGAAATAGGACCAATTGCTTCAGCTTTTGCCAGTCTTTGGACTAACTTGTAGGCAATATTAGCTGCTTGTAAATCCGGGAATATTAATACATTTGCCTGTCCGGCTATTTTACTGTCAGGTGCCTTTCTTTTACCTATTTCAGGAATCAATGCAGCATCTGCCTGTAGTTCGCCATCCACCTTCAAACCAGGAGCTTTTTTTCTAACAATCTCCGTAGCTTGAATAACTTTATCGACCAATGGGTGTTTGGCACTTCCCTTGGTTGAAAAAGACAACATGGCAACTTTTGGTTCTATACCCATAAGAACTTTTGCCGTATTAGCGCTGGCAATAGCAATGTCTGCTAATTCTTCAGCATTTGGGTCAGGAAATAATGCACAATCTGCAAATAATATTGCTCCATTTTCACCATATGTACAATCAGGGACAACCAGAATAAAGGAGCTTGAAACAATTTTAACATTACTGGATGTTTTAATAGTTTGTAAAGCGGGCCTGAAAACATCACCGGTTGCATGGATTGAACCTGCAACCAAACCATCTGCATCATCCTGATATACCATTAAAGATCCATAATAAAGAGGATCTTTTAAAAGTTGCCCTGCTTCCTCCTTAGATATTCCTTTATTCTTTCTTAAATCATAATAGATTTCAGAATAAGCTTTCAGATTTCCAGAAAATACCGGATCAATAATTTCAATTTCTTCGGGGAAATTAATATTATTCTTTTTAGCAACTGCTTTTATTGTTTCTTCTTTCCCCAAAAAAACTAATTTCGCAAATCCTTCCTTGTAGATTATCTGGGCTGCCTCAATCATTCTGGGTTCTTCCCCTTCGGGTAGAACAATTTTTTTTACATCTTGTTTAGCCCTTTCTCTAATTCTTTCTGAAATACTCATAAAAATACTAACCCCCTCCAAAATAGATATTTTTTTTGATTCTTTGAATATTAAAACCGGTTGATAGCCGGATTCTTAAAAAATAAGGTAGCTTACGTTATTTTCTTAAAGTTATCCTTTTCTGATAAATACATTTTAGCCCTTTGGTAATTGCCGATATAGCAATATACTAATAAAGGTTTAAGTGAGGTATCATTGTTATACCTTAGGCAGGATTGATACACCTGATATTGCCTCCTTGTCCAGATAATAAGATCTTAGCATAGACTTGGGAGGGAATATGAGCTAAACTATGATTGTTACCTAAAATTATAACACATAATTATTGGTTTATCGAGGAATAATATGTTAACTCTGGGTATCATTGCTGAATATAACCCTTTTCACAATGGTCATTTGTATCATCTTCAAAAATCAAAAGAGTCAACTGGCGCCAAATTTAGTATCGCCGTAATGGGTGGAAATTTTCTTCAAAGAGGCGAACCGGCTTTGTTAAATAAATGGACTCGGACCAGAATGGCACTATCTTCCGGAATTGACCTGGTGGTGGAAATGCCATTTGTTTTTGCCAGTCAAGATGCCCGTGGATTTGCCCATGCCGGAATTCAGCTTTTAGATGCACTGGGTATCGTGGATTATGTTTCTTTTGGTTGTGAGGAGGATCGGATAGATCGTTTAACTGAATTAGCAAAATTAATCAGAACAGAGCCTCCTTATTTTCAAAAAATATTAAGAGATGAGGTTAAAAAGGGAGGAAGTTTTCCTAAAATTCGAGAAAAAGCAATATCAGAATATTATCAAAGGTTTGGCATAAAAGTTGAAAATACTTCACTGTCTAAGGTGAAAGAAATATTAAATCAACCCAACAATGTTTTAGCTTTAGAATACATAAAATCTTTGCAAAACTTAAAAAGTACGATGAAACCAGTTCCAATCAAACGCATTGGCTCAAAATATCAACAGGATAAATTGGAAGGACAATACTCCAGTGCCACGGCAATTAGAGAAAAAATATTTCAGAGTTATCTTAAGCAACACCCTATTTCTCTGGAAGGGTTAAAATCAACTATGCCTGTTTCATCTTATCAAATTATTTTAAATGAATTGCAAAATGAAATAAATCCCATTATGTTGTCATGCTTTGAACAGGCAATCCTAAGCCACTTAAGAAGAATATCCACTACTGAAATCAGGGAAATCCACGGAATTCAAGAAGGATTAGAAAATAAGTTAAAAGAGAGCGCTATATCATCCAATACCATAGAAAAACTTATTCAGTCAGTAAAAAGTAAACGTTATACCAGGACCAGGATACAAAGAATACTTGTTCATAGTTTATTTTTCTTAAGCCACAAAGAAATTGTCACATTTAACAAGAGGGGTCCTCTCTACTGTCGGGTCCTTGGTATCACCGAGAACGGGAAAATGTTACTTAAAAAGATTAAATCAAGATCCAGATTGCCGATTATTATCAGCTTAAAAAATTTCTACAAACAAAATAAAATAAATAGGAATATAATCCTACAAAAAATGTTAGATTACGATATATTGGCAACAAATCTATATGTCTTAGGCTATAAAATAGAATCGGCAAGAATAGGGGGACAGGATTATACCAAGAAAATTGTACAGTTGAATCATGATCACTAATCTGAGTTAATGACTATATTTTTTCTTTAATTTTCTGGCAACATATGCTGGCACCAAATCACTGATACAACCATTTAAGGATGCAATTTCTTTAACTATACTGGAGTTTAAGTACGAGTATCTGGTACTGGTTACCATAAAAATTGTTTCTATTTCCGGAGCCATTTTTTTATTAATCAAAGCAAATTGAGATTCATATTCAAAATCAGAAATGGCTCTCATGCCTCTCAGGATTACATTTGCCTTGTTGGACCGTACACAATCGATTAATAACCCATCAAAGGATTGAACTTCAACCTCTTTTAAATCTTTAATTACCCTGGTAATCATATCTTTTTTCTCTTCAATGGAAAAAAATGATTTTTTACGTGAATTTTCCGCTATGACAACAATAACCTTATCAAATATTTTGCTTGCTCTTTTAATAATATCAAGGTGTCCGTTAGTAATCGGATCAAAACTTCCCGGATATATTGCTTTTATCATTAATATCTCCTTTTCTTATAAATATTTATTCCTGGTAGCCAAAAACAGTAATCCTGGACTTGCCATACTTTTTTTCTTTCAGGCAAACCAATTTTTGAGAATTGTTTTGAACGTCTTCATGGATCTGGTGCTGGACCACAACTAACCCATTTTTTTTGATGATATTCTTTTGTTCGATTTCTAGTAATGATTTTAGGGTATAATTTTTATTATAAGGAGGATCTAAAAAAATAATATCAAATTTTCTTTGCTGAAAGTTTAATATTTTTATCGCCTGTAGATAATCGTTCTTCATAATATTAGAAAAATAATTTTGATGAATTTTGGTTAAATTATCTTTTATTAACCCTATCGCCCTTCCGTTTACTTCTACAAAGGTAGCCCTTTTTGCACCCCTGCTAAGGGCTTCAATGCCAATGGCACCTGTTCCGGCAAACAAGTCTAAAAAATCGGATTCTGTTACTCTGAATCCAAGTATATCAAAGACAGCTTCTCTTACTTTGCCGGGAGTAGGTCTAATATCTTTACCTGGAAATGCATGCAAAGGGAATCCTTTGTATTTACCCGCTATAATTCTCATATAACATCTTACCTTTAATCATCATGAATAATAATATGGAATCAATATTAAATATTCTTTTTCAATTGCTTGATTATTGTGACTCAACTATGATAAAATAAATTCTGTAATTTTTCAAGAATATATTGTCCGGAGGAATGAATCATGGCGAAATGTGATATTTGTGGAAAAATCCCCCAATTTGGTAAACAGATTAGTCATTCACATAAGTTAAGTAATAGAAAATGGTCTGTTAACATCCAAAAAGTAAGGGTTAAAATGAATAACACGGTTCAAAGAGTAAATATTTGTACTAAATGCTTGAAATCTGCTAAGGTACAAAAACTTGTTTAATAACTTATAATATCGAACTTTTAAAAATATCCGATAATATAAGTTTAATTCTTCCTTTAGATAGAAAGGAATGAATTACAGCAAAAATTTCAAAAAATGGCGTAAATAATATCGAATAAAAATATAAAAAAAGTTAATTCGCAATAATCATTTTAATTCTTTGAATTACATTTTCAGTAATATAGTCAGGTGTAGAGGCACCGCTGGTAATGCCAATTTTCTGCTTTCCTTTGAACCATTCATTTTCTATCTCTTTCTCAGTTTCAATATGATAGGTCTTTACACCAATTTGTTTACTTAAGTGAGCTAACCGTGTTGTATTAGCACTATTCAATCCTCCAACCACAATCATCAGATCTACATTTTGGGCTAATTTTCGGGTTGACTCTTGTCGCAATCTGGTCGCCCTGCAAATTGTATTAAAGATTCTTAATTCGTCTGCATTCTCAAATAGTTCTGTAACCACTTGTTTATATTGATTAATATCTTTTGTTGTTTGGGAAATTAAACCAATTCTTCCTGTACCAGTGAAAGGATGATCTTTGATTTCATCAATAGATTGTATTACCTTAGCATTAGCATTATTAAAATAACTCAATAAACTCTTGATTTCAGGATGATTTAAGTCACCAAAAAGAATAATTTGATAATCTTCTTTTCTTAAGAGATCTGCAATTTGATGTAATTTTTTAACATAGGGGCATGTAGTGTCAATGAGTTTGATATCACGCTGTTTAGCCAATTGTATTTCACTATTTAATAAGCCATGAGTTCTGGTAATGAGGTGTTTGTGAAAGGGAACCTGGGAAATCTCCTGGACAATGTGTACGCCTTTATCTTTAAAACTCCTGATAACCTGAGGGTTATGGATAATTTCGCCCAGCATATAGATATCATCATTTGGGATTTCTGTTAATACTTGATTTGCCCGTTTAACTGCCCTTTTCACACCAAAACAAAATCCAATATGATCGGCTTTAAATACTTCCATGAATTATTCTCTCCCCCGTTTTTGAACGATTTT
>Ga0068714_10003116_pt1 | contig 20089 bp, 27 predicted proteins | sample MTBNYHSulfiMetaG_FD_62988 | JGI IMG/M metagenome (GOLD analysis project Ga0068714, IMG submission 62988) | Enrichment culture microbial communities from rom New York Harbor, USA that are MTBE-degrading - MTBE-NYH (New York Harbor Sulfidogenic)... | ecosystem: Environmental > Aquatic > Marine >... | reverse complement strand
AAAAAGAGCCCGTAGAGCAACCCTACGAACAGCAACTTCTTAAAAAGGACGGGTCACATGTCATCCTGGGGCTGACCACCAGCCTGATGACCGAAAACGGAATGCCAAGAGGTTTCTATAATATAGCCAGGGATGCCACCAGGCAAAAACAGGAGGAGGAGATGCTCACCCGCACTATCGATGTATCTCCCCTGCCGACCTTTGCCATCGATAAGCAGCATAAAATTACACACTGGAACAAGGCAATCGAATCCCTGTCCGGGTTAAAAAAAGATGAAGTGATTGGAACTGACAGGCAGTGGGTGGTCTTTTACAAAGAGAAACGGCCCGTGCTCGCCGATTTGATTGTAGACGAAAATACAGCCGAAGAGATTACCTCATACTATAGCAACAAGGCTAAAAAATCACTGTTGATAGAGGGTGCCTATGAAGCTGAGGATTTCTTTGCCAGCATCGGCAACGAAGGCAGGTGGCTTCATTTCACAGCAAGTCCCATAAAGGACGATTCGGGTAAAATAATAGGTGCCATAGAAACGCTGCGAGATGTTACCGAACAGAAAATAGTGAAGTGATTAGCCATTACAATTCGTTAGCGGAGATAGCCGATTCTACTCCATTTTTTTCGACGAATATCCTCTCCCCATCTGATACATGACGAAGGGCTTCAATATCACCGGTCACTTTCCCAAAGACATTTACTTCGCTGGCTGGCCTGATCTCTTTACCAACGCTTGCAGGTGTCGCCCCGAAGAAGATACAAAATGCTTTGCCCGGTGGCCAGTAGGCAATATCACTGGAACTTACCAATTCCTGGCCATTCTCAAGACCTAATGTTACCGGTATGCTGAAGTAGATCTCCTCCCCCCACCTATTTACCACGCTTTCCAGGGGCAACGCCCTCCAAATGGCATCTGATGTGGCATTGTCAATGAATTCAGCTTCTACCTTTATAAGACCAATGCGAATAGAGACTTTCCTCTTCATAATAGTCATAATTTCCAGCTCCGGTATAATCCATCCCGGAAGCTAGGCCCATCCCTCATAGAACTTGTTCGACAGGTATTCCACAAGTTCCTCGTCGAATGAAATATCATCCAGGCAATATTTATGTGGCTCAGGGAGAGGGTCAACCCGGACCGGTAGTCTCGCAATACTTGCGTTATATACGATATCGGCAAGATACTGTAGATTTACCACATCTTCCAGGTTGTAGCGTATTAACGTGTTCAGGGCTGATTGGTTACCTCTCCTGTACTCCCTCCAGAGCATTACCGCCATGAAGCCGTCCACCTGCCTCAGCATTCCTCCGCGTCCTATTCCTATCTGCTCCTCAATAGACTTAAGGCCCCCGCGATACCCCAGCCGACGCAAAGGGTACATCAAATCGAGATGCGTTTGATTAGCTGGCAAATCACCCAGCGCACAGCGTATGAAGGGGATATCAAATCTCTTACCGTTGAACGTTACAATAAGCTGATATTTCTTGATTTCCTCGTTAAACTCTTCCAGATTCAATCCCTGTATGAAGACTTTGGCTTCATGGCAATCAAAAAGACCGATCACGGTGATAGAGTTAGCACCTGCGTACAGGCCAGTTGTCTCGATATCAAGGAATGCTGCCTTTTCCCTGAGTTCACCATAGAGCCTCCACATCTCTCCTGGTGGTATAAGGGATTCAAAATAGCGATAGTTCGCGTCTTTAAGAGCCAGCACTGATTGCTCAAGGTTTGCTGAAATCTTATACCGCATGGCTGGAGATAGCGTGCAATCATGACACCTTTCGAGATAGTCTGCCCATCTCCCAAATCCCGATGTCCAGAGCCAGTTTTCGGTGGCAGGCCCTATGCCCGGTATATGAATAAAGGTATTCTGCAGCATATTAGCCTTCGATTTCCGTCCGGCAATCATCAAAAGACCGGGTCCTTTATTCTTTACAATGGTGGGCAGTAGAGGACTCGAACCTCTGACCTCCTGCGTGTAAAGCAGGCGCTCTAACCAACTGAGCTAACCGCCCATAAATGGCGCGCTTGGCGGGTCTCGAACCCACGACCTCAGCCTCCGCAGGGCTGCGCTCTATCCAACTGAGCTACAAGCGCTCGATCATCAATATGCCGAAGGTGAGATTTGAACTCACACGCCCTTACGGACACTACGCCCTGAACGTAGCGCGTCTGCCATTCCGCCACTTCGGCATGGTGGGCGGTACTGGATTTGAACCAATGACCTCTTGCGTGTGAAGCAAGCGCTCTAACCACTGAGCTAACCGCCCTCATTACCAAAAACGCCTAACGAGTTATTATATAGGACTATCAGGCCCCAGTTCAACAAGGTCAAAATTATCCGGAGGCCTGACGCCGATTAAAAGGGATTTTCGCACCCCGGCTATTGTCTTATTAGCCGGCTACCTGTATAATTTCCTAAGGTTTTGTGATTTGAACATTTACAACCGCCTCCTGTGTAAGATGCGTTCCCAACCCGGGACAGATGCCGATAAAATGGTAACCGGAAACTTTCGTTAACCTTTTTACCCTGAGACCAATTCAACCAGGCGCTTAAAAGAAGAATTTTGGATTTTTCAATCGCACTACAGATATTTTTAAGTGGCTTGAATCTGGGGTGTATCTACACTGCCCTGGGTTTAGGCTTCTTTATTGTTTACAATGTAACCCGGGTCCTGAATCTTGCCCAGGGCGAGTTCGTAATGCTGGGCGGAATGCTAACTGTCAGTTTATATACTGCCGGAACACCGCTTGCTGCAGCCATAGCGATTTCAGTTGTTATTACCTCTCTTGTGGGCGCAGGTATATACCGCGCAGTCATCTACCCGGCAAGAAAAGCACCTGGTGTTACCAAGGTATTCCTTACGCTGGGTTGTGCCTTTATCATCGAAGGAATAGCCCTTCGCGTCTGGGGATGGGAGTTCAGAAGTTTACCCGCCTTCTTTAACACGCCCACCATCAAATTTTGGGACGCAACCATATTTGGCCAGACTCCATGGGTCATCGGTATTACCCTGCTCATGGTTATCGGCCTGTTCCTGTTCTTCGGGCGTACCATCCATGGTAAGGCGCTAAGGGCATGTGCCAACGAACCGCTGGGGGCAAAGACCATGGGCATCAGTATCGAGAGAATGGCCCTCTTCTCTTTTATACTGGCGGCGGGACTGGGCGCGGTGGTCGGGGCACTTATAACGCCGCTTACGATGACTTCCTACAGCATGGGGTTGCCTCTAACCGCAAAAGGGCTACTTGCCGCCTTTGTCGGCGGAATAACAAGGGCTGAGGGTGTAATACTGGGCGGTATTATCTACGGGATGATTGAATCGATAACGGCCGGACTGATACCGGGTGGTTATCATGGTGTCATCGCCCTTGCTATACTCATTGGAATACTGCTAATCAGACGGCGCGGAATATTGGTTACCGCCGGTAAGGGGTAGAATATGCCTTTCAACGTAAGAGACATGATAGAGAAAACAGGGCGGATATCCTCGACCAACCAGCAATACCTGGCAGCGGGCATGTTTACCATACTGATAATGACCATTCCCCTGGGTGCCGGCGCCTATCCCAACACCGTAATGATAGAAGTAGCCTTTTATTCAATTGTCACCATGGGCCTTATAATGCTCACGGGTTTTACAGGCCAGATCTCCCTCGGGCACGCTGCCCTTTTTGGCTGTGGAGCTTATGTTTCCGCGATTCTCACAACCCGGTACCTGGTTCCCCCATGGCCTGCGCTCTTTCTGGCCGCGGGCTTCACCGGAGCCATTGCCTATGCGGTCGGACGAGCGATGTTCCGTTTGCATGGTCTAATCCTGGCCGGTGTTACACTTGCCCTGAACCTGTTATTCTATTACCTGATCGGCAGTATTTCAGGCTTAACCGGTGGTGCAATGGGAATAATGAACATACCTCCTCTCTCAGTGGCAGGATATACCTCTCAGAGTGTTCTATTCAATTACTACCTTCTGTGGACTATCGCCATCCTGCTTCTTATCTTTTCATTGAACCTGGCCGATTCCCGCTTTGGAAGGGCACTCAGGTCGATCAATACCCATGCTGGCGGCAGCGAAGAAGCCGCTCAAGTTCTGGGTGTCAACATCATGAAATACAAGGTATGGGTTTTTGTCTTAAGCGCAGTCTATGCCAGCATAGCTGGGAGTGTATATGCGCATTATACCCGTATAATTGAACCCAATACCTTCATGTTGCAGTTCTCGGCCCTGGTAGCCCTAATGGCAATTATCGGTGGCAGATCCAGCCCATGGGGAGCCTTTTTAGGCGCCGGCCTTATAGTAAGTATCCGTCAGTTGCTGCGTGAGTTTATGCCCCTCATCATCGGCGGTCCAACCGGTTCTTATGAACTTATAGCATATGGGGTAATCCTGGTGGTAGCACTGCTGTTCCTTCCCCAGGGACTTTTTCCCATTGTCAAGAAAGCGATCCTGAGAAGAAAGCCTGTTTCACAATGAAAGATGAAATAAAACAAAATAATATACCTGTTCTAGAGCTAAACGACATTACGATGCGCTTTGGCGTCCTGACAGTGCTCAACGGGGTAAGCTTCTCTGTTCCAGAGGGCAATATCCTGGTTATGATCGGTCCGAACGGAGCCGGAAAATCCACTCTCCTTAAACTGATAAGCGGGCTTATCCTTCCACAAAAAGGAGATATACTCTACCATGGTAAGAGAATAAACGGAATCGCCCCGGATAAAATAACTTCTCTTGGCATAACACAGCTCTTTCAGGATATACAGCTATTTTCGAATATGTCCGTTATCGAAAACGTGATGGTAGGATGCCACTTGAGGGCCAGAACCGGGTTGCTAAGTTCAGGTTTGAGATTACCGAGTGGCAGAGTTGATGAACGTAATATGTTTGATACCGCGATGACACATTTATCCATGGTAGGCCTTGAAGATAAAGCCAGCTCTAACCCAAATAGCCTTTCATGGGGACAGCAAAAGCTCGTCGGGCTGGCCCGTGCTCTTGCAACAGGATCCAGGCTCCTTCTGCTCGACGAACCGTATAGCGGCCTGCTTACCTTCGAAGTAAATAAGCTCAACAATTTGATTCTCGAACTTAAGAAGAAGGGCATAACGAGTTTAATAGTGGAACACCTTACCGATATATTAATGGGCATTGCCGACCAGGTGATCGTGCTCGACTACGGAGAAAAAATCGCCGATGGCACACCTTCAGAAGTACAAAAAAATAAGCGGGTAATAGAGGCATACCTCGGTGAACAGGTGACAGAAGAGTGAACGATTACAGCCATACGATACTAAAGATGGATAATGTCCATGCCAGCTATGGCTCAGTGCCTGCCCTTCGAGGAGTATCGCTAAATATCAGCGAAGGGGAGGCAGCAGTACTGATTGGACACCATGGTTGCGGCAAGACAGCCGTACTCAAGGCAATTTTTGGACTGCTTCCCGTTAGCGGCGGAGAGATACTGTTCGATAAATCGCCCATTAACAAATTCAATACCGAAAAGATCGTGCAGATGGGAATATCCTATGTCGATGAAACGAAGCTCCTTTTCCCTGCCATGAGGGTAAACGATAACCTCGTGCTAGGAGCATATCATCGCTGGGGTAAAGACAGAAGATCCAATATAAAAGGGGATCTTGAGCTCGTCTACAGGCTGTTTCCTATTCTCAAGGAGAGAGAAAGTCAGTATGCGGGCACCCTTTCAGGTGGAGAGCAGCAAATGCTCGCCATCGGTCGGGCCCTTATGTCAGGACCTCAACTGCTTCTCCTTGACTGTCCTACACTGGGACTTGCACCCAGACTGGTTAAGAAGGTAATAAAGGCAATTGCCGAACTGAAGGAGAGGGGGGTTACTATTTTAATGATTGACCAAAACCTCCACCAGGTCATAAATATAATTGACCGTGGTTATGTTATGAAGGAAGGACAGGTCATTAAGGAAGATGACCCTAAAGAACTATTGACTTCGGAAGAAAGCAGCAAGGCCTACTTCAATAATCCGCAATAAGGATTTTGCGCCTATGGCCCAGACGAAATCATTTATCGGTGCAGCGGGACCAGCGGTTTCTTGTCATCCCCACCGCGCTAACAACGGGTGCCAAAATAAACGCTCGCAGAAAACCCCTAAGTTGGGTGCGCTTGGCTATAAAGCATGCTAGTGGTGGACTTAGCTTATAATAGGCTTTGACAAAAAGTCTTCCGGCGTGAAAGCGTAAAAGGAAATCATCGCGGAAGAGCCTCATCGTGTCCACTTCTTTAGCCAGTGGAGTACCATAGACGGCGGTTACCACAAAGCACTGGCTATCGTCAGCCTCGCCTTCATCCGCCTCTGCGGGGGCCCTTTTGCCTTCCTTGATCTCCCGCCACTCAGCAAGATTATCTTTAAGGGTATCGCCTTTTTTCTTCTTTCGCCCGAAAACCATAGCGGTAACCTCGCCAGCGTGGTGTGTTATTAAAGAGAACGTTTATCGATGTTGGTAAATTAAATGACCAAATGCGTTGCCTAAAGTATACTTGCTTGCTGGGGCTATATGCAAGGTAAGAAGGCAAAGAAGTAGGTTTTACCCGATAAAGACTCTTAATAAATTTGAGCAAAGCTCAGTGATTTGAGCCCATCACGGCGGACTCGGGTAACGTGCTTGCTCCATCGATAACAATCGATGTTCCGGTCAGGTAACTGGACTCTTCTGAGGCAAGGAAGGCAACCAGCTCACCAAGTTCTTCTATTGTGCCGAGCCTCCCCATCGGAATTCCGCTTGCCATCTGCTTGATGACTTTCTTCGGGTCCTTGGGATTTGTCTCCATCGCCATTTGTTTTACCATATCGGTTTCAATCATTCCGGGACATACCGCGTTTACATTAATACCGTACCGGGCTACCTCAATGGCCAGTGCTCTGGTAAAGCCCCAGATCGCCGCCTTGGTAGCTGCATAAGCAGTTTCGCCGACATCGGCAACGATCGGCCCGGTAACCGAGGAAAGGTTGACTATCTTGCCGTATTTTCTCTTCATCATACCGGGTAGAACAGCCCTGGTACAGTTAAATACACCCTTAATATTGATATCCAGCATCCTGTCACGCACCTCATCGGGCATCTCGACGAGGGCCATAAGTTTAATGACACCAGCGTTGTTTACCAGTATATCAATTCTTCCGAACCTCTCCTCTACTTCCTTAACCACCCGAACCACCTGAGATGAATCGGCTACATCCATTTCAAATGAATCTGTCTGGTAGCCATTATCAACGATTTTCTTTGCCGTTTTGTGTACCATGTCGAGCACGTCGGTTAATATCACGGTAGCCCCTTCCCTGGCCATGACTTTGGCTGCGCCTTCGCCATTACCTCTTGCAGCACCGGTGACAATTGCTACTTTCCCATCCAGCTTTCCCATTTTATAACTCCAATATCTATGTTCTATGTGAAAATATTATACCATCCCCAGTTTTAAGCAGTAACTATTGTTGGCAGTAAAATTCTAAGCAAATCCCTCTCTTTACGTGACATCTTTTCTAGAGTAAACTATTAACTAGCACAAAGGATAATAACTTCAGAGAGGCTAGGTTGGCAAAACAAAAAAGGATCGGCATTCTGACTGGCGGTGGCGACTGTCCGGGACTAAATGCAGCAATCAGGGCAACTGCAAAAACCGCGACTAAAGCAGGATACGAAGTAATCGGGATTCACAACGGTTGGGAAGGCTTCTTCGATGATGATACCGAACTACTGGATAGCTCCAAGACATCGGGAATACTTGACCGGGGTGGTACAATTCTGGGTACCTCAAGAATCAGCCCTCTCAGGGTAGATAACGGTCCCCAGATAGTCTTCGACAAATTCAAGAAACTGGGCCTGGAATCGCTGGTAGTCCTTGGCGGCGAAGGAACACTAAGCGTTGCCACTCATCTCTTCAACCAGGGCCTTCCCTTGATAGGAATACCGAAGACTATCGACAACGATGTGGTAGAAACTGACTATACAATAGGTTTTCAGACCGCCGTCGAAATTGCCACCAATGCACTGGACAGATTACGCTCCACCGCAGCCAGTCATCACCGGGTAATGATCCTCGAGGTCATGGGACGTTACACGGGATGGATTGCTACCTACGCCGGTATGGCTAATGGTGCAGATGCAATTCTGATTCCGGAGATACCGGTCACATCAAGTGGGGTAGACCAGCTATGCCAGATGCTCGAGAGGAGAAACAAAAAGGACAGAAGCTACAGTATTGTAGTTGTTGCAGAAGGGACTAAACTGGAAGGAATAGAAACGAGCGCAAACCATGATCCCGCAGCACTTCAAAGCAGGATATACCGCAGGAGGGATATTGGCACGGTTATTGGATGTATCATCGAAGAGAAGACCGGTCTGGAGACCAGGGTATCTTCTCTTGACTACATTCAGAGGGGCGGCACACCAGTAGCATATGATAGAAACCTTGCCATCGAATTTGGCGTGAAGGCGAGCCGGCTTGTTAAAGATAAAAGGTATGGTTATATGACAGCACTTAAAGGAAACAGTATTATTGCGGTTCCTCTGGGAAAAATAGTAAACCGGATAAAAGCGGTAAATATGAAGGTCTACAAAATTGCCGAATCATTTTTCGGCTAGGAGGTATGTGATGCAAATAAGCCTTCAGGAAAGGATTGAAAGGATAGTACCCAAAGGAAGGGCGATGATATTGGCCTATGACCATGGCTTTGAACACGGACCGAGGGATTTTTTAAAAAACCCGGGTAGCAAAAACCCGGATTATATCCTCGACATAGCCAGAAAAGGTGGCTTCACCGCCATAGTTCTGCACGCAGGCATCGCAGAAAGACATGGTTTTAACAGCGACAATGACATGCCTCTAATCCTGAAATTGAATGGAAAATCGGAACTTTATACCGAGGACGATCCCTATTCCCCCCAGCTTTACTCGGTGGAGGATGCTATCTCTCTTGGAGCAACTGCAGTGGGTTATACCGTGTATTCAGGATCGAAGTATGAAAACCAGATGCACCAGGAGTTCTCCCAGATAATCAGGAAGGCTCATAGTAATAATATTCCGGTGGTGGGCTGGATGTACCCCAGGGGTAAGTCGCTTTTTGACAGGAAATCGGCCTCAAAAACATTGAAAATGGCGCTGGAAGAACAGGAAGATAGCACCATACCGATCGATGAGACAGCTACCATCGTGGCCTACGGTGCCAGAATAGGCCTTGAGCTGGGGGCAGATATAGTTAAAGTAAAATATACGGGTTCCAGGGAAAGTTACCGAAAGGTAGTAGAATCAGCCCATCCCACTAGGGTAGTAATGTCCGGTGGATCTATGACCGGAACAGATGATGACTTCGTTAATACTGTGAAAGATGTCCTGGCAGCTGGAGCAGTTGGTATAGCAGTGGGAAGGAACGTTTGGCAGCGTAGAGACCCACTTGCTATAAGTAAAGAGCTACACAGGATAATTATTGGATAATACTCTGCATAGTTCAATTTTATGTCCTTTCCATAAGCGTAATTTCTCATATAAATAGCAGGAGAGCGGTCTTATGCCAAAAAACAAAGAACAGGCTACAGTAATTTTTCAGCCCTCGGGCAGGCGTGGAAATATCGGTTACGGTAAGACCCTCATGCAGGCCGCCCACGATCTTGGCGTCGGAATTGAAGGGCTTTGCGGTTATAAGGGCACCTGCGGAAAATGCAAGGTAAAGATAGAAGAAGGGGTATTTGCTAAATACGGGATCGAATCATCGAGAAATAACGTATCCCGGCTCAATTCGGCGGAAAAGAAGATGCTCACCGCAAAACAGCAGAAAGATGGCTATCGCCTTGCCTGCCAGACCGCTATCCAGGGTGACATTGCGGTTTTTATTCCCGAAGAGAGCCGGCTGGCAAAACAGGTTGTTCGCAAGATGGCGGGAGAAATAGCGGTTGAGCTTAAACCCGCCGTAAAGAGATATTGCGTAGATTTAAAACGGGCCACACTGGAAGATCCCCTTGGGGACTGGGAACGGCTTGAGGCGGAGCTTAAGAAGAGGTTTAAGCTACATGACCTGGAAATCGACTACCAAGTCCTTCGCAGCCTTCAGGATATGGTACGCAAGGGAAAATGGAAGGTAACCGTCTCGGTCTGGAAGGGAAAGGAGGTAATTGCGGTGGAGCCCGGCGTTATCGAAAAAAGCTACGGCCTTGCCGTTGATATCGGTACCACCACCCTTGCCGCATACCTTTGTGACCTCTCCAGCGCCGATGTCATTGCCACCGACTCCATGATGAACCCCCAGGTATCCTACGGCGAAGACGTGATATCCCGCATTAACTACGCAATGAATAAAAATGACGGCCTTGATATCATGCACGAGGCTGTTATCAAGGGCATCAATAAGCTAGCCGCTACCACAGCCGCAAAGGCGGGCATAAAACGAAGTTCTATCATGGACATGGCTGTAGTCGGGAATACATGTATGCATCATATCTTCCTCAATATAGACCCGCAGTACCTGAGTAAAGCCCCGTTTCCACCCAGCCTGCACCGCTCGCTCGACATCAAGACACGTGAACTGGGTCTCAGGATATGCCCCGGGGCATATATCCATGTACTTCCCATCGAAGCGGGCTTTGTCGGTGCTGACAATGTCGGTGTACTCATCGCCGAGGAACCGTACCGCCACGATGATATGGTCCTTATCGTAGATATTGGCACCAACGGAGAACTGCTAATGGGTAACCGTAAAAAGATCGTCTCATCCTCCTGTGCCACAGGACCGGCCTTTGAAGGGGCGGAGATAAAGTTCGGGATGCGCGCCGCCCCCGGTGCCATCGAAAAGATAAGGATAGACCCGGATACCAGGGAGGTGCAGTTCAAGGTAATAGGAAAGGAAGAGTGGAACACGGAGATAGAGGAAATAGGGGCTACCGGTATATGCGGTTCGGGGATAATCGACGCCGCCGCGCAGGTATTCAGGGCAGGCATTATAGATCACACCGGACGTTTCAGGATGGACCTGGATAGCCCCCGGCTGAGAAAAAATGAAAATGAACCCGAGTTTGTCATCGCCTGGGCAAAGGAAACCTCTATCGGACAGGATATCGTGGTCTGCCAGAAGGATATCAGAAATATCCAGCTTGCCAAGGGTGCCATGTACGCCGGGGCCAAGCTCATGATGCGGGAACTGGGACTCGAAAAGATAGACAAGGTCGTCCTTGCCGGCGCTTTCGGAAACTATATCGATAGAGAATCGGCGGCGTTAATCGGCCTTTTTCCCGATTGCGCCCAGGAAAATGTTTATGCTGTTGGTAATGCCGCCGGCGACGGGGCAAGAATAGCGCTTCTCAATATAGACAAGAGGGTAGAGGCAGACCAAAGAGCAAAAGAAGTTGATTACCTGGAACTGACTGTCGAACCCGATTTCGAGATGGTGTTTACCTATGCAATGTGGTTTCCACATATGAAGGACAAGTTCCCGCACCTGGCAAAGCTTCTGCCAAAAACATAGATTTAAATAAGTATGGGAAGTGAGGTAATGCTGATGCGGATGGGTGTGATATCCGACACACACGCAAGCGGGCTCAATGATATAGCACCAGTAATACTTGACACCCTTAGCAATGTTGACCTTATCGTCCATGCCGGAGATTTTACCAGGATATCTGTGCTGGAAGGGCTCAGGTTAATGTGCCCCCTCAAAGCGGTATGCGGTAATATGGATTCGGGTAATATTAAAGAAGTCCTTACACAGCGAGAGTTATTTACATTCGGTGGAAAGAGGATAGGGCTTACTCATGGCTCAGGGGCTCCCTGGGGAATAACTCACAGGGTAATAAAAATGTTCGAAGATACCCATGACCTGGATATAATTATTTATGGTCATTCGCATAAAGCTAACAGGGAGATGATAGGAAAGACCCTTCTATTTAACCCTGGATCAGCAAGGGACTCTTTTGGATTAATCGATATTGACGGCGGTATAAGAGCTGAGATAATAAATATATAACCTAAGGGACTTGCACGAAAAGATATGGGGGCCCACATTATACGACCATCTACGGATAGTTGAGTTTACAATCACCTTAGACATTGCTTGAAACCCAGACTTATATTTAAAAAATTCCGCTCATTATCCTTATTCTATTATTATAAGTTATTTAACCCCAGGCGGATTGCATCCATAACGCCAGGTAATATACCCCAATACCAATTAACACCCAAGAGGTAACCATACGGATAATTTTCTGAGCTCTGGTTAGTTTTTCGAACCAGGAGGATATCCTGGTGATACCAAAGGATAGCGATATGCCGAATATTAGTACCGGAAGTCCGGTGCCGACAGCAAATACTGCGGGTAGAGCTATTCCTCCGGTTGACTTGAGGCTTAAGGGAATAAGTGTCCCGAAATATAGCACCGCGCTATAAGGGCAGAAGGCTAGAGCAAAAACAATTCCCAGAAGAAAAGCCCCTACTGTCCCCCAACGGCTTACTTTAGCGCCTAATGAAGACATTCCAGACCCCCCGGCGATAAAGCGAAGCCGGTGCACATTCAGAAGTATTATCCCTACAGCAATAAGGATGGGTCCGAGGACCCTTTCTCCGGTATCCTGGAGGAAGATCGCTACGCCGGGGATCTCGAGGCTTGCCCTGATAATCAAGAAGCCTAAAACAGAGTAGGCTAGCATCCTTCCCAGTGTATACATAACACTGCTGGTAACAGCATATCTACGGTTGGTGACATCGCGGCTGATATATGCTATCGCTGCGATATTCGTGGCCAATGGGCAGGGACTTATTGCGGTGAGCAGGCCCAGAGAAAAAGCCGCCACAGCCGGTATATTTAGCAAACTTGAGGATCCGGATAGGAGCCCCCCCACAGCCATTAATTTATTTCCTCTAAAGCATCATTTATCTTGTTTCTGACAAGAAGAGTAAACGCAGCGTCATCACCTATATATGACCAGATTTCCTCGATGTGCTCAATATGGTCTTTATTATCCATTACGGTGTTTATAAATAACTGAGATGTATATGCACCATATTGCTCGATTATTGCGGAATTGCCAGAATTCTGTACATCAACTGACTGGAAAGTAATTATTCCTTCATTAAGTTCTTCAGTATAGTAAATATCAAGTGTAGTTTGAATCGCTGACTCGGCATATTGGCAGCTATTACAGCGATTGGTTCGGTGAAAGTAGACCACATCTATACGGTTTTCCTTTAGGGTAGGACTTGGCTCGGGGTTTGGCTCACGTTCCTCCGCTTCAACAGGAGCGAGAATCGCATATCCACTTGAAGAGGTGATTAGCGTGCTTACTCTGTGTTCAACCTTATCCACTTGTTTGTAGGGGAGATTTTCCCATTCGCCATCATACAAGCGTGCAATATATATGTCTCCTTCCTTCGTTCCCTGAGGTATTTTAGCGGGGTCATAGCTAAGCGTAATTCTGATCGAAGAATCAAAGGTGATTTCTTCGGGTAAGAGGTTATATGCGGGCCCAATGATAACGGTATTTTCAGGAGGAGTCGGCGGCACGAAACTCGCTATCATTTGCATGGACTGGATTGGTTCCTGGCTGCTATCCAGTAACGCAGTACCTTCTTCAATCGAAAGCGCAACTCGACCGTCTTGAGAGATAATCTGAGTGTCTGATAATACCTCTCCTTCACTGCTTAAAGGAACTTCAAACTCTGTTCCAAGTAGGGTTATCTTTAATCGATATGCGTCTGGCTCTTTTTCGCCGCTGGACGGGGGTAAAGAAGATGAATCGTTACAACCTGCCAGCAGTAACGCCGCTACTGATATCACTGTTAAAACGATCGCATATTTTCGAAAAGATTTTAATTTATCTAACACAATATCCTCCCTTTTGAATAACCTTTCAGAATAGCGGCAAATGCTGATTTTGCAATCTCGTTATCTCTTTTCCAATTATCCTTCCTGGTTCATAGCAGACATAATAATATCCTTAATTTCTTCTTTACTGAGCAGCTTTCCGGAGCTTATCAGTTTACCGTTTATTATCAAACCTGGAGGAAACAGAATAGAATACTCTACAAGCTTGATTACGTCCTGAACATACTCCACACTCACATCAAGCCCCAATTCTTTTACTACTTCTCTCGTCCTCTTATCGAGCTCGTGGCATTTATGGCAACCAGGCCCCAAGACTTTGATATCCATATTTTTTATTTCATTCCCTTAAAGTAATTTAAAGATAATTCCTATCGCAGATAACTATTCCAAACCGCATTCTTTTAATGCGGATATTAAAGATTCCTTACTGGGGCATAGACCCATAATTCTAACAAGCCCGCCAACTACTAGAGCCGGGGCAGTGGTTAGATTATATTTTTCAAATAGTTCATCACGACCCTTATATCTAAAGATCTCCACCTTATCACCGTATTCTTTTTCAATTTCATCGAGTAGTCTGGTTAGATTTACCCCTCCGGAGCAAGTGGGAATAGAAAGAAATGCCTCGATTTTTACTTTATTCATAATCCACCTTCCCTAAGCGCATTATCAAGAGTAGTGCGGCTGGGAGATATACCCTCGATTCTTATCTTTTCGTTGATCACTATTGCCGGTACGCAGCCGAGCTTATACTCCTCGAATTTAGCCATAGCTTCCTGGCCGATAAGCTTTGTAACTTCAAGCTTCCCCTTGTATTTCTTTGCGTATTCATCTGCTAGTTTCAGTATAGCGACACAGCCCGGGCAGGGAGGATCGCCGCTAAATACTTCCATCTTTACCTTCATGATATGCCCTCCATTTCCTTGTTGATAATTTTTTCAAGTTCTTCCTCAGTGATAAGTTTTCCTATCGCGACTACTTTATCGTTGACAACGATGGTAGGGGTAGACATGATGCCATACCTGTCACCCTCTTCCGAAAGTGCGTCGAGCTTGGCAACCTCGACATCAGAGAATCGTGCTGCCACATTATGGGCTCTTTTTTCCATCTCCTTACATTTGGCACATGGAGGAGTAGTGCCGAAGACCTTTACCTTAACCATTTGATACCTCCTGTTGTCTGTAGTTAATTCGTTTATTAATTAGTGCAGTTACGTTCTCTTTAATCTGGTCTCTTATCTTCTTTATCTCTGGCAAATCTTTACCCTCCGGCTCAGTTAGTCCCCAGTCTACTGTCTCCCTCTGCGCAAGGCAGGGACAACTTACCCCACAGCCCATCGTAATAACCATATCTGCATCAATTAACATCTCTGCGGTAATCATCTTTGGTCTATTTTTACTGATATCGATACCTGCTTCCTGCATGAGTTTAATAACTACAGGATTAACTGACTCAGCGGGATCTGTGCCTGCAGAAATAGCCTTCACAGTTGAACCGCTCGCATGATTGAAAAAGGCTTCAGCGATCTGACTTCGACCCGAATTTCTAACACATATAAATAAAACCTTTTTTATTATATATACACCTTCAACCGTTACTTATCCCTTCTTATTGTGTTATATATCCGTATATCAGCCCCGTTATAGTAGCTGCGGCAACGACGAGCCCCACGTACACAAGTGTCTTTTTAATCCCCATAATACCTCTTAAAGCCAGCATGCACGGGATCGATAGAGATGGTCCGGCTAAAAGAAGGGCCAGTGCCGGCCCGTTACCCATACCAAGATCCATGAACGTCTTAATTATAGGCACCTCTGTTAACGTTGCGATATACATTAAGGCCCCGCCTATAGAGGCGATGAAGTTAGATAGCACACTATTACCACCCATGTAAGTGGCCATGGCTGTAGGGGGAATAACAACCCCGAGGATTCCTGCGATAAACACCCCGATTAAGAGCCATGGTATGATACGTTTAAGGAAGAAAAGGGTTTCTTTCATCCAATCTCTAACCTCATTCCTTGTAAACCAGCGCCATAAAGTAACCCCCAGGATAACGCAAAGTATAGCGAATGGTATCCAATACCGGGAGGCCGCAGTGATAAGTATACCGAGAAGCGCCCCGAAGAAAAGACCATATTGCCAGGCTTTCTTACCCTCCTGGGCCTGATCTGGCTGTGCAACTGCTAGGGTTTTGAGTTTTTGAGCTTCCTCTTTTCTGAAAATAAAGGCCATAATAAGACCAATGGTAACGGCAAAAGCAATGGCCCCCACTGCACGCGCTACCCCCAACTGGAAGCCCAGGATGTTTGCTGTGTAGACAATAGCAAGTACGTTAATTGCCGGACCGGAGAAAAGAAATGCAATGGCTGGACCTAGACCAGCACCCCTTTTGTAGATACCACCGAAAAGAGGCAGTACAGTACACGAACATACCGCAAGTACCGACCCTGAAACCGAGCCCACCGCGTAGGATACCGGCTTCTTTGCCACGGGACCAAGGTACTTGAGAATGGCGGCCTGAGAAGCGAAGGCGGAGATGGCCCCTGCAATGAACATAGCAGGTACAAGACAGGTAATAACATGGAGGGAAAGATATTCGCTAAGTCCATTAAGGCCGCCCACTAATACATCTGTAGCAGTCATAGTATATCCTTAAATGCGCTTTCTAGCATATTTCAAAATAAAAAAATTACGCCCTTATTTTACGTTCAGCACAGGATGGGCCGATGCGCTCCGCGTTCTTCAGACGACTAATATCCCGAGCAGCAATCTCGTTACTTTCTAGTCCTTTCTTGACAGCCTTTATAAGACCATGGAGAAAACCGGGTAATTTTTCCTCGGGCTTTATGGAATACAAAGACCAGAGCCCATCTTTTTTCATATCGAGATAGCCTGCATCATACAATATATTAAGGTTACGGGAAGCCCGGGTCTGGGAAATTTCAAGAGCCTGAATGACCTCACAGACACAACATTCCCTTTCCATGAGAACATTCAGTATCCTGATTCTCGTCTCGTCCGAAATTGCCCTTATAGCTTTTAATAATTGCTGCATTTATACTTCCTTATATGCGCAACCCTAATTATAATATCAATCCAGGTGAAATTTGTCAATAACGGCTTTTCTTAAGTTCCTGTATACAGGAAAGCGGAAGCTTAATCAACTTTTCGTTGATTAACTCTCCCGCCTCTACATAAGCAGCTCTTGAGTTCAGGAAGTCAGAACCTCATTACCTTTTGGTCGGATGTGCCGGCTTTGTTGGTCCACTACCTGGTTTGGTTGATTGTCCGGGTTTGACCGGGCCGCTTCCCGGCTTAACCGGCTGACCTGGTTTCATTGCCATGCTAAGTTCACCTCCTTCCTTAAATCTCTTAAAACCAAAGGACAAATTAATATATTCGTTTGTGATGTCCATCCTTAACCCAGCATGCTATATCCTTTGGCTTGTTAGCATCATAAAGCTTTACTCCCTTACCAGCTGGCTGCATATCAATTACATCAGCTGTATAGATGTTATACTTCTTGCCTTTCTTTTCACTATATGAAGGGTTAAGCTCAACAACGGCAGCGCCCATACCAAGAGGGCCTCCATGATTCGAGCCTCGAGCCATGTAAAAGAAGGTTGAGCTACCGGGGTCATCAAGGCTTTCAATTCTCTTTTGTATCTCCTCCTGGGTATAAATCGTGGTTTCACAAATAAACTTCTTCTTTTCTGCAAGCTCTACATGCTTTGACCTATCATTAAACCAACCATCAAAAAGTATCAAATCCGGGTGTTGATCAAGTGAAGTGTAATCCTTGATCACAATCTTTTTCGCTATTGCCTCGGACTCATCGTATATTCTGATATCATACGCTCCGTCTTCTTCATGGCTTTCTCTCACTACGGTTTTAAGGATTAATACTAAATCGGGGTCGATTTTGTACTCAGCTATAAGGTATTTTTCAACCGGCGACGGTACTTGCCTCGGGCCTGATAATTTTTCAACCCTATCTTTAGCAATTTTTTTATCTGTCCCGGTTTCCATTACCGCAGTAGAAACGGAACCACTTTTTACACCTTTCTTTTTCCAAAGCATAGCAATTACCTCCTGATTTTATTTAGACCCTGCTTTAAAGGCCTTAAGAGGCTGGCGGCGATCAGCCAGATAGATAACGCCCTGCTTATCGACATACCCCTGGAAAATTAACAACTCCGGATGCAGGGCCAATTCTTCCTTTGTCTTTATTTTTGAATGAGATTTTTGACTACTACCAGGGTCGAAAACACTGAGACAATTTACTTCTTTACCGTTAACAACACCTTCATAGTTAAAGCATCTTAATTTATCCAGATATTCATTCTGCAAAATATACCTCTGGCGCATATAGTCTTTAACCATCGGTGGCAACTTTCCGGCTTCAGCTTTATGATTGTTATTTCGCTTGAAGATCATTTTCAGGTATCCCTTTCGAAACGTTTGCAAATACTTATTTTTTATGTTATAAATAATAGTGTCATATATATCATGACATTTATTTCATGTATATGATAACACCAATAACTTTTAATGTCAATATATTTTTCAACCATTTGAAAAATATTTGGAGAAAGGAGTATTGACGCTATGCCAGAATGGATGTTTCTCACAAAACACGCCCTGGTGCTCAGCCTAATTGCCAAGAATCCACGAATAACTGCCCAAGAGCTATCTACATCCATAGGCACCACGGAAAGGCAGATACGGAGAATAATCGCCGATTTATTTAATGATGGATACATTAACAAAAAGAGGGTAGGAAGGGGTACAAGATATCGGATAAATCCCAATCTTCCGCTTCGGCACGATACACATCAAGAGATAGCTATCGGCGATTTTCTTGATACGCTGGGTTGGAAGCAAAACCGGAGGAAAAAAGCCGGAAATAAACTGTTAAGGGTTGAGGTCTAAAGATCGCCGATTGTCAAAATAATTAAGTTACAAGTTCTAAAATTTAAATCATTGGCCAAGGAGTTAACAAATGATAAAAACACAAAAGCTGGATGCCAAAAAGCTATTGGGAAATGTTCCGAATGAATACATTTTTCGCTGTAATGATGGCCATATTTTTAAAAACATGACCGAATTACGTGATGGCCTTAAGGTTATGTCCGAAGAGACATTTTCCTTTCACGCTAATGCTAAGAAAAATGACTTCAGTAATTGGGTTAGGGATATCATTACGGATAACAAGTTAGCAAGGGATCTCTTAAAAAATACAAGCAGGGCCGACGCGTATAAATCTGTTGCGGTTAGAGTGAAGTCACTTTCTGCCAGGATAAAACCAATATATCAATGAAAGACTCTCCGCCAGGCAGGCGGTATTTGGCTATATTTTTATTAACGGATAGTGGCAACCAGGTAGAAGTCCATTATGAGCATACCTGTCGGTGAAAACATAACCGGTCAAAGTATAAGGCAAACAACGGAAGAATTAGGATTACCTACAGATTGTTTCCGTTGTGGTAACTGTTGCAGATCATACCGCATAAGGGTAAGCCTGATTGAGGCCCGATACATTGCTAATGGCCTGGGCATTTGCCTGGCAGAATTCTTACAAAAATATACCGAAGCCCGATGGCCCCGCAGGGACAGCTTACTATTGCGTCAAATTAACGGATCATGTATTTTCCTTGAAGGGGTTAGCCAGCCATGCCGATGTATCATACATCCTTTCAAGCCATCAGCCTGTCGCGAATTTGAACCTAGCCTATATCGTCGTACGTGTCAAAATGGATTTGGTAAGGAATAACCTGGCAAATTAGCCAACCTCAACACCAAATCTGATTGATCTAGCGAATGCGGAAATCACCGGTTTGAATTACTTCCAAAACAGCATCAACCACATCTTCATCGTATTTCCGCCCTCTGCCAACGCGTAACTCCTTTATTACCTGGCCCTCCGTTCTACGTGGCCGATAAGGTCTATGGGAGCTCATTGCCTCCACCACATCACAAACACAAACAATACGAATCTCAAGGCTTAATTTTTCAGCATTTATGCCCAGTGGATAGCCGGACCCGTCCATACGTTCGTGATGTGAAAACGCGATTTCGGCAACCGGCCATGGCATTGAGCTGTTTTTAAGGATCGCGTATCCCTGCTTTGTATGTGATCGAATAAGATTTACCTCTTCCTCTGTCAATCTACCAGGCTTGGATAGAATTATCTCCGGCACCGCTATTTTACCGACATCATGGAGAAGCCCTCCTATGTATAAGCCCTGCAA
>Ga0068714_10003115_pt1 | contig 20094 bp, 18 predicted proteins | sample MTBNYHSulfiMetaG_FD_62988 | JGI IMG/M metagenome (GOLD analysis project Ga0068714, IMG submission 62988) | Enrichment culture microbial communities from rom New York Harbor, USA that are MTBE-degrading - MTBE-NYH (New York Harbor Sulfidogenic)... | ecosystem: Environmental > Aquatic > Marine >... | reverse complement strand
TGGGATCGCGATTATAGTGGGTCGATCAATGAAGGAACACGTCAGCGTCGCGCTCGTGCAGATGTGCACCCAGTGGCTCGACCCTAGGGCGAATCGGCGGAAGATGCTGGAGTACGTCCGAACCGTCTGCTCCGAAGCCCAGACGGACCTCATCGTCTTTCCCGAGCTGGCCACCACGGGGTACGTCGTAGGGCGGGAGGCGGACTTCAACGAGCGCTTCATCGAAGCCAGCGAGCCGATTCCCGGGCCGACCACGGAGGCTCTCGGAGGAGCCGCGCGGGAGCACGGGGTGCACCTCATACTGGGCTTGGCCCGGCGTCATCCGCGGATTCCGGCTACCCTTTACAACGCCGCCGTTCTGATCGACTCCGAAGGCGCTGTGCGGGGGGTGCACCACAAGTGGCACATCCCCGCCGAGGAGATTCACTACTTCTATCCCGGCAGTACTACCGAGGTCTACCCGACCGACCTGGGGACCATCGCCATGATGGTCTGCTACGATTCGGAGATGCCGGAGCTTCCCCGCACCTTTGCCCTGAAGGGTGCCGAGATCATGGTGGCGGTTTACAACTGGGGCTGGCCGAAGGGCACGTACGGTCCCGGCCGTCTGTCCCGCATGGCTGCGGTGCGGGCCCTGGAGAATCAGGTCTATTTTCTCGCCTGCGGCAAGACGGGGGTGGAGGGGCCCAAGAGCTTCTACGGAAACAGCACGATCGCAGGACCCGACGGGGAGATCATCTGCGAGGACAAGCCTGAGCATCCCGAGGGCGAGAAGGTGATCCGGGCGACCCTCGAGCGGCGAGCCCTCGTCAGGATTCGGGGCTTCAACACGCCGTTTCGCAACCGCAGGCCTGAGCTCTACGGGCCGCTCGTCGAGCCCTTCTGACCCGCGGCTGCCCACAGTCCGGCGGCAAACGGATCAAACCTGAATTCATTTCACAATCTTAAGATCCATGCCTTGACAAATGAATCCAAACAGCTCAATAATGGGTGCAGATCAAGGTTCCAGCATCGCAACGGGGATGCGTGAAGAGGCGGGATTCCGGAGGCGGGAGGATGCGGTCGCCGATGGACAGCAAGCCAGCGGTCGTGCCCGGAGAGGGCGAGCGGGGCGGCGAAGAGTTCGATGCGGCGCCGTCCCTCAAGGAACGGACCACGGCCTTCGTCTACGAGAGCATCAAGCGCCAGATCCTCGACAAGAAGCTCTCGCCGGGGGCCAAGATCAACCAGCAGCGGATTGCCACGGAGCTGGGGGTCAGCCGAACGCCGGTGGTCAAGGCACTGCACAAGCTGGAATCCCAGGGGCTCGTGGACAACATCCACGACAAGGGATTCTACGTCCACCGGATGTCCATCAAAGAGTTGCTCGACCTCTTCTCGATTCGGGAAGCCCTGGACACCATGATCGTGTCGGAGCTCATCGAGTCCATCACCGAGAGCCAGATCGAAAGCCTCGAGTCGGTGTTCGAGGACTTCTGCGACGGGGATCAGGCCGGGATCAATGAGACCGAGTACTGGAAATGCGACCAGCAGTTTCACAATCGGATGCTCGACTACTGCCACAACATGCTCGCCAAGAGGATCGACGACAACTTCCAGATCTTCAGCAGGACCTACAGCGTGGGTCTCCTGCGCAAGCCCGCCGACACCCTACCGGAACACAGGAGCATCATCGAAGCCATCCGTCGGCGCAACCGCGAGATGGCGGTCGAGGCTGTGTACAAGCACATCTACAAGACCAAGAGCTTTCTCCAGGAGGTGGTGCGCAAGCTCCGACGTCTTGGCATAGACCCGTCGGAGATACCGTTCAATGAGCTTTCGGAAGAGCAGGAGTAGCGAGGTTTTTTTTGTCACTGTTTGAATTCAATATTGCGCAGTTTAGATCTTCTTTCTGTCTGGGGAGATTCCGAACCGGGCTGGCTGGGGCGACTCGGAAGGCGCAAACAAGGGAGGTGAGCTGATGTAGAGGAGCGCGGTTGATAGAGGCAACAGGGGCTGTCCAAAGAGCGTAGGACATGACAAGAGCAAGGAGGAAAGGATGAAGAGACTACTGACCGTATTGATCGTTCTGACCTTGACCGCCGGCCTGGCGTTCGCCGCCGGAGAGAAGGAAAAGGCCGGAACCCGCGTGGAAAAGGAGCAGTACTACTGGATCGCGAGCGTGTCGACGATCCCGCTGTTCCTGTTTCATGACTACCCGACTCTCAAGCAGGAAGCGGAATCCTGGGGTGCCGAGATCTTCTTCCAGGGGCCGACGAACATCGACATCGAGATGCAGAACATGATCCTTGAGCAGGTCATGGCCAAGAAGCCTGCGGGCATACTCTTTATGCCCTTCGGCGAAGGCCACAACTCGACGATCAACAAGTGCATCGACTCCGGAATCCCACTGGTGTGCATCGACGGTGACGCCCCGAATTCCAAGCGCCTGTGCTACTCCGGCACCGACTGGGTCACCTTGGGGCGGCAGCAGGCACGGGAGATGGCGAAACTCCTCAACGGCAAGGGCGAGGTGATGCTGAGCGCCATAATCCCTAACGACAACACCCGCAAGGCCCGCGAGGGCATCGAGGCCGAGATGAAGAATTACCCCGGCATCAAAATCCTGGGCCTCATGAACGACAAGGGTCTGGTCGAGGAAGCGGCGCGGCTTGCGTCCGAGCACATCCAGGCGAATCCCAGGATCAGCGGCTTCATCGGAATCGACGCGGCCGCCGGGCCCGGAATCGCCAAGGCGGTCGAGGAGGCCGGGAAGGTCGGGCAGATCAAGATCGTCTGCGTGGACAACACCCCCGACATCGTGGAGGCCGTCCAGAAGGGTGTGATCCAGGCGGCGATTGTCCAGAAGCGGGAGGCTTTCGAAGTGTGGGGTTTCCGGGTACTGTATGCCTACAACCATCCTGCGACACCCATCATGGAGAAGTACAAGGCGCTCGGAATGCCGATGATCCCCAACGAGATTCTCACCGGCGTCCTGGTCATGACGCCGGAGAACGTGGGCAGTGTGATCGACGTGCTGGACTATCAGCAGCAGGTCTACAAGGAGATGGGCCTGTAGCTGCGGCTCGAGAAGGGGGGCGGCTCTGCCCGCCCCCCTTCTCCAATCACCCCAGGGGGACCCGGCATGTTTCACGAGATCTCTGCGGAAAAGACCACGTACCGTTTCGACCGCCGCAGCCAGCCCTGCGCGCGCGTTCGCTCGGGGGAGTACCTTCGCTTCCGCACCCGAGACGCTCACAGCGGCACCGTGGACGTCAGCGAAGTGTGGAAGGACGTGGGCTTCCCGGAGCTGGACGAGACCACGGGTAACCCGGTTACCGGGCTCGTATACGTGGAAGGAGCCCGGCCGGGGGATTCCCTCAGAGTCGAAGTGCTCGAAATCCGGCCAGCCGAGAGGGGGATCCTTCCGGTGCGAAGCTACATGGGGGTACTTCGCGAGGTCGTCGAGGAGCGTACTGCCCGGGTCGTCCGATACGCCGAGGGGCGGCTGTGGCTCTCGGAAAACCTGAGCGTTCCGGCACGGCCGATGATTGGGACGATCGGGGTGGCGGCCCCGGGGGAGGGGGTGGCCGCAGCCATTCCGGGCAGTCACGGCGGCAACCTGGACGACAACCGGATCTGCGAACAGGCCGCGGTGTACTTCCCAATCTACTGCGATGGCGCCCTGTTCGGCCTGGGGGACGTGCACGCAGCGATGGGGGACGGCGAGATGACCTGCGGGGGTGCGGACATCGAGGCGAGCGTTCTGGTTCGGCTCGAAGTGCTGGAGGAGCCCTTTCCGCTGGACAATCCCTACGTTGTCAGCGACGGCATGATCGTGACCCACGGCTTTGCCTCGACCTACGAGGAGGCCGCCGGGATGGCCAGCAGGGAGATGCAGAAGCTCCTGTGCGGCAAGATGAAGGTGTCCGCATACGAAGCGGTCCTCCTGATGGCTGCGCGCGGGGATCTGGGGCTGTGCCAGGCGTGCAGGTGCCACGTCCCCATGATCGTCCGGATGGCGTTTCCAATTCTATGGTAGGAAAGCGACGATGAACAACGATGCACTGCTCCGGCTGGAGGGCATCACCAAGGCCTTCCCCGGGGTGATCGCCCTACAGGACGTGGATTTCGACGTGCGCTCCGGGGAGATCCACGCCGTGGTGGGCAAGAACGGAGCCGGAAAGAGCACCCTGATCTCGATCATCTCCGGGATCTACCCTCCGGATCGGGGGCAGGTCTATTTCGATGACGACAAGGTGCCGATCCACTCGCTTCGGTCGCTGCCGACGGCCACCGTGTACCAGGAGTCGGCCCTCTTTCAGAACCTGTCGATCGCGGACAACATCTGCTGCGGGGCCGAACCCACCACCGTGCTGTCGTTTCTCGACGACAAACAGAAGCTCCGGGAAGCGAAAGAACATCTGCGGATGTTTGATCTCGATCTGGATCCCGCTCTCCGGATCGGCCAGCTGTCTCCGGCGGAACAGAAGGTCGTGGAGATCCTGCGGGCAATCCGTCGCAAGTGCCGGATCCTGATCCTGGATGAGCCGACTGCGACCTTGACCGGGAAAGAGACCGCTCGGCTCTTCGAGCTGCTCAAGAGGATCGGGCGGGCCGACATCGGCATCATCTACATCTCGCACCGTCTCGAGGAGATCTTCCAGATCGCCCACCGAGTGACGATCCTGCGGGACGGGAGACTGCAGGCAAGCCAGCAGGTGAGTTCCCTCGATATGCGACAGCTGGTCGAGCTGATGGTCGGAAGGCAGGCCGAATCCCTGGAGGCTCAATCCTCCGGCGGCGGAGCGGGGGTCCCGGATGCCCCGCAGGTCTTGCGGCTGGAGGGGCTGACCCATGCCTACGGTAAGTTCCGAGGGGTGAACCTGTCGGTGCGGCGGGGGGAAATCCTCGGCCTCGTCGGCCTGGTCGGGGCTGGCAAGACCGAGCTCGCCCGCTCCGTCTTCGGCCTCGACAGGATCGAAGGCGGGTCAGTGTACCTGGATGGATCAAGGGTGGCAATCCGGGATCCCAGAGGCGCTATCGAGCACGGGATCGTTTACGTGACCGAGAGCCGCAAGAGCGACGGTCTGTTCCTCGAGATGTCCCTGCGGGACAACGTGTCGGCTCCCGTGTTGTCCGATGTATCCGGACCGGCCGGCTTCCTGCGTGGGGCCCGCATCGACGAAGTCGCCCGGCGGGCGGTGGCCCGATTCGACGTCAAGACCACAGGGACGGATCAGGTCGTGAATACCTTGAGCGGCGGCAATCAGCAGAAGGTTCTCCTCGGAATCTGGCTCCAGCTGGAGCCCAAGGTCCTGATCGTGGACGAGCCCACCGTCGGCATCGACGTAGCCGCCAAGACCGAAATCTACCGGCTTCTCCGGCGGATCGCCCAGTCCGGCACCTCGATCATCCTGATTTCTTCCGAAACCAAGGAGATCCTGATCAACTGCGACCGCATTCTGACCATGTACAAGGGACAGATCAACGGAGAGTACCTGCCGGCGGGCCTGAGCGAAAAGAAGGTCTTCGAGCAGATCTCCGGCATCACCGAAGGAGATTAGAAGAACCATGAACACGACCACTGAGAGCCAAACCAACGAAACCGGCTCCGGCGAGGCGGTCCGAAAGCGCACCCTCGGCAGGCTGTTCAGCAGGCGCGAGATGATCCTCGGCATCCTGATCGCTCTCACGGTGATTCTGATGCCGTTTCTGAACCCGTATTTTCTGTCGTTCTCGAACCTCAGTGTCCTCCTCCTGGGCAGCGTCCACTATGCCCTGATGGCGACGGGGATCTGCCTTCTGCTGGTCATGGCCGAGATCGACCTTTCAATCGGCTCGAACATGGCCATGGCTGGAATCATCGCCGCCCTGGGGATGAAGTACTGGGGGCTGGGGGTTCCCGCTTCCATCGCAGTCGCCCTGGCCACCACCATGATGATCGGCCTGGTCAACGGCCTCCTGGTCGTCAAGGTGGGCATCAACTTCCTGATTGCGACGCTGGCGATGATGGGCATCATACGCGGCCTGGTCGTCATCCTCGCCGAAGGCGGAGTCGCCTTTCTGCCCGAGGGATTCAACAGACTGGGGCAGGCCGTCGTCTTCGGGTTCCAGGCGCCCATCTGGGTGATGTTCATCGTGGTCATCGTCATGGGGATGCTGTTGCTGAAGCACCGCTTCTTCAAGCAGCTGTACTACATCGGGGGCAACCTCAAGGCGGCGAGGCTCCTCGGCATCGCGACCACCCGGGTCCGCATCGTGATCTACGTTCTCTCCGGCCTCCTCGCGGGCATCGCGGGCATCTTCAACGCCGCCCGGTTCGGGTCCGCCTCCTCGACCACCGCCGTGGGCGCGGAGATGACGGTCATCTCGGCAGCGGTCCTGGGGGGGTGCAGCCTGGCCGGCGGGCAGGGAAACACGTTCGGGGTGTTCATGGGAGTGATCTTCATTACGCTCCTCTCCAACGTCTTGGTCATGCTCAACGTGTCCACTTACTGGCACCAGCCCGTGAACGGTTTCGTGCTCATCGGTGCGCTGGCCTTCGACATGGTGATGAACCGCATCAGGGCGGAGCGCGAGCGACGTCAGGTTCTGCTCTCCCAGTAGGGCTTCGGATGCGGTGGATTCGCCTGCTGTTCTTCTGTGCGGCCTGCGCGGCCGCGCATAGTGAGCCCGCCGTACGGGAGCTCACGGTTCCCCCGGGTTACGCCGCGTTCCGGGCCGCGGGGCTGCACGAGCTCGCCAACGGCACTGCCGTAGTCGGCAGCGGGCGCACTCCGGCGGGCAGCTGGCGTCCCTTGCTGGTGTTCCTCTCTCCAGAGTTCGAGTATCGAGGCCACCGGGAAATCGAAACCGACGGTTCGCAGCTGGTCGCGGCCTCGGTGCGCACGGAGCAGGGACTCGGCCTGCTCACGAACGTTCGCAGCGGCCAGGGGGACTCGGCTGCCGCCCCCCAGGGCATGCGGGTATCCGCGATCGACCCCGAGGGAAGGCTCCTGTGGTCGTCCGAGTTCGGGGGGGCGGGCTTTGGCAACGCCGGAGCCCTCGCGGTCGATCCCGGGAGCGGCACCCTGGCCGCGCTCGGGTGGGTGGACGACAGCGGGGGCGATCTGGAATCCCATCATGGCGGCTGGGACGTCGTGGTTGGCCTGTTCGCGCCGGGCGGGACGCTGCGGTGGCAGACCGTCCTTGGCAGCGGCGAGGACGAGATCGGCGGAAAGGTCCTGGTGACCTCCGAGGAGGCATACGTCCTCTACAACGGTTGGGATCCCAAGGCACAGTGGGATGTGGTCATGACCCGCATCGACGCTGCCAGCGGCTCCACCGGCAGGCAGCGAACCATCCGAGGAAGGGGCGCGGACGCGGTGGCCGACCTCCAGCTTCTGGCGAACGGAAACCTGCTGGTGTTGGCCACCACGGCCTCGGAGGGGCGCTGGTGGGGCGACTCGAAGGGAAAGACGGACATCGTCCTGCTCGAGCTGAACCAGCGCGGGGGGGTCGTGCGCTCGCAGCGGTTCGGGTGGAGCGAGAGCGAGTTCGGGCATCAGCTGCTCGACCTGGGCGATGCAGGCTGGGCCGTGGTCGGGGTCACGGACTCTCCGACGGCGGCCGGAACCGAGGCGGTCGGAGGGTTCGACATCCTGGTCCTGAGCCTGGATCGGAGTGGGGTGCTCTTGCGCACCCAGCGCGCCGGCACCTTGGAGAATGACTGGCCCGTGGCGGGCAGGGTCACCGACGGGGGGATCGAGGTTCTCGCCCGGACCCAACCGAAGGCGGGCGATGGCACGAGCTTCGTGGTTCGCTTCGAGCGCTGAGGCACGGCCGGCAGGAAGCGGGACACGGTTGAGTGAAAGGAACGAGACATGAAAGAGCTGATGGTCTGCGTGGCGCCCTACCCCGGGGAGAAGCAGGAAGAGAAGCACCCGGGACCCATGGACGTCGCCCAAGAGGTCATCGACTGCTCCCGGGCAGGGGCGGCGTTGGCGCACCTGCATGTCCGGGACGACGAAGGCCTGCAGACTACCGACGTGAGCTGCTTCCGCCGGGACCTCGAGAAGATCCGCAGCAGCTGCCCGATCATCGTCGAGGGTTCCACCGGCGGGGCCCCGGAGCACACCCTGGCGGAACGGTGCGTGTCCTTCACCGTGCAGGGGGTGGAGATGGGTTCCCTGAATCTCGGCTCGGTGAACATGTGGGACGGGGTGTACAACAACCGCTGGGCCGACATCCAGTACTACGGGGGCCAGCTCAAGGAGCGGGGTCTCAAGCCCTTTCTCGACTGCTTCGATCTTTCCCATTTCTCGGCGGTTCCGAAGCTCGAGGCCCAAGGGCTGATCGGGCCGCCCTTCGTGTTCGGCCTGATCTTCGATGTGCCCAACGCGCTGACCTATCGGGACAAATACCTGGACGTCTTACTCGGGGAGCTTCCGCCGGAGAGCTGCTGGTTCATGGTGCGCCACCACGCGCGGGGGGCGAGGGGATTCGAGGGCGCCCTGGAGCGGGGCGGGCACATCCGGGTGGGATACGAGGACGGACCCTTCCTGTCCGACGGCAGCCGGGCCGGCCGCAACGTCCGCCTGGTGGAGGACATCGTCGAAGCGGCCGAGAAGCGGGGGCGCAGGGTGGTCACGGCGGAGCGGGCCCGGGAGATCATGGGGATCGCCCGCCCATGAGCGCCTCATACCTGGAGGAGATGATCCTTCCGGAGGCGGCGCTGGGCGGGGAGCTCATCGTGGCCACCTACCTGCTCTCGGATGTCACGGGGGAGGTCCTCAAGCGGGTTTCCGCCATGGCATCGGAGCAGAGCACGGGGACCTGGGTGGACGTACCGGGGCTCGACCTGGAAACGGTTGCTCGGCACGCCGCCCGGGTCGTGAGCCTCTGGGAGGTGCCGGATCACGAGACTGAAGGGGCCGGCGGCGACCGGGCGGCGCAGTACGTGCTCCAGCTCGCCTTCCCGGTCCGCAACTTCCGTCCGCAGATTCCGATGCTCCTGACCACGGTCTTCGGCAACATCTCCCTGATCGGCGACGTGAGGCTTCTGGACATCACCTTCCCGCGGTCGTTCACCGAGGCGATGCCGGGGCCGCGCTTCGGCATCGAAGGGGTGCGCCGGCTTCTCGGAGTCCCCGAGCGCCCGCTTCTCAACACCATGATTAAGCCTTCGATCGGGATCTCTCCCGATCAGGGGGCGGAGCTGCTGTACCAGGCGGCGGTCGGGGGTGCCGACATCATCAAGGACGACGAGATCCTGGCGGACGCGGACATCTCCCCAACCCTGAGGCGGCTGGAGCGCTACCTGCGCAAGCTGGAGCTGGCCGAGCGGGAGACCGGGGAGAAGAAGCTCTACGCAATCAACCTGACCGGCGACGCCGACACCGCCCTGCGCAACGCCGAGAAGGTGGTGGCCGAGGGGGCGCCGGCGATCATGGTCAACTATCTCACCGCCGGCTTCGGCCTGGTGACCGCCCTGGCCAGAAATCCGGCGCTCGAGGTGCCGATCCTGGCTCACCTCGACTTCGGGGGCGCCCTGTGCGCCGGCTCCCGCAACGGCGTCAGCTCTGCCCTCATCTACGGGAAGCTGGCCCGGCTGGCCGGGGTGGACATGCTGACCATCCCCACCCCCTATGGCAAGTTCAACCTCAACCGTCGGAGCTACAGCCGCATCGTGACCGGGCTGCGCCGGGAGCTGCACGCGGTGAAGCCCGTGTTTCCCATCATCGGCGGAGCCATCAAGCCCGGGACTCTTCCCGTCCTGCACGCATTCCTGGGAAAGGACTTCATCGTGGGGGCGGGGGGAGCGGTGTACGGCCACCCCATGGGAGCGGCGGCCGGGGCGCTGGCCTTCCGGCAGGGCATCTCGGTCCTGCTCGCCGGCGGCACGCTGGAGGGCAACCGGGAGCACGCCGAGCTGGCGGCGGCGATCGACAAGTGGGGTCTGGACCGGGGATGAGCGCCGCAGGGCCCCCGCTCAACCTCTTCTACGGCGACGACTTCACCGGGACGATGTCCACCGCCGAGATCTTCACGGCGGAGGGCGTGGCGACCCTGGTGTTCACGAGGGCTCCGACCCTGGAGGCACTTCGGGCCAAGTACCCGGGAGTCCAGGCGGTAGGCGTGGCTGGGACCGCCCGCAGCGAACAGACCCCCGCGCTGGAGCGGATCCTGCCTCCCGTGTTCGGCCTGATGCGGGACAGCGGGGCGGCGTCCCTGCTGTACAAGGTCTGCTCCACCTTCGACTCCGCGCCCCAGGTGGGGAGCATCGGCCGAGCGATCGAGATCGCCTTCCGGATGCTGCCCAACCGCCGGGTTGCGGTCGTCCCCGCCGCCCCGCGCTTTGGGCGCTTCGTCGCCTTCGGCAACCTGTTCGCCACCGCAGGGGGAAGCGAGGTGTTCCGTCTGGACCGGCACCCTTCGATGTCGGTGCACCCCGTGACGCCCATGGACGAAGCGGACCTGCTGCGGCACCTGGGGCGGCAGACGGAGCTGCCGGCAGGGCTGGTGGACATCCGGACGGTTGCTCAGGGCCGGGAGGCGCTGCGCAGCGTGATCGGGATCCTTGCGGACCGGGGGGATCGGCTGCTCCTCTTCGATGGTCTGGCCATGGAACACCTCGTCGACACCTGCGCTGCGGTGTTGGACAGCGCCGGGCAAGGGGTGCCGCCCCTGTTCGTGGGTTCCCACGAAGTCGCCTATGGGCTCGCCGCCTGGTTTCGGGAGCGGGGGATGGCGGCCGGCGCGCCCGCGGCCGGAGGGCCGGAGCTCCGACGGGAGCGAAGCGTGAAGCTCCTGGCGGTGTCCGGCAGCTGCACGCCGGTGACTTCCGGTCAGATCGAGTGGGCCCGGAGCCACGGCTTCGCAGAGGTTGCGGTGCGGCCGGAGCTGCTGCTGTCCGCCGGCAGCGCCGGTGGCAGCGCCGGCGGCGGCGCCGGGGGCGCTGCAGGCGCCGCGGGCGAAGAGCAGCGGATCGCCGCCGAGGCGGCGGGTCACCTGGGTCGCGGCTCCTCGGTGATCGTACACTCGGCTCTGGGGCCCGAGGACCCGCGCGTGCGCGCCTCGCGGGCCGACGCTCCGTTGCGGATCCGCCTGAGCCTGGGCCGGATCACCCGGGGCATTCTGAGCCGCTCCGACGTGCAGAGGCTCGTGGTGATGGGCGGCGACACCTCGGGGGCCGTGCTCGAGCAGCTCGGGGTCTCGGCGCTGCAGGTGATCGCGAGCATTCCGGGGGCCCCTGCGCCGCTCTGTCGGGCCTTCGCCGACGATCCCCGCGCGCAGGGCCTGGAAATCGCCCTCAAGGGGGGGCAGGTCGGCGTCGCCGACTACCTCGGCACGGTCCGGCAGCTGGGCACGGGTCGCGTGCGAGCGATCGGGGCGCATTCCGGTCCGTGACGAGCCTACTGGGGGTCAGTCCGGCGTTCCTGCTCTCGAAGTGGGGTGAGGGCTTCGGCCCCGGGGAATACGCTCGCTCGCTGCCGATGGTGGCCCGCCTGGGGTTCGGCGCCTTCCAGCTGGAGGTCTTCCGGGAAGGGCAGCTTGAGGCCTGGACGCCGGAGGGTTGCCGCCTGGTACGCGAAACGGCACTGGAGCTGGGGCTGGTCCCGACGCAGTTGGTCGGCCACTTCTACCAGGACCGTCTGTCGAGCGGCGGAGGGCTGTCCCGGCGGGAGGGCCTCGAGCCGGTGAAGCGCCTGGTGGAAATCCTGGGCCGCTTCCCGGAATGCCGTGTGCTGACGCTGCCCGTGGGACCTGCGGGGCGGGATTGGGATGCGCCTGGGGCCTACCACCCGGAGCGGCTCCGCGAACTGCTGGCGCGTCTGGCCGCCGGCTTGGCGGCGATTCTCGAGGTCGTCGGCCGGGCAGATCGGGAGCTCGCCCTGGAGATCCTCCCCTTCTCCCTGCTCGGGGGAACCGAAGGGTTCCTGCGCCTGGCCGAGGAGGTCGGCTCGCGTTCGCTGGGCTACAACCTGGATACGGGCCACCTGTGGGCCTGCAAGGAGGAGCCGCGCGTGGCCATTCCCAGGCTCGCCGGGAGGATCCTCGGCACGCACCTGGGCGACAACTTCGGAAACGACAACCTGAAGCTGCGGCCTGGCGCTGGCTCGATTCCCTGGGAAGGTGTGATCAGGGCCCTGTGGGCGAGCGGCTACCGCGGGAGCCTCGATTTGGAGATCCGCTGCGGGGCCGAGGAGCTGGTGCGGGAATACTCGGCGGGGCTCTCGTATCTCCGTGAGGCGGCGGCCCGGGCGTACTGCGGGAGCCGAGGTCAAGAGAGTTGAGCGACCCTTTTGGAGGTGTAACATGGTCAACAGCGCGGTCATCACAAGCTTCGTCAGCAGGACGAGGGATCGTTTTCACGAATACAACGAGCCGAAGTCCCTGGAAGAGCGACTGCAGTCGATCGCCAACATGGAGGACATCGATGGGGTGGAGTCTGTGTATCCCTACGAAGTCTGCGACCCTGAGAGCGTTCGGGGGCTGATGGGCCGCTACGGCCTGCGTTGGGCCGCGGTCAACGTCAACGTCAAGGCGGAACCGGAGTTCCGCAACGGGGGACTCACCTCCCCCCGCAAGGAGGTCCGCGAAAAGGCCGTGCGGTTCATCCGGGAGGCCAAGGAGTTCGCCCGGGCGGTGGGAGCGGACAAGGTGACCTGCTGTCCCCTGGGTGACGGCTACGAGTTCCACTTCCAGGCGGACTACAGGGCGTCCTGGAGGCGCCTGGTGGAAACCCTGGGGGAGGCCGGCGCCTATCTTCCAGAGGTACCGTTGTTCATCGAGTACAAACCGAGCGAGACCCGCGGGCGCTGCTATGTGGACACGGCAGCAAAGACCCTGTGCCTGCTGAACGACATCGGGGTGTCGCAGATGGGCGTCACGATCGATTTCGGCCATTCGGTCTGGGCCGGGGAAACTCCGGCCGAAGCGGTGTCCCTGGTCGCCGAAAGCCCCTACCGGATGTACGTTCACATCAACGACAACGACGGGCGCTGGGATTGGGACTATTTCGTGGGTACCCGCCACTTTCTCGGCTATGTGGAGTTTCTGTACTACCTCCAGGAGTACGGCTACGAGGACTACTTCACTTCGGATACCTCGCCCACGCGCTGGGACATCGAAGGCACCTTCGAGGCCAACGCCCGCATGACCAATCGCATCTGGGACCTGCTTCGGAGCATCGACCGGGCAGAGCTTGGGCGCTTGGTGGGTCAGGAAGACTATCTCAAGACCTGGCGCTTCATCGAGGACAACATCTTTCGTCTCCGGGACATCAAGACGGGGTAGGTCGACGGGGGAGAAGCGAATGACGCGAGCGCAGCGCGAGGAGGCCAGGGAGTGGGCCTGGCAGTTCGTCCAGAAGGCCGGGGTGCCGCTGCGCCCCGAGGAACGGGGGCACATCCAGGTGGCGGGGTTCGGACTCGGTGAGCTGGAACGAAGCGGCCTGCACATCCTGACCCTCGTCTCCGATCCCTGGGTCGCCGTGAAGCTTCTGATCCTGCGGCCCGGCCAGTTCGTGCCGCAGCACCGGCATCCTCCCGATCCCGAGGCTGGCTATCCCGGGAAGACCGAGGTGGTGCGGGGCCAGCACGGCGAGGCCTACGCCTTCGTGCCGGGGGCCCCGAGCGAGCGGCCTGCGGTGATGCCCCCGGAGCACCGGCGGCCCTACTGTACCGTGTGGCACCAGGTCCCGCTGGGCCCGGGAGCCCAGCACGTGTGCCCGCCGAACACCTGGCACTGGTTCCAGGCCGGCCCGGCAGGGGCCGTGGTCTGGAGCATCTCCTCCAAGGCCACCGATGCTGAAGACCAGTTCATGGACCCCCAGGTCGTTCGGATGGACGGCATCGAAGAGGAGTGACCGCAGGCCGAGCCGCGGCCGGTCGGCGGGGCATCGCGGCCCTGCAGGAGGGATCTTGAGAAACGACATGAGCCCGCGGGAGCGGGTGACTCGTGCCCTGGACCACAGGGAGCCGGACCGGGTTCCGATCGACCTGGCTGCCACTTCCGTATCCGGAATCACGGAGGGAGCCTACCGGAGCGTTCGCTCGTATCTCGGGGTGGACCCGGACCCAGACCCACGGATCGCCCATCTTCACCAAGGGATCTGCTTTCCGTCCGAAGACCTCCTGTCGCACTACCAGGTGGATTTCCGGACGGTGCAGATGAAGCGCTCCCCAAGGGCGCACCCCTGCGAGCCGATCGGCGAGGACAGCTTCCGGGACGAGTATGGAATCCTGTGGCGCAAGGGCGTGTACGACTACTGTCCGGTGTCCACACCCCTGCAGGAGGCTGCGATCGGTGATCTCGGGCGTGCCGTGTGGCCGGACCCTTTCGACAGGACGAGAGTCGAAGGGTTGGAAGAAGAAGCCCGGAGGCTGAGGCGGTCGACCGATTTCGCCGTCGTCGCGGACATCATCGATCGCGGGCCCTTCGAGCTGGCGGTCAAGCTGCGGGGCTACGATCGCTTTCTGACCGACCTCTACCTTGAGCCCCGCTTCGTGGTGGCGCTTTTGGAGAAGATTACAGAGAGCAACATCGCCCTCTGGGACCTGTACCTTGGGGCTGTCGGTGAGCACGCGGACGTCGTGTGCCAGGGGGATGATGTCGGGATGCAGACCTCCCTGATCATCTCCCCGGAGATGTACCGCAGGTTCATCAAGCCCTGCCATCGGCGGATCTTCGACTTCGTCCACTCCAGGACTCCAGCGAAGCTGTTCTTCCACTCCTGCGGCGCCATCTACGACATCATTCCCGACCTGATCGAGATCGGCGTGGACATCCTGAATCCGATCCAACGGAGCGCGGCCCGCATGGACATCGCCGGGCTCAAGGCGGAGTTCGGCCGGGAGCTCAGCTTCTGGGGCGGGGGTATCGACACTCAGCATTTCCTTCCCCAGGCCTCGCTTGCCGAGATCGAGGCGGAGATCCGACGGACCCTCGAGATCATGTCGCCCGGGGGGGGATACGTCTTCGTCCCCACGCACAACATCCAGCCCGACATCACCCCCGAGCGCCTCGACAGGGTGTACACGACGGCGATCGAGCACGGAGAATGCCGATAACCCGCGGAGACGGCTGATCCGCAACGTTGTGGACGAAGAGGCAGAATCGGAAAGGTCTGATTGTGGCGGTCTTGGCCTTGGTGGTCTGTGCGGCTGCTGTCCAAGCGGAGGAGTACTACGACCACCCGCTCATCGGGCGCTACGAAGGCTCTTCGGCCACACATCAGGAGTCCAGCCGCCTCGATCGGTACGTGCTGGGGTCGGCCCCGCAGCAGACGGCACCGTGGGAGAGACCTGAGCGGTTGAGGGCCGGGTCCTGATGACCCCGTACGGTGGTCCCGAGAGCGCCTCGTCCTTCGAGATCTTCAGCGCATACCGGAACCTCCTTGGGGCGAAGGGATTCGAGGTGCTGTTTGCCTGTGGAAAGTCCGCGTGCGGGGAGAAGCTCCTGGGGGCCTTCTACGACCTCGCCCCCTTCGCCAACGATCCGGGGTAGTCGGCCCGCAAGAGGAGACCGGGGAGGCTGCAGGCCGCGCGGCTGAAGCAGGTTGGGCGGTTAAGCGCCGGAAGATCAAGTTTGGAGTGCAGATGGCGAGCGACACCTCTTTCGGTCTCATTCTGAGCGGGAACCGCTTCGAGATCTGCGCCAAGGCCCAGGCCGTGCGCTACGACGGCTTCCCGGGAAGCGTGCACCCGGGCAACGGCATGCTCGAGGTTGAGGGGTACGCCATGTTTCTGTTTCGCCGTTCGGATCTGGCGGACATAGGAGTCGGGGCGGAAGCGCTGCAGGGAATCAACGTCGACGGTGACATCGACTATGCGCAGTACCTGGACGCAGCCTTCCGGTTCGCTGCGAACTATCATCTCGGAAAACACTTGATGCTCTAGAGGGTGCTCAACCCATTCTGGGTCTTCGTCAAGGAGAGCACGGCGGGCGACAGCTACCAGCTGACCGCCACGATCCCGTCCGTGGCGGTGGCCGTGAGTCTCTTCTCCCGAACCCTGCCGGGCCGTAACTTGCAGATCAGCCGCAGGCCGCAGCTCTGCGTCACGGCCTGGGCGGTGTGTCGGGCTCCTACCGCGGGGGCGCCGGCAGCGTCTCGATCTGCTTCCAGCCGATCTCGCTGAACTGAGTGAGGGTCCGCTGGGTTAGCCCGAAGGAGAGGAACTCCTGCGCCTGCAGGCCGTCGGGCTCGTAGGTCCGGAGGAACTCCCTGCACCGGGACTGGCGCCGGATTGCCTGCGCCGGCACGTTGCTGCCGATCCGTCTCAACTTGGCCAGCACCGGCGAATCGAACGGAGCCTGGTACTTGGGGTGCACCGACATGATCAGTTCCGCCCCGGCGAGCTCCGTGAGGTGGTACGGCCCCCGCAGGGCCGCCACCAGCAGGGTGGGGCGGGAATCCATGTCCTGGTAGAGGCCGTGGGCGCGCTCGGAGGGTCCCCCCACCGGTGGCCCACTCCACGCCTTTCCCGTAACGGAAGGCCACGGCCAGGGCCTGGGGGACCGTGAAGCTCACGGTCATGGTCACCGTGATGGCGGCGGGTGGTCCTGCGCATCGCCCGGAGAACCGGGTTGGTGGTGACGCCCACCGCCCCGCGGGCCAGGGCGGCCGTTCGGATCTGCGAGCCCGAGGATGTAGCCTCCCTTGCAGTGTTCTTGGCCTCACCGACCGTGATCCTGTACTGCTCCCAAGACGCTCAGCAGCATCGAGGAGCTCAAGGCCCGCCGCCTGGTCCACGATCCGCAGCAGGCTTTCCGTGGGCCCACACAGCGGCCAGGGTTGCGCTGCACAGCTGCGGCTCCGTGGCGGAACTGATCCCGGACTTCATCGACATCGGAGTCGAGATCCTGAACCCCGTGCAGCCAGCGGCGCGGGACATGGACACCCGGGAGCTCAAGCGGCGTTTCGGCCGGAACCTCGCGTTCTGGGGAGGCTTTGACACCCAGCACGTGCTTCCGAGAGGCAGTGCCCGGGAGATCGAGGCCGAGGCTCGGAAGCGGATCGCCGATCTGGCTCCAGGAGGCGGCTTTGTCTTCGCCCCCGTCCATGCGATCCAGTCGGAGGTCCCGCCTGACAATGTGGTGGGGATGTTCCTGGCCGCCCGAGAGCGGGGCACGTACCCCATCGTGGAGCATGGATAGGGCAGGGAGCGAACGGTCGTTGGATGGCAAGGGTGCGGGCACGCACGCAGAGCGAGTCGGGTTTGCGCTGGTTCCGGATGCAGGGGGGATGAGTGCATCTGTCAAGCGGTCCTGGCTTCACGCAGGCTTCCGAGCAGCAGACGCGGAAGCGGCAACCACTATGGTGATCGGACATCGTAGACGCACGCGGAAAGCATTCCGATGGATCCGGGAAGCTGCTATGCAGGCCCCGCAGCCGGGGGTCCGGATCTCGTCGCTGGCATATGGCGCCGACAAGTCGAGGGAGCAGTGCGTCGAGCTTCCGCTCGAGCATCCCCTTGTGCCATGCCGGCCATGCCTCCGCCTGAGGCTGCCACCGCATCGTCACGGCGTTGCCTGTCGGCTCTGCGCTCTTACAGCTGTCAGCTGCCCAATGCTTCCGCCACTGCCCTCGGATTTTTGGACGCTATCTTCAATAGCGCCTGAGCAGGTCCGTCGGGTCTTCTTCGTCCTTGTTCCCAGTTCTGGAGGGTGGCAACGCTCACTCCAATCATCATCGCAAACTCGCTTTGAGTCTTGTTCAATCTCCTCCTTATCGTCCGGACGTCTTCCGGTTCAACCGTCCTGACTCGAGACGTCTTCATCGACCCGCGCTTGATCTTTCCTGCTTGCCTGATACTTTCCGCAAGCTTATCGAAGTCCTTCTCGTTCACTTGAACTCTTTCCGTACCAAACGAGTCAGCATCTTGCGCTGTTGGGGGGTAAGGTCTTCCTGCCTGTTCTTGGGATACACGTACAGCATAGGATATAGGCAGTTCCTGATTCCTTGTCCCAATACTATGTGAGCCGCAGCCCACCCCTTTTGCCATGGCCTTTCCCGCTCCGACGAAGTTTCCGCAAACCCCCGGTGTTTCGAATGATTGTCCCTCGTTCCGGCTGAAGCATGATCGCTGCTTGAATTGATCTGTACTCATCATCTGAGATTGCGTCCCGTACTTCCTTGGTCAAGATCGGAGTCTCTACGAATCTCATGTATCTATATACGCCAATGGCGTACTTCGGGCAAGCCTGTTTGTTGGCACAAGATTCATCCACACCCAGGCGTGGCTGACTGGATAGTGAAGCCGGGACGCCCCCAACGGGGCGGCCGTGACCTGGCGGGCGTTGACAGGGCCGGCGATTGCTGTCAGAACAGAAGGAGCCAACAGAATGGGGGTCGCCATGGACATGGCAAGCACGGTGCGGCTGAACAACGGGGTCGAAATCCCCTGGCTGGGACTCGGAGTGTTCCAGACGCCCCGCGGCCAGGAGACCCAGCGGGCGGTGCGCTGGGCTCTGGAGATCGGCTACCGGCACATCGACACGGCGGCGGCCTACGGCAACGAGGAGGACGTCGGGCAGGCTCTCAAGGCCTCGGGCGTTCCCCGGGAACAGGTCTTCGTAACCACCAAGGTGTGGAACGCCGACCAGGGGTACGAGTCGACCCTCGGGGCCTTCGACGCCAGCCGGCGCAAGCTCGGCCTCGATGTGGTGGACCTGTACCTGGTGCACTGGCCGGTCCGGGGCAAGTACACAGACACCTGGCGGGCCCTGGAGAAGCTGTACGCCGACGGCAAGGTTCGGGCCATCGGGGTGAGCAACTTCCTGGTGCACCACCTCGAAGATCTTCTGGCAGGCACCGATGTTGTGCCGGCGGTCAACCAGGTGGAGTTCCACCCCTTCCTGGTGCAGAAACCGCTCCTGGAGTTCGGCCGCGCCAGGGGTATCCGCCACGAAGCCTGGAGTCCCCTGACCCGCGGGCAGATGCTCGACCACGAGACGATTGCGACCCTGGCCCGCAAGCACGGCCGCTCCAACGCCCAGGTGCTTCTTCGCTGGGACCTTCAGCTCGGCGTGGTGACGATCCCCAAGTCCGTGCACCGGGAGCGCATCCTGGAGAACAGCCGGATCTTCGACTTCGAGCTCGATGCCGAGGACCTGGCCAGCCTGGAGACCCTGGACAGCGGCACCCGCATCGGACCGGACCCGGACAACTTCGACTTCTGAAGGGTTCGAGGGGCAGCCCGCTCGACATGCTCTGCAGCGCTGCGGCGAGGCGGAGGAGCCGTCCCGATCAGCTTCGGCCAGGCGATCATCCCCGAGGGGGAACCTCGGGGTCGGCCTGCCCCGGCTCAGGCATACCGTCGTGCCTCTCAGAGGAACCCGGCGGGAGGGTTTCGAACACCGGCTCGCCTTGGCTCAGCGGCAGGCCGGTGGCCGGGTCGATTTTCTGGATGGGTTCGAGCTCGCCCACCCGGTACACGCCCCGAAACACCCTGCCGTCGGCTGTAGTCACTCGGTCCGAACCCCCCAGGGGGATCTCCGCGGGTCCGAGGAGGCTCCGGCAGGCTTCGAGGTATCGGCGCTGCACCGGCGGCCCGCTCTCGGGGTGGGTCCAGGCGGTCCGGATCCTGCTCCAGAACTCGGTCTCCCGGCAGGGCGGCGCCTCTTCGAGAATCAGCTCGCTGAGCGTGACCGGGGTGTGATCTCCGGCGAGGAGTCCGGTCACGGGGTCGATGGGCGCCACGACCACCCCCGGCGGACAAGCCCGGCGATCCGCTCCCGCTCCGGTCCTTCGTTCCCGTTCCCCGTCCAGGACCTGCCGCATGTAGCGTCCCCAGATCCAGGAGGCGTGCACGCCGGTCAGGGCAAGCTGCGGCTCCCCGGCCGCCCGGAGCCACCGCCCGCCCTCGCGGGTGTAGCGCATCGGAGCGGGGCGGTCCTCGCCGATCCACACGGCGGTCACCAGATCGTCGGCAAAGCCGATGAACCAGGCGTCGGTGTTGTCGTCGCTCGTCCCGGTCTTGCCGGCGACCGGTCCGTCGAGGGCCGCGCGCCACCCGGTGCCCTCCTCCACGGCGGTGCGCAGCATGTCGGACACGAGGTAGGCCTGGGCTTCCGACAGGACCCGGCGGCACCCGGCCGTGTGGGGGTGGCCAGGGGTTCCGCCGCCGC
>Ga0068714_10003114_pt1 | contig 20100 bp, 16 predicted proteins | sample MTBNYHSulfiMetaG_FD_62988 | JGI IMG/M metagenome (GOLD analysis project Ga0068714, IMG submission 62988) | Enrichment culture microbial communities from rom New York Harbor, USA that are MTBE-degrading - MTBE-NYH (New York Harbor Sulfidogenic)... | ecosystem: Environmental > Aquatic > Marine >... | reverse complement strand
CGGTAGAAGTAACCGGTGTCCGGCCTCAGGCCGGTGATCTTGATGTTGTTGACCTCCCGGCCGGAGATGGTCTCCTCGACCCTCTCCACCCCGGCCGTCCACCCCAGCTCCTCGGTCGGCCCGTACTCCACCTTGACCCGGGAGCCGCTGGCGGCTTCCACCAGGACATAGATGCTCTCCTTGGTGGCGGCCTGGAGCCAGGGCGGCCGGATCAACCCCCCGCCGGTCGGAGAGCCGAAGGCCGGAGTCCTCAACCCCAGGACGCCGGCCGCGCCCAAGAACAGACTGCCCTTGAGAAAGGTTCGACGGTCGATGAAAGTCTTCATCTTCCCCCCTGCCCGATCATGAACGACGCCCCTGAAGGCCGGCCTGGAAAGGACCGCGGCCAAGTTCCGGCCCGCTCTCCCCGGCCCTTCCAATTGCTCTCTCAAGGGGTGGGGCGACCCCGGCTTTCGAGCCGGTCTCCGGCTCTGGGAAATTGTAAAGGATTGATCCGGTTAGTCAAATTTTTAGTGAAATTTTCTATCTTTTTACTCTGGATTAGCCGGCGGACCGTCCGGACCGGCCCTCGAGAAGGTTGTGGTGCTCGGAATTCAGAACCTGGTTTAGGCGGGCCAGCCCTTCCTGGATTGGGACCGGGCTCCTGGGAGCCAGGGTTGGGCCGGCCAAGCCTGACCCAACCTGCCTATCCGGACCTAGGTATCCAGGACCCTGGAGATGACCCTTCTGAGAACCTGGAGGTCCAGGGGCTTGTCCAGGAAATCGGAGACCCCCAGCCTGAGCGCCCTCACCGCCTGGTCCTTGTCCCCGAAGCCGGTGATGACCACCGTCCTGGCCTTGGGGTTGATCTTCCTCAGCTCCTCCAGGAGGGTCAGCCCGTCCATGCCGGGCATGGTCAGATCGGTGATGACCATGGAGAAGGGCCGCTGGGCGAACGCCTCCAGGGCCTCCCGGGGGTCCGGGAAGCCCTCGGCCGCGTAACCTTCCCGCCCCAGGAACTCCAGGACCAGGTGGAGGATGGGCCGGTCGTCGTCGACCACCATGATCCGGTTGGCGTCCCGCTTGAAGGTCGCGAACCAGGCGTCCACCACCTGGGCGTCATAGAGCACCCCCCGGCCCTCGTGGAGCTCCATCTTGACGTCGGCCAGACCCAGCTTGGGCCGGTAGGGCCGGTGGTTTTTGATGGCGTCGACCACGTCGGCCACGGCCAGGATCCGGGCCCAGGGATGGATCTGGTCGCCCTTGAGCCCCTTGGGATAGCCCGTGCCGTCCAGGTGCTCGTGGTGCTGAGCCACCACCTCGGCCACCGGCCAGGGAAAGGGGATCCTTCTCAGGGAGTGGTAGGCGGTGGTGGGATGCTCCCTGATCAGGGCCAGCTCGGTGGCCGAAACCTCCCCGGCCTTGTTGAGAATATCGGAGGAAAGAACCGACTTGCCCACGTCGTGAAGAAGGGCGCAGACCCGGAGCCCGGTCAGGGCCTCCTGGCCCAGACCCATCTCCCGCCCCAGGGAGACGGCCAGCTCGGCCACCCGCTTGGAGTGACCGGCGGTGTAGGCGTCCCGGCTCTCGATGAGATCGATCAGGGCCTCGGTAATCCCCTGGAAGCTGGCCGCCAGCTTGAGGTCCAGCCGGCTGGACCGGTCCTCTTCCGGGTGGAACTCGGCCCTCTCCGGGCCGGACGGCCTGCTCCCGGCCTCCATGAAGGCAAAGGCGGCCTGGCGGTCCTCCTCCGTCCGGACCTCCGGATCCTCGCCTTCGTCTCCGACCCGGCGTCCCACCCAGAGGATGGACTTGACCTGGGCCCGCCGGTCGTAGACGGGTCCGACCCACCACTCGACCTTGACCGGCTTTCCCGGCCCGGTGACGGTCAGACCGAGGATCGGTCCGCTCACCCCTCCCTCGAGGGATCTCCGGATAGCTTCCTTCCCCCGGTCCCGGTCGTAGCCGGGGAAGAGCAAGGTCAGCAGGTCCTGGCCTCTCAAGGCCTCCTCGCCCCGGCCGGTCAGGGCGGCGAAGGACCGGTTGGCGTAGACTATCCAGCCCTGGGGAGCCGCCTCCAGGACCAGGACCCGGGCCATCTCCAGGGCCTGTTGGGCCTGGTCCCTCTCCTCCTGGAGGGCCTCGTTGGTCCGGTGGAGGATGTCCAGCCTCAGCCGGGTCCGTTCCTCAACCTGGGCCCAATCCTCCTTCGGGATCCCGGTTCCCGCTTTAGCCTCTTCTGCTTCCAGGACGGCGCCGTTCGGGGCTATTGGGTCGGATCTCATGGGAGGCAAAAACCCCCTTCCAGGCTCTCAGCCCTGATCAGGTTAGTATACCCTAACCCGGCCCACTTGCGGATCCGGCCCGGATGTTCGGCCGCCCCGGGGCGGCGATCCTCCACAAAGGTCCGGCTCAGCCCCCGCCCAGCCTGAAGCCCACCGGCAGGGGATCGTCCGGCTCCAGGACAAAGCGGTGGAAACCGGTCATCTGGGCCGTGCCGCCGATCTCCGTCCTCACCGCCGCTTGGCCGCCGACCAGGTCGAAGCCGATGATCTTGCCCCAGAAGGAGGTGTCGATGATCGACCGGTTGATCAAGGTCGCCCCCTCCTCGATCAGCCCCTGGGCGTGGAGCAGGGCCAGCCGGCCGGAGGTGCCGGAGCCGGTGGGGGAGCGGTCGATCTGCCCCTCGGCGAAGATGGTCACGTTCCGTGACTCCAGGCCGCCGGGCCGGGGGTTAGGCTCCTCGCAGATGATGGTCCCGTAGATGAAGCCCAGGTCCTCTTCCAGGGGGTGGACCACCCGGACCGCCTCCATGGCCTGCCGCTTGATCTCCATCCCCAGCCGGGCCAGCTCCTCCACCCTCTCCCTCCTCACCCGGACCCCCAGCCGGGCCGCCTCGACGTAGACGTAGAAGGCCCCCCCGAAGCAGATATCCACCTCCACCTCTCCCCGGTCTTCCAGCTCGATCTTCAAGCCCCGCTGGAAAACAAAGGAGGGGACGTTCTCAAAGGCCACCTCGGCCACCTTGCCGTGGCGGAGGGTGGCCCTGGAGACCACCAGCCCGGCCGGGGTCTCGATCCTGATCACCCTCTGGTCGCCCTGACCCTCCACCAGCCCGAAGTCCACCAGGCCGGTCTCCAGGGCCACCTTGGTCAGGGCGATCACCCCGTGACCGCACATGGTCGAGTAGCCCTCGTTGTGCATGAAGATCACCCCCAGGTCGGCCTCCGGGTCGGCCGGCTGGGTCAGGACGCAGCCGTACATCCCCGCGTGCCCCCTGGGCTCGAGCATCAGGAAGGTTCGCAAATGATCGTAGTTATCCCGGAAGTAACGCCTTTTGGCCAGGATTGAATCCCCGGGCAGTTGCGGCAGGCCCCCGGTCACGATCCGGAAGGGCTCTCCGGCGGCGTGGGCGTCCAGGGTGGTTATCATCCGTTCGAACTGAATCATGACCCTCCTCCCGGCGAGGCGTTTTGACCCTTAGGGTAGCCGGGAGGGATCGGACCGGTCAAGAAGGCCCCTGGCCCGGGGTCTGGTCCCTGGCCCGGGCGGCCCCAGGGTGGACCCGGCCTCCTCCCCAGGGCCGGTTTCCTTTACCGGCCCCCGTTCCCTTGTCTTATTTTATTTTAGTTTTATTATTCACTATGTTACTCTAGCCAAAGGCTCCGCCCCCAAGCCGCCGTCCAGGGACGCCGGCCGGTCCGGAACCGACCCGACCCGGCTTTTTCCCCTCCTGATTATCCCTCGGCCCAAGCCCTCCCCCCTCCCGGTTCTACTGAAAAATCCCCGGAGCCGGGTCCGGTCCGGCCACCTCCCCCCGGCTCCGGGCCGGCCCCGGGCCCAAACCCTTGACCGGCCAGGGCCCGGACGATTAGAGTGCCGGGACCGGGTCGGCTGGTCTTGGAGAGACTCGTAATGTCCGCCCCGGGGAGGAGGTTCGGCCATGGGCCAATGGAGCGGCAAGGTGGTCCTCATTACCGGCGGCGGCGGAGGCATCGGCCGGGCCGCGGCCAGGCGGTTCCTGGAGGAGGGGGCCGGCGTCTTCCTGGGCGATGTCAACCCCCGGGGACTCGAGGAGGCCCGGGCCGAGCTCGGCCGCCTCGGCGGGAGCATCAAGACCCTCCAGGTGGACCTCTCCCGGGTGGCCGAGGGCCGGCGGCTGGTGGAGGCCGCCGCTTCCTGGGGCGGAGGCCTGGACGTCCTGGTCAACGCGGCCGGGATCTGGCTGGAGGGACCGGCCACGGAGATGAGCGAGGAGATGTACGACCGGATCATGGCCGTCAACCTCAAGGCGGCCTTCTTCACCACCACCGCGGCCGTCCCCTGGCTGGTCAAGACCAAGGGCTCGGTGGTTAACATCGCCTCCGACGCGGGGCTCCTGGCCTCCTCCACCGGACGGGCCAGCCTCTACTCCATCTCCAAGGCCGGCCTGGTGATGCTCACCCGGTCCCTGGCCCTGGAGCTGGCCCCGCGCCAGGTCCGGGTCAACGCCGTGTGCCCCGGCGACGTGGACACCCCCATGCTGGCCGGCCAGGCCAGGGACTACGGGGAGGGGGACCCGGAGGGCTACCTGAGGCGATTTCTCCAGAACCTGCCCCAGGGCGAGCACGCCCGGTTCATCAGGCCGGAGGAGGTGGCCGAGTGCATCCTCTTCCTGGCCTCGCCCAGGGTGGCGGCCGTCACCGGAGCCTGCCTGTCCATCGACTTCGGCTCCACGGCCGGACTTTGAACCGCCGGACCAGGGGCTTCGGAGGCCCGGCCCGACCACGGAGATTATGATACTATTGGGCTCAAGACGCTCCGCTGATCTTGAACCCGGACCCGGGAAGAAGCCGGAAAGGACTGGTCCCCGCCGCGGCCGCTGATCCAAATGCCCTTTCTCGCCCCCAGCCAACCCCTGGAGCTGATCCTCCGCCTGGCCAGGAAAAACTGGCCCCGGCTGGCCTTCGCCGTCCTGACCATCGTTCTCATCGACCTCCTCCAGTTCTACGTCCCCCGCCTGATCAAGTTCGCCGTGGACGGTCTGGCCCAGGGCACGGCCACCCCCGGCCGCCTCCTGGAGCTGGCCGGGGTCATGCTCGGCCTGGCCGTCCTCATCGCCCTCCTGAGGATGCTCGGCCGGCCCATCTTCATGGGCTTCGGCCGGCTGGTGGAGAGGGACCTCCGGACCAGGCTGTTCGACCATCTTCTCTCCCTGGACCTGCTCTACTTCCAACGCCGCCCGCCGGGCGAGCTCATGGCCCGGGCCACCTCCGACCTGAACAACATCCGCCTGGCGGCCGGGTTCGGCCTGGTGGGCGGGACCGACACCTTGCTGACCACCTCCCTGGCCCTGGGCTTCATGGTCTACATCAGCCCCCTCCTGGCCGCCCTGGCTCTCCTCCCCCTCCCCCTGGCCGCCGCCCTGACCAGGGTCCAGAGCCGCCGCCTCCACGCCGGCTACGCCCGCTCCCAGGCCTCCTTCTCGGCCATGACCGAGCAGATCCGGGAGGTCCTGGCGGCCATGCCGATGATCAAGTCCTACGCCCTCATGAGCCGCCAGGAGGCCCGTCTGGCCAGGACCGGCCGCGGCCTTCTGGAGCTGAACCTGAAGGTGGCCAGGATCCTGGCCTTTTACATGCCCCTGCTGTCCCTCTTCAACAGCCTGAGCCTGACCCTCCTCCTGGCCGTGGGCGGCCCCCTGGTGGTCCTGGGCAGGATCACCACCGGCGACTTCGTGGCCTTCACCGCCTACCTGGCCCTGCTCCGGGCTCCGCTGGCCTACTTCGGCTGGATGGTCAACCTCCTCCAGAGGGCCAAGTCCTCCCTGGCCCGGATCGACGAGATCTTCTCCTCCCGGCCGGCCATCGCCGCTCCGGCCCGGCCCGAGAGTCTGGACCTTTCTGCCCCCCTGGCCCTCTCCATCAGGGGCCTGAGCTTCACCTACCCCGGCTCGACCGGGCCGACCCTCCAGGAGGTGGACCTGGACCTCCCCCGGGGCTCCACCCTGGCCCTGGTGGGCCCCATCGGCTCGGGCAAGTCCACCCTCCTGAACCTCTCGGTCCGCCTCCTCGACCCCCCGCCGGGCGCGATCCTGGCCTTCGGGACCGACGTCCGCCTGGCCTCCCTTCAGGAGCTTCGCCGGGCCGTGGGCCAGGTTCTCCAGGAGGCCTTCATCTTCTCCGCCTCGGTCAGGGAGAACCTCCTCCTGGCCCGGCCGCAGGCCGGCGAGGAGGAGCTCTGGGCCGCCCTGGAGGCGGCCGACCTGGCCGGGGAGGTGAGGGATATGGAAGGCGGCCTGGAGACCGTCCTGGGGGAGAGGGGCCTTAACTTGAGCGGAGGCCAGCGCCAGAGGCTGACCCTGGCCCGGGCCCTCTTGGCCGATCCGCCGCTCCTCCTTTTGGACGACCCCCTCTCGGCCGTGGACACCGGGGCCGAGGGCCGGATCTTGAAAAACCTGGCCCGCTTCAGGGCCGGCCGGACCACCCTGATGGTCAGCCACCGTCTGGCCTCGGTGGCCTTTGCCCAGACCATCCACGTCCTCGATGGAGGGAGAATCGTGGAGCGGGGCGACCACGACCGGCTCATGGCCGCCGGCGGGGTCTACGCCTCCCTCTTCGCCGAGCAGCTCCGCCTGGCCGGCGACCTGAGCCTCCTCAACGGGGGGGAGGTCTAGATGGCCAACTTCGACTTCGGCTATCTGGAAGGCGACCAACTGGGCAAGCCCTACGACCTCAAGCTCCTGGCCCGGCTGACCTCCCACGTCCGGCCCCAGCTCCGCCTGGTGGTCCTGGCCTGCGTCATCATTCTGGGCCTCATCGGCCTGGACCTGGCCCTGCCCTACCTGACCCGCCTGGCCATCGACGGCTACATGATCCGCCAGGCCGTCCGGGTCGAGGCCGGCCCAGGGACCGCCCCCCTCCTCCGCGACCTGGACCGCCGGGGAGGCCAGGCCCTCCTCCGGGGCCCGGAAGGCGTCCTTTTCGTCCCGGAGAGGATCTGGCGCAAGCTGGACCCCAGGCTGACCAAGAGCCTCCGGGCCTCGGGCGCGGCCGCGGCGGAGCCCTTTTACCTGGCCCCCCCGGGGGAGGGGACCGCCGCCGCCGTCCGAAAGATGGAGGCCTCCCGGCCCGGCCTCTTTGTCCAGGCCGGGGAAAGGTTCCTGATCCGGAGGGCCGATCTTAAGAAGCTCAGCCCGGCCCAGCTTAAGCTGCTCCGCGGGCCCGACGCCTGGGCCCTGGCGGGCCTGGCCGGGCTGGTGATCCTCCTGGCCGGCCTGACCATGCTCCTGGGCTACCTCCAGACCATGCTCTTGGAGAGGGCCGGGGAGGAGATGATGCTCAGCCTCCGCCAGGAGCTCTACCGGGTTCTCCTGGGCCGAAGCCTGGCCTATTTCGGCCGCAACCCGGTGGGCAAGCTGGTCACCCGGCTGACCAACGACATCCAGAACCTGGGGGAGCTTTTCCGGGATACCCTGGTGGGCTTCTTCCAGGACGCCTTCCTCTTCACCGGGGTTCTGGCCGTGGTCCTGGCCCTGGACCTGAGGCTGGCCCTGATCTGCGTGGGCGTGGCCCCGGTGGTCGCCGCCCTGGCCTGGGCCTTCTCCAGGCTGGCCCGGGAGGCCTTCCGCCAGCTCCAGGGCAACATCGGCCGGATCAACGCCAGGATCGCGGAGACCCTGGCCGGGCTGGCCGTGGTCAAGCTCTTCTCGGCCGAGAGGTCGGGCCAAGAACGGTTCGCCGACCTCAACCAGGCCCACTACCGGGCCGGGCTCTACCAGGTCCGGGTCTTCGCCCTCTTCTTCCCCCTGACCGATCTCCTCTCCAGCCTGGCCGTGGGGCTCATCGTCTGGTACGGCGGCGGCCGGGTGATTCAGGACCAGCTCAGCCTGGGAACCCTGGTGGCCTTTCTGGCCTACACCCAGATGCTCTTCCGGCCCATCCGCGACCTGGCCGAGAAGTACAACTTCCTCCAATCGGCCATGGCCAGCGGGGAGCGGATCTTCCACCTTCTCGACGACGACGAGCGGCTGCCCCTCCTGGAGGGTCCGGCCCCCGGGGCGGAGGGCCGGGGCCGGATCACCTTTGAGGGGATCGTCTTCGGCTACGACCCCCAGCGCCCCGTCCTCAAGGGGGTCTCCTTTGAGATCCCCCCCGGGGAGAGATGGGCCGTGGTCGGCCCCACCGGGGCCGGCAAGACCAGCCTCATCAGCCTCCTCCTCCGCTTCTACGATCCCCAGGAGGGGCGGATCCTGGTGGACGGGGCCGACCTGAGGCGGATGGACCGGGAGGACCTGGCCCGCCGGATGAGCCTGGTCTCCCAGGAGGTGATCATCTTCGCCGACTCGGTGGCCGGCAACGTGGCCCTGGACCGGCCCGGGATCGGGCCGGAGAAGGTCAGGCGGGCCCTGGAGATCTCCGGCGCAGCGGCCTTTGTCTCCTCCTTTGAGAAAGGGGAAAAGTCCCTCCTCGGCGAAGGCGGCCGAAGTTTAAGCGCCGGCCAGCGCCAGCTCCTGGCCCTGGCCCGGGCCCTGGCCAACGACCCCCGGATCCTGGTCCTGGACGAGGCCTTCAGCAGCGTCGATCCGGCCTCGGAAAAGGCCGTCCAGGAGGCGCTGGAAAGGGCCCTGGCCGGCCGGACCAGCCTGGTGGTGGCCCACCGGTTGTCCACCGTCCGCCGGGCCCACCGGATCCTGGTCATGCGCCAGGGCCGGATCGTGGAGCAGGGAACCCACGAGGAGCTCATGGCCGAGAAGGGGTTCTACGCCGGCCTGGTCAGGCTGGAGGAGGTCAGGTCCCGGAGGGAGAGCGGGCCGCTCTAGCCCGGGAACCTGGAACAAAAAATAGGGGGCGGCCCGTCACCGGGCCGCCCCTGATCGTCTTTAAAAGCCTGGCTCAGCGCCTCAGGGAGTACTTGAGGACCTGGCAGTCCTGGATGGGCCAGGGCAGGGGGACCCTGTCCCCGGCCGCCTGGCCGTAGGCCAGGTGGGGCCGGCCCAGGGGATCCACGGCCAGGGCCGGTGCGGTCCCCGGGGCGGCCACCTCGGTGATCCAACCCGCTCCGGCCGGGTAGGCGTAGTTGACCATCCCCGGGGAGGCAAAGGCGATGTGGGGCTCGCCCAGAGCGGTGACCGCCAGGTCCACCCCCTCCTCCTGCCCGCCGACCACCGAGGCCACCTGGAGCCCCCAGTTCTGGCCGTCGAAGAGGGCGTAGCGGATGGTCCCGTTGGGCAGGTCGCGGTAGGCCACGTGGATCCGGCCGCCCGGGTCCACGGCCACGGCGGTCTCGCCGCCGACCAGGCTCCCGGTGTCGAAGCGATCGACTATCCAGCCGGCCGAACCCTTCCGGGCCACGGCGATCCGGCCGTACTCCTCGCCCCGGTCAGGGGCGGTGATGAAGCTGATGACCGGGTTCCCGGTGGGATCCAGGGCCAGGTCCACGCTGGAGCCGGTGATCCCCACCGGATCCACGCTCCAGGTCGAGCCGGCCTGGGTGACGTAATAGACCCCGCTCTGGGCCGAATTGACCGTCTCCCCGTCCAAAGGCAGCCCCCCGGCGTAGGCCAGATGGGGGGCGCCGGAAAGATCCAGGGCCAGGGCCGTGGAAGCGTCCGGGGCCTCGGCGTTGGCGATGACCATCTGGATCTGCCAGGTTCCGCCGCTCCTCCGGGCGTACATCAGCGAGCCCTGCTGGAGATAGCTGATGTGGGCCTGGTCGGAGCTGTTCAGGCCGAGGGACGACTTCAGGCCGTTGCCCCCGATGTCCACCACCTCCGTGTTCCAGGCCCCTCCGTCGTAGTAGACGTACTTCAAAGCCTGGTTGGAGTAATCGAAGTGGGAGATGTGGGGCAGCATCGAGCCGCCCAGGGCCAGGGAGTTGTCGATGGCCACGCAGTTGGAGAAGTCGACGAAGATCCCCTCCCAGGCGGCCAAGCAGGGGCCGCCCACGGCCAGGACGAGGCCGGCCAGAAGCAGCCCGGCCATGACCAAACGTTTCATCATCGCACCTCCGGGGCCGGACCTTTACGGCCAGGCCTTGGGATTTTCGGATTCTCTTCTGGCGGGAGACAGCCAACCGGTTCTGGTCCGGTTCATCGGGGCTCAATATAGCACATCGTCAAGGGCCGCCCAAGAAAAGGAGACAGGTTTTCCCCAAGAGGGATCGCGAGCGACAGTTATGGTAACGGAAATAGGACTAATGAAAGACAACTGCCCTGGGTCAAGGACGCCCCCGGACCGGCCCGAGCCTCCGGACGGCCGGCGGCGGTCAGGGGCGGGTCGGCCGGGGGATTTGGGGTTCCTATCCTGGATATTTCACGAGTCGAGTTGGCCGCAGATGCAAGGCGCGGGACACGAAGCTAGAGTCATCCTATTGCGAGTGTCACGCAACGTAGCAGATGCGGTCAACTCGTCTCGCCCGCAGGGTGAAGACCGCCAAAGATTTCTCATCGGACAAAGGGTACAAACTGTCACCATGGGAAACCGTCTCAAAACCAATTTAACTAATTGATTTACCTCTCTATTATCTTCACCTTTTGGCGGTCTTCATGAAATATCCGGGCTAGTCCAGCGGGGCCGGTTCACCGCTGGCCTTGACCATCCGGATCAGGCAGGGGTACCACTGGCCGGTGACGATCCCGGTGATCTCGGTCTTGGAGAGGTCCATCTGGCCCCGGAGGAAGTTGAAGGCCAGAGCCCAGGTCTCGATCTGGAGCCCGCCGCTGATCTGGCCGTTCTCGCCCAGCCCCAGCCAGCCGCCCAGAAACTGGTTCTCGACCCCCCGGTAGGTGTTGGACCCGGCCACCAGCGACCCGGCCTGGTCCAGATCCACGGTCCCGAAGAGGTGCTCGGTCTTGGTCTCGTAGGCCCCGTAGATGAAGACCAGCCACCGCCCGGCCAGATCCTCCTGGCTGAAGGTCTGGGCCGCCCCGGCCGGGACGGCCGCCAGCAGGGCGGCCAGGCAGAGAGCCGCCAGGACCGGTCTTCCTCCTCTCATCCTCATTCTCATTCCCTTGGGCCTCAATTGGTTTTGACCAGGTAGAAGGTGCACATCCACCAGTTGTGGTTCCGTCCGGAGCCGACGATGGTGTCCTTGCGCGGGTTCATCTGGCCCGAGACGAACTCGTAGTGGTACTCGCCCCCGTCGTACCGGCCGGCGATGTTGCCCACCACCTGCCCGCCGGGGGAGAGGCCCAGGCTGCCCCGGAAGGTGGTCGGGGCCGAGTGGTACTGCCCGCTGCCGGCCACGATCTCCCCGTCCAGGACGGTCAGGGAGCCGAAGCAGTAGGTGGTGAAGACCTCGTAGTAGCCCAGGGCGAAGAACTCCCAGTTCCCGTCCAGGTCCGGGCCCTCAAAGGCGGCCCCGGCCGGGGCCGCCGGGAGAAGGAGCAGCCAGGCCGCCAGGCCCAGACCCAAGACCAAATTCTTATGCCTGCCCATGTCCGGCCCTCCTGGACCTAATCCTCTACCCTGACCATGGTCACCAGAAGCTGGAAGTTCCGGTAATCCTGGCCGATGAAGGTGATCTGGGTCTTGGTCAGGTTGAGCCAGCCCTTATTGACCGCGATCCAGAACCCCCCCCAGTGGTGGGACAGCCCCGAGAGGCGGCCCCCCACCTCGCCCTGGGGGTTGAGGACGGCCAGCCCGCCGCCGTCAAAGACCGCCGGAGACCAGCCCAGGGCGCAGTCCCCGGACCCCACCACCCGGCCTTCCGGGTCCAGGGTGATCTGGCCGTAGTAGAAGGAGCCCTGGACCTCGTAGGCCCCGAAGGCGTGGAGCGACCACCTGCCCTCAAGGTCGGCGTTGGAGAAGTCCACCGCCCGGGCCGGGCCGGCCTGGACCAGGGCGAAGAGGACCAGAAGACCGAAAAGCTTCTTCATCAAAAGCTCCCTTGATATGGCATGGCCGCCGGGCCTAGTCCGCCCCCCCCGGACCGGGAGGGCCGTCTATGACCCCAAGTTGCTCTTGAAATGCAACTTGGGGTCAGCGCGTCCACGGGGCGCGCCGAGCTCGTTAGAGCTCGTAAGGCCGGCAAAACCACGCTTTTGCCGGCCGTGAGCAATCAAAGCCATTGGTTGGCTTTGATTGCCAATACCATATGAGAAGCCGGAGTCGCGGCAAGCCCGGGTAGTGTCACCTTTTTAAGGCCCCCGGTCAAGCCCGGAGGTCCCGGGAAGGCCCGGGCCGCCTCCCGGGTCGGCCGGCTCCAGCCGCCCGCCTCACTCCTTGACGGTCGGGAAGGCCCGCCCCTTTAACCTCTCCCGACCCGCCCTCGGGGACAGGAGCCCGGGCCAAGATCGGCTCATCTCCCCGACCGTGGCGCAAAATCCGTTTTTCGGCTATTTTGTCTGTATCAAAGCCGTCCGTTGGCGCCTCTGCGGTCCGGGGACGGCCTTGAGATTCGGACCGACAGCCTCCAAGGAGGGCCCATGCGCCTGCGGCTGGTGGTGATAATCGCGACCCTGACCCTGGCCTGGGCTCCGGCCGCCCGGGCGGCCGAAAGCCTCAGCCAGATCTTCAAGAGGGTCAACCCGGCGGTGGTGGTCATCCTGACCATCGAGCGGGGCTACTCGGCCGACAGACCGGGCCAGATGCTCACCGGCTCCAGCCTCGGCTCGGGGGTGGTCATCTCCGAGGACGGCCTGATCATGACCGCGGCCCACGTGGTCCAGGTGGCCGATATCGTCACCGTCAGGTTCAAGGACGGGAGCAAGGTGGGGGCCAGGGTGGTCGGCTCGGCGGTCAGGGCCGACGTGGCCCTCCTCCGCCTCAACGAGGTTCCGGTGGGCCTGACCGTGGCCGAGCTGGGGGATTCGGACGCCATTGAGATCGGGGATCAGGTCTTCGTGGTCGGGGCCCCCTACGGCATCGACCACACCCTGACCGTGGGCCACCTCAGCGGCCGCCGCTCGGTCCAGGGCTTCGCCGACCAGCTGGTCAAGATCGAGTTCCTCCAGACCGACGCGGCCATCAACAAGGGCAACTCGGGCGGCCCCATGTTCAACTTGGCCGGGGAGGTGGTGGGGATCGTCTCCTCCATCAGCTCCATCTCCGGCGGCTCGGAGGGTCTGGGCTTCGCCGCCTCCATCAACACCGCCCGGGACCTCCTTCTCAAGCAGCAGTCCATCTGGACCGGGATGGAGGCCTACTTTCTCACCGGCCCCATCTCCAAGGCCCTCAACGTTCCCCAGGACTCGGCCCTCCTAGTCCAGCGGGTGGCGGAGAACTCGCCCAGCAAGCTCCTGGGGCTGGAGGCCGGCTCCATCCCGGTCAGAATCGGCCGGGAGGAGTTCCTCCTGGGGGGGGACATCATCCTCGAGGTTCAGGGGATACCGGTGGCCGCGGATTACGAGACCATGAAGGCCCTCCAGGAGGCCATGCTCTTCACCACCAGCGGCCGGAGCGTGACCATGAAGATCCTTCGCGGGGGCAAGATCGTCAACTTGAGCCGGAGCGAGACCAGACCCCGGGACAACCCCTGATCTTCGGGTTACGGTTAGAGCGAGCTCTTTCTCTTGTCCGTGCCCTTGGTCCGGTCCTCCTGGAGCCGGTCGGCCACGGCCAGGACCGTGTTGACGTAGGTGTCGGAGCGGTTGTAGGCGTACAGAACCCGCCTCTGGTCCTCCCGGCCCAGGTTCTCCCCCCAGCCGTGGACCTTGAGGTACTTGGCCAGGGAGAGAACCGCGTCGGCCGGTTGAAAGAGGTCCACCCGGCCGTCCCCGTTCCCGTCCTGGCCGTACTTCAAGGCGTTGGAGGGCATGAACTGACTGATCCCGATGGCCCCGTAGATGGAGCCGGGGAGGGCCAGGGGATCGTGGCCGTTGGCCTGGGCGTAGGCCAGGAGGGCTTTCAGCTCCGAGTAGGCCCAATCGGCCTTCTGGCGGACCTGGTTATCGAGCCAGTCCCGCTCTGATTTGTTCAGCTTGAGATCCTTGAACCGGGACCTGACCGGGCCCGGTCCGGCCCCCAGGGACATGGAGGCCAGGGTGATGAAGGCCGGCCTCCGGCCCAGCTCGGCTCCCAGCCTGGTCTCCACGGTCAAGATCCCCAGGGCGATCTCCCCCGGCACCCCGTACTCGGTCTCCACCCGCTCCAGAAGCTGCCGGTGCTCCGCCCCGTAGAGCCTGGTCTGGGCCAGCTGGGACTCGGTCAGGCTGTGCCGGTAGACCTCCCGGGTCGCCGGCGGCGGCTCGACCTTGACCTTGAACCTCTCCTCCAGCCGCTTCAGGATCTCCCTCAGGGTCTCCTCGTAAGGCAGGCCGTGGGGTTTGAGCCCGTACTTTTTCTGGAAGGAGCTGATGGCCCGGGCCGTCCGGGGCCCGTAACGCCCGTCCACCGGTCCGGGCAGGAAGCCCAGCCGGACCAGACCCTCCTGGATGGGCCTGACCCTTTCCGGACCGAACACGGTCTGGTGGAGCTCGGCGATCTTGATCTTCATGGGCACGGGGTCGTAGGCCGCCTCCGGACGGGCGAAGAGGGCCTGGACCAGGGCCGGCTGCTGTCCGTCGGCGACCAGCCGCTTTATCAGCGGCCGCCAGACCTCGGTCCCCTGGTCCCTCTTGGCCTGGGCCCCGGCCCAGGCCGGGCCGGCGGCCAGGATCAGGCCCAGGAGGAGGGAGACCGGGAGGCTCCCCCTTAGGAGCCCGCTCCGGCCCGATCCCAGGCCCCTTGATCCTCCGGCCCGGCTCAAGCCAGGGCCGCCACCACGGCCCGCATGAAGGCCGGCAGGTCCGAGGGCATCCGGGAGGTGATCAGGTTTCCGTCCACCACCACCTCCTGGTCCACGTACTTCGCCCCGGCGTGGATCAGGTCGTCCTTGATGGCGAAGAAGCAGGTGGCCTTCTTCCCCTTCAGGACCTCGGCCGAGGCCAGCATCCAACCGGCGTGGCAGATGGCGGCCACCACCTTGCCCTGGTGGAAGAGGTCGCTGACCAGCTTGACCATGGCCGGGTAGCGGCGCATCATGTCCGGGGAGTACCCCCCGGGGATGACCACCCCGTCGAAGTCGGCCGCCGAGACCCGGTCGGCCGAGGTGTCCACCTTGACCGGCAGCCCCAGCTTGGACTTGTACTCCGGGGCGCTGCCGCTGCCCACCAGGACCGCCTCGGCCCCGGCCTCCTGAAGCCGGTAGTAGGGGTACCAGAGCTCGTGCTCGTTATAGAGATCCTCGGCCAGAACCGCCACCTTCTTTCCCTTGAGCTCCACCACTCTCCTCCTCGATAGCTGTATTGGATTATTGCCCTTTGCCCGCTCACCCGGCCGGCGGCGGGGCCTGTCTTCGACCGGGGCCGATTATACCATATCCCGGGCCCCTCGGCCCGGTCCCATGATTCTACCAGTATCACCCCCAGGGAAGAATTAAAAGCTGCTAATTCATAATGTTAACCTTCTTCCGGCCGCTCTTGCCCGGATCCTTTCCCCTGTCTTGCCCGGCCTCCTTCGGAGTGCTAACATTCAGGGCCGGGCCGGCTGGTCGCCCCGTCTCCGGAACCTGGGCCGGCGGACCGGGTCTTGAGGAGTATTATCGCCCGTGGTTTCTGATAACGGCCCTCCCCGCCCCAAGGAGATCGCTCCAGGGGTTTTTATGGTCGGCGGCCCGGAGCTGACCGATCCCCGGGATTGCCTGGTCTACCTGGTGGCCGGCTCCCGGGCCAGGGTCCTCATCGACGCCGGGGCCGGACCCAGCGCGGCCGGGCTCCTGGAGGCCGCCCGTCTGGCCGCCGGCCGGGACCCCAGCCACCTCTTCCTGACCCACGTCCACATCGACCACGCCGGCGGAGCGGCCGAGATCAAGCGCCGCACCGGCTGCCAGGTCCTGATCCACCAGGGGGATGCCCTGGCCCTGGCCGGCGGCGATCCCCGCCGCTCGGCGGCCGACTGGTACGGGCTCGACCTGCCCCCCGTGGAGCCCGACCTGGTCCTCTCCGGCCCCGGGGAGCTGGACCTGGGCTCGGGTCAGGCCCTCCATCTCCTCCCCACCCCGGGCCACACCCCCGGCTCCATGGTCGCCTGGGGCGACCTGGACGGCCGCCGGATCCTCTTCGGCCAGGACATCCACGGCCCCTTTGACCCCGCCTTCGGCTCGGACCTGGCGGCCTGGGCCGGCTCCATGGAGCGGCTTTTGGCCCTCGAGGCCGATCTTCTGGCCGAGGGTCACTTCGGCCTCATCCACCCCGCCCGACGGGTCCGGTCCTTTATCCTGGATCAGCTCGCCTCGTACGGCTTCACCCCTCCCGCTCCCGGACAAGGAGACAGCACCCATGGCTGAGCGGCGGCTCGAGTGGCACCCCATCCTGCCCATCCCGGACAGGAAAAGGGTCGCCTTCTACTGGCAGCGGAAGAAGCTTCAGGGGTTCGAAGGGGAGGTCATCTCCTCGGCCCTCTTTGCCAACGGCATCCGGACCTTCGGCCACCACCCCAAGGACGGCACGGCTTTAGGGATCTACTGCGCCAACGGCCAGTGCGCCCAGTGCACCGTCATCGCCAACGGGCTCCCGGTCAAGGCCTGTATGACCCGGCTGGAGGAGGGAATGATCCTCCAGCCGGTGGACGGGCTGCCCGCTCTGCCCCGGGTGGATGATAACCTCAAGCCCTCCCCCAGCCGGCTGGTGGAGACCGAGGCCCTGATCATCGGCGGCGGTCCGGCCGGGCTGTCGGCCGCCCTGGAGCTGGGCCGGCGGGGGATAAAGACCCTCCTGGTGGACGACAAGGACCGCCTGGGGGGCAAGCTGGTCCTCCAGACCCACAAGTTCTTCGGCTCCATCGAGGACTGCCAGGCCGGAACCAGGGGGATCGACATCGGCCGCCGCCTGGCCTCGGAGGTGGCCGCCCTGCCCTCGGTCAAGGTCTGGCTCAACACCACCGCCCTCTATGTCTTCGGCGACCAGAGGGTGGGGCTGGTCAAGGACGGAACCAGATACCGGATCGTCGCCCCCCGGGTGGTCCTGGTGGCGGCCGGGGCCCGGGAGAAATCCCTGGTCTTTCCCGGCAACACCCTCCCCGGGGTTTACGGGGCCGGGGCCTTCCAGACCCTGGTCAACCGGGACCTGGTCCGCCCGGCCGAAAAGCTGTTCATCGTCGGCGGCGGGAACGTGGGCCTCATCGCCGCCTACCACGCCCTCCAGGCCGGGATCCGGGTGGTCGGCCTGGCCGAGGCCCTGGAGAGGTGCGGCGGCTACAAGGTCCACGAGGACAAGATCAGGCGGTTGGGGGTGCCCGTCCACACCCGCCACACCGTCCTGGGGGCCCAGGGCCGGGACCGGCTGGAGTCGGTCACCATCGCCCGGATCGACGAGCGCTTCCGGCCCCTGCCCGGCACGGAGCGAACCTTTGAGTGCGACACCCTCCTCATCGCCGTGGGGTTGGACCCGGTCAACGAGTTCTTTCAGGAGGCGGTCCAGGCCGGGCTCAAGGTCTTTGCCGCCGGCGACGCCAAGGAGATCGCCGAGGCCAGCTCGGCCATGTTCAGCGGCCGGATCGCCGGCCTGGAGATGGCCGCGGCCCTGGGCCGGGAGGGGGCGCCCGTTCCCGATGAGTGGCGCCGCAAGGCCGAGGTTCTCAAAAGCCACCCCGGACCGGCCGGACAACCGGACTACTCCTCCCTGCCGGAGGCGGGGGTCGGCCCGGTCTTTCACTGCACCCAGGAGATACCCTGCAACCCCTGCTCCACCGTCTGCCCCAAGGGGGTGGTCCGGGTCCCGGGCGACGGCCTCCTGGCCAGGCCCGAGACCACCGGGGCCGAGTGCACCGGCTGCCTGAGGTGCCTCTTCATCTGCCCCGGCCTGGCCATCAGCCTGGTGGACGGCCGGGCCGATCCGGAGAATCCGGCGGTCTCCCTGGCCTACGAGATCCAGAACCAGGCGGTGGCCAAGGGGGACAGGATCCTCCTGACCGATCTCCAGGGCAACCCCCTCCAGGAGGCGGAGGTGACCAGGGTCATCCAGACCAAGACCTCCGATCGGACCCAGGCCGTCCAGGTCCGGGTGCCCAGGGAGATCGCCCCCCGGGTGGCCGGGTTCAGGATCCAGGCGGCCGAGGCGGGGCTTAAGTTAAAGGAACCGGTCCAGGCCAGGCCGCCCGACGAGGCCATCGTCTGCCGCTGCGAGCGGGTCACCGTGGCCCAAGTCAGGGAGCTCATCCGCGGGGGGGTCCGGGACCTGAACCAGCTCAAGGCCGTCACCCGGGCCGGGATGGGGGCCTGCGGCTACAAGACCTGCCAGCCGCTCCTGGTCCAGATCTGCCGGGCCGAGGGGGTCCCCCCCGGGGAGGTGGTCCTCAACACCACCCGGCCGATCTTTGTAGAGACCCCCTTGGGCGTCTTCGCCAACCTCCGTCCCAAAGGGGGTCGCTCATGAGCTCCAGCCACGACCTGATCATCATCGGGGCCGGGTCGGTGGGCGTCCCCGCCGCCGTGACCTTCGCCGGCCAGGGGCTGAAGGTCCTGGTCCTGGAGAGCCTCCCCTCCCCCGGCCAGGGGGAGAACAAGAAGGCCATCGGCGGGATCAGGGCCACCCACTCCGAGCGGTCCAAGATCTCGGTCTGCCAGCGGTCCATCGAGATCTTCTCCACCTGGCAAGAGACCACCGGGGACGACATCCACTGGCGGACCAACGGCTACTCCTTCCCGGCCTGGACCAGGTCCACCGAGGCGGCCTTGAAGAGGCTGATGAAGGTCCAGCAGTCCTTTGGGCTCAACATCGGCTGGCTCGGCCCGGAGGAGTACCGGGAGCTCAACCCCGGGATCAGGATGGAGGGGCTCAGGGGCTCCACCTACTCCCCCGAGGACGGCTCGGCCTCGCCCCTCCTCTTTATCGAGTCGGCCTTCTCCAAGGCCAGGCGGGCCGGGGCCGAGTTCCGGTTCAACGAGACGGTCACCGGGTTGGAGACGGACGGCCGCCGGATCACCGCGGTCAGGACCGCCCGGGGCCGCTACCCGGCCGGCTGGGTGCTCAACGCCGCCGGCTCCCTGGCCCGGGAGGCGGCCGCCCTGGCCGGGCTCAAGGTTCCGGTCCAGCCCGACTGCCACGAGGCGGCCGTCACCGAGCCGGTGGCCACCCTCATGGGCCCCATGGTGGTCGACGTCCGGAGCCGGCCCGGCTCGGCCAACTTCTACTTCTACCAGGCCCCCGGCGGCCAGGTGATCTTCTGTTTGACCGTGGACCCGCCCATCCTGGGGACCGACACCAGGGCCACCTCCTCCTTCCTGCCCATGATCGCCAAAAGGGCCGGGGAGGTGATGCCCCTCCTGGCCAACCTCAAGATCAGGCGGACCTGGCGGGGCCAGTACCCCATGACCCCGGACGGCTTCCCCATCGTCGGTCCGGTCCGGGAGGTGGACAATTTCTTCCTGGCCGTGGGGATGTGCGGCCAGGGGTTCATGCTCGGCCCGGGGTTGGCCGAGTACCTCTTCCGCCTCATCACCGCCGTGCCGGCCCCGGGGGACGAGACCGTGGCCGCCTCCTTCGACCCCTACCGTCCCTTTGAGGGCAAGGAGGCCTTCAAGTAAGGGGGTAAACCCTGATATCCGGACTCAAGCCCCGGTAAATGCCTGCCGTATAGTAGATCAAGGAGGCGTCCCGGCCAGTGCGGACCCTTATTCTCGTCATCGCCCTTCTCCTGGCCCTCTCCGGCCAGGCCCTGGGGGCCATGCCCCTGGTCCAGAGGGCGGCCATGAAGACCCTGGACTGCGGCTGCACCACCAGGATGAGCGAGGGCGACTACAACGTCACCGCCTGCGGCATCTCCAAGGCCTGGCAGGAGAGGGGCAAGAAGTGCCGGATGATCCGCCTCACCGTCCACTACCGGGGCAAGCTGGTCTATGACGGGGTCCAGCGGATCTGTGAGCCCTGAGCCCCTTAAACTCATCGCCTTAAGCTTGAAAATCAACCGGTTCCGGTGGGACCCTGACCACCCCCCCCGGCCCCCCAACCCAACCCCCGATTCACGGTTGCGGGTTGGGCGGTCGCCTAGTCCGGATATTTCACGAGTCGAGTTGGCCACAGATGCAAGGCGCGGGACATGAGGCTATAGTTTCCCTATGCCGAGTGTCACGCAACGCAGCAGATGCGACCAAATCGGCTCGCCCGCAGGGTGAAGACCGCCAAAGATTTCTCACCGGGCAGCGGATACAAACTGTCACCCCCCA
>Ga0068714_10003110_pt1 | contig 20136 bp, 17 predicted proteins | sample MTBNYHSulfiMetaG_FD_62988 | JGI IMG/M metagenome (GOLD analysis project Ga0068714, IMG submission 62988) | Enrichment culture microbial communities from rom New York Harbor, USA that are MTBE-degrading - MTBE-NYH (New York Harbor Sulfidogenic)... | ecosystem: Environmental > Aquatic > Marine >... | reverse complement strand
AGGGAACACCATTTCGGCAGCGGAACATACCATTGCACTCATGCTGGCCATGGCCCGTAACATTCCCCAGGCTAATGCTTCGCTAAAATCGGGGCAGTGGCGGCGAAGCGAGTTTATGGGCACTGAAGTTAGAAATAAAGTACTGGGCATAATAGGCCTGGGAAGCGTAGGTTCAGAAGTAGCACGGCGGGCTCAGGGTTTAGAGATGAGACTTGTAGGTTATGACCCATTCGTTTCCTCTGAATATGCTCAAAGCCTCAAGGTGGAGCTTCTCCCACTCGAGCAGATAATGAAAGAAGCTGACTTCGTTACCCTTCATCTTCCATTAACGGAATCTACGAAAGATCTAATTGGTGAGCTGGAACTTGCCCAGGTAAAACCTAATGTGCGTATTATAAACTGTGCCCGGGGAGGCTTAATAAACGAACAGGCACTTGTTAATGCATTGCGGGAGAACAGGGTAGCCGGTGCCGCTATAGATGTGTTTGTCAAAGAACCTACTACACAAAGCCCGCTTTTCGAAAGTGATAATGTTATTGTGACTCCCCATTTAGGTGCTTCTACAGCGGAGGCTCAAGCCACGGTATCCCGGGATGTAGCCATCCAAATCGTAGACATTTTTAACGGCCGGCCAGCAAGATATGCAGTTAATGCGCCTTTCATTTCGGCCGAGATGCTTCACGTGTTGTCGCCTTACATGAAAGCGATGCATACATTGGGAAGGTTGATCAGCCAGTTAGCCGAAGGACAGTTGAACACGATAAAGCTGATTTATGAAGGTGAGATATCGGAATATGAGACCAATGCCCTCAAAGCATCTGCGATTGGGGGAATATTAGAGGAGACCAGCGAGGAGAGGGTTAATATTGTTAATGCAAACATAGTGGCGGCTGAGCGCGGCCTTGCGGTCATAGAGCAGAAAGAATCTAGTTGTAAGAATTATGCTAGCCTCATCACTATTGAAGCTATCACCAGCAGTGGCGTAACCAAGGTTTCTGGTACGGTTATGCGCGGAGAACTACATATTGTGAGGGTCAATGATTACTGGTTCGATATAGCGCCCGCCAGTGCATATTTCCTTTTCAGCGACCATCTTGATCGGCCGGGCCTTATAAGCGCTGTGAGTAAAGTCACGGGTGATGCTGACGTCGATATCAGTTCAATGCACGTAGGGCGGTTAAAGCCGCGAGGCCAGGCATTGATGGTGCTGACTCTTGATGAACCGCTGTCCGAAGATGAGATTGCAAAGATTCGTGCAATACCAGATGTTTATACAGCTAAACTTATAAAACTTTAAGGCAACACTATAGCCTATTATGGTTAATCCAGGCGCCGAAACACCAGTCCGGAAGGCGGTTTTGGGTAGAAAAATGTCGATTTTCTGGGCATCCGGTCACCTATATCGGCGATATCCTTTACGGTTTCCGTTTTAACTGGCCTCAGGAAGAAAGCAAGTTGGTATTCCCGGCTTAATACCTTATTTATAGTGATGCTTGTATTGTGGTTAAAAGAAAGGGCAGATTCTTCCTGTTCACTGTCCAAAGCAAGCATTTTTTCCAATATGATATGATCTACTATGCTAACGTCCAGCTTTTTATAAAGCTCGCTGTGAAAACATGGCATCATGTTACCGGCTGTAGCCATGTCTTCTAACTCGAGCAGCATTAAATTTTCCATTGAGAGCCCGAAGAGCACTATTCGGGGCCAGGTTGCCTGGTAAGTTCCCAGTAGGTCGTCGATCTGTTGGCAAACATTTGATTTATCGAGCGGAATTTCCTTTATCCGGAATTGTGTTGCGAGTTTGCTTTTCAGCTTGCACAGCGTCGTTTCAGATATATTTCGTACCAGTCTGTGTGGAGAAAGTATAATTAGTCCAGGGTCGTTTAATGCGACCAGTTCCATCAATATAAAATTGAAACCTTCGTGCCCTGTGGCTTCGGGAAAGCAGGTCAACCTCTCTTTCATGTAAGTTAGAGCACTCTCGTAACGGTGATGGCCGTCCGCGATATAGAGCGGGATTTTGGTAAAAATAGAGGATATTCTGTTGAGTGAGGTGGTATCGGTAATTGCCCATATTGTATGGCGTTCATTACCGCTGGATATTTCAATAACTGGCTGAGACCTTTCCTTTTCGACTAGAATGGGCAGCAACTCGCCTTCGGGATTGTCGAACATAGTAAAAACAGGGCTGGTATTTGCGCGAAGAGCCCAGAGTAATTTCAGGCGATCATCTTTTGGCTTGCCGCGAGTACTTTCGTGAGGTCGGATTATCATTTTCTCCCAGGTTTCTAGCTTCACGCTGGCAATAATACTGCGGCGTGTAATGATTTTACCTTTATGTATAAAACAGTGGTGATGAATGTATATCGCTGGCATTTCATCTCTCTTGAGCACTCCTTCATCCAGCCACTGTTCGAGGATGGCAGCTGAGCGGATATATTTATTATCATCATCTCTATCAGAGGCCAGTTGCTGTCCGTGTTCGATCTTAATAAAATTGAACTCGCTTTGAAGCAATAGCTCCAGCCCCATCTCAGGACTGATAATATCATAAGGTGGACAAATAACTGATGAAAGATCACCGATCATCGATGTGTTATATCGTATTCCATAAAAAGGAGAAACTTCGGCCATCGCTCTCCGGTACTTTCTACAAGCTTGAATAAAACGACATATTAAGTCTACTTTATAAAGATGAAGGGGTGCAAATCCTGCTTGATACGGTTTATGTTATAATTTTTAAGTTTGTTTTGCGATTAAACAGGTAATGGAAAATATAGGGCGCGTAAAGGATAGAATAGAGCAATTACGGGACCTGATTAACTATCATAATCATCGTTATTATGTACTGGATGACCCTGAAATCAGCGACGCCGAATATGATGCGCTGATGAAGGAATTAAGCAATCTTGAAGCGGAGTATCCTTCTCTTAGGTCACCCGACTCTCCCACTCAACGTGTAGGCGCTGCCCCCGTAGAAGCTTTTGGTATAGTCAATCACCCCCTGCCGCTATTGTCGCTCGGAAATGTATTTGATAAAAAAGAGCTCGAGGCCTGGTACAGCCGCATCAAAAAGCTATTGGGGGAAGGTTCTTTAGATCTAGTTTGTGAACACAAGATTGACGGACTTGCGGTCGCCCTTACTTACATTGACGGACGGTTAAGCATGGGTGCAACACGCGGTGACGGTCTCCAGGGTGAGAATATTACACAGAACCTGAGGACCATTAGGAGTATACCCCTTACAGTGACGGGTAATATTCCCCCCAGGTTCGAGGTACGCGGGGAAGTGTTTCTACCAAGAGAAGGCTTTGCCCGGTTGAACAGGGAACGTGCAGAAAGCGAGCTTCCCCTTTTTGCTAATCCTAGAAATGCGGCATCAGGGTCGGTACGTCAACTTGATCCGCGAGTTACTGCCAGCCGTCCATTAGATATGTATGTTTATATGCTTGGATATGCGGAGGGAAAAACGTTGCCATCAAGTCACTGGGAAGTAATGCAGTATCTTGGTACGATAGGCTTTAAAATAAATCCCGCCAGCAGTCTGCTCGCTGGTATCGATGAGGTGGAAGAATATTATTATACTTGGCTACACAACAGGGAGAACCTGCCATACGAAGCAGATGGAATTGTGGTCAAGTTAAATTCACTTGACTTCCAGAGAAAACTCGGTAACGTTGGTCGCGAGCCGAGGTGGGCAATTGCTTATAAATTTCCTGCTATACAGGGTACCACCAGGCTAAGGGATATTAGAATAAGTGTGGGAAGGACCGGTACACTAAATCCATATGCTGTGCTTGAGCCTGTAACGGTAGGCGGCGTAACCATAAAGCAGGCGGCTTTACATAACGAAGAGGATATCAGGCGTAAGGATATACGTGTAGGGGACACCGTTATTATTCAGCGTGCCGGTGAGGTTATACCACAGGTTATAGGACCGGTGTTAAGTAAACGAACCGGAAAAGAAAAAGAGTTCCGGTTGCTTGAAACAATATTCGACATGCAATTGAATCGACCTGCATGTCCTGTGTGCCATGCTGAGGTGGTAAGGCTATCGGGAGAAGCGATGTATTACTGTTCCAATGTTTCATGTCCGGCACAGGTGAAAGAACGCATACAGCATTTTACCTCCCGGGGAGCTATGGATATCAGAGGGATAGGGGAAAGTATGAGCGCCATATTGTTCGATCGTGGACTGGTAGGAGATATAGCAGATATATACGGTCTTGTCAGTAAAAAGGAGCAGCTTATTAAACTCGAGGGCATGGGGGAAAAGAGCGCATCCTCTATACTTGAAGCGATCGAGGAAAGCAAGAATAGGTCGCTTCCCCGGCTTATCTATTCGCTGGGAATAAGGCATGTGGGTATGGAAACAGCTGAACTTCTGGTGGATTTTTTTGGTGATATAGATAGACTGGCAGGAGCATCCGTGGAAGAATTATTTTCTATCCCTTCGATCGGGCCCAAGATTGCTGAAAGCATCGTGGCGTTTTTTCACCAGGAGGACAATATTCGAATAATACATAGGTTAAAGAACGCTGGAGTTAACCCGGAAAGCAGGGAAAAAGGTAAGGACAAGCCCCTTTCTGGCAAGGAATTTGTGATCACTGGACGCCTGGAAAGTCTAAGTCGTTCTGAAGCCGAGGCTCGTATTAAAGCACTCGGGGGCCAGTTGAAGAGCGATATCACCAAGAAGACTGATTGGCTGGTGGTGGGTACTGATCCTGGATCAAAGCTCGAGCGTTCCAGAGTTCTCGGTGTTGAACAGATAACAGAGAAAGAATTTCTTGAAATACTGGAAAGGTAAAGTATAATGGTTAAATCTGGGGCTATTTTCAGGATTTATTATTTTATGTTTCGCTGCTTAACGGTGTAATTTGCAATGAAATTGATCGTAGGTCTGGGTAATCCCGGAAAGGCTTATGAGGGCAATCGGCATAATATTGGTTTTATGTCGCTTAAACACTTGGCTTGGACCTATGGCATAAATCTTAACATTAAACAGGGCGGAGCGCGCATTGGGAGGGGAAAAATCAATGGTATCGATATAATTCTGGCCAGGCCTCAAACATATATGAACATGAGCGGCGAAGCGGTTTTACCCATCATAAAGAAGTTTGAAATAGACCTGGTCGACCTGCTGATTGTGCATGATGATCTCGACCTTCCTTTGGGAAAGATCCGTATAAGTAAAGACAGCGGTTCTGGAGGACATAAAGGAATAGATTCCATTATACTCCACCTGGGCAGCCGGGAATTTTCAAGGTTGCGTATAGGTATAGGAAGACCTGATACAAATGAGCAGGCTCCGATAGCCGAAGAAGATATAATAAATTATGTGCTCGGTGATTTTTCTGAAAGAGAAAAAAACGTTATTCTCCCATTATTGCCGGTTGTAACCGAGGCAATTGCTTGTTTTATTGTGGAAGGAGTATACAGTGCCATGAATAAATTCAATCAAAAGAAATGATATTCGTTGCCAGGAATGCTCTCGGATGGTATAATTCCACTCTGAGTAAACAGGGAATCGCATGGAACGAAAAATCCGTATCGCGGTTATTGGCGGTAATAGACCTACCTCCCGTGAAGAGAAGGCGGCTGAAGAGATTGGCAGACAGCTGGCTAAAAGAGGAGTAATTCTTGTCTGTGGGGGTTTGGGTGGCATTATGGAGGCGGCTTGTCGTGGAGCAAGTTGTGAGGACGGAATTACTGTAGGAATCCTTCCGGGAGATAATTCCCGTAGCGCCAACCCGTATGTAGGTATTCCCGTCGTTACTGGCATTGGATATGCAAGGAATGTCGCTGTGGTAAAATCTGCCGACGCAGTTATTGCCATCGGCGGCAGTTATGGAACCCTCACCGAAATCGGCCATGCGCTACAGAGCGGCATACCGGTTATCGGACTAAATACCTGGGCGATTGTCAGGAATGAATTAGAAGACGGCTCGATTATTAAGGTAGATACACCCGGGGAGGCTGTTGAAGAGGCTCTTAAGCTGGCTTTTCGTTGATTGGTAAAGCCAATTAAGTAGGATTAGGAGGTTAAGTGGTTTTAATCGAAGGAATCAGAGCCAGAGAGATACTCGATTCGAGGGGAAATCCGACAATCTGGGTAGAAGTAAGTCTATCTTCTGGGGTAACGGGATGGGCTGCTGTGCCATCAGGGGCGAGTACCGGCAAACACGAAGCGGTGGAACTCCGCGATAAAGATGCATCTCGCTTTGGTGGTAAGGGCGTACTCCGGGCAGTAGACAACGTCAATCAGGAAATAGCCGCTGCCATAAAAGGAATGCCGGCAGACGATCAGGTGGCCGTTGATGAAAAACTGGTTTCCCTTGACGGCACCGAAAACAAGTCCAGGCTGGGAGCAAACGCTATACTTGGGACTTCGCTTGCGGTGTCCAGGGCAGCATCCAACCAACTCAATCTTCCTCTATATGGTTACTTAAGTAAGAAACAAAGCTTTGTGCTTCCAGTGCCAATGCTTAATATCCTGAACGGCGGACGTCACGCTGCCGATTCTACAGACTTTCAGGAATTCATGATAATGCCCGCAGGTGCGGATTGTTTTCATGGGGCGATACAGATGAGCGCTGAGATCTATCACAGTTTAGGCAACTTGCTTAAGGAGAAGAAGCTCAATACCAATGTCGGTGACGAAGGTGGGTTCGCTCCTTCGTTAAGCTCTAACAAACAGGCGATAGAGCTCATATTGACCGCCATAGAAAAATCGGGTTATAAACCCGGTAAGGACTGCTTTATCGCCCTGGATCCGGCATCCAGTGAATTCTATCAGGGTGGAAAATATGTCTTGGCGAGGGAAGGTATATCCCTCGACAGCAACGAAATGGCAGATTACTACGCGGAATGGGTGAATGATTTTCCAATTATAAGCATCGAAGACGCTATGTCTGAGGATGACTGGGACGGCTGGAAGCTTCTCAACCACAGGTTAGGCAAAGACGTTCAACTGGTAGGCGATGATTTATATGTGACTAATGTTGATCGCCTCAAAAGGGGGATAACGGAAAAGGCGTCCAATTCGATTCTAATAAAACCGAACCAGATTGGGACGCTTACTGAAACCATCAAGGCGGTTCAGATCGCGAATCAGTCTGGTTGGACAGCTGTGGTGAGCCATCGCTCTGGAGAGACAGAGGATCCCTTTATTGCCGACCTGGCTGTAGGGCTCGGAACGGGACAGATTAAGGCCGGTGCTCCATGTCGCTCGGAGCGTACCGCAAAGTACAATCGGCTGCTTCAAATAGAAGCTGAGCTGGGGGAACGCGCAAAATATGCCGGCCTAGAAGCGCTCTATAACCTGAAAAGTATATCCGGCTAATTATGGGCTAATATTAAATATCATACTGAAAGGAAGTGAAAGATAAATGACAACAAGAATAGGCATAAATGGTTTCGGACGGATCGGCAGGCTAACCTTCAGGGCTATTAAAAAGAATCATGAAAAAAACCTGGAGGTGGTAGCAATCAATGACCTCACCGACACAAGGACCAATGCACACCTGCTCAAATGGGATAGTACTTATGGGCCTTATCCGGGTAAGGTGGAGGCAAGTGATAATGCCTTTACCGTTGATGGAAAAAGTGTGAAGGTGCTCAGTGAACGTGAGCCGGGTAAGATACCCTGGGCGGATTACGGGGTTGAAATAGTGATAGAATCGACAGGTCTATTCACTGATGCCACCAAAGCGGCATCCCATCTGGAAGGTGGTGTAAAAAAAGTAATAATTTCGGCGCCGGCGAAGAACGAGGATGCAACCATTGTTCTCGGTGTTAATGAAAGTAGCTATGATCCCGCTAAACATAGAGTGATCTCCAACGCGTCCTGTACTACCAACTGCATCGCTCCGGTGGTAAAGGTATTACACCAGAGTTTTGGTGTCAGTAAAGGCTTAATGACCACTATTCATTCTTATACAAATGATCAAAGGATTCTAGATATTTACCACAAGGACTTACGCCGGGCAAGAGCAGCCGGTCTTAATATTATTCCCACCACTACCGGAGCTGCCAAGGCGGTAACGATGGTTATTCCGGAGCTTAAGGGGAGGGTACATGGGTTAGCCTTCCGGGTGCCTACGGCAACCGTTTCCGTGGTTGATTTCGTTGCAGAGCTAATGCAGGAGGTGGACGTTGAATCAATTAATGGTGCCTTTAAGAATGCAGCGGATGGAGACCTGAAGGGAATCCTGGAATACTGCACAGAGGAACTGGTCAGCACTGATTTCAAGGCCAACCCGGCAAGCTCGATAGTAGATGCACCGAGCACAATGGTTATTGGTGGTAACATGGTTAAGGTACTCTCCTGGTATGATAATGAATGGGGCTACAGCTGCAGGTTGGCCGATCTTGCGGTTTATGTGGCCGCTAAAGGCTTGAATTAGGCCAGAATTGACATATTTCCCTGCAATGTGTCTAAAATAAGAAAAAGATGTGGCAAAATAGGAAGATAGATAAGAAATGAAACTTCTGGTTATAGGCTTTGGACAATGCGGCGGAAGGATTGCGGATGAATTTGCCCGGTTGGGAATAAGGGCCCGTTTAGAGCGCAAGATTAATATAATCACAGGTGTTTTTGCCGTAAACACGGATGTAGCAGACTTAAGCGGACTAGATACCATTAGACCCGATTATCAACATAGGGTCCTCATTGGTGGCAATAAGACAGGCGGTCATGGTGTTGGTAAGATAAATGAGCTCGGTGCAGAAATTGCCCGAGACGATGGCGATAAGATCATAGATGCCCTGAAAGAAACGCCACAGTTTGCAGAGACTGACGCCTTCTTGCTGATTGCTGGAGCTGCAGGGGGTACTGGTTCCGGAGCCATAGCAACAATTACACAAAAATTAAAAGAACGCTACATCGAAAAGCCTCTCTATAATCTGATAGTCTTGCCATTCCAACACGAAGAAGAAACCGAAGGAAGAACTATATATAACGCAGCTACCTGCCTTAAATCTGCTTATCTGGTCGCTGACGCCGTTTTCGTTGTTGATAATCAGAGGTATATAAGTAAAAATCACTCCATCAGAGGCAATCTGGCCAAGGTAAATTCCCTGATAGTTGAGCCATTTTATAACGTGCTCTGTGCCGGAGAGGAGACAAGACCGCAGTATATCGGCTCCAGGATACTAGATGCCGGAGATATCATACAGACTCTGGCTGGTTGGACTGTAATAGGCTATAGCCGGACTCAACTGGGACGAATGAAAAACCCCTTTGACTTCAGGGATAAGATGGCTGAAGGCCAGCGGGGGGTCCAACTAATAAATAATGCGATAAGTGAGTTGTCTCTAAGGTGTAACCCGGCGGATGCTGGGCGAGGACTCTACCTTATTTCAGCACCGGCCAAGGAAATGGATATGAGCCTGGTAAAGGACATAGGCACCCATCTGAAGCACGTGGCACCGGAAGCGATTATACGTAGCGGGGACTACCCCAGAGAAAAGGGTACTTTGAGCGTTAGTGTAATTCTGTCTGAATTCAGCGGAATGCGGAAGATTATCGATTACTTCACCCAGACTATTGATCTTATTACCGCTATAAAGAGAAAGAGGGAAGGGATAGAAGTAGAGCACAGAGACCTTGCGGATGCCTTCAAGGATATACCTTCCCTCATCTGATCGTTTCTGTTATTAACCGTATAATTTTGTATTCCCTGCTTAAGGTTATTTTTTACCCGGCAGCCTTATTATAGATATTCCACGCCTGCTCGATGATCTTCTCGCGTTTTTCCCAGGCTTGAGCAATGGTTTCGTCACATGACTTCAAGGCCTGGTTTATGCTGTCATTAACCAGGCTGTGAGCTTTTATCTCGTTCTCCTTGTAAGCCTTTTCAGCCTGATCTAGCGCGGACTTGTAAGCTTGTTCAGCCTGAGCAATTGCTTCACTACGCGATCTCAATGCTTTTTCTATCGCTTCATCACGAAGCTTAAAGGCCTGTTTAATATTGGCATTGCATGTATTTCTTGCCTGTTGTTCCTTATCTTTATACGCCTTCTCCGCCTCGAGTTCGCTCATCCGATAGGCTGAAGTTACTTCCTTCTGGGCTTCTACATAGGCTGCATATGCTCTCTCGGCTCGCCCCAGTATTTCGCCAAGACTGGTCGCAGGCTTATCCTGTGCTTCTCCGGAAGGGGTGGCTTTCTGTTCGCCTTGCTTTGTTTCCTGCTCCGCCTGCGCTTCTTGTTCACGTCTTTTCGGGGCCTGGTCTCCCTGATTCATACTTGAATCCTCCTTCATTCTATTTAAAAAGGTTTAAAGTCTTGCATTGATCAAATGTGAATAGCAGTAAAATATTATGACTCGTCCTCTTCTTTGCTGCGTTTTTCCTTTTTACTCGCATACATTTTGGCCAGAAATTCCAACCGTTTATCCATCATTCTTGCTGACTCCCTGTCGGCCTCTTCCTTGCTAAGCTCGGTTTTTCTATCTTCGTCTGTTCCTTCTTCCTTATTTTTATCCATAGCCCAGTTAATTGAAGTTTCAATGGATTTTTCTACCTGGCTCATTGATGCTTCTGCGGGCTTTTCTGTGACTTTAGCCTGTTCTTCGGCCTGACTTTGGATCGCCCTCGCGGTTTCTTCTTTTAGCTTTCCCGTCTCAACACTGCGGTTTATTGCGGCTTCAAAGGCCCTTATCGACATCTCCGCTGCCTCTTTGGCCGCTCGTCTTGCCATTTCAGATGCCTGATTGGCCTCGCGCTTTGCCTCCTCTGCAGCCTCCCTCGCTCTTCTGCCTATCTCTTCAGCTTTCGCTATTGCCTCCTGAGAAAGTCTGGCTGCCTCGTTAGCAGCCTCTCTGGCAAGTTTACCGGTTTCCTCTACCATGTTTAGTGCTTCCTGGGATGCCTCGGTTGACGCCTGTGTAGTTTCTCTTACTTCCTTGATAATTTCTTCAGCTCTGGCTATTACAGCCTGAACTGCATCATTTGTCTTTCTTTCCGACTCTTCTGCCGCTTCTTTGATCTCCTTGCTAAGCTCCTCGGCTCTGGCTATTGCGTCGTGAGAAGATTTTCTCATCGACTCTACAGATTCTTTTGCCTTTTCACGGACTCCTTCGGCTCCGGTTATAACTTTCTCAAAAGTACTAAGAGCAGTTTCTATCGTTTCCTGTGACCACCGCGTTGTTTCTTCAGCATTGCTTATCGCCTTGTCAAAACCACGGGTGGATATCGCGGTTGATTCTTCCAGTGCTTTACTCGCTTTGCTTGCCTCCTCAACCGCTTTTCTGGAAGCCTTGATCGCCTCCTCGGCAAATTTTTTAGAAAGCTTTTCTATCTCATCAACTCTGGCTACCGCCTGTCGTGAAATATTCCTTGCCTCCTCCGAGATTTCCTTCGCGGACTTTCCGGTTTTTTCTGCCCTGTTAATGCCTTCGGTTGAATCCTTGATTGAAGTCTCGGCAAAATCTTTGGCTTCCTTAACTGTTCTTTCAGCCTGGACGACAGAAGACTCGAAATTCTTGGTAAGGGTTTTCAGCGCGTCCTTGGTCGACTCAATGGTTTCCTCGGCCCTTGCTATGGCATCTGCGAAGGTTCTGGACGATGCTTCTGTAGACTCCTCGGATTCTCTGGCGACTTTTTCAGCTTTGGCTATAGCTTTCTTTGATGCCTTAGTTGCTTCTTCAGCCGTTTTCCGGGATGATTTGCCTAATTCCTCAGCCTTGGCGATGGCATCTTGGGCTATTCTAATCGTTGCCTCTGCAGCTTCAATCGCAGATTTACTGAGTGTTTCTGCTCTGGCGACTGCCCTCTGAATTGCTCCGGTATCATCTTCCATATGAATAACCCCTACGAAGTCCTAAGATAATATTTTTTTGCATTATTGTAAAACTGCGGCTCATATTTAAATATTTTATGATAGGTCAGTTTGTTTTGCAATATAAATAATGTTGCCGCACATTACTAATTAGAACTAGCTGGATATGATAATTGACAGGGGCTTTAAATTATGACTAAAATGATTAAATTAAACAGCGGAGAGATGTAAATGAAATTAGTAGTGATCGGCTTTGGGCAATGTGGCGGCAGAGTTGCCGATGAGTTTGCCCGCTTAAACATGCGTGCGCGAAGCTGTAGGGGAATAGAGATTGTTACAGGTGCGTTTGCAGTAAACTCGGATTCAGCTGATCTTAGTGGCTTACAGGCGATCAGATCAGATTATAAGCATAGAATCCTCATCGGTGGCCGCAGGACCGGCGGACACGGAGTGGGTAAAATCAATGAGTTAGGCGCTGAGATAGCCAGAGAAGATAGCGATAAGATCGTCGATTCCATAAGAGTTACGCCGCGCTTCCTGGAATCGGATGCCTTTTTGCTGGTCGCCAGCAGTGCAGGTGGTACAGGTTCGGGCTCTATCCCAGTCGTGACGCAGTTGATTAAGGAGCGCTACAGCGATAAGCCGGTCTATGCACTTATAGTACTGCCGTTTGAGCATGAGGAAAAGAATGAGGAAAGGACTATTTACAATACCGCAACATGTCTTAAGTCCGTTAGTTCGGTAGCTGATGCAGTAATCCTCGTCGATAACCAGAGATATATCAGGAAAGATTCATCCCTCAGGAACAATATCTCCACCATCAATGCATTGATGGTGGAACCATTCTATAATGTTCTCTGTGCGGGTGAGGAAAAGAAAAGGAAACACATTGGGGCAAAGACACTCGATGCCGGAGATATATTACAAACTATATCGGGATGGACGGTAATAGGCTACGGCAGGTCGCCACTTTCGCTCATCAGGCCATTCCGTCAAACACGTAATTTCCGCGACAAAGGCACGGAAACCCACAAGGGAATACAGGCAATGGATGAGGCGCTTAGCGAACTGTCGCTGGCATGTAACCCGCAGGATGCCAACCGTGCGTTGTATCTTCTTTCGGCCCCGGACAGGGAAATGAACATGGATCTTGTCAAGGAGCTCGGTGATTATTTAAGGGATATATGTCCCAAGGCGATAATAAGGAGTGGGGATTATCCCAGGCAGAAGGGTGCTTTAGATGTTACAGTGATATTGTCGGAACTCGATACATCCGCGAAGATAATGCATTACTATGCCCTCTCCACAACCGTTATCGGTGAAATTCAAAGAAAACGGGAAGAGGTAATGAGCAAGCTTCAGAATATCGACGATGCCGCCAAGGATATACCATCGCTCCTGTAAATCCCTTTTCAAACGATACATTAAGTACCCCTCTTCATATTTCAGAAGAGGGGTACTTTTTTACCTTTTATTCTTCATGAGGCTTGGAAACCGGATTGTATCATAGGGTATAATATCATAAGCAATGGCTCCTCAAGTATTTTATCGAAAATGGCGACCACAGACCCTGGCAGAGGTGGTTGGGCAGGAACAGGTGACACGCGTACTGCTCAATGCACTTAAAAATGATCGGGTAGCACATGCATACCTTTTCTGCGGACCGAGGGGCACAGGTAAGACTAGTACTGGGCGCATTTTAGCAAAAGCGGTGAATTGCCTGTCCACTAATGGAAGTGATGAGCCGTGTAACAACTGTTCCATGTGCCGCGCGATAACTGAAAATAGAGCTCTTGACGTTATTGAAATCGATGCTGCTAGCAATACCGGGGTTGACAATATCAGAGACCTTAGGGAAAGGGCTAATTATACTCCCAGTGAAGCCCGCTATAAGGTATATATCATAGACGAAGTCCATATGCTGAGTTCCAGTGCTTCAAATGCCCTGCTAAAGACACTTGAAGAACCGCCTCCGCATATTATTTTTGTCCTAGCTACCACTGAGGCACATAAGGTACTTCCTACGGTATTATCCCGCTGCCAGCATTTTAATTTTCGTCGTATCGCGTTATCAGACGTTGTGTCCAGGCTAAGCCATATCTGTATTTCGGAAGGGATCAAGGTGCCCCCTGAGACTTTGAAGTTAATTGCTAAAAGTGCTACGGGTAGCCTGCGAGATGCCGAAAATATTCTGGAGCAGCTCATCACATACTATGGCGATGAAATCAGCCTTGATAAGGTACAGGCCGCTCTGGGTATAAGCGTAGACCAACGTTTTAAAGAGATGATAAAGCATATAATAGAAGGTGATGTTGCTGCCGGTATAAAAACGATAAATGAGGTAAGTAAAAATGGACTGGACCTGCGGCAGTTCAACCGGGATTTGATAGAATACCTTCGTGCGCTGCTAATGATAAAAACGGGTGCAGATGGTGACATCGACTTGGCGGCGGAGGATATAAAGGAACTAAATGAGCTATCGGATAAGGCATCATTGAGCCATGTGCTGAGCGCGGTCAAGATATATGGTCAGCTTGCATCTACGGGTTTCGATAACTACTCCACACTTCCTCTTGAACTGGCTATGGTGGATTGTGTTTTAAACAGAGACGAAAGGACAAAGATTGTGGGCGACACAAATAAGCCCGAAAAAACAGATTTTACTGCTAAAAAACCCGTGGTGGCCCGTTCCAGTGAACAGTTACCAAAAAAGAATAAGGCCGTCAGTGTTTCTCATAAAACATCGGATACATTAGATACCGGAGAGAAAGCAATTGAAGATACCCAGAAAATAGTTAAAGAGCATCCAAAGACTGAGGAAGGCTCAGTTGACTCACCCACACCAGGTGATGAAATAGAATATCTTAGAAAGAACTGGAAACAAGTTATCGAAAACGCACCTCCCGATACCCAAAAAACACCCGCGGTTGCATTTCTTAGGAGCTCGAGCAGGCCAGTGGCCTTTAAAGATAATACGGTGGTACTCGCTTTTAAATTCAAAATCCATAAGGATAATATGGAAAAGCCTCAGAATCAGCAGATTGCGGAAAGAATTATAAGCAATTATCTAGGTTTTCCGTGCAATGTACGCTGTATCTACCAGCAGGAAAATAATCATCTGGTAGAAGCAGCGTTAAAAATGGGAGCACAAATTGTTAACGTGGAGGAAAAATGAACCTATCTCAGATGAATCAGGCCCGTGAGCTTAAGGCCAGGATGGATAAGATCCAACATGAACTTGGCAATACACTTGTGGAGGCAAATTCTGGCAAGGGCGCAGTGAAGGTTACTGTAGATGGCCAGCAAAAGATAAAATCGATCGAGATATCCCCAAAAATGATCGACCCCGCAAAGAAGGAGTTACTTGAAAGCCTGATTCTGAAAGCTGTAGGAGAGGCACTTGCGAAATCACAAAAGGCAGCAGCAAAACAGTTAAAGGCCCTGACAGGGGGATTAAAAGTACCGGGACTTTTTTAACCATTGTTTTACAAAGAATTAAATGTCTGATAGAGGATGATTATGAATAAACAGCCTTCGCCTGACCTTGGTACGCTGACAAGGCTGATTCAAGAACTGAACAGGTTGCCCGGCATAGGCCTCAAGAGTGCACAGCGTATAGCTTACTTTTTACTTCGAGCTCCCGAAGAGCAAACTAAGTTGCTTGCAGAGGCTATTGTATCTGTTAAACGAGAGACAAAGCTCTGTTCCGTTTGTTTTAATGTAACCGAGGGGGATCCATGCTATATTTGCCAAAGTGACCGGCGTGATCGTACCAAGGTCTGTATCGTGGAGCAGCCGCAGGATATTGTGGCCATGGAACATACCGGAATCTACTATGGTCTATATCATGTGCTCCACGGGGCTATTGCTCCTGCGGAGGGAGTAAGTGCCAATGATATACGTATTATGGAACTTCTAAACCGTTTACGGAACAATCCGGTAGATGAAGTTATACTGGCAACAAATACAAATCTCGAAGGGGAGCATACAGCTCTTTATCTTAAAAAGGTCATCATGCCTCTTGGTATCAGGATTACTCGCCTCGCACGGGGTTTGCCTTTCGGATCCGAACTGGAATACGCTGATGACGTTACTCTTACCCGGGCAATTGAGGGCAGGCAAGAGCTATGACGTTAGGGCCTGCTTCATTTTGCAATGAGGAGTGAAGGCCTCATGTCCCGAATGCGAAACTACCAGACCGAAGCTGTAATTATTAAAAAGGTTAAACTTGGTGAGGCTGACAGAATTCTAACCTTTTATACCCCCCAATTGGGAAAGATTCAGGGCATAGCAAGGGGGGTAAGACGGCCAAAAAGTAAACTGGCCGGTCATCTTGAATTGTTTACTTATAGCACTGTATCTTTTGCCCGGGGGCGCAATTTAGATACGGTAACCGGAAGCCAGACGATAGATAGTTTTTTCTCCTTGAAAAACGACCTGGAACTCACTTCCTGCGCCTTTTATATTATTGAGCTAATTAACCAGTTCACTGCGGATAATATTGAAAATTATCGACTCTTCCAGTTATTACTGGAGACGATGCGGCAGGTTTCCCGGGGTAAGAATATCGGAGTGGTTCTTCGTTTCTTTGAACTGCATCTCCTGGACCTGGTCGGTTACCGGCCCAGGTTTGACTGCTGTATAGCCTGTAAGCAAAACCTTGAACCTAAGACAAATTATTTTTCTCCCTCGGCGGGGGGTGTTATTTGCTCTTGTTGTGCCAGTACACAACCTGCGCTACGTTATATCTCGGCAAATGCTATTAAGGTGTCAAAGTGGCTGCTGGAAAGTAATCTTGAGATGGCAGAACGACTGAGAATAGATGACGAGCTTTGTAAAGAGATGGAGCAAATAATGAGGGTGTACCTTAGTTATCTTTTAGAGCGAGAATTAAGGTCAACTTCCTGGATGGATACGCTAAATTCTAAACCTTAGAACGGCTTTACTATTACACTCAGAACACCTATAATAACCAGTAAAATAATATGGCGTCGATATTGATCCTAATTCGGAACTATATTTATTAATTTAGGTTAGAAACAGAATGACATCGAGATCTGGGCAGATAAACCGCCAGCGGCTTGAAAAATTGGAAAGACTTTATGAGAGTGGTATAAACCCCTATCCGAACCGATACAGTCGCACTCATACGGCCGCACAGGCAGTAGAATTTCTTGAAGAGGCAGAAAAAAACCCTGATCGAGAGAAGGACGTTGAGGTGAGTGTCGCTGGTCGAGTCATGTCGCATCGTCCCATGGGCAAGATATCCTTTCTGGATTTAAGGGATGGTTCAGGAAAAATTCAACTTTATTGTCACAGGAACATTGTTAATGAAGACGGTCTTAGGTTACTTAAAAAGGAACTGGACATCGGTGATATAATCGGGGCGAAAGGAAGGCTTTTTCGTACAAAGACCGGAGAAGCGAGCATTGAAGTAGTCAGTTTAACCATGCTGGCCAAGTCACTTCAACCGTTGCCTGAGAAGTGGCATGGTTTGAGTGATATCGATACCCGATTCCGGCAGCGTTATCTCGATCTGATCGCCAACAATGAGGCAAAAGAGATATTCCTGAAACGCAGTCGCACAATTACGGCAATCAGACATTTCCTGGATGAGAAGGGTTTTATTGAAGTTGAAACGCCTGTGCTGCAACCATCGGCAGGAGGTGCCCTGGCCCAGCCGTTCGTTACCCATCAGAATACGCTTGATCGTGATCTGTATTTGCGTATCGCTCTGGAGCTATATTTGAAGAGAATCATCATCGGAGGATTTGATAGGGTATATGAACTGGGCCGTATTTTCCGGAATGAGGGACTATCTACAAAACATAACCCCGAATTTACCATGCTGGAGACTTATCAGGCCTATGCAGATTACAATGATGTTATGGAAATGCTGGAAGAGATGTTATTTGAGGTCAGCCTGGAAGTACTCGGTAAAGAAGAGGTCAAATTTGGCGATAATACTATCAGTTTCAAACCGCCCTGGCAACGCATGGAACTGCGGCAAGCCATCATAGAATATACTGGTATAGACTTCACGGAACATCCTGATACAGATTCGCTGAGAAAAATAATGATCGCTAAAGGTATGGATGTCGACCCGACCAAAGACAGGGGTCGTCTTATAGACGAGCTTCTTTCCAGCTTTGTGGAGCCTAATTTGATACAGCCAACTTTTCTGCTCCATCACCCGGTTGATATGTCTCCGCTTGCTAAGCTAAAACCAGATGGCGGTCAATTGGTGGAGCGATTCGAAGGCTTTGCTGGCGGGATGGAAATTGCAAACGCGTTTACGGAATTAAACGATCCTTTTGAGCAGAGGAAAAGGTTTGTCCAGCAGCAAAAGATTCGCCAGGCAGAAGGAAAGACCAGCGATGCCATAGACGAAGATTTTCTTCTGGCGTTGGAATACGCCATGCCACCTACCGGTGGGTTGGGTGTTGGCATCGATCGGCTTGTTATGTTATTGACCGGCCAAACATCAATACGTCAGGTAATACTGTTCCCACAACTGAAAGTAAAATAGAATAGAGATAAAGGCGGCCAAGTTTTTATATAGAAGGTGAATTAGGTGCTTGACATAAAGTTTGTTCGTGAGAATACAGACCTCGTACGAAATGCTCTCTTGAATCGAGGCGATAATACTGACCTCGATCGAATTCTTGAAGTAGATTCTGAAAGACGGGGAAAGGTGAGTGAGCTGGAAGCACTGCGCCGGGAACGCAAGGAATCGGCTCGCGGTAAACAAGCGGCGGATAATAGGGGACGTGAATTGCGTAGCAGGATAAAAGCTGTAGAAGAAGAAGTACGTGGTCTGGATGACAATCTCTATGAACTTTTACTAAGTGTGCCTAATATACCGCAGCCATCGGTGCCTATAGGAAGAAACGAATCGGATAATAAAGTTGTACGCTCCTGGAAGGAGCCCAAAAAGACGATTATTTCTTCACGACCGCACTGGGAGCTTGCTGAGTCGCTCGATATTATTGATTTTGAGTGGGGCGTTAAGCTTTCCGGCAGCCGTTTTTACGTACTCAAAGGACTTGGTGCGCGGTTACAAAGAGCGTTGATAAGTTTTATGATTGATATTCACAGCACCCAACACGGGTATCAGGAGATTTACCCTCCTTATATGGTGAAGCGAGAATGCATGGTTGGATCAGGTAACCTGCCTAAATTTGCAGAAAATTTGTATCGTGATATTGAGGATGACTTCTGGTTTGTTCCAACTGCGGAGGTACCTTTAACCAACTTGCACCGTGACGAAATCATCGATCCAGGCATATTACCTCTTTACTACGTAGCATATACGGCCTGTTTCCGTCGCGAGAAGATGTCGGCGGGTAAGGATACACGTGGGATAAAACGAGGGCATCAGTTCGATAAGGTAGAGATGTATAAGCTGACCGATTCAGATACATCAAACGAAGAACTCGAAAAAATGGTCGAAAATGCGGAAAATATCTGCAAGAAGCTGGACATACCCTACCGAATAATAGAGCTTTGCACGGCAGACTTGGGTTTCGCCTCAACTAAGTCATATGATATAGAGATGTGGGCCCCTGGTTGTGATGAATGGCTTGAGGTAAGCTCGTGCTCTAACTGTGGCGATTTTCAGGCGCGGAGAACCAATATTCGCTATCGTTCCGAGCATGGTGCCAAACCAGAATACGTACACACCCTAAACGGTTCCGGATTGGCGCTTCCAAGGGTGCTTATTGCTGTAATGGAAAACTACCAGAACGCTGACGGTAGTATTACAATACCAGAGGTTCTCAGACCGTACGTGGGTTTCGAAGCGATAAAGTAGCGATAAGTGCAGAGTGGATGGCTGGTTTTACGGGAGGCTGCGATGCAGTACGATGATATTATACCGGAAGGGTTGGAGGGAAAGACAGAAAAAGAGAGAATGAAGATTATTCAGCGCTGGGAAAACCTTCATGACCTGAAAAAAGATATCCTGGATGGTAAAATATCTGGACCTGAGAGGCTGTCAGAGGTAGAATGCGAGCTTGAGATACTGAGTAAACAACTTATACCCAGGGAACCTGTACCCGAATCGGGAATACTGGCGAAGGGTAGAAAAAAGTATGTACTGTGCCCACGATGTGGAACATTTGTTCACCTTACCAAAAAGAGGGTTGATGAGGTAATACTTGCTTTCGATGAAAGCATAGAAGAAGGTAAACCTACGAGCAGATATCTTATTAAGAGTATAAATTGTCCTATCTGTGGATGGGGTTTGGGCATACCGGAAGAATAGCTTTTCATCGTGAACGGAGATGAATTTCCGGCTCCTCTGTTCAGCATTTGAGTAGGTTCATACTGAGATATCGCTCCGCTCTGTCAGGT
>Ga0068714_10003106_pt1 | contig 20150 bp, 19 predicted proteins | sample MTBNYHSulfiMetaG_FD_62988 | JGI IMG/M metagenome (GOLD analysis project Ga0068714, IMG submission 62988) | Enrichment culture microbial communities from rom New York Harbor, USA that are MTBE-degrading - MTBE-NYH (New York Harbor Sulfidogenic)... | ecosystem: Environmental > Aquatic > Marine >... | reverse complement strand
CGCTCCGCTCGAGGGGCGGATATCCTCGGCTTTCATCTACGGTTCCCTGGCCGAAGAAAACGTAAAGCCGGGAAGCGATATCGACCTCTTGATCGTCGGCGCCGCGACTTTTTCCGAAGTCGTGCTCAAACTCCAAGGCGCGCAGAAGGAGCTGGGCCGGGAAATCAATCCCACGGTCTATTCGAGTGGGGAATTCCGGGCCAGAGTGAGAGAAAAACAGCACTTCCTGACGTCCGTCCTAAGAGGAAAAAAGATATTCCTGGTCGGCGACTCGGATGAGCTTGATCGATTGGCTGCGGAACGGCTGGCTCGTCGCCCATGAAACGAGTCCGCAGGAGATTGCTGAGCTTCTGGATATCTCCGAGCGGGATCTGCGTGATTGCCTGACCAAAGGCTTGAGTCCCGATTGGCGCCTGGTGATCGCCTACAATTCCGCACTGCAATCCGCCGCAACGGCCCTGGCGGCCGCCGGCTATCGCGCCTCTCGGGATATGCGTCATTTTCGGGTCATCCAATCCCTCGCGCACACTGTCGGGGCGGAAACTGATTTCATCGCAAAGTTGGACGCATTCCGGAAAAAGCGCAACATCAGCGACTATGAAAGGTCGGGAGCCGTTTCGGATCAAGAAGCAGAAGAAATGTATGCCCTGGCGAAGCAGTTGAAGGGAATGATTGAACAATGGATCAGAAAGGAATACCCGGAGCTTATCAAGCGCTTATAATCGGTTGTCAAAGAGACTTGGGGCGCCCGCGGGCTTCCGCTTGGGATTCGCGAACTTGCCGCGCTGGGAGAAGGAGGCCAAGGTTTCGCCCAAGCCCGGGGATCACGGGTTCAGTGAGGGACGGCCTTGGGATCGGGCAGCTGGAGAATATTCTGCTCGGGATTGTCGCTCATAAATTTCACCCGAACCTTGCTCCCCACCACGATCTTGAGGCGGATCACAAGGTCCGACTCTACGGTGTTCTTCCGGCCGACGTATTCTTTCCCGTATTTGTCCTGGAACTTGAACTCGATAATGGAATAGATCGGCTTCTGATTGAACAGGATGCTGTAGTTCTTGTCGACAAATGTGACCGTGCCCTCGGCCTCCGTGCCATGTTCATAGATTTTCATGGCCAAGGCCTTCTGTCTCTTGATGGAAGCGCGGCTTCTCAAGAACGACGCCAGCCCGATAAGGCCGATGATCAAACCCACGATTCCGAAGATCCAGAAGACGATGTTCTCCGCGCCGATCACCGGCCGACCGCTCGCCGCGGCGATGATGAGGGGGACGGCCCCCACGGCAAAGAAGACAAAACCGAACAAGATCATGAAACCGCCGATGAGAACGCCCATTGGAGTCCCTCCTTCCTTGTCAATCGATCATCCGCCACAACACCTTGCCCGGATTATAGCAGGTTGCCAGTCATTAGTCGCCGGTCATCCCGATTGACGAGAGAACACAACGGGTTCGCGTCTGCACTTTCCACTTTATTTGCTAGCCCTGCGTCTGATCAAGGACGGCTCGAAAGGGCCGTCCTTTTTTTTGCGCCGCGACACGTCGCAGCGATCCAAAGCGGCCTCATGCGGCCGCACTCCAAAGCGGCGTCGTGCCGCCGCACTCCAAAAAAGAATCGTCTGTTGAAAATCCTTCTAGGAGAGTGATAGCTTATTTAGGAAGTGCGGGGGTGAAGCCGAAATGAAGAAAACCGAGATCAAACCTGGACGGTCGGCGGCCAAGATCGGCATCGTGTTCGGAATCATCGGCATCGTGTTCGGGATCCTGTGGATCGTCCTGTTGTTGTCGCTTGCGAGCGGCGACAACGGCCTCGAACCGGGCGTCGTCTTTCTTCTGGCCTTTGGGGCGATGTTCCTCGTCGCCGTTGTCGCGGTTACGGCCTTCTACTTGAAAAGCGCCTACGGCCGTAAAAGACCCTCCCTGGCGGATGTCGAGGAATCGGCTGGAGAAGAGCGGCGGGCCGCAAATGCCGTCGACGGCCCAGCCGGATCAAAGGAGCCGTACGGCTTCTGTCCGTATTGCGGGAAGGCGATAGACAAGGATTTTGCCTATTGCCGCTATTGCGGGAAAAAACTGCCCTGACGGCTTGGAACAGCGGAAGCCCAGCCGTCCTCCCCTTCTCTTTTGGATTGATATTGCATGGCGCGACTTGGGAAGTGTAGATGCGGCCCTATTAAAAAGCGGCCTCATGCGGCCGCACTCCAAGGTGGCGTCGTGCCGCCGCACTCCAAAGCGGCGAAGCGCCGCCGCCATTAATATCGGCCTGGCGCGGCTGCGCTCTAAGGTTGCGAAATTCGGCCACACTCAAAAAATACGTCTCGTTCGATGAACAAGCGGAGCCTTCCCGCTTTTCCAGCGGCAGATTCAGAGATTCCTAACGCCGGTGCAGTGCCTGGGCAGAGAATAAAAGTCGAATGTGTAAACGCAACCCCATAAAAACCAAAGCGGCCTCGGGAGGCCGCACTCCAAAAAAAGGGGCGGTCCATCGGACCGCCCCAGGCTAATCCTTAAAAGTGGAAAGTGGAGACGCGACCCCGTTTTTAGTGCTCTTCGCCGCTTGAGCCTTTTACCGGCTGGTAAGGCTCGAAACGGCCGCCCAGGTACTTGGCCAGGAATTCATCCACATGGCCCGCGAAATCGAGGTTGTTCTCCGGCCGGGCGAAGCCGTGGCCCTCGTCCGTGTAGACGATGTACTTGACGAACAGGTTCTTGGCCCGCATGGCCTCGACGATCTGGTCGGACTCGCGGATGTTGACCCGCGGGTCGTTCTTCCCCTGGCCGATGAGCAGCGGCGCCCGGATCGAATCGACGTGGAACAGGGGGGAGATTTTCTTGTTGAATTCCTCGTCGTTTTCCGCGTCCCCGACTCTCAGGACGAGCATTTTCTTCATCGGCGCCCAATAGGGGGGGATGGACTGGAAGAGGGTCTTGATGTTGGACGGGCCGACGATGTCCACGCCGCAGCAATAGAGCTCCGGAGTGAAGGTCAGCCCGGCCAGGGTGGCGTAGCCGCCGTAGGAGGCGCCCCCGATGGCCACCTTGGCGGGATCGGCAATGCCTTTTTTTACGGCCCATTTGACCGCATCCGTCAGGTCGTGCTGCATCTTGCCCACGCCCCATTCCATGTTGCCGGCGTTGAGGAACTTCTTGCCGAAGCCGGCCGACCCACGGAAATTGACCTGGAGGACGGCATAGCCCCTGTTGGCCAGGAACTGGACGAAGCCGTCATAGCCCCACACGTCACGGCCCCAGGGGCCGCCGTGGACAAAAAGCACGAGAGGAAGCTTTTCCGGTTTCAGGCCGACGGGCAGGGTCAGGTAGCTCACCAGGTCGAAGCCGTCGCGGGCCTTGATGACCACGGGCTCCATCTTGGCCAGGGTGTACTTTTTCAGGTCGGGTCGGTGGTCGAAAATGAAATCCAGGGCTTTCGTGCCGCGGTCATAGAGGTAAAAGCTGATCGGGCCGTCCTCGACCACATAGGAGATGATCCACTTCTTGTCGGCCGCGTCCCGGCTGTCGATGTCCATGACGCCGGGGTGGGCCTTTTCCAGGAATTCGAAGTCGGCTTTGATCGACGGGTCGAGCACGGTGAACTCCGGCTTGAGATAGTTGTAGGCCACGGCCTGGATCTCGCGCCGGTCGGGATGGATGACCACGCCTCCCAGGTCGCATCGGGGATTGCTGGAGATCGTCTTGATCTCCTTGCCGTCGGCCAGGTCGACCTGGATGAGCCGTGTCGTATCCGCGCCGATCGAGGAGATGAGATAGCCGCTCAGCCCGTCCAGGCTGAACATGAGGAAGTTCCCGTTTTCGCCGAAGGGGAAAATCGCGAGATCCCGCCACGCCGTGTCCTTGGCGTCGCGGACGCGGATGACGGTGCTGCCGTCCTGGGGATTCATCATCGCCGCGGCGCGGATCGTGAAGCCGGCGTCGGCGTACCAGCCGACGATCGTCCCCGGGTTCTCCGTGTCGAGCTCCAGGGCTCCGGTGACGAGGTTGAGACGGTACATGTCGAATATCCGGCGGTTGCGGAGGTTGAGCCCCACGAGCGCCTGATCGGGGAATTTCTTGTTGAAGATGAAATTTTCGGCACGGATGCCCTGGAAGGGCGTCATATCGCGCACGACCTTAGTCTGCAGGTCGACCAGGTAGAGGTGATTGTTCTCGTCGCCGTCGTTGTCCTGCAGGTAGGCCAGGCGCTGGTTGTCGTAGCTCCAGCCGTAGGCCTGGATGCCGCGATGGGTGTCGTTGGTCACCTGAACGGCGTCATCCTTCCCCAGGGTCTTCACCCAGACGTTGAGCACGCCCTGCTCGGAAGGGGCCAGGTAGGCCAGGCGCAGGCCGTCGGGGGAGATTTGGGGGGCTGTGTTCTGCGGATTGCCGAAAAACACCGAGCGCGGGATGAGCTCGGGCAGCTCCGCCCGGGCCCCGGCCGCGCCCCAGGCCAGGAGCAGCAGCCCAAGAATGAAAATGCCGCCAATTTTCTTGTTCATTTGACCTCCTTAGATTTATTGGAAACGGCGAAAAAACATTGGGCCAAGTGTACCACTGCCCTCCATGACATGGCAAATGAAGCGGGGTCGCGTCTACACTTTCCACTTTTTTAGGAAGGGGTGGTCCGCCCGCGGCTCCTGCTGTATTGCGCTGCGACATGTCGCAGCGATCCATAGCGGCCTCGTGCGGCCGCACTCCAAAGCGACGTCATGCGGCAGCGATTCAAAGCGGCCTCATGCGGCCGCACTCCAAAGCGGAGTCAAGCCGCCGCATTCCTTAGCAGAGGCGCGAGGCCGCGCTCCGAACAGGAACAATGGCCCAGGACCGAAAATGCCGCAGGTCCTCTCAATCATATCGTCTCCATATTTTCAAAGGATCCGGCAAAATACGCGGGGACCGATTAAAGATCATTAAAGGACGGAAGTCGGAAGGAGGGAATAACTTGAAAACCGCGTTGAGGAGTGTTACCCTTCCCTCACGATATGCCCGGGGGAGGGAAAAGCATGAAATGCCCCGCCTGCCAGCATGAAAATCCTGAAGACACGCGGTTCTGCGGCCGTTGCGGCTCTTCGATCCTCCAGGAGGAACGTCCTCCCGCGCCCCGCACCATGACCGCCGAGACGGCCAAGGAGGAGCTTGCCACGGGCTCGACCTTCGCCGGCCGCTACCGGATCATCGAGGAGCTCGGCCACGGGGGGATGGGCCGGGTCTACAAGGCCCTGGACACCGAGGTCAACGAGAAGATCGCCCTGAAACTCATCCGGCCCGAAATCGCCCTCGACCAGAAGACCATCGAGCGTTTCCGCAACGAGCTGAAGCTGGCCCGCAAGGTCCGCCACAAGAACGTCTGCCAGATGTACGACCTCAACCGGGAAAAAGGGAATTACTATCTCACCATGGAATACGTCTCCGGGGACAGCCTGAAGGGGCTGATCCGCAAGATGGGGGCTTTCAGCGCGGGCCAGGCCGTGTCGGTGGCCAGGCAGGTCTGTGACGGACTGGACGAGGCCCACCGGCAGGGCGTCGTCCACCGGGACCTCAAACCCCAGAACATCATGGTCGACCAGGAGGGGACGGCCCGCATCATGGATTTCGGCATCGCCCGCTCCGTCGAGGGGAAGAGCATCACCGGCGCCGGCGTCATGATCGGCACCCCGGATTACATGAGCCCCGAGCAGGTCGAGGGCAAGGACACGGACGGCCGCTCCGATATCTATTCCCTGGGGGTGATCCTCTATGAGATGGTCACCGGCCGCGTTCCGTTCGAAGGGGAGACGCCCTTCGTCGTCGGCGTCAAGCACAAGAGCGAGGCGCCCCGCAATCCCCAGGAGCTCAACTCCCAACTGTCCGACGTCCTCGTCCGCGTCATTCTCAAATGCCTGGAGAAGGACAGGGATAAGAGATACCAGAGCGCCGGGGAGCTTGGCTCCGACCTGCGGAACATTGAAAAGGGATTTCCGACGACGGAAAAGGTCATCCCCCCCAAGAAGGCTCTCACCTCGAAGGAGATCACGGTCAAGTTCACCTTGAAAAAAGCGCTCGTCCCCGCCGTGGCGGCCGTCTCCCTGATCGCGGCCGCGCTGATTTTGGTTTTTCTCCTTTCGCCGGGCGGAAAAACCCCGTCTCCCCTTCCGGAAAAACCCTCCTTGGCCGTGATGTACTTCAAGAACAACACGGGCGAGGAAGGCCTGGACCATTGGCGGGCCATGCTGGCCAACCTTCTCATCACCGACCTTTCCCAGTCCAAATATCTCAAGGTTTTGAGCGAAGACAGGCTCATCAAGATCCTCGAGGATCTGAACCAGGGCGAGGCCAGGACGTATTCCTCGGACGTTCTCGCCCAGGTGGCCGCCCGGAGCGGAGCCCAGTACGTCCTCCAGGGCGCCTACGCCAAAGCCGGGGATGAATTCCGGGTCAACGTCACCCTGCAGAACATCGGGTCCGGAGAGATCGTCGGGTCGGAATCCGTGGCGGCGAAGGGAGAGGCGAGCATCTTCGGCATGGTCGATGAACTGACCCGCAGGATCAAGGCCGATTTCAAGCTGACCCCGGGGCAGATCGCCGGCGATATCGACCGGGAGATCGGCGTCGTGACGACGAGCTCGCCCGAGGCGTTCAAACACTATTACGAGGGCATCGCCCACGATATCCGGGCCGAGGACCGGGAGGCCATCGAGTCCATGAAAAAGGCGGTCGCCCTGGACCCCGGATTCGCCTCGGCCTACAGCGTCATGTCCTGGTGTTATGGGAACCTGGGATATGACGCCGAAGAAAAAGAGTGCATCGCCAAGGCGCTGGAGCTGAGCGACCGGCTGCCCGACAGGGAGAGATACAACATCCAGGGGAATTATCTCATCCAGTCGGAAAAGACCCTGCTCCAGGCCCGGGCGGTCCTGGAGAAGCTCATGGAGTCGTATCCCGACGACATTTCCGGGAACAATCTCCTCGGAGTTTGTTTGGTCAGACTGGGCGACTTCGATAATGCCGTCCGATACTATGAAGCCGCCGTCAAGAGCGGGACCGAGGACGTGACCGTCTATACAAATCTCGCCAGCGCCTATGAAGCCCAGGGACGGATGGAAGAATCGATCGAGATCCACAAGGATTTCATCTCCCGGATCAGGGACAGCGCCGTCATCCGCCGCAGCCTGGCCCTTTCTTATGCGCGCCAAAAACGATACGACCTGGCCTTTGAGGAAACGGACCGGGCGATGTCGCTTTCCCCGAGATCCTATCAAAACCACATGAGGCGAGGCCAATTTCGCCTTTATCGTCAAGAATTTGAACAGGCCGAATCGGAATTCAAGAAGTTCCCGGAGAGCGTCGAGCCGGTGTCGAGAGCCTGGGGATATTATTACTTGCATTGCCTTCGGCTTTCCCAGGGACGCTTCAAGGATTCCGAAGGCTTGACTCGGGAGGGATTGGCCTATACCGCGGAGCAAGGGCAGTCTTCATGGAGGGGAGGCTATCATTTCCAGCTCGCCCTGGCGTTGAAAGGGCAGGGACGGCTGGACGAAGCCTTGGATGCGGCGAAGAAAGCGGCGGATTTTAAGGAAAAAGCGGAAGAGTTTGACGGTCAACGGATGTCCCTTATGCTTCAGGGACTTTTGCATTTAGAAAGGGGTTCTGCGGCGGACGCCGAGAGGACCGCATCCCGGCTGGGGGACCTTGTCCGGGAATCGCCCGACAGACGTGCGGCCTGGACCCTCGATTTTCTCAGGGCGAACATCGAGATCGAGAAGAAAAATTACGGGCGGGCCGTCGATATCCTGAGAAAGGGCGAGAACTTGCTTTCCGTATATGATGGGTGGCATCTGGTGTTTGCGGACGCACTCGGCCGCGCCTACCGTCTGGCCGGCAATCTCGACCGGGCCGCGGCCGAATACGAGCGAGCGGCCGACACGCCGGCATTTAGACTGGATCAGGCCGATGTCCATTCCCGATGCCACTACAACCTCGGCCTGGTATACGAGCAGAAGGGGCTGAAAAGCCGCGCCGCGGAGAATTTCGAGAAATTCCTCAGCCTGTGGAAGAACGCCGACCCGGGCCGGCCCGAGGTCGAAGACGCCAAGAAGCGTCTATCCTCACTCCGAGCCGCCAATCTTGGCCTGGATTGACGGGCAAGAAGAGACGCCGCCTGAAATGCCCCCCGTGCCGCTCCTCTCGCTCCGGGCGCGGGCGGCGGGAGCAGGAATGGGCTCGCCCCCTGACAAGGGGATCATTTCGGCTTTGATCTGTTCGCGGTGTTTTCCCGCCAGGCCCGCCATTTTTCCTGGTCCTGGCCGAAATCTTCTCCGGTGATTTCATTAAGCGTCTGCAACGGCACAAAATGGAAACTTGACACAATCTTGACACAGTCTCGATTGAAATAAGCCCCCCTTAAGGATAGAGTAAATCCGGGTGGGGGTGAACATGACGCCCTTCCGGTTCGGAGGCCATCCTTCCCGAAAGACCGCCATTCTCCTGATGAACGTCGCGGCGGTGTCGGTCGCGGCGCTGGTCTGGATGGGCGTGCGCCTCATGCGCCAGGATCGCGCCCTCGAAGCGCAGCAACTGGAGGATCGGCGTGAGGCCGCCGCGGCCCGCCTGGTCGCTTCCCTGGAGCAGGCGCTCTCGGTCGAGGAGCGAAGGCTGGCCGGCCTGCCCGGCGCGGGTATCTCCCCCTCTTCGTCCGACGCTGTTTGGCTCATCGCCGGCGCCTCGCAGATCCGCGTCTGGCCTGAGCGCGCCCTCCTCTATTATCCGCTCCTTCCGCCAGGCCGTGAACCGCCCGCCCGGCTCTTCGCCGAGGCGGAGAAATGGGAGTTTCTCGAACGCGACTACGGCCGCGCGGCGACGATCCTCCGCTCCCTCGCCAGGGCCGAGGATCCCGCCACCCGGGCCGGCGCCCGACTCCGGCTGGCGCGGGTGCTCCGCAAAGCCGGCGATCCCGAATCCGCTCTCGATGTCTATGCGGAGCTGGCCGGAGCTTCCGCTTCGGCCGCCCGAGTCTCGGTTTCGGGCGTGCCCGCGGACCTCGTGGCGCGCCAGACCCGCTGCGCCCTGCTCGGGGAACTGGACCGCCGGGCGGAACTCGAGAAGGAAGCCCGGAGCCTGTACGACGATTTGACGTCCGGGCGCTGGCGGCTCGACCGGCCGTCCTTCGTCTATCACCGCGACCGGGCGGCGCAATATCTCAATCCCATGCCGGAATTCGACGCTTCGGCGAAGGTCCTGGAAGATGCCGTCGTCTGGCTGTGGCAGAACCGCCGGGCCGTCGCCGGCGAGACGCCGGGTTCGGCCGGCCGCAGGGTTCATCGCCTTCACGGGGCATCGGTCACCATCCTCTGGCGGCTGGGGACCGAGGGTCTGGCGGCCGTCGTCGCCGGTCCCGGCTACCAGCGGAGCCGCTGGTTTGAGCCCATCCTGGCCGCTCCCGATTTCAGCGGCGTCCGCGCCGTCCTCCTCGGTCCTGAGAAGGTGCCGGTCTACGGACAGGAGCTTCCGGACGATGCGCTCCTGACAACCCGGCCGGCCTCCGTCACCGGCCTGCCCTGGGACATCGGCGTCGCCAACGCCGATCTCGAGGCCGACCTGAGCCAGTTCGCCCAGCGACGGAGGCTGATGATGATGGGCCTGGGGATGCTGGCCCTTCTGGTCGTCGCCTCGGTCGCCCTCATCGGCCGCGCCGTCTCCCGGGAGCTGGCCGCCGCGCGGCTCCAGTCGGACTTCGTCTCCGCCGTCTCCCACGAGTTCCGGACCCCACTCACGTCGATGCGGCAGTTCACCGAGATGCTGGCCGAGGATGAGAACATTCCCCCGGAGAAGCGCCGCGCGTTTTACGAAGCCCAGAGCCGGGCCACCCGCCGGCTCTCCAGGCTGGTGGAATCCCTGCTCGACTTCGGCCGCATGGAGGCCGGCGCCCGTCCCTACCGGCTCGAACGGCTGGACGTAGGCCGGCTGGTCGAGGCCACGGTCGAAGAATTCAAGCAGGAGGCCGGCCGGGACGGCCTGACCATGGAATGCCGGATTCCGGAGGAAGGCCCCCCGGCCAGGGCCGATAGGGAAGCGCTCGCCCAGGCCCTGTGGAATCTCCTGGACAACGCCGTCAAGTATTCCGAGGGAAAACCCGTCGTTGAGGTGGAGGTGGAAGCCGGGCGGGAAGAGATCGCCGTCCGCGTCCGGGACCGGGGGATCGGCATTTCCCCCTCCGAGAAGGACAGGATCCTGCGCAAGTTCGTCCGCGGCGCCGACGCAAGGGCGCGCGGCGTCAAGGGCACGGGAATCGGGCTGGCCATGGTCAAACACATCATCGACGCCCACGGCGGGAAGGTGGAGGTCGCGAGCGAGCCCGGCCGGGGCAGCACGTTCACCATCCGGCTTCCCGCGGGAGGTTGAGCCGATGCCGAAAATTTTGATCGTCGAGGACGACCGGGACATCGCCTTCGGCCTGGAGGAGGATCTCGCCCGTCACGGCCACCGGGTCGAGACGGTCGGCGACGGCGAGCAGGCCGTGCGCCGCGGCAGAGAGGGAGGCTGGGACGTGATCATCCTCGACCTCATGCTGCCTGGCAAAGACGGGTTCGAGGTCTGCCGGGAGCTGCGCCGGGCCGGGGTCAGGACGCCGGTCATCATGCTGACGGCCAAGACGCACGAAGACGAGAAAGTCCTCGGCCTGGAGCTCGGGGCGGACGACTACGTCACCAAGCCCTTCAGCCCCCGGGAGCTGCGCGCCCGGATCCAGGCCGTGCTCCGCCGGGTGACGGGCGAATCCCAGGGAGTCTACCGGTTCGGAGAATGCGAGGCCGATTTCGACCGCGGCGAGGTCCGCCGCGGCGGCGTGTCCGTAAACGTCAGCGCCCTGGAGTTCCGCCTGCTGGAGGCTTTCGTTCGCCACCGCGGCCGGGTGCTGAGCCGGGAGCAGCTGATCGACGCCGCTTGGGGACCGGAAACCGTCGTCACCGACAGGGTCGTGGACACCCATGTCCTCAACCTGCGCAAGAAGATCGAGCCGGTGCCGGCGAAACCGCGCTACATCCGCGGCGTCCGCGGCAGGGGTTACCGCTTCGAGGGGGAACCGTCTTGACGGAATCTGGACACGGGCTGGACAGGACCTTGACATCGGGTCGCTATGTTAAAGGCAGGAGGATAAGCCCGATGAAAAAAATATTTCTGGTGACAATCTCGTTGGCGGCGGTTCTGGCGGTAGCGCAAACCCCAGCCGGGATCGCCCGCCAAGCCGAGGATCCGGCGGTGATGCTACGGGCGGCCATGGACAAGGAAGAGGTCGACGGCGACCTCCAGGCCGCCATCGATCTGTACAAGCACATCGTCGCCAGGCACAGCGACCGGAGCGCGGTCGCGGCGAAAGCCCAGCTGCGCATCGGGATGTGCTACGAAAAGCTGGGCAACACCGAGGCCGTCAAGGCCTACCAGGCGGTGCTCAGCCGATTCCCCAAGGAATCTGAAGCCGTGGCCGAAGCCCGCAGCCGGCTGGCCGCGCTGCGCAAGGACGAGCCGGCGGTCTTGAACATGACCAGGGTCCTTCCAGCCGAGGTCTACCTGGAATGCCAGCAGCTCTCGCCGGACGGGACCAAAATCGCCGGAATCGATTTTTCCAAGGGGCAGAACGTGGCCGTCTACGACCTGGCGGCCGGAAAAACGGAATTCGTGACGAACTTCGGCTGGACGAAAGAGTACTTATGGACCTATGTGCCCGTCTGGTCGCCCGACGGCCGGGAGGTCGCCTACCAGGCCGGACATTGGGGGAGGGGGGAAGAATCGACGGGCAGAATGCTGTGGATCTCGGACCTGGCCGGCAAATCCCGCAAGCTGTTCGAAAATCCCCATGGCTCCATTGTTCCCTGCGACTGGCTGCCCGACGGCAGAGCCGTCGTGGTCGCTTATGCGAATGAAGACGGAACCGTCAGCCTGGGATTGATCTCCGTGAAAGAAGGCGGGCCGCGGGAGATCCATCGCCTGCAAAGGACTACCAGTCGGGGCGGGGATCCGGCTCAGGCCGCCGCGGCCGGAGCGGTGGACGCCTCTCCTGACGGAAGGTTGATCGTTTTTTCTGATGGCCCTCCGGACGGCGGCCGGGATATTTATAGCCTCTCGGTAAACGGAGAATCCAAAACGCCTCTCACCGACCATCCGGCCGACGACACAGAGCCCCGTTGGTCGCCCGACGGCCGGCATATCGTTTTCCAGAGCAACCGCCATGGAAGCTGGGCCCTGTGGGGGCTCGCGGTCCGGGACGGCCGGCCCGACGGGCTGCCCTTCATGATCCTGGAAGGGATGGAGAATACGACGTTGGCGAACTGGACGAAACGGGGTCTCCTGTCCAAGATGACCGCGGTGATCCACGACGTCTACACCCTGGACATCGATCCCCAGAGCCGTGAGCCGCGGGGGAAACCCCGCATCGTGGACTACACTCCCTCGGGCTCGAACTACTCCCCCATCTGGTCTCCGGACGGAAAGCGACTGGCGTTCTTCTCTCCTTGGAAGTTGCCCTCCCCCATGTTTTCCTCGGACGCGGGGGACAATTTTGTCGTCGTCATGTCAACGGAAGGGAAAGGCGGCCGAAAATACAGCGTCCCCACGCAGCAGGCGCGGAGCCGGTGGCTGTCCGACGGCTCCGGGCTGGAAATCATAGGCTTGGGCGACGGTCCTAAGCTGTTCTACAATCGCCTGGAATTGGAGACGGGAAAATGGACGTCGCATCCGATCCCTGCGGGAGGAAGTTCTGCTGAGGGAACGGCCGACGCCGCGATCGATGAAGGAAAGTCCTGCTATTATTTCTTTCAATCCACTCCCGGCCCGCTTGGGCCGGAGCCGGGGGTCTTCGCTTTGAACCTGGAAACGGGTCAAAAAAGATACATCCTTGAGAAGAATGAGATTGAATCCCTGCCGCGATCCTTGCTGAGCGTTTCCCGCGACAACAAGCGGCTGGTCACGGGCATGTGGGGGAACATCGGGCTCATCGACGTCGAGACGGGCCATGTCGAGAATCTTCAATATCCGAAAGAGAAGCTGAGATTCCCCGCCTGGTCTCCGGACGGAAAATGTTTGGTCGCCGGCGGCATGTCCGGAGAAGGAGATAAGGTGAATGAACTTTTCATCGTTTCCCTTGCGGACGGGCAGGTGAAATCCCTCGACATCCGCCGGCACCTGCCTCCTAAAACGGAAATATGGTTAATTCCTGACTGGTCGCCCGACGGCCGGAAGATCGCCTTCGGCACGAGGATCTGGAGATATGAGACGAGCCTGATCCGGAACGTCATTCCGAATCCGTAGCTGGGAATTGGGACGACGTCCCCGGCGAGCTGGGAGCGGATGTCGAGCGGCAAAGTCCGGGATTGAAGACGAGGGCGGCCGTCGGAAGATGGAATCAAATTCGGGGGCGGCTCGAAAGAGCCGCCGCACTCCGAAAAGAGCGCAGCGGCGCAGGAACAAAGCGGAACTTTTCCGCTGTTCAAGAAGCAAGGACATTGATTTTGTCGTGCCTTGGCTCGAAGTGAATCTTCCACCAGGGCAGTGCCAAGGCATCTAGAAAAAGTGGAAAGTGGAGATGCGACCCCGTCTTCTCACTCCTTTTTAAAGGCCGTCAGGCAGTAGTGATTCCGGGCATCAAGATGAATGTCCTCTATGTCGTACTCCCCAAAAACTTCACGCAGCTCTTCGGGCGAGAAATAGTGATGCGGCAGTCCTTTCTCCGGCCCGTTCAGGGGGAGGCAGGTGTTCGGCTCCAGCTCTTCAAACGCCCGGCCCTGGTTTCTCAGCTTGGGCACGGTGACGAACAGGAACCCTCCTTTCTTGAGGATCCGGCTGATCTCTCCGACGGTCTTGCGGATCGTCGCCGCGTCGGCATGATGAAGCGCCTGCACGGAGACCACGGCATCGATGGAGGAATCATCGTAGGGAAGCTTCTCGGCCATGCTCTGCACCCGGAGATCGGCCGCCAAGCCCTCCTCGGCCAGCCATCGCCTGGCTTCCCCTATCCCCTCCGGAGAGGCGTCCAGTCCGAAGACCGAAAAGCCGCGCCCGGCCAGCAAGACGACGTGTCTGCCGGTCCCGCACCCCAAGTCCAGGACGGTTACGGCTCCTCTTTCCTTCAGCCGCCGGATGATTTCGGGCATGTCCTCGTGCGGCTCAGTGAACACCCGGCCCTGCCGGGCGAAAATATGGTCCCACGGATTTCTTGGCCTGTCCGGTTTTTCACTCATCTCGCCTCCCGAGGCGGGGGAGAATGCGTCCCGTCCTTTGGTAGTAGGCGCGATACTCTTCTCCAAAGCTGTCGAGCATCATCCGTTCCTCCTTTGGAATTCTCATGAAATACAGCAAGAGGATGGACACGAAATCGCCCGGCCGGAAAGCCGGTTCAACAACGCCGCAAGATGCCCGACATCGACGGCAGCGGCGCGTCACGAAGCGCATCCCATCATCATGGAAGGAAATTGCTGTTCGGCCTGATTGCTTTAAAGCCGTGCGAACGCCTTGTTTTTGTCCCATCCAACCATCTTGAGGGAGTATAGAAGAGAGTCCTGGAGGCGTCAAGGACGGGTTGATAATGGGCCTGGGCGGGCACATGGGTGTCCGGCGTGACCGGCGGTCCGAAAGGGCTGCCTTCGTCAAATTGGCCCCGAAATTCTGAGAGCGTATTGGGGAGGTGACTGCCTTTATTGCAGAACGGCGCCCTGAAAGGGAATGTAAGTATTTCATAATAATATATATATAAATATTATTTATTTTATTAATTATGATATTGACTTTTTTAATTTATATTCGTATATTATTAATGAAAGTTAATGTGAGGAACGAAAATGACACAAGATTGGCAAGAGTTAACACGGTTGACACGGGGCGCCGCATTCACTGTGGAGCGTGTCAGGCTCAAGGACAGCGGCATCGCCGTAGAGGGCAGTTTCGAGCCTCCGCCTTTGGCCCGGCTGACCGTTGAGGACCAGCTGTTCGTCACGGCCTTCGTCCGCAGCCACGGCTCGATCAAGGAGATGGAGGGTCTGTTCGGAATCAGCTATCCGACAGTCAAAAACCGCCTGAACGCCATCGCCGGCCACCTTCCCTTCATCGAAATCAATCCCCCCTCGCCCAGGACCGACGTTCTGGACGAGCTTGGCCGCGGCGCCATCTCCGTGGACGAGGCGCTCAAGCGCCTGAAAGGTTGAATCCCATGTTCCCCATCCTGATGCGGTTGAAGATCCGGTCCGAGGGAAAGAGGGGCGTGTCCCTGTGGCTCCCCGTGTTCCTGGCCTGGATCATTCTCTGGGCCTTTATGCTCGTCCTGCTCCCTTTCGTGCTTCTGGCCGCGCTTCTCAGCCTGGGCCGGGGGCCTGGGATGAGCCTCCTGGCCGTCTATCCCCTGCTGTTTTCCTTATTGTGGAACCTGTCCGATCTGCATATCGAAACGCGGGACGCCGAAAACGACGTCCTGATCAGTTTTCTATAAATACAAATGAGGAGTTCATCATGAACGAAGAACACCGAAAAATCCTTGAAATGCTCAAGGACGGGAAAATCTCCGTGGACGACGCCGAGCGGCTGATGACCGCCGTCGGCGAGCCCGAAGCCGAGGCGTCTTCCTCCCCGGCCGGGAAACCGGGATGGAAATACCTCCGTGTCCAGGTCGAGCCGGGCCCGGGCAGCGAATCCCAGGACAAGGTCAACATCCGGGTCCCGTTCAAGCTCATCCGGGCCGGCCTGAAGTTCGCGGCCCTCATCCCCAAGGCCTCCCAGGGCAAGGTCAACGAAGCCCTCAAGGAGAAGGGGATCGACATCGACCTCTCCAAGATCACCGCCGAGGACCTGCAGGACATCATCGCCAACCTGGACGACATGACCGTCGAGGTCGACGGCCAGGACAAGGTCCGCATCTTCTGCGAGTAGCGGCCGTGCCGGCCCCTGCGTTCTTTTCCGTTTTCCCGGGAGGCGTCCGGACGCCCCCCGTTCGCCCATAGATCCCGCCAAGAGAAACGGGCGGCGCGAAGAATGCGCCGCCCATTTTTTTTGCGCTGCGACGCGTCGCAGCGATCTAAAAGCGGTGTCATGCGGCCGCACTCCAAAGCGGCGTCATGCCGCCGCACTCCAAAAAGAAGCGCCGACAGCGATCGGTTTTCGACGGGACAGCAAAGAATTAGTGACGGAGATATAATTACTCTATTTATTAAGGAGTGAATAGCGAATAGCCAAAATGCAGCGCCTAATTGAAAGCCGCTATCACAGGCGGCTCAGGCGGGAGCTGATCAGGCGGTTGAGGCTGACGCCTTCCTCGGCGGCCTTGAGGGCCAGATCCCGGTGAACTTCGGGCGGGACGCGGACGATGAATTTGCCGCTGAACGTCCGGCCGGAGATGGGCGCCGGAGGCGTTTCGCCGCTTCTTTTCATGTCGGCCACGGCCCGGGCGACAACCATGCGGATGCCGCGCAGCGCTTCCTCCGGCGATTCGGCCAGCCAGCTCAGGCTGGGAAATTCGACGCATAGTCCGACGTATTCCCCGTCTTCCTCGGACCAGATGGTGCGATAGGAATAGCGGTCATTTTTCAGGCTCATTTTCCTCCCTCATGCGCCGGACGGCGGCCAGAACCTGGCGGACCTGATAAGCCTCGGCCATGCCTCTTTTTTCCTGAATGTTGATGCGAGGATCATCGGCCCACGGCGTCTTGTAGATTCGATGGCTCGTCCCACGCTGTCTTGCCCGACCGAAGAAGCTGTCACAGACCTTGCATAGATCCGAGAAACGGACATTGTTCGGGCTTGCCTCAATCTTGGCGAGAAGCTTGTCGAGCCTGCTCATGAGAATGATATCATAAATGATACTATTGTCAAGAAGCGCCCTGCGAGGAGCCGATCTTCCCCGTTGATAAGGACGATGGGATTGTGTTCGGATTATCAGTAAGGACATTTCGGGGGATGCGTCACCGCATCGAAAGCGGTCTCGTGAGACCGCACTCCAAAGCGGCGTCGTGCCGCCGCACTCCAAAAAAGATGCGCCGCTCATATTGCCGCATTTAATGGGAAATTGATAAGGAACTTAAGGACGACTGAGCAGCATAACGTCCGGCCGGAGAGGGGCGCGGGCTGGTCAAAAAAGTGAAAAGTGTAGACGCGACCTCGTATATTGCATGGCGACTCCCGCCATGAATTTAGCGTTTTTCATGCTTATCTCCTCCCCGGCGTGCCAAGCCTTCCCTTAACGGAGGATGCTCCCTCAAGTCGGAGCGATCAGACCACAACCGCGGCACGAGGCCGCAACGCGGCGCGGCGGATGAGGAAATTCCAGCGGAATCAAAACGCGAAGAACAACCCTCCTTGCAAAGACACAATGATCCGGCTGGATTTTTGGGTGCTGATGACGTCGTCGTAGGGATAATATTCGGTCCACCCCGTCATGGTCCGCGAGAACGACGTCGTCATCTCCTCGTCAAGCGAAACTGGCGAGAAGATGCCGTTGGCTTCTATCTTGATGCCGAAGGCCTCCCCCAGGAAAATCTTCGCGCCCATGCCGAGGCTGAGGGCCAGGGAGGTCTTGGTCACATAGGAGACATCCAGTCCGTAGGTCGATCCTCCAAAAATACCCCAGCTTTGGGCTAAAAAGTAGGATAGGGACGGCGCCCCGGAATGAAGCGTCAGTCCGGCGCCGAAGGAGACATAAGGCAAAAACTGACCATAGGGAATGAAGGAGTAGTTGGCGTTGAACATCAGGAGGATCATGCTTCCCTCGGATTGGACCGAGTCGTTCGTCGGCTGGACCGTGCGCCCGACGCTCTCCAACAGATCCGCACCTTCCGTTAAGGTGTCCTCGATATCCCTCCAGGCCTCGTCGGTGTACTGAAATTTGGTCAGAGCGTAGGCGAACGACAGTCCGATCTGCAATTGCGTGGTCAGGTGGAAGCCGAATTTGATCCCCATCAAGGGACCGCTGTTCTGCTTGATGACCGGCTCCCCGATGACATCGTCCAGAGTGGTGAGATCGGTGCCCCAATTGAAGTCGTCGTATCCCTTGCCGAAATGGGGGGACCAACGGCCCGTCATGAGGTCGGAGGGCTGGCCCTCCGCGGTCCAGCTCCCCATCGGGAGGGCGAAGCCGCCGAAAAACGAGATCTCCATCCGCTTCGGTTGAGCGAGCCCCGGAACGGAACAGATTAAAAAAAAGGCAATAAAAAACAGGAATACCCTGCGCATTTTTTTCAAGGAATCCCTCCTTTCAGCACTTGCTGATAAATTCAATATATTCCCTGAGACCTCGATGTCAAGGCCTGTCTGATATCTGATGGAACGTCCACTGATCGGCCCTGGTCAGTACGTCGTTCTTAATGGCTTTGCCCCCCCAAGTTCCGGTGTTTTTGATGGCAGTTTTGTGTATTGCTTTGTCCATTATTTGGTCCGAGCTGATGTATTCGAGAGGGAAACTATTTTCAGTTTTCGGGAGCCGGGCTGAGCATCAGCAGCGCCTGCAGGATGCCCGTGACGGCTGCTTTCGCCTGGCCCTGCGCCATCAGGTCCCGGGCCGCCGTCAGCTTGTCCTTTAAAATCTTGGCCAGCGCGGCTTGATTCCCGGACTCCCCTTCCCCGGCGGCCGTCGCCTCCTGTTCCGCCGCGGGATCCCAGATCTTCAGGGCTTCCCGGCCGGGGACGCCGTCTTAGGCGGCAAAATCGCCGATCCCGAAATCGGCGCGGGCCTCAGTTCCGGGACCCGGTTGATGACGTTGGTGCCGTCGACGAGGAGAATCATGGTCAGTGACCGCCGAAGACGGCAAAGCCGCGCCGGCGGAGGTCCTCGGCGAGGCGCGCCTCGGTCTCCTTGGCCAGGGCATAGGGCATCGGGTTGAGGTGCTCGTAGAGCTTCGGGACGAGACGTTCGCCGCAGAGCTTCACCACCCGCGCCGCCTTGACGCCTTTCTTGTGGTTCTCGAAGCGCTGCTCGGGCGAAAGGCCCGTCATGCCGACGTAATACCCGGCCTGGCCGTCGCCCTTCGGATTGCGGAGGTAGACGACGTAGACGTTGTGGTGAGCCTTGGCGGCCGGCATGGGCTCCTCTCTTTTAATAAACGACGATCGGGCGGGATTTGTCAAATCGAGGCGCGGCGGCATGCCGCCGCACTCCAAAAAAAAGCGGGTGGGGCCCGGACGACAAATTCGCCGTCGATTGTCCGGCCGGAGAGGGGCGCGGGCTGCTCAAAAAAGTGGAAAGTGGAGACGCGGCCCCGTCTTAGGCGGACAAGCCGTACCGGGCGCAGAACCGCTCCGTGACCTCCCGCAGGTCGGGCGTCAGGAGCGCGCGGACCCGGGCGCGGATCGGCGCCGGGACGGGGCCGTAGAAGGCCTCGCGGAGGACGTCGTCGGCGTCGTCGAATGCGAATCCGACGGGGCTGATGCGCATGGCCGAGCCGTTGCCCCAGCTGTTGTAGGGCTTGGGGTCGGACGATGCGAGCCAGGCGCCGAAAAATGAGCCGTAGCTTGCGCCGGGGTGGCGCCGGCCGAACTCCAGGACGGCCCGGCGGTAGTCGCCGTCGGTGAGGACGGCCTCCGCGACGGCGATGGTCAGGACGGTGTCGTCGGTGAATTTGCTCTCGGGAGAAAAAAGCGGAAATTCCTTTGTTTTTATCGGATCGAATTCATACACCGACCCGATGATGTCGCCCGCGATCGCCCCGATCATCGCCGTTCCCCGTGCAAGTGACGGCGCCGCTTCCGATCACCGGAGCGCGGATCCCGGTCCTGCCGTTCGCGCATCAGTCCACCCATGTTTTGCGGCGCGGAGCGGCAAACTCGATTTCACGCACTCCGAGGAAGGGACCGAACCACGTCCGCTTGTCCTTGGTCCGGCCGAAGACATAGAAGCAGTCATTTATCTCCACCGCCCCGCTCGTCTGGCTGCCGTCTCGGGCGGCGATATGGACGGATACCGGATCGTTGTATGATGTGATCTTCAGGCGCTTGGCTTTGTACAAGGGAACATGCGTTTCCGATGCCCCCTTCTTCACGGTCAGATGGTGATTCCCGGCTGTCGTCGGCTTCCAGAAGCACTCTTGTCTTTGAAGGGGCGCGGACCAGTAAAAGCTGAATCTGAGCTCTCGCACTTCATGGGTGTCGCCCTTCTCTCCGCTCACGATCCACGCGGACTCGTCTTTGGCCTCGATCTTTCTGACCTCTCGGAAG
>Ga0068714_10003105_pt1 | contig 20158 bp, 16 predicted proteins | sample MTBNYHSulfiMetaG_FD_62988 | JGI IMG/M metagenome (GOLD analysis project Ga0068714, IMG submission 62988) | Enrichment culture microbial communities from rom New York Harbor, USA that are MTBE-degrading - MTBE-NYH (New York Harbor Sulfidogenic)... | ecosystem: Environmental > Aquatic > Marine >... | reverse complement strand
AGGCCCAAAAAGTTCTCGACGTAGCTCCACTACGCCTGCGAGCTTTTTGGACCTTCCGCCTGGCATCCCAAAAACACGCTCGCCCTCGCGACGAAATCTTTTTAGAAACAGCCCCTAGGGGAAAAAGGTGGATGAATCATGGGCGGGAAGGTGGTTTGAACCTGGGAGTCGAACCGCTTGGGCCTTCGGCACCCGGACAACAAGTTGTCCGGGCTAACCGGGTCCCTGGAGACTGTTGGCCGCAGAACAGGCCCCGAGTCCCTGGGCTCGAAACGCCCGGGTAACACTCAGGCTCGTCCCCCCAAGATACTTCTTTGTTTTCAGGGCAGAGCCAGGAGGGGCAGGCTGCTGCCCTCCATGTAGAAGTGGGGGTGCTGCCGGCCCTCGGTCAGGTCGGCCACCCGCCGCTCGGTGAAATGGAAGAGCTCGATGATGTCGATGACCCGGTCTTGGTTGCGGTCGGCCTGGCCCTCCAGCCCGGCCAGAAGGGCCTTGGTGAAGGCGCCGTGGCCCCACTGGGCCGACTCCAGGGCCCCCTCGTGGCCCTGGGCGGCGGAGATGGTGTAGAACCCCTTCCGGGTGAAGGGGCTGGCCAGATCCACCCCCACCTGGACCCCCCGGAGGGACACCTTGAGGGCCGCGGCGTGGCAGGTGTCCAGGACCAGGATGACGTTCTGGACCCTCTGGCGGAGGCTGGCGACCGCCTCCTCCACCGCGTACCAGCTCAGGCCCTGGGTCATGAGGTTGTCCTCTGAGGCCAGGTGGGGCAGGAAGAAGAAGGAGCCGGTGTCCTGCTTCCTGACCCCGTGGCCGGCGATGAAGATCAGGACCACGTCGGTGGACACGGCCCGGCCCAGAAAGGTCTGGAAGGAGGTCAGGACGCTCTCCCGGGTGACCTGATCGTCGATCAGGATCTTGACCCGAACCCGGTCGAAGATCCGGTCCGGCTGGAACCTCAGGGTCCGGGCCAGGGCCTGGGCGTCAGCGGCGGCGTACTTGAGGTTGAGCCGGCTTTCGGCGTAGCGGCTGACCCCGATGCCCAGGACGAAGAGCCGGGGCTTGAAGCCGAACCGGGCCGCGGGCTGGTCCGAGGCTGGTTTAATCTTGTCCGGCTGGGCTTGGTCGATCTTGGCCTGGGTCGTCGGCTGAACCGGGACCGGGGGCCTGGCCGGGGCCTGGTCGACGGCCTGGACCGCCGGCCTGGCGGCCGGGACCGGCGGGGCGGTGGAGGTGGTGGGGGCTTGGGTCTCCGGGGCGGGGGTATCGACCGTGGTCGCGGCCGCGGTCACCGGCTGCCCCCCCAACAGGGCCAGGAAGCGGGGCTCACCCCGGAGGGCGGCCCAGGGGTCCCGGGGGACCTTGTGCCGCCTCCATTTTCGCCAGGCCTCCCGGGCCTCGTCGGTCTTTTGTTCTTTGTATGATTTTTCCAAGTACTCCAGGGCTCTTTCTTTGTTACCAAGGCTGGCGTAATACTCGGCGATTGAGGTGGAGGAGCAACGGTCGAGGTTCATCTTCGAAAAAGCCACCTCGGCTTCTTTTACTTTTCCGGCCAGGAAAAGATTTCTTGCCAATGACAACTGCCATGAATCCTTATGCTGCCTCTCTATAGCTTTTAAGTAATGACCGGCCGCTTCATCGTATAAACCCAGTAGATAGGCGGCGTCACCGGCAGAGGCATATTTATATCCATGATTCCAGATATATCTTTCATCTTTTTCAGCTTTGTCTAATTGTGGCAGAGCTTCTTGATATAATTGTTGGGCTTTTTGTTTATTGCCCAAGTAACTATTTGTGATTGATTTTGTGGATAATAAATCAATAATATTGTCTTTGGTTGCATACTCTGATGACTTATTAAAGTGTGATACGGCCTTGTCTAATCTGTAAAAATCGAGAAAGCACCAGCCCATATTATTGAGGACGTAATAGTAGTTGGAAAAACCGGCCTCCTGCTTGGCGATCTCCCATTGTGCCATGGATTTTTCATAATTACCCAATGAAAAAAGAATTTTTGCTTTCATGTAGGCACAACCGAAGCTTTCTTCGCCGACCAGGTTGCAGTATTGCTCGGTCAGCTCCAAGGCCTTTTTAAACTCCCTGTTCTTTCTGGCTTCTAGTGTCTCGGCCCAAAGCACTTTACGGTTGTCGGCCAGGCAAAGACCATCCTTTCCCAAAACAACAAAAGCGAAAATGATGAAAAAGGTGATTATCACCAATTGTCTGGACATGTCTCCCCCGCTCTAGAAAAAGAAAGTCCAGCTATCTTTAGCCAGAATAACGTCCCTGTATTGCTCCGAATCGGGACCAGCGGTTTGTTTCTGAATCGGTTCCATTGGCCAAGGCTGAAATATTGATCGTTAGACTTTCTAGTTACTCAAACGATGAAATGATGGCAAGTATATAATTTGATAAATTATTGCCACTTTTCTTCACCAGTTCCCAATTTATTGCGGCCGAGTACATTAAAATACCCGGACCAGGCCGCCGGCCGGCGAATCAGGCCCGGGTTTGCCTCGCCCCCCAAAACCCCATCCTGACCCGCCAACCCGGCCTGGACCTGCCAAACGATCACCCCTGGTCCAGCCCCCGTCCCGGGCGCTGAACCGCGGCCCGGGGGCTGTGTTCAAAGTAGACGGCCAACCGGCCCAAAAAGAAACTTCCCGGTTGACAGGCCGCTTTTTCTGGATTTATGCTGAATTCAATCTGAATCAAATCCTGATTCCGGATGCATCTGGCCGACCTCAGCCTCCCGCCGGACCGGGGCCTGCCTTGACCCGGCTTTGGGGGGCGGTCGAGCCAGTAAAGGGTCACTCCAACGGAAGAGGAGGAAGAGCGATGCGGGGTAAGAGGATCGGTTGGGGGTTGATGGCGGGGCTGCTCTGCCTGGCGGTCTTGGGCGCGGCCGGAGCGGCCCGGGCGGACGACGTCCAGAAGTGGAACGTCCAGTCCATCTTTCCCGCGGGCAGCTCCTTGTACAAGGAGTTCGTGACCTTCACCGAGAACGTCAACAAGATGACCGGCGGGAAGCTGGTCATCACCCCCCATCCGGTGGGGGCCATCGTCGGCTACAAGGAGATGCACTCCTCCCTCAAGACCGGGGTCCTCCAGGGCTACTACTCGGCCCCGACCTTCCAGAGCGGCAAGGAGCCGGCCTTCTCCATCATCTGCGACCTGCCCGGCGGCTACGACAACGTGATCCAGTTCGACACCTGGGTCCACCAGAAGGGCGGGCTCGGTTTCCTCCGCGAGGCCCAGGCCAAGTTCGGCAACTACGCCGTGGGGGCCATCTTCTACGGCCGGGAGGTGATGCCGACCAAGGTTCCCATCCGCTCCCTGGCCGACATGAAGGGCAAGAAGGTCCGGGCCCCGGAGGGGATCATCGCCGGGCTGGTGACGGCCATGGGCGGCTCCACCGTCTCCATTCCCGGCTCGGAGGTCTACTCGGCCCTGGACAAGGGGGTCATCGAGGCCACCGACTGGGGGACCAGGTCGATGAACAACCAGATGGGCTTCTACGAGGTCTGCAAGTACTCCATCGAGCCGGGCTTCCACTCCATGTCCCTCCTGGAGTTCACCGTCTCCCAGAAGGCCTGGGACAAGCTCTCCCCCGAGGTCCAGCAGATCGTGGAGACGGCGGCCCGGGCCTGGTCCTGGGCGGCGGTGACCAGGATCATGAAGGAGGACGCCGAGGCCGGGGCCAAGCTCAAGGAGCTGGGGGTGGAGATCGTCTCCTTCCCCGAGGAGGACTACAACACGATCCGCCAGATAGCCCGCGGGCTGTGGGAGGAATGGGCGGGCAAGAGCGAGCTCTCCAAGAAGGTGGTGGACTCCCACATCGCCTGGTGCAAGGAGCTGGGGCTTCTGGACTGAACCGTTGAGCTGAAGGAAGGGGGAGGGGCCGGCCCCTCCCCCTTTCCCCCTTGGGCGCGGGAAGGACTCCGATGCGGCGGCTCTTTCTGGTCATCGACCTGATCAACGATCGTTTCGGCAACGTCATCGCCTACTTCAACGTGGCCGTGGTGGGCATCGTCTGCTGGGAGATCGTGGCCCGCTACGTTTTCAACGCCCCCACTCTCTGGGCCAGCGAGGGGATGGTCATGCTCAGCGGGTTCATGTACGTCCTGGCCGGCGGCTACGCCCAGCTCTACAAGCGCCACGTCCGGATCGACCTCCTCCACGCCCGATTGGGGGAGAGGGGGCAGGCGCTGTGCGACGCCGCGGCCTACCTCTTCTTCTGCGTCTTCATGTACGCCCTGATCTGGCACGGCTACCTCTTCGCCCTGGAGTCGGTGGAGCTCAGGGAGACCACCGGGACCCCCTGGGACCCCATCGTCTACCCGGTCAAGTGCGCCGTGCCGGTGGGCGCGGCCCTGGTCTGGCTCCAGATGACGGCCGACGTGGTCCGCAAGGTCTACAACGCCTTCGCGGCCGAGGAGGTCTAGGCCTTGGGCATCGGGCTGCTGTCCATCCTCCTCATCGCCGGGATCATTTTCCTCCTCCTCCTGGGCCTGCCCCTGGCCTTCACCACCGGTTCGGTGGCCACCCTGGCGACCCTGTTCATGTTCGGCCCGGACGCCCTGTCCCTGATCGTGGCCCGGGTCTTCGACATGATGGGCAACTACGTTCTGGTGGCCGTGCCTCTGTTCATCTTCATGGCCAACATGATGGAGCGGGCCGGGGTGGCCGAGCAGATGTACACGGCCATCCATATCTGGTCGGGGCGGATGCCGGGCGGGCTGGCCATCGGGACCATCATCGCCTGCTGCCTGATGGCGGCCATGGTCGGGATCGTGGGGGCCGAGGTGGTCACCCTGGGGCTGATCGCCGTGCCGACCATGCTCAAGAGGGGCTACCACAAGGACATCGCCCTGGGCTCGGTCTGCGCCGGGGGGGGGCTCTCCACCCTGATCCCGCCCAGCGTGGTCTTCATCGTCTACGCCATGGCGGCCGGGGTCTCGGTGGGCAAGCTCTTCATCGCCGGGATCGGGCCGGGGCTCCTTTTGGCCGCGCTGTACGCGGCCTACATCAGCGTCCGCTGCCTGATGAAGCCGGAGCTGGCCCCCCCGGCCCCCAGGGAGGAGCGGGAGCTGAGCTTCGGGGAGAAGGCGGCCCACCTCAAGGGGCTGATCCTGCCCTTCTTTATCGCCGCCGGGGTCCTGGGCTCCATCTACGCCGGGGTGGCCACCCCCACCGAGGCGGCCGGGGTGGGCTGCGTGGGAGCCACGGTGGCCTGCCTGATCAACCGCCGCCTGGACTGGGCCGCGCTCAAAACCGTTCTTTTCGGGACGCTCAGGGTCTCGGCCATGTGCTACTGGCTGATCTTCGGGGCCCAGACCATAATCGGCATCTACAACATGGCCGGAGGGGCCAACTTCGTCAAGGCCACCCTGACCGGCCTGCCCCTGGGACCGATCGGGATCATCATCGTCATGCAGCTCATCCTGATCTTCCTGGGCTGCTTCATCGACTTCATCGGCATCCTCCTGCTGACCATGCCCCTGTTCGTGCCCATCGTGGTCGAACTGGGCTACGACCCCATCTGGTTCGGGGTCCTGTTCTGCCTCAACATGCAGCTCTCCTACATCACCCCGCCCTTCGGACCCTCGGCCTTCTACCTCAAGGGGGTGGTCAGCGATGACATCACCATCACCGAGATCTACCGTTCGACCATCCCCTACGTCTTTTTGATCGTCATCGCCTTGGGACTGGTGATGATCTTCCCCGGGCTGGCCCTCTGGCTGCCCAAGTACGTGGGCTGAGGGGAAGGGAGGGGGAATGGAATCGGACAAGATCTACCGGGATCTTAAAGATAGGATAATCTGGCTGGATCTGGCCCCGGAGTCGGTCTTGAACGTCAGCGAGCTGGCCGACCGGGAGGGGGTCAGCCGGACCCCCATCAAGGAGGCCCTGATCCGGCTCCTGGCCGAGGGCTGGCTGCTGCGCCAGGGCTCGACCTTCATGGTCACCCCCTTGAGCCTGGACCGGATCAAGGAGATCACCGAGATCCGGTCGGTCATGGAGGTCCAGGCCAACGTCTGGGCCGCCCAGCGGATCGGCCCCCAGGAGCTCGAGACCCTGGAGGGCCTGGGCCGGGAGATGGCCGCCCTGGGCCGGACCGCCTCCAACAAGGACCTGATCCAGCTGGACTTCAGGGTCCACCGGACCCTCTTCCAGGCCACCCGCAACGCCCAGCTGGCCGGGCTCCTGGGCCGGCTCCTGGACCACTACCTCCGTTTCTGGATCTCCATTCCCAGGGAGATAGACCCGGTGGCCTTCTTCGCCGACTTCCCCGGTCTGTTCGAGGCCATCAGGGCCAAGGACGAGCTTAAGATCAGGACCATCAGCCAGGTCCACATCACCAGGTCGGTGGAGGAGATCATGCTCTCCTTCCTGAGCCGGCCCGGGGACACCAGGGCCCGCCGCCAGGAGGGAGGCCTGACCCGGAACCGCTAACCCGAGCCGGCTTGGCGCCGGCGGAGAAAAGGGGGTGGAATGATCAAGATAACCGAGGTTCCCTGCGAGCTGGAAGGACAGCCCCTGGCCGTTTTGCAGGCCAACGCCCTCCGCTCGGACTACCTCTACCACATCCTCGAGGCCTTGGAGGAGGCCGGGGTGGAGGAGCCGGACGAGATCCTTAAAAAGGCCATCTACAACGTGGGCCGGACCTGGGGCCTGAAGCTGGGTCCCTGCTCCACCCCGGCCGAGTTCTTCGCCAAGCTGGTGGGCAACCCGGACATGAAGGCCATCTTGAAATGGGAGTGCGTCAAGGAGGGGGAGGAGGAGGCGGAGTACCACTTCCACCGCTGCCCCCTGGTCTACGGCTGGCAGCGGCTGGGGCTGGAGGAGGAGGCGATCAAGCGGCTGTGCCGGATCGGTCACCAGATCGACCACGGCAACGTGGAGTCCCACGGGTTCAAGCTGGAGATGCACCCGGGCCTGGCCCAGGGCGAGGAGCAATGCGTCCTCAAGGTCACCAGGACCTGATCCAAAAGGAGGGATGATGGCCGTCAGCCTGATCGAGCAGCGGGTAATCGAGGCCAAGGCCCTGGCCCCCCTGATCCGGGCCGCGGGCCGGGAGCTGGGCCTGGACAAGGTCAAGGCCATGGTCCAGGCCATCAACCAGGAGGCCAGCCGGGAGTACGGCCGGGAGCTGGCCCGGAGCCTGGGCTCCAACAGCCTGGCCGACCTGGCCCGGGAGGTCGCCTCCTGGGGCGAGGGCGGGGTCTTGGAGGAGGAGGTTCTGGAGAGGAGTGAGACGGTCTACGCCTTTAACGTCACCCGCTGCCTCTACGCCGAGAGGTACGCCGAGCTGGGCCTGGCCGAGCTGGGCTACTGCCTCTCCTGCTGCCGGGACGAGCCCTTTGCCCAGGGCTTCAACCCCGAAATCGTGTTCAAGCGGACCCGGACCATCATGGAAGGGGCCCCTTTTTGCGACTTCCGCTACAGCTTGAAAAGCTGACCCGGAAAGGAAGCGTCTATGTCGGTCACCGAAAGAGCCAGGGAGCTTCACCAGAGATCGATCATCATCGACGGCCTGGAGGTCTCCAACTGGAAGGCCGGGGTTTTCGGGAACATGCACCGGGGCGGCCTGACCGCGGTCAACGCCACGGTGGCCATCATCGAGGGTTTTCTGAAGACCATGGAGAACATCGCCTGGTGGCGGCGGGCCCTGGAGGAGGAGTCAGGGCTGATCACCCAGGTGACCACCACGGCCGGGATCAGGGCGGCCAAGGAGGAGGGGAGGACCGGAATCATCTTCGGCTTCCAGAACCTGTCCCCCATCGAGGACGACCTGGACCGGCTGTCCATCTTCCACGGCCTGGGGGTCCGGGTCATCCAACTGACCTACATGGAGGCCAACTACGCCGGGCAGGGCTGCCTGGAGCGGATCGACGCCGGGCTGACCAACTTCGGGCTGGAGGCCGTCGAGGAGATGAACCGGCTGGGGATCCTGATCGATCTCTCCCACGTGGGGCCCAAGACCACCCTGGAGGCCATCGAGGCCTCCAAGAAGCCGGTGGCCTTCACCCACGCCAACCCCAAGTCGCTCTGCGACCACCCCCGCAACAAGCCCGACGAGGCGCTCAAGGCCGTGGCGGCCAAGGGCGGGGTGGTGGGGGCGACCATCTTCCCCCCCTTCCTGCCCTCGGGCAACGCCTCGACCATCGAGGACTTCGTGGACGTGGTGGGGCACCTGGCCGGGATGATCGGGATCGACCACGTGGGGGTGGGGACCGACTTTACCGAGGGCCAGCCCATGGAGTGGTTCGACTGGATCCTGACCGGCAAGTCCAAGAAGGGCCCGGCCCTGGCCCTCAACCATCCCCTGGTCAACCCGGAGGGCATCCGCTCCCCGGCCGACTTCCCCAACCTGACCGACGCCTTTCTCAGGAGGGGCTTTAAGGAGGAGGAGGTCCAGAAGATCATGGGGCTCAACTTCCTGAGGCTGTTCGAGGAGGTTTGGGGCGATTAAGGCTCATTAACGACTTTCGGTGAATAGGGAGGGATGATCTACCCCCGGCCGGAAAGCTGGGAAAGGCGAAAAAGGCCAAGGCCTCAAGGGCCGGCCAGGATCCCAATCCAAAAAAGAAGAGGTGAGACCATGGATGTTCACAACTACAAGGACTGCGAGGACGTCAAGATCGAGAAGTTCCCCTACCGGGGCGAGATGTGGGAGGTGATCGGGACCTCGATCCGCTGGCTGTCCAAGCACGGCGACGACGGCAACGGCTTCCCCGAGTACGGGCTGCGCTTCTTCACCATCCAGCCTGGGGGGAAGATCCCCATCCACAACCATTTTTACCACCAGACCATGTACATCCTGGAGGGCCGGTTCGAGTGCTGGCAGTTCGACCCGGAGACCGACCAGATCGTCCAGAAGAAAGAGACCGGCCCGGGCGACTTCGTCTACGTTCCCTCCATGGAGCCCCACGGGATGAAGAACATCGGGGACAAGCCGGCCACCTTCCTCTGCTGTATCTGCAACGTCTACGACGACGAGGGGATTTGAGAATGAACCTGGCTAAAAGACTGGACAACTTCGAGGCCTACCTGGGGACGGCCATGAACGTCATCCTGACCAAGATGAGGGAGGAGGGCAAGGACGTCATCAACCTGGGGCTGGGCGATCCGGACGTGGTGCCGCCGGAGCACATGCGCAAGGCCCTTTCCGAGGCCTGCTACGACGTGAACAGCCACCACTACCCCAGCTTCTACTCGCCCAAGCCCCTGAAAGAGGCCATCGCCGGCTGGTACCAGCGCCAGTACGGGGTGGTCAGCGACCCGGAGACCGAAATCCTGCCCCTCCTGGGCTCGGCCGACGGCCTGTTCCACATCCACACCTGCCTCCTGGACCCGGGCGAGGTGGCCCTGGTTCCGGACCCCTGCTACCCGGCCTACGTGGCCGGGGTGAGCATCGCCGGGGGGGTGATGGAGACGGTGCCGTTGCTTAGGCAAAACGGCTTCCTGCCCGACCTGGAGGCCATCCCGGCGGAGACGGCCAAGGCGGCCAAGATGATCTGGGTCAACTACCCCAACAACCCCACCGCGGCCCACGCCACGGGGGCCTTTTACGAGCGGCTGGTGGACTGGGCCCACAAGTACCAGGTGGCGGTCATCTCCGACAACCCCTACTCCGAGATCTGCTTCGACGGGTACTGCGCCCCCTCCTTCCTCCAGTTCGAGGGGGCCAAGGAGGTGGGGATCGAGTTCAACTCGCTCTCCAAGGCCTTCAACGCCTGCGGCTGGCGGACCGGGTTCATGGTCGGCAACCCGGAGATAATCGCCGGGATGGCCAAGATCAAGTCCCACTCCGACCGGGGGATGTTCTACCCCCTCCAGGTGGCGGCCACGGCGGCCTTGAACGGCACCATGGGGTTCATGGAGGAGCGGAACCTGATGTACCAGGAGCGCCGGGACGTGGTGGTCAAGGGGCTCGAGGAGTGCGGGATCGAGATCGACAGCCCCAAGGGGACCTTCTACATCTGGGCCCCCCTGCCGGAAGGGGTCAAGGTCTCCAAGGACTGGTGCTTCAAGGTCCTGGACGAGATCGCGGTCTGGATGATCCCCGGCTCCATGTACGGCAAGTACGGGGAGGGCTACTTCAGGATCGCCCTGACCCATCCGGCCGAGAGGCTCAAGGAGGCCATGGACCGGCTGAAGAAGTACCTGGGTTGAAACCATAACCCGGAAGAAGGCCCCATAATCAATGGGCATATGCCCATTGATTATGGGGCTCACCCTGCCGGGCCGAGGAAAACCAATGGACAAGGATGAAAGACGGGCCGTGTTCGAGGTCCGCTTCCAGGAGAACGGCGAGATCGCCGTGGGCAACGACGGTACATGGGTAAAGACCCAATATAATCCCGAAAGCAAAGAGTCCAGGACCTTCATGAGCCCGGCCAACCTTTTCTTCTCCTCCTTTGCCTTGTGAACGGCCATCGACACCCTGGCGTTCTGCCGGGGCCGGAACATCCCCCTGGAGGGGGTGACCATGACTCAGCGGGTGGAGTGGCACCGCAAGAAAACCGACCAAACCAGGGTCAAGCTGGAGATAGAGCTGCCGCCCGATTTCCCGGCCAAGTACCGGAGGGCCATCGAGGCCACGGCCAGAAACTGCCTGGTGGCCAGGCTGGCCAGGGGGATCGGGCCGGGGAGCTTCCAGCGAAGGGTGACCCTCGCCGGGGGCGGGGAGGAGAAAAAACCGGATGCCGATCCGAATTAAATGGGTATTAGCCCACTTATTCTCGGGACGGACCCCAAGAGGAGTATCGGAGAGCGGCCATGGAGATTAGGGAGCCGGCCGGCTACGTGGTCAAGTGCCTCCAGGTGCCGGCCTTTCACAAGGGGGTCTTCCGGGCTTTTGTCGCCGAGCACTGGCGGCCCATCTGGCGGGACCTGAAAAGGGAAGGCCTTCTGGGCTCCCTGAGGATCTTCGAGCTGGTCAGGGTGGACCAGGAGGCGGCCCCCTGCCCGGCCTGGAACTACGTCCTCCTGGCCAGGCTGGAGAACGGGGTGGAGGGCCGGGCTTACCTTTCGGCCGAGGCTGAGCGGATGGCCGGCCGTGAGGCGGCCGTCCCGGGGCTGGGCCGGGCTTTTGACTCCATCGCCGAGCTTAAGCGGGTGGAGGTCATGGCCTCCACCCCGGCCTCGCTGATGGCCTGGCCCACGCCCGAGTCCAGGCGGAGGGAAGCCGAGGTCTTCACCTGGATCGTCTACGTGGACGTGGCCGAGCCGCATCTCGCCGAGTACCGGGAGATAATGCGGGACAAGCTGGGCCCGCCCCTGGTCCGGGCGGCCCGGGAGGGGATCTTCTACGACTTCATCGCCCTGGAGACGACCTCGGTGGAGGAGGCCCAAGAGGGGATGGTCGGCTGGAACCAGATCCATCTCCACGGCTCCTTTGCTGATTTAAGCCCGCAGAAGATCCACGAGGGCTATTTGGCCGCCATGCGCGACCACCTCCCCCGGGGACCGGAGGAGGTTTACGCCCGGCTGGATCAGATCCGGACCATGCCCCGCCACGACCTGAGCCTGGAGCTCCGGGAGCTGGGGATACCGGAGTAGACGTGCATGGGCCCGACCAACGCCGCTGAGTTTGTCTTTCGGGAGGAGACCCAGGTCCTGGACGAGCGGGCCAGGGCCAACGCCCCGGGCTCCTTTATCCGGCTCTCCCAGGGCCGAACCCATTACCTCCTCCAGGGGCCAAAGGAGGGGCGTCCGGTGGTCCTCCTCAACGGCTTCTCGGTGGCCCTCTACTGCTGGGAGGAGACCGCCGGTCCGCTGGCCCGGACGGGGCGGCGGGTGCTGCGCTACGACATGTACGGCCGGGGGTTCTCCGACCGGCCGCCGCTGGACTACTCCCCCGGCCTGCTGGTGGACCAGCTCAGGGAGCTCTTGGCCGGGCTGGACCTGGCCGGGCCGGTGGACCTGGGCGGGTTCTCCATGGGGGCCACCCTGGCCGCCCTGTTCTGCGCCGGGCACCCGGACCTGGTCCGGCGGGTGGTCCTCCTCTCCCCGGGGGGGCTACCCGCCGAGAAGCCGCTGCTGATGAGGATGCTGGCCGAGGAGGGGTTGGGGGAGAGGATCCTGGACGGGTTCGGGGAGGAGATCCTCTTGGCCGGGATCCCGGTGGACTTCTTTCGGCCGGAGAGGTTCGAGGCGGAGCAGAAGGCCCTCTTCCGGACCCAGATGGTTTTCCGGGGCTTCCGCCGGGCCCTGCTGTCGACCATCCGGGAGGGGATGCTGGGGGACCAGGCGGCGGCCTACCGGACCCTGGGCCGACAGGGCCGGCCGGTCCTCCTGGTCTGGGGAGAGGAGGATAAGGTGGTGGCGGCCGACACCCCGGTGAGGCTGGCCGGGATCATCCCCGGCCTGGAGGCCCGGCGGGTGGCCGAGGCCGGCCACGCCGTCCACCAGGAGCGGCCGGAGGAGGTCAACCCGGTGTTAGAGGAGTTCCTCAACCGGCCGGAAGGAAAGGCATGACCGTGGAGCGGGAGTACGAGGTGGTGGTCATCGGCAGCGGCGGAACCGGGCTGACCGCGGCCCTGGCCTCGGCCGATAAGGGGGCCAAGGTGGCCGTTCTGGAGGCCCACCGCACCTGGGGTGGGACCACCGGGTTCTGCGGGGGGCAGCTCTGGGTGCCCAACCACCACCACCTCCAGGCGGCCGGGACCTTCGACTCCCGGGAGAACATCCTGACCTACCTCAAGGAGTGCATGCCCGACCGGGACGACCAGGAGCGGTGGGAGGCCTTTGTGGACCAGGCCCCCCGGATGCTCCGCTTCCTGGAGGAGAAGACACCTTTGAGGTTCTCCCCGGTCTACTTCCCCGACTCCTTCGCCGACCAGCCGGGCGGCTCCACCGGCCGCCAAGTGGAGCCCAGGCCCCTGAAGATGTCGGTCATCGGGCCTTGGAAGGAGAAGCTAATTGATCAGCAGGGGATCAACGACTCGGCCCCCTTTCCCCTGACCTATGCCGAGATCTCGGCCTACCTCAAGCAGGGCTTCAAGGTCATGGTCAAGAAGTCCCTGACCGTGCCCTTCCGCCTTTTGACCGGGCGGGTGACCCAGCAGCGGGCCCTTTTGGCCGGGCTGCTCAAGGGCTGCCTGGACCGGGGGGTGGAGCTGATCCTGGAGACCAGGGCCAGGGAGCTGGTGGTTGAAGACGGCGGCCGGGTAAAGGGGGTCAAGGCCAGGAGCCGGGGTAAGGAGGAGATCTTCAGGGCCGGGAAGGCGGTCATCCTGGCCAGCGGGGGGTTCTCCTGGAACCAGGAGCTGAAGGAGGAGTTCCTGCCCGGGCCCATGGATCACTCCATGACCCCGCCCACCAACCAGGGCGATGCGGTCCACCTGGCCCGGCAGGTGGGGGCCCGGCTCCACCGGATGGACGAGGCCTGGTACTGGGCCGCCCTCCACAAGCCGGGGATGACCTGGGAGGGGGCGCCCCTGGGTTTGATCGCCATCTACGTCCGGACCCTGCCCCACACCATGGTCGTCAACCGCTTCGGCCGGCGGTTCGTCAACGAGTCGGCCCACAACATGGCCAACGCCTTTTACGAGGCCAAGGACCCGGAGACAGGCGAGCTGCTCAACTACCCGGCCTGGGCGATCTTTGACCAGAGGTGGCGGGACTCCTCCTCGGAGTTCGCGGCCGGGATCGCCCCGGGCAAGCCCGACCCGGAGATCCTGATCAAGGCCGGGACCATCAGGGAGCTGGCCGGGGAGGCGGGGATCGATCCGGAGGGGCTGACCCAGACCGTGGAGCGGTTCAACGGCTTCGTGGCCCAGGGGAAGGACCTGGACTTCCAGCGGGGGGAGACGACCTACGACAAGTTCTACACCCAGACCCGGCTCTACGGGTCCTGGGAGGAGGGGGCGGCCACCAAGGGCAACCTGGGGAGCATCGAGAAGCCGCCCTTCTACGCCGTCCGGCTCTACGCCTCCTCGGTGGGGACCAAGGGCGGGGCCATGACCGACGCCAAGTGGCGGGTGGTCAAAGAGGACGGGTCGCCCGTCCCCGGGCTCTACGCCGTGGGCAACTGCTCGGCGGCCATCATCGGGCCTATCACCGTGGCCGCGGCCTCGACCCTGGGCACGGGCATGACCGCAGCCTACATCGCCGGCCGGAGCGCGGCCGGGGAGGGGTGAGGGAAGCGACCCGGGAGTGAACTTAGGTAAAAGTCAAACCAACCCGCTCAGGAAACCCCCCTCACCCTGCCCTCTCCCCCCAGCGGGGGAGAGGGTTTCAAAAAACAGTCTTGATCTGTGACTTTGCCCTGGCAGGCCGCCCGGGCGGGGCGGGATTGCCGCGCCGGCCCGGGGCCGGCGCGCAAAGACAGGTGAGGCAGGTTTGATGGGGAGATGATGGAGGTTACGGGGGCGTATTGGAGGCTGGTGAGGAGGGATGGAATTGTAGGAGAACGCAACGAAGGCCTGGGCGGGGAGACGCGACAGGCGGGTTACGCGGACGCTAACCCGCCCTACGGGGAACGGGTGGTTGAAAAATCCTGGGAGGGTTGGATTGACCTGAGAGTCCAACCGCTTGTGCCTTCGGCACCCGGACAACGAGTTGTCCGGGCTAACCGGAACGTTTTGAGATTGTTGATCGTAATTACCGACCCCGGCTGATCCGGTTAGTTTACGGATTCTAGGCGGCCCTTTGGGGCCTGTGCCGTCTGTGGTAGATTTCCAGCCATGGGCGGAGATAACGAGGCCTTAAAGCTCTTCCACCCCCTGATCAGGGGCTGGTTCGAGGCCAGGTTCGGCCGGCCCACCCAGGTCCAGGCCCAGGCCTGGCCCGGGATCGCGGCCGGGGAGCACCTCCTGGCCGTGGCCCCCACCGGCTCGGGCAAGACCCTGGCCGCCTTTTTGTGGAGCCTGGACCGGCTCCTTTCCGGGGCCTGGCCCCCGGGCCGGACCAGCGTCCTCTACATCTCCCCCCTCAAGGCCCTCAACAACGACGTCCAGCGGAACTTGCTCAGCCCCCTGGCCGAGCTGAGGCAGGTCTTCGAGGCGGCCGGGGAGGAGCCGGCCCCGGTCCGGGTGGAGACCCGCTCCGGCGACACCCCCCAGGCGGAGCGGCGGCGGATGGTCCGCCGGCCGCCGGAGATCTTGATCACCACCCCCGAGTCGCTCCACCTCCTCCTCAGCTCCCAGGGCGGCCGGTCCATCCTGCCGACCGTCAGGACGGTCATCCTGGACGAGATCCACGCCGTGGTGGGCTCCAAGCGGGGGACCCTCCTGATGACCGCCGTGGACCGGCTGGTCCGGCTGGCCGGGGAGTTCCAGCGGGTGGCCCTCTCGGCCACGGTCAGGCCGCTCAAGGAGGTGGCCCGGTTCGCCGCCGGGTATCGGCTGGAGGGCTCCCCGGAGGCCCCCGGCTACCTTCCCCGGGAGATAAGGCTGGTCCACCCCCGGGCGGTCAAGGAGTACGATCTCAAGGTCCGGTTCCCCTTGGGCGCCCTGCCCGAGGCGACCAAGGAGTCGGTCTGGGAGCCCCTGGCCGAGGAGTTCAAGGAGATCATCGGCCGGAACCGCTCGACCCTCCTCTTCGCCAACTCCAGGCGCCTGACCGAGAAGCTGACCCTCAGGATCAACAGCCGGGAGGAGCGGCCCCTGGCCTACGCCCACCACGGCTCCCTCTCCCGGGAGATGCGCTCCGAGGTGGAGGCCAAGCTCAAGGCCGGGGAGCTCAGGGCCATCGTGGCCACCAACTCCCTGGAGCTGGGGATCGACATCGGGACCCTGGACGAGGTGGTCCTGGTCCAGTCGCCGCCCTCGGTCTCCTCGGCCGTCCAGCGGGTGGGCCGGGCCGGGCACCAGGTGGGGGAGGTCAGCCGGGCCGAGCTCTTCCCCACCCACGCCCTGGACATCATCCAGTCGGCCGTTCTGGCCCGGGCCATCAAGGAGGGGGAGATCGAGCCGATCAGGCCGGTGGAGGGGGCCCTGGACGTTTTGGCCCAGGTCATCGTCTCCATGGTCGGCCTGGAGAGCTGGGACCTGGACGAGCTCTTTGGCCGGCTCAAGACCAGCCATCCCTTTCGTCACCTGACCCGGCGGGAGTTCGACCTGGTCCTAAACATGCTCGGCGGACGCTACGCCGCCAGCCGGATCAGGGAGCTTCGGCCCCGGATCTCCATCGACCGGCTGGAGAATACCGTCCGGGCCCGGAAGGGGGCCCTTTTGGCCCTCTACACCTCGGGCGGGGTGATCCCCGACCGGGGCTACTTCAAGCTCCGCCATTTCGAAACCAACGGGCTCATCGGCGAGCTGGACGAGGAGTTCGTCTGGGAGGCCAGCCTGGGCCAGACCTTCAACCTGGGAACCCAGAACTGGCGGATCGAACGGATCACCCACAACGACGTCCTGGTCCGGCCGGCCGCGCCCGACGTTCCGGCGACCCCCTTCTGGAGGGCCGAGGAGAACGGCCGGGGCTTCCACCTCTCCGAGCTCATGGGCCGCTTCCTGGAGGGGGCTGAAGCCAGGCTGAAGGAGCCCGGGTTCAAGGAGGAGCTTTCGGCCGACTACTGCCTGGAGGAGGCCGCGGCCCGGGAGGTGATCGACTTCCTCCTGGCCCAGGCGGAGGCCACGGGCCGGGAGCTGCCCCACTGCCGCCACCTGGTGGTGGAGCACGTGGCCGCCGGTCCGGGCGGCACGCCGGGCCACCAGGTCCTGATCCACACCTTCTGGGGCGGCCGGGTCAACCGGCCCCTGGCCGTGGCCCTGGGGGCGGCCTGGGAGGAGAGGTTCGGCCAGCGGCTGGAGATCTTCGCCGGCAACGACTCGGTCTCCCTGATCCTGCCCCACCCGGTGGAGGGGGCCGAGCTGCTCTCCCTGGTGACCCCGGCCAACCTGGAGGAGCTTTTGAGACGGAGCCTGGCCGGGTCGGGCTTCTTCGGGGCCCGCTTCCGGGAGGCGGCCGGGAGGGCCCTCCTCCTGGTCCGGCCCAGGTTCGGCCAGCGGCTGCCGCTGTGGATGAGCCGCCTCAAGTCCCAGAAGCTTCTGGCCGCGGTGGAGAATTACGGCGACTTTCCCATCCTCCTGGAGGCCTGGCGGACCTGCCTCAAGGACGAGCTGGACCTGGAGGGCCTTCGCCGGCTCCTGGCCGGGCTGGAGACCGGGGAGATCTCCTGGTCCGAGGCCCGGACCGCCCAGCCCAGCCCCATGGCCCGGTCGATGACCTTCAGCCAGGTCAGCAAGTACATGTACATGACCGACGAGCCCCCCGGGGGCGGCCGGGCCGGGCTCAAGCCCGACCTCCTGGAGGAGGTGGTCTTCAGCCCCGGGCTCCGGCCGGTTATCGACCCGGAGATCGCGGCCGGGTTCGAGGCAAAGCGCCAACGTCTGGCCCCGGGCTACGCCCCCGCCTCGGTCCCGGAGGTATGGGACTGGGTCAAGGAGAGGCTCCTGATCCCTGAGGCCGAGTGGGGGGAGCTGGCGGCGGCCGTGGAGCGGGACCACGGCCTGGCCCGGACGGCCCTGGAGGAGGAGCTGGCCGCCAGGCTGGTCCGGCTTTACCCCGGACCCGGGGTGGAGCTGGTGGCCGCCCTGGAGGAGACCCCCCGGCTGGTCCTGGCCTTGGGAAGCCGGGTCAGGGTGGAGCCCTTGGGAGGGGGTGGGCCAATGGACCTGTCCGGAGCGAGGCCGGCGGAGGAGGACGAGGGGGAGGAGGAGGACGAGGCCCTGGGCTGGCTGCTCACCGAGTGGCTCCAGTTTTACGGACCGCTGACGGCCGACAAGCTGGCCCGGACCCTGGGCCTGGGCCCGGGCCGGCTGGCCCTGGCCCTCCAGGACCTGGCCGAGGAACGGCGGATCGTCCAGGGCCGGCTGACCGCTGGCGGGACGGAGGAGGAGCTGTGCGAGGCCGGGAACCTGGAGATCCTGCTCAGGCTCTCCCGGGCCCGGGCCAGGCCGGCCTTCCAGGCCTTGGAGGCCAGGCTCCTGCCCCTCTTCCTGGCCCATTTCCAGGGGTTGACCGGCCCGGGTGAGGGCCAGGAGGACCTGGGCCGGGTCCTGGAGGGGCTCCTCTGCCTCCCGGCCAGGGCCGGGCTGTGGGAGGAGGAGATCCTCCCGGCCCGGCTGAGCCCCTTTCGGCCCGCCTGGCTGGACCGGATCATCCAGGAGGGCGAGCTGAGGTGGCTGGGGACGAGCCGGGAGAAGGTCGCCTTCTGCTTTCGGGCCGAGCTGGACCTCCTGGGCCGGGAGGAGGGGGACCACGAGGGAAGCCCGGAGGCCGGCCCGGATGTCGGGGAGCTCTTCCCCGACCCCGACGGCCGTTATGACTTTTCGACCTTGCTCCGGACCTCCGGGCTCTCCTCCCCGGAGCTGGCCGGCCGGCTCTGGTCGGCCCTGTGGAAAGGGGAGGTGGCCAACGACTCCTTTCTGGCCCTGAGACGGGGGATCGAGACCGGGTTCAAGGTTCCCCTGACCCCGGCCGGGCCCGGAACGGGCCGGAGGGGGAGGTCCGGCGGACGGGCCGGGTTCGGCCGCTGGAAAACGGCCCTTCCCATGGCCGGGTCATGGTTCCGGCTCCCGGAGCTCAGGCCCCCCGAGGACCTGATCGAGGCCGAGGAGCGGAACAAGGACCGGGTCCGGGTCCTTTTGGACCGCTACGGCCTCCTTTTCCGGGAGCTGCTCCAGAAGGAGGCCGAGCCCTTCCGCTGGCCGGCGGTCTTCCGGACCCTCAGGCTGATGGAGCTCTCCGGCGAGGTCCTGGCCGGGGCCTTCTTCCAGGGGATCCCCGGGCTCCAGTTCATCTCCCACCGGGCCTTCCGGGTCCTCCAGAGGGCGCTGCCGGAGAGGGCTGTCTACTGGCTCAACGCGGCCGACCCGGCCTCGGTGTGCGGGCTGGGCCTGGAGCCCTTCCGGGACCGGCTGCCCCGGCGGCTGGAGTCCAGCCACCTGGTCTTTCGGGGGACCGAGCCGGTCCTGGTCTCGGAGCGGAGGGGGGCCGCCCTGACCTTTCTAACCGGGCCGGAGGACCCGGAGATCCAGTCCTTCTTAAGCCCCCTCCACCACCTCCTCCAACGGGGGTTCCAGAACTTGAAGCAGATCAAGGTGGAGACCATCAACGGGGAGAAGGCGGCCTTCTCGCCCTTTCTGGAGGTCTTAAGGACCGGCTTCGAGGTCTCGCCCGGGGCCGGGGACGTGGTTCTCTATCGCCGGCAGGGATGAAGCAACCCGGGATAGGGTCTTGTCCAAGATTTAGTGAATAAAAGTTAAGGGTGGGGTGGGTTATCTCGAGGCCGGCCAGTCGCCGGGAGATGGCCGCCTGCGGCACAAGTATCCCGCCGGAGATGATTGTTAGGCAATGCATTGAACTTTACTCTGGCGGCAATTGAGGGGGCGGCCGGCTTAAGAAAGCCGGCTCTCTCGACAACGCCACCCCACCCTTTTTTATTTTTGAGTGGTTGCCAAAATAGACAAAACCCGGGTGGGAAGGCGGGAGCGGCTCTGTAATCGGCCCGGAATTCTGAAAACTACCCTAATAAAAAAGACCGCCGAAGGAGGCCGGGAGGGCTGATCAGGTTAATGATGCCCCGGTCCGGGTGGGGGATCCTGGTTACTTCAGCCCGGCCAGGCGGAGGTTTTTTTGGCAGCGTTCCAGGTCGGCCGGGTCCTTGTGGGGGAAGCGGTGGAGGGCCAGGTCCAGGGAGTAGTCCGGGGCCAGCTTCTTGATGGCCTTGACCTCGTTCCCGGCCTCCTTGATCCGGTCCTGCTCAACGTAGACCATGGTCCTGACCACCCGGGCGACCAGGAAGTTGGGCTGCCGTTTAAGGGCCAGGTCCAGGGCGGCCTCGGCCTCCGGGAGGCGGCCGAGATGGAAGAAGACCACCCCCAGGTAGAAGGAGTGGAAGAGGGGGTGACTGGGCCGGTGGCCCAGGGCCCGGTCCAGGAGCCCGCCGGCCTTGGCCGAGAGGCCGGACATGGCCAGGGCGTAGGCCATGAAGGCCAGGGCGTCGGCGTTCTCCGGCTCCCGGTCCAGGAGCTTGGTCCCCTGGGCCAGGGCCAGGACGTAGTCCCGCCCCCATAGATGGACCCAGGCCAGGAGAAGCTGGGCCAGAAAGAGGTCGGGCTTTATTTTAAGCGCCTCCCGGGCCAGGGTCCCGGCCTGGGCCAGGGACTCCTCGGACCGGCTCCAGCCGTAGGGCCACTCCACG
>Ga0068714_10003104_pt1 | contig 20161 bp, 12 predicted proteins | sample MTBNYHSulfiMetaG_FD_62988 | JGI IMG/M metagenome (GOLD analysis project Ga0068714, IMG submission 62988) | Enrichment culture microbial communities from rom New York Harbor, USA that are MTBE-degrading - MTBE-NYH (New York Harbor Sulfidogenic)... | ecosystem: Environmental > Aquatic > Marine >... | reverse complement strand
CAAATACTCGGAGAGGACATAACGCAGTTGCTCTTCGGATGAGAGGATCAGTTGGCTGAGGCATTCCTCTTTGATGGACCGGACGAATCGCTCGGCGTAGGCATTGAGGTTCGGACTTCGCGCCGGGAGTTTCACCGGCTTCACGCCGGTGGCTTTCAAGATGCGGTTGGACTTGTCCGTGTACAGCGGATCACGGTCGTGGATCAGGTACTTCTTGCCAGCCAGGAAGCCGGTTTCGGTGCCGACGTTGCGAGTGGCCAAGTCCATCGCAAAGAGCAGCATGTACCGGACGAGCTTGCCTCTGACGAACAACTCAATCGAGAACAGATCGCAGGCGGCCAGGATGTTTCACTGGCTCTTGAGGAACTCCTTCCGGGTGGTTTTGCGTGTCAGGTCCGGCTCCGGATCATAGCCGTTGTTCAGCAGAATGCGTTTGTCCTTCTCCTGCTGTTCTTTCAGGATGCGGACTTGCTCCTTGAGGTATTCGATGGCTTTCCAGAGTCTCTGGTCGAGGCAGTCTGCCAAGCAGGTTGCCATCGCCAGTCAGACATTCTGTTTCATGGTGACCAGAGGCTGATCGAGACGCAGGTGGCGGGCAGGCATTCTCGCAAGGCGACTGCCCGAGTCCATTAAGCAGCGGCGTCTCTACTGAGACAGTATTTGTATCCTACGAGGGGTTTCTGTTGCAGCGAGCCGCCCGGTCCATTAAGATAGCCCCGCCTTGTTGCGACCTGCGAGTCGTTGAGGTCAGATGAACAGGCGATGTCTTGTGTGGCAGGCAACGCCGGAATACTCTGCGAGGTGACACACGGTGTTGAGCGGAATCGACTATTTCGTCGTCGTGGCCTATCTCGTCGGTATCATGCTGCTGGGGCTCTACTTTCGCAGGTTCATTCACTCTTCTCAGGATTATTTTCTGGCGGGCAAGGCGCTGCCGTTCTGGGCGATTGGGATGTCCATCGTCGTCTCCGATATCGGGGCCATGGACTTCGTCGGGGTCGCGGGACAGGCCTACCGGTACGGGATCGCGGTCGGCAACTTCGATTGGCTGGGATCGGTGCCTGCCATGCTGTTGGCCGCGTTCATATTCGTGCCCTATTTCTGGAAAGCGGGCCTGTATACAATCCCTGAATACCTGGGGCGGCGCTACAATGACTACGTGCGCACGACGGCTTCGCTGACCTGGATTGCCTTTTTCGCTTTTGACCTGGGAATCATGTTCTGGGCGACCGCCGTGCTGCTGGAGACGCTGCTCGGCTGGCCGATCTGGCTGTCCATCGTTCTGACGGCTCTGGTCGTCGGGCTCTATACGTTCTTCGGTGGGCTGGCCGCCGTTGTGATGACCGACGTGGTACAGATGATTATCATGTTCGTCGGTGGGGGGACCGTAGTCTTCCTCGGGCTCTACCATGTTGGGGGCTGGAGCGGCCTTGTCGAAAAGGTCAGCGCGATGGGGCAAGGCTATGAGAATCATTTCGAACTGATTTTGCCAGCCGACACGAACACCCCTTTTCCTTGGACGGGGATCCTATTCGGCCTGACGTTCGTCATGGCCAATGCGTATATGATCGGCAACCAGGCCATTGTTCAGCGGTGCCTGGGTGCCAAGAGCGTATGGCACGCCAAGGCGAGTATGATCTGGGCGGCATTCCTGAAGATGTTTATTCCGGTGCTCGTTCTCATTCCCGGCCTGGTTGCCATTGTGATGCACCCCGGGCTGGAGGATGGGGATCAGGCCATGCCCATGCTGATTCGCTCGCTGCTGCCGCCGGGGCTGGGGGGACTACTGTTTGCGGCATTTCTCGCCGGTCTGATGTCGAGTATCGATTCCATGTTGAATTCAACGGCCACACTGTGGACCAAAGACGTTTACGAGAGGTTCATCCGAAGGGGAGCGAGCGACCGGCACTATCTGGTTGTTGGTCGATGTGCGACGGTCGCTTTGCTGGTTTTCGGAGTCATCACGGCTCCGGTCAGCAAGCTCTTCCCGGGTATCTATGTCGCCGTACAGACGTTTCTGTCTTTCTTCCAAGGCCCTGTGTTCTCGATCTTGCTGTTGGGTATCTTCTGGCGCCGGACCACGCAGTGGGGCGGTCTGGCCGGCCTACTGGGAGGAATTACGATTGCTGCGGCCCTCCATGTCTTCAAAGGCAGCTTGTTTACGATCGAGGAGCCGTTCCTTTACGTATCGTGGTGGTCGTTCGTGGCAGGCCTGCTGATTGCGACCATCGTGAGTCTGACTACGCGACCCCATTCCGAAGAGCACCTGCACGGATTGGTCTATGGACTTCCACAGCCCATAGGAGGCGGTACATAGCGGGGAGACACGCGCATGCTGAACTTTGATTGGCTCCAGGGTGTGTCACCGACGGCGGCGAAAGCGGTTTTCTTGATTCTCTTTGTGGTCATTGGACTGCTCGTGCTGCTGATTCCGAAAGAGCAGATTTACGAAGGCGTCAGGCAGCCAAGAGCGTGGCACAATCTAAAACTGTGGGCACTCGGAGTATTGCTGCTGATTTTCGTGACCTATTGCGTGTTCTGAGATGCGATGATGACAAGCAAAGAAGAAATGAAAGAACATCACGGGGAATTGCAGGAGGCCCTGACCAACCGGGCCTTGGGTGTGTTCTTGCTGTTCTTCGCTCTGGTTATCTTCGTTTCCTGTTTCTTCACGGAAACGGCGGTGGGCAAACTGACCAACCTTGTGGCCGGAGGGATCATTGGTCTTATTGGCGGTGTGATGGTCTACAAGTCGCGGGGCGCGAGGAATGCCAGGACGTGAGTGAACCTCGGTTTTGTGACGCCGTCCTCTAAAGCGATATGGCGGCTCCCGTGTGGGCGGATTCATAGGCGGCATCAACAATATCAAGGACTACTTGTGCTTCAGCCAGCCCCGGAACAGGCGTCTTTCTGCTTCGAATGCAATCGATGAAGTGCGCCATCTGTCGCGTGTAGATCGCCTGGTCGCAGTGTTCCTGGCGTTCGGGAAAGGCCGGGGTGGTCTCGTGTACTGTCTCGCCATCGATCGTTTTGATGCTCGTCGGAAAGACGCTGGCGTAACCTTTGGTGCCCCAGATGCGACTGGCGGCCTCGGGCCCTTCGACATATGGATGCCACCAGCCGCTTTCGATAACCGAGGTCACGTCATTATCCCAGGCAATTACTATGACCCCGGTGTCGTCCACTTCGTAATCGCCGTAGAAGGTGCCGATTCGGGCATAGACCTGCCTGGGTTGAGGATCGCCCAAGATGTAGCGGATTGTGTCGATTGCATGAACGCCCATGTCGGCCAAGGCTCCGCCTCCCGCGAGGTCTTTCCGCACGAACCAGCCTGTTGGCCCCCAATTCTCGTGGATGCCGTAGCTTCGGGTCTTGACGATCCGGCCGATTTGTCCTGATTGGACCACGTCGCAGATATGCTGCGCCTCGACGTCGAAGCGCCACATGTGTCCCACCATGACTCGTCGATCGTGCTGTCGGGCAGCGGCGCCGATCGCTCTGCCTTCCGTCGCGCTGATGGCCATCGGTTTTTCGATAAACACATCCTTGCTGTGCTTGAGAAACCAGCTTGCATAGGGGGCGTGATACTTGTTGGGGACTCCCAGGATCACTGCGTCGATGTCGTGTCGCTCGGCCAGCGCCATGGCTACACTGCTAACCTCAGGTATCTCATATCGGTGGGCGAACTCCCGGGCGACTTCCTCCTTCTGATCGCAGACGATAGCGATCTCGACGCCTTCCAGTTCGCGCAGAGCGCGAGCGTGGTAGTGGGCGATATAGCCGGCGCCGATTAGTGCCACTCTGATGGGCTTCACGGGGAATCTCCGTTCATTTCAGCTCATCGGCGTGATCGTAGATCTTCTGGATCGCCTCCAGGATCATATCCATGTCTGTGTATGTGCCCATCAGCACGTTGTGATGAAAGCAAACGGACTCTTCCCGGTAGACGCGCGTGCAAACAGGCAGGTCGAAACGTTTAGGATCGATCTGTCGGAAGTACTCCTCGGTCAGCTTATGCCGCCAGGGTTTGGTGCGCGGCGTATATAGAGGACAGGCGTTTAGGGGTTCATAGCAGGCTTCCACCGGGCAGCCCACTTCGGCCGCTAGTGCCTTCCGAAACCGCTCTACGGGCAGATCTTTGAATGTGTCCTTCTGGTATCGGAAGGCGAAATTGAAGTAGGCTTCGGCTGTCTCTCGTGGGTCCCGTCGCATCGGCTGAACGCCCGGGAGCTGGAAAAGCCGGGAGTTGAAGTAGATCGCGTTCTCGTCGCGGGTCTGATTCTGCCCGGGCAGTCGTTTCAACTGCTCGAGGAGCACTGCCGCCTGAAAATCGGTGATGCGGTAGTTGCCCGACTGGATGAAGTTGCCTTCGTCGCCGTAGAGGCCCGTTCCCTTGTCGGTCGGGCTGTCCTCTTCCGGTCTGCGGCCGCAGTTCCGCAGGGCGTCAAGCTTCTCCCAGAGCTGCACATCACTGGTGGTTAGAGCACCGCCTTCACCAGCCGTCATCAGTTTGGAGAGCTGGAAACTGAAGCTGCCAACGTCTCCGATGCTGCCCGCCTTTTGGCCCTTCCATTCGCCCCCGTGCTTGTGCGCACAGTCCTCGATCACCCGGAGGCCATGCATCTTGGCGATAGGCATGATCGTGTCCATGTCGGCAAAGCTGCCGTACAGATGGACCGGTATGACCGCTTTGGTGCGTGGGGTGATGGCCTCTTCCACCCTGGCGGGATCTATGCACCACGTATCCTCGGTGACATCGACTAGGATCGGAGCCGCGTTGATATCCAGCGCGGCGGCTGCGGTCGCTTGCCATGTCAACCCTGGAACGACGACCTCATCGCCATATCCGACTCCACATGCTTCCAGCGCCAGTTGAAGGGTCACGGTGCCGTTGGCCGCTGACAAGGCATATTGGGTGCCGATAAACTCGGCGAATGCTTGGTTGAACTGCCTTTCCTTTGGTCCGTTGTAGGACCAAACCCCGCTGCGCAGCACCTCGAGCAACGCCTTTTGCTCACGATCGTCCCAAACCGGCCACTTCGGCCAGGGATTTGTCTTTCCATCTCGGATCGGTGGACCTCCCTTGACGGCCAGCTTGCTCATAACCTCGCCCCTTCAATGAACGCGGTTGGGCGTTGAACACTTCTGTGAAATTCTATACCATTTCCGAGGACAAGCAAGCCGCACTTCGCGTGTTGTTTGATAGCCAGTGAGGAGAGACCGTGGCGCCTAACACTCAGCATTGGAGAACCCTGAATAGCGGGTGGCGAATCCACGCCGCTGATCTGCTTGGATCTACAGGAGAAGATGTTTCCCTGCCGGGTTTTGATACGATGGGGTGGGTGCCTGCTTCGGTGCCTTCCACGGTGCTGGCAACGCTGGTCGGAGAGGGCCGGTACGAGGCCCCGTACGTTGGAATGAACCTTCAGAGAATACCCACGGTACCTTTCGAAAGGCCCTGGTGGTATCGGACGGTATTCGCGCTGTCGGATCGCGATGTCGCCGGCACCGTCCTCCTGGGGTTCGACGGCATCAACTATGCCGCCGACATCTGGGTCAATGGGCGGCAGATCGCCGCTGCCAGCGACGTGAGGGGGGCTTTCCGGCGGTTCCAGTTCGATATCTCGCAGGCAGTGGCAGAGGGCGACAATGTCGTTGCCGTCGAGGTTGTGCCGCCCAAGCCGGGGGATTTCTCCACCGGTTTTGTCGACTGGAATCCTGCGCCGCCGGATCGCAATATGGGCCTTTTTCGGCCTGTGACACTACGCCTCTGCGGCGGGGTGTCGATCGAGAATCCGTTCGTCGAGAGCCGACTGGACCTTCAGACTCTGGCCAAGGCCGACCTGACTGTTTCAGCGGACCTGACGAATCACCTGTCCAGACCCGTAGCCGGCGTTCTCGAAGGTCGGATTGAAGAGATGCGTTTCAGTCAAACCGTGAGCCTCAAGCCCGGAGAGAAGCGAAGGGCAGTCTTCGCAGCGGAGGAGGACCGTGAACTGAGTGTCAGGGACCCCCGTATCTGGTGGCCCCATCAATATGGTACAGCTGAGCTCTATTGTCTGGATCTCCGATTCGTGGTGGACGGAGAAAATGCAGACGTCCGATCAATTCGGTTTGGCATTCGCGACGTGTCCGACTATTGGACACCGGAAGGTCATCGCGGATTCAGAGTCAATGGCCGCGACGTGCTCATCAAGGGGGCGGGATGGACGGATGACCTGCTGTTGGCTGATACCCCCGAGCGCATTGAAGCGCAGTTGCAGTATGTCAGACATATGAATCTCAACTGCATTCGTTGCGAGGGCATCTGGGGGACGGATCAGACGCTGTATGATCTGTGTGACGAGTACGGCATTCTTGCGATGGTGGGGTGGAGCTGTCACTGGGAGCACGAACAGTATCTTGGCAAACCTGTGGACGAGCGATACGGTGGTGTCGTCGCACCGGAGGATATCGAGCTGGTGGGCAGATCGTGGGAAGACCAACTTCTGTGGCTGCGTCATCATCCCAGTATCTTCGTCTGGGCTGTGGCCAGCGACAAGGTGCCGGCACCAGAACTGGAAGGGCGGTACATCGAGACCTTTCGAAGGCACGATCCCTCGCGCCCGTATCTCGCTTCGACCGGGGGTTTCGGCAGCGACCAGCACATCATCGGCAGTGAGGAGATCGTCAGCGACGTCAGCGGCGGGTCAGGCGTTAAGATGCTCGGGCCCTACGATTACACACCGCCCGTGTACTGGTACACTGATACACGGCGAGGCGGTGCGTATGGTTTCAACACCGAGACTTCTCCCGGCGCTGTTGTTCCAACGCCTGAGAGTCTCACGAGAATGATCCCTCCGGACCATCTCTGGCCCATAGATAGGTACTGGGATTGGCACTGTGGCTTGAACGAATTCGATACGCTGGTTCGGTACCGAGAAGCCATGCGCCGGCGCTATGGGGAGCCGGAGAGCTTTGATGAGTTCTCGCGGAAGGCGCAGGTTTTGAACTACGAGCTGATGAGGCCGATGTTTGAGGCCTTCCGCGCGAACAAATGCCGCGCTACGGGCATCATCCACTGGATGCTTAACGCCGCCTGGCCCAAGATGTACTGGCAGCTCTACGATTGGTACCTGGTGCCCACGGCGGCGTTCTACGCTGTGCGCAAGGCGTGTGTGTCACCTCAACTGATCTACCACTACGGCCAGAATAGCATCTACCTGGTTCATGATGGACTTGCTGATGTCACGGGCCTCGGGGCCGAAATACGCCTGTACGACATCAGATCAAGAGTGTTTCTCGACGTTCACCTGAGCGTCGATGCCAGTTGTGAGAGAGCGGAACGGATCTTCACACTCCCACAGGTCCAACACAGGGGCACAACATATTTTCTGGATCTTCGACTGACGAACGCACGAGGTGTCGAAGTTGCGACCAACTTCTACTGGCTGTCGACCCAGCCCGACGTGCTGGACGATGATGCCCGGGTCGAACCGTGGGCGTTCTACACCCCCAGTAGAGAATACGCCGACCTGACGATGCTCAATTGTCTGCCTGGGACACAGATCGACTTGAGGTGCGACACACGAAAAGATGACCGGGAGAATAGAATCACGGTAGAGCTGGCAAACCGTGGCGAGGCGATCGCGTTCTTCGTTGAACTGCTCCTCACTGACAGTGCGGGAGAACCGATTGTCCCGATTCTGTGGCAGGATAACTACATGGTACTTCTGCCGGGGCAGCGAAAGACGATCGAGGCGACGTGTTTGACCCGGGCGCCTAGTCCTGTCCTGAAACTGCGCGGATGGAACATTGAAGAACGCCGCTATGTTCTATAGGGGGAGATGCGAATCATGCGATGACCTCAGAGCGCGTATGGTGGAGAGGTTTATCCTGGCGTAACACGATTGATTTCAAAGAACTTACGTGGGTACTGCTGCCGAAGATGAGGGGTAACAGGGAAGCATCGGGGCTCATCCATCCTTGGACGCAGCTTGGATTGTCCCTTCGTGGCGTGGAAGTGGCGCAAGGTGTTTAGCCGCTACCGCTCGAGGCTCACCTAACCTGACAGGCCGTGGCCTTTCCAAACACAGGCTTTGAGATAGTGCCAACATGCTGCTTCAGCGGCGGTCCCTCGCGTCGATCTTCCAGCCGAACAGAAGGGCCAGAAGCGCCGAGGACAGAGAATGGCCGAGATGAGCAACGAAACCGTGGCAGCGGATATTCTCAGGATATGAAGAGAATGCGTTTTGCCGCCGCTCCTGGCGTCGCTTCTGCCCCTGTCGAGGTCTGTGTCCTCCGCTATGCCTGCGTGAAAGGGTCCCGTTGGAGGAGTATAGTCTGTGGAGTCCCTTCGACTTGGTGGCCCCTGCTGGGTGCCGCCTGCATCCGCTCCGGCTGAATCGCATAGCATTCAGTTGTCCCGGCAAGATGCAAGGCCTGTGGATGCCGGACTGTGGACCGCCTGTGATCGGCTGATGGCCGACAGCAAAAAGGTTCTCAGGCAACTCTATTGCCGAAGGATGCGTGCTTTCAGGTGTTTGGCCGATCAGGGGGCCTGATCCAAGGTGCGTTTCCACGTTGATATGGCAAAGCGGCCTCCGTGATATGGAGAATTGTAGTGCGGGGGCTGGCCAGTCCGGACTATAATCTCTATTGTGACTGGTTTGTTCTACCTGAGGAGGCACGTTACTATGTGGGCTTCCACAGAAGTAGCAGACAGACACAAGAAGAGCACTTGCGGAGAAGTCTTTCCTGCTGGCAGAGAGGGCTTGGGGATGCTACGCCTTGGGAAGGAGGTAAACGGGCTATGGGCGACACGAGGAAGAGCGCTTTCACATTGGTCGAGCTCTTGGTGGTCATATCGATCATTGCATTGCTGATGGCCATCTTGATGCCATCGCTGCAGCGGGCCAGAAAGCAAGCGCAAGGAGTGACGTGCATGTCTAACCTGAGGCAATGGGGTCTCTACTTCTCCATGTACACGCAGGACCATGACGGTCGGTTCCACCCAGGTTGGAATCTCTCAGAAGATGTTCAGTGGAGTTGGCTGAACGTATTGAAGGCATACTACTTGGACAACCCCGATTTGACGTTTTGTCCTACGGCGACCAGACCCCGCAGTGAAGGTGGTAGAGACCCGTTTGGTGCCTGGACGCACGACAGCGGCCAAGTGGGGAGTTATGGCATCAACATCTGGGTGACAAACCCGCCGGAAGGTCGCGAAGGAGGCATGCCGGGTGACTGGTACTGGAGAAGCAGGGATGTCCAAAATGCGAACAGCATTCCGCTCTTGTTGGACAATCACTGGTGGGACTTTCGCCCACACCACACGGACCAGCCTCCGGAGTATGAGGGTCAGGTGGATGGCTGGAGTACCAACGCTTTGAAGTTCGCCTGCCAGAACCGACACAGTGGTAGCATCAACAGCGTGTTCTTAGATTTCACGGCAAGAGCGATCCCGCTGAAACAGTTGTGGCGGTTGAAATGGAATCGCAGGTTCGATGTGGGTGCTCCCCTGCCGCAATGGCCGGACTGGATGCGAAGTTTTCCCGATCCGTAGAGTACTGAGTAGTCAAGGCTGACGAATGCAGAAGAAGATCGCCATCGTGGTTACTCTCTCCTGTTCTATTGCGGCAGTGCTGATCGTCGCCAGGAGTATGTCTCGTCACCCTGCTGGTGTTGAGAGCCTCAGGGCCGGCGAACGAGTATGGATACAGTGCAGGGCTCCTGACTGCGGAGCCGCCTATGAGATGGAAAAGAAAGACTATTTCATGCAGGTCGAAGAGAAAAGGCGAGCCAATCCTCGCCTCGAAAATCTGCCTACGGCACCTCCTGTAACGTGCCAGAAATGTGGGAAAGAGACAGCCGTTCGAGCCGTCAGGTGTGAGAAGTGCGGGCACCTTTTTCCATACGGTCTACGCCAAGGAAAGCAGTTTGACTATGCTGACCGATGTCCGAGGTGCGGCTACAGCGAACTCGAGCAGAGTCGAAAGGCAAACCGTTAGCATCGGCATGTGCGGGTAGGGCAAGTCATGCTTGTCAAGGGGCGCGGGATTGTCTTGAAGCAGTCGAATTCTCCCAGGGTGCTTTCTGAAAGAATCCAAGATGGGGCCGGGAGCAGGACTCAAATGGTCTAATCGCGTTGACCCAGCGGATAGAAGGAGATCGGCGGTGTCATTTCGGCGGGCCTGATGAACGTGAATCTCTGAAGGTGGCCAGGGATCAGATGTGAACGGAGGCGGGGTACTTACAGAGTATATTCCGATCGGTCCAAGGCATCCAGTCAGCGGGGCCCCCGGAGAGTTCGTCAGCGTGCTGGTTCAGTTGCGTCAGCTAGTCGAAGGGATTGACGCCAGGCGCCGGGACAAAGTGTTTCGCAGCCGCTTCGTGCGTCGCTTTCCCCGTAGAACTTCTGGCTGCTGTCAGGGGATATCGAAAGCATGAGAGAGTACCTTAGAACGATGTGCGGCGAAAGCAGCGGAGAGACACCGGACCACAAGCACGGAGGGTAGAGAGTAACCGGGACGAACCGCGGGGGGCGTAGCCGAGGTTCGGGAAACGGGCCTGGACAGTGTTCGACTGTGGGAAGACGGTGGTAGAGGTACGCCGGAGAAGCGGTGAAATGCAGGATTTTGAGGCAGATCAACGAATTCCAACGGGCGAATAGGCCAGACCTGATCGTTAGGGCTCTTGAAATCGGATGCAGTGCTTTGGTATCATAAAGGGTGTACTGTGAAGGAGCACAGTATATGAGGTCGAATGGGAAATCCCGGATCACTTCCTGGTTGAAGGAGGCACACCATGCGCACAAAGACAGCCTGTCTGGTTTCCATCGTTCTTCTTGCCGGTCCGGTTTTGACTCTTGCGCGCGGTCCAAAGCCTGTAGGTTGGTGGAACCTGGACGGTGATGCCAGGGACACGTCCGGCAACGCCAACCATGGCACTCTGGTGGGCAACCCGTCGTTTGGGCAAGGGATGATTGGGCCGGCGATTGACTTGGATGGCTCAAGCCAGAATGTTGAAGTCCCGGACGGCCCCAGTCTCCACAACTTCGTGGACCAGATTACGGTCACCGCCTGGATCAATCCCCTGGAACTTGGCAACTCCAGCTATTATAGAACCATCGTCGCCAAGTTTGGGCCAAGCGACAGAAAGGATCTCTATCTCTATCTGAATGTCAACCTCGGAGCGGCCCTGGCCGGACCACAAGGTAATGACTGGACACCCAACATCCCGATAGACATTGGCATTTGGACACACGTGGCGCTTACCTATGATGGGTCCGCCATGATTTTGTATAAGAACGGCATCGCGCTTGCCACCCTGGGTGTGACCGGCAATCTGATCCTTGCCGATGCCTCCAGCAATGGGCCCCTCTTCATCGGCTACAACACGAGTTGGATCGAGTACTTCAGCGGCCTCATGGACGACGTTCGGCTCTACAACGTGGTTCTGACCGCGGACGAAATACTTGCGGTAATGGAAGGTGGGACCACGGAACTCGCCGCTGATCCTGTTCCGGTGGATGAAGGGAACGATGTGCCTCGTGATGTAGTCCTGCGCTGGACGCGGGGTGAGTATGCCGTCACGCACGATGTGTACTTCGGGACGGCATTTGATGATGTCAACGACGCGAGCCGGACCAATCCGCTGGGCGTGCTGGTCAGCCGGGGTCAGACGGCGGCCACGTACGATCCGCCCGGTCTGCTGGAGTTCGGGACGACCTACTACTGGCGCGTCGACGAAGTGAATGCCCCGCCGAGCACCCAGATTTTCAAAGGCAAAGTCTGGAGCTTCACCTCCGAGCCGTTCGCCTACCCGGTCGCGAACATCATCGCCACGACCAACGGCGTCTCGGACGAAACCTCCGGGCCGGAGCGGACGATCGACGGTTCCGGTCTGAACGCAGCGGATCAGCACTCGACCGAGGCCACGGATATGTGGCTGGCTCTGCCCGGTGCCGAGCCTTTGTACATTCAGTATGAGTTCGATCGCGTCTACAAGCTCCACGAGATGCTCGTGTGGAACTACAACGTGCAGTTCGAGATGCTGCTGGGCTTCGGTGTCAAGGGCGTGACCGTCGAGTATTCCGAGAACGGAGCCGACTGGACCGCGCTGGGTGAGTTCGAATTCGCGCGGGCGACGGCCAAGGCCACGTACGCGGCCAACACGGCCGTGCCGTTCGACGGCCTGCCGGCCAAATTCGTCCGGCTGAATGTCAATAGTGGCTATGGCCCCATGGGCCAGTTCGGGCTCAGCGAAGTCCGCTTCATGTACATCCCCGCTCACGCCCGCGAGCCGCAGCCGGCCGACGGCGCTGCCAATGTGGAAGTCAATGCGGCTCTGGCCTGGCGCAGCGGTCGCGAGGCGGTCTCGCACGAGGTGTATCTGGGCACGGCCCCGGACGCCCTGGCGCTGGCGGGCACGGTCAGCTCGGCTACCTTCACTCCCGCTCTGGAGTTCGGCAGCACCTACTACTGGCAGGTTGTGGAAGTCAACGCGGCCGACGCCGTTACGGCATGGACCGGCGACGTGTGGGATTTCTCGACCCAGGAATACGCGTCGATCGACGGTTTCGAAGCCTACAACGACGATGTGGAAGCGGGCACCGCGATCTTCGACACCTGGCTGGACGGCTGGATCAACGACACCGGCTCGACGGTGGGCTACTTCAATTCGCCGTTCGCCGAGAGGAGCATCGTTCACGGCGGGTCTCAGTCGATGCCGTTGCAGTACGACAACAGCGGTTCGCCGTTCTACAGCGAGGCCTGGCGTGAGTTCGAGACCGCGCAGAACTGGACTGGCAACGGCGCCGATCGGCTGGTGCTCTATGTGCGTGGCAACCCGCCGGCCTTCAAAGAGGCCGCGGATGGCAGCATCATCATGAGCGCCATCGGCACGGACATCTGGGATACGTCGGACCAGTTCCGCTATGCGTACAAGAACCTCAGCGGCAACGGGTCGATCACGGTTCGCGTCGACAGCCTGATTCGCAGCAACGAGTGGGCGAAGGCGGGCGTGATGATCCGCGAGACGCTGGAGCCCGGCTCGAAGCATGCCTTCACGGCGTTGACGCCGGAGCCGGCGCACGGCCTTTCGTTCCAGCGTCGTCCGGTGGCCGGACAGGCCAGCGCCAATACGGACGTGGCCAATATCCCGCTTCCGCACTGGGTGCGCGTGACCCGCACGGGCAACGCCTTCACCGCCCATTACTCGGCGGATGGCGTCACCTGGACCGCGATCGCAGTCAGCCCGGCGGTTGAGATCACGATGGCCAGCAACGTGTTCATCGGTCTGGCGGTGTGCAGTCACGACGCGGGAATTATGACGGCGGCCGAGTTCTCGAACGTCTCGATGACCGGCAGCGTGACGGGCGCCTGGCAGACGGCGGAAATCGGCGTCGCCCAACCTCTGGGCAACGATACGGCCGAGCCGATGTACGTGCGGATCGAAGACGCGGCGGGCAAGAGCGCCACGGCTGTGAGTGCGGATGCGTCGATCAATCAGCGTCCGTCGTGGCAGGAATGGACGATTCCGTACAGCGCTCTGTCCAGCGTGAACCTCAGCCGGGTCAACAAGATGGTCATCGGCGTCGGCAGCAAGACCAGCCCGAAGGCTGGCGGCAGCGGCACGGTCTACGTCGACGACATCGGCTTCGGCCGACCGGCGGCTCAGTAGGAGAGCCTGTCAAACCGTGACGGACGCCAGTGGGGACTGCCCGCTGCGTCGGTTGCGAAGAGTGGATCCATCGGGGCCTGTGTCTGTCTGCAGACACGGGCCCCATCTTTTGCGCTTCTGGGTGCCCCGGTGGATAACTGGCGCACCGTCCCCGAACTGAGGCGCGAATGTCTATTTCGAAGCGGTGGGGGGGTAAGAACCTCCTCGTGCCCTTGGACCAGGGTTGGCCGTAGGGGCGAGGCATGCCTCGCCCCTACCCACCACGAACAAGCCGCTCGTAACCGGTGGCCACGTGTGTGTGAAAACATCCTGGTCCGCCTGTGGCGGATGGCAGCCTCAAACGCGCAGCGTTTGGGGATGGTGGCCTTGGCGGCTCGCGGACGCCACAAGGTGGCCAATGCGAAGAACCACGCCTGCGCTCTTCGAGCTTGAGGCTGCCACACACGGTTCCGTACGCCTGAATGGGCCTTGCCCCAAAACCTGCACAGACACTCGGGTAATTGCGTGCAACGCGATTGTTGACGAGGCCCCCCCAGTTTTGCTATCCTTGTTTGCTTATACCTTGCCTGCGGGCCGTTCCCGCGGCTTGTCTGGATTACCGAGCACCGAGAGGTCTTGGGTATGTTGAAGAGAACGCATCATTGCGGCCAGCTTCGGTTGGCCGATGCCGGAAAGAGCGTGGTGGTGACCGGCTGGGTTCAGTCGTACAGGGATCATGGCAACCTGGTCTTCTTTGACGTGCGGGACCGCGAGGGGCTGACGCAACTTGTGTTCGACCCGGAGACCGGCCCCGAGGCGCACCAGCTCGCTCGGACCGTGCGATGCGAATGGGTGATCGCGGCGACCGGCACGGTCCGTCCGCGCGGCGAGGGACTGGAGAACCCCAAGCTGGCCACCGGACAGATCGAGGTGGTCGTCGAGCGGCTCGAAATCCTCAACATGGCCAGGACTCCTCCGTTCGAACTAGACACCGCGACCAAGACGAACGAAGAGACACGTCTGATATACCGGTACATCGATCTGCGCCGGCCGGAGATGCAGCAGCGGCTTCGCGTTCGCCATCGTATCACGTCGTTGGCGCGCCGGTACTTCGACGAGAAGGGGTTCTGGGAGATCGAGACGCCGATGCTGGCCAAGAGCACGCCGGAAGGCGCCCGCGACTTTCTTGTGCCCAGCCGCCTTGTGCGCAACGCCTTCTACGCCCTGCCGCAGTCACCGCAGTTGTTCAAGCAGATCCTGATGGTCGGCGGAGTCGACAAGTACTTCCAGATCGTTCGCTGCTTCCGCGACGAAGACCCGCGGGCCGACCGCCAGGCGGAATTCACGCAGATCGACGTCGAGATGAGTTTCGTGGACGTCGACGACGTGATCGCGATCCATTCGGAGCTGGTCGCTCGCATCTGGAAAGAGATCCTCGGCGTCGAGGTGGCTCTGCCGATCCGGCGGATGTCGTACCCGGAGGCGATGGCCGACTACGGGATCGACCGTCCCGATGTGCGCTTCGAAATGAAGCTTAAGGACATCTCCGATCTCGCCAGGCAGACCACGTTCAAGGTCTTCACCTCGTGCATCGAGAACGGCGGAGTCGTCAAGGGTTTGTGCGCTCCTTCGGGCGAGTTCTACTCGCGCAGCGACATCGAAAAGACGCTGACCGCCGTGGTAACCGACTTCGGCGCCAAGGGGCTGGTGTGGCTCAAAGTGAAGATGGAAAACGGGGCTCCCACGTTCATCGGGGGTATCGGCAAATTCTTCAGCGACGATCTCGGGCGACAGTTGGTCCGGCGTTTCGACGCCAAAGACGGGGACGTGCTGATGCTCGTGGCCGATCAGGAAGCCGTCGCGAACAAGGCGTTGGCGCCCTTGCGTTGCCGGATCGCCAGGGACCTGAAGCTGTACGATCCGAAAAGCTTTGCCTTTCTGTGGGTGGTGGATTTCCCGCTGTTCGAGTGGAACGCGGATGAGAAGCGCTACGACTCGCTCCACCATCCCTTCACGGCGCCGGTGCCCGAGGACCTGGGCAAGCTCGAGAGCGACCCGGCCCACATCCGCTCGCAGGCGTACGACATCGTCGTCAACGGCAGCGAGGTCGGCGGAGGCAGCATTCGTATTCACCGACCCGAGGTGCAGCAGAAAGTCTTTGATCTGCTGAACATCTCGCGGAAGCAGGCGGAGGACCGCTTCGGCTTCTTCCTCAAGGCGCTGGATTACGGCGCGCCGCCCCACGGAGGCATCGCCTTCGGTCTGGACCGGCTCACCATGCTGCTGACGGGCACGGAGAACATCCGCGACGTGATCGCCTTTCCGAAGACGCAGCGCGGCCAGTGTCTGATGACCGATGCGCCGAGCGAGGTGGACCAGAAGCAGCTCGACGAGCTGAACCTGCGGACTCAGAAGCATCTGCACGCGGTGGAGCCCAAGCCGGAGAGTTGATTCGGGATCGCGCCGTCGATGATGGGAATCGGCCGACGAAGGCCGGACGGACGAACCAGGCGCCGTCCCGGCGCCGGTCCAATGCAGGGGCGAATAGTCATTTGCCCGTACTCTTCGATCGTCAGTAGAGGATGATGCGTATCGACCTGAGAAAGAGTCTCCAACGCGTTCTCCGGCTCCTGCATCTGACCCCTCTGTCGCTGGCGGAGAAGTGCCGGCTCATGTTCGGGGCCGCCGTGCTGTTCAGTCTGAGCATCGCGCTGCTGATTCCCTACATCTGGATGAGCCAACTGACCAAGAAGGTCCTGCTGGACACGAACAAGGTGCGTGTCGAATCGGTCCTTCTTCGGACGCATTTCCAGTTGGAGGAGCTGTCGCGCATGGCGCGGCCGGAGTTGAACAGCCAGGGGGCGACACGCGATCCGAACGAGCCCGGCGTGCTGTGGATCCCTTTGCGCGGCCGGGTCGGGCAGGAGGGACTCGAACGCCTCAACAACGCGCAACGGAGGCTGTTCGACGAGATCATCACCGATGAGGCCCGCGACGACGGCCTGGAAGTGAATCGTGTGGACGGGCGATGGCGAAGCGATTACGTGCGTCTGTTCCGCGCGACGGAAACATGCGTGAGCTGTCACAACGTGCAAGGGTCGGCCGGCGCGTTCGCGTTGAACGAGGTTGTGGGCGTCGCGGCCGTACGGGCGCGCAGGATCGGCAGCGATCTGAGGAAGACGGTGTTCCTCAATCGCATCTGGACGGTGATCGCGGGGCTGATCGGCGCTACCGGCGCCATGGTGGCGTTCTACTGGATCACGCAGCGGGTCATCTTGCGGCCCATTCGGCAGTTGCGCGCCCTGGCCAACAACGTCGCCGAGGGCAATCTGGACATTCGCAGTTCCATCACGACCGCCGACGAATACGAGCGGCTCAGCGACGCGTTCAACCACATGCTCGACAATCTCCAGAACGCGCAGGAGAAGCTGCGTCAGGCCAACCGGCAGCTCGATGCCAAGATTGCCGAGCTGAGCCAGCGGAACATCGAGCTGTACAAGGCCAACAAGCTCAAGAGCGAGTTTCTGGCCAACATGTCGCATGAATTTCGCACGCCGCTCAACGCCATCCTCGGTTTCGCTCAGGTGCTGCGCGAGAAGCCCGGGCTGCTGCGGCGTGACAAGGGACAGCGCTACGCCGAGAACATCATCAGCAGTGGCAACAGCCTGCTGGCCATGATCAACGACCTGCTCGACCTGGCGAAGGTCCAGGCCGGCCGGATGGAACTGCGCATCGAGCCGGTGTCCCTGCCGCAGCTTTGTGAGTCGCTGGTCTCGGCGTTCACGCTGCTGGCGAAGAAGAAGAGGATCAAGATCCGAACGCAGGTGGCCCCCGATGTCCCGGTCCTGGTGACCGACGGGGGCAAGGTGCAGCAGGTGCTGTACAACTTCTTGAGCAACGCAGTGAAGTTCACGCCGGCTCGAGGGTCGATCGAGATTCGCGCCGACATGCTGGACGCCGATACGGTGCGTATCGCGGTCACCGACACCGGTTGCGGCATCGCGGAGTCCGATCGGGAGACCATCTTCGAGAAGTTCCGTCAGGTGGACGGCTCGCTGACGCGCGAGACGCCGGGCAGCGGGCTTGGTCTGGCGATCTGCAAGGAGCTGGCGCAGATGCTGGCCGGCACGATCGGCCTGGAGAGCCAGGTGGACGTCGGCTCGACGTTCTGGCTCGACATCCCGGCCCGGCTGTCCCCAGGGGACGAGACGTCCCTCTTCAGTCCGACTCTCGGAGAAACCTCATTCGGCGAGGAAGGAGAGAATCATGCAGAAGAACAGGCATAGAACCTCTGCGACGCGTGCCGTCTGTTTCGCTTCGTTCATCGTTCTGGTGTTCTCGGCGGCGCCGGCAGGCGCCCAGACGCCGCACCCATTCTCCATCCACGACATGCTCGCGATGAACCGCATCTCCGATCCGCGGGTTTCGCCCGACGGGCAGTGGATCGCGTTCGTTGTCCGCACGACGGACCTCGAAGCCAACCGCGGGCGGACCGATCTCTGGCTGGTCTCCAGCGACGGCGCGAACCTTCGTCAGCTCACCTCGCATCGCGACTCCGATTCCGACCCCCGCTGGGCTCCCGACAGCAGGACCATATGGTTTCTTTCAAGCCGGTCCGGGTCCTCCCAGGTCTGGCAGATTGCCATCGACGGCGGCGAAGCCCGGCGGGTGACGGACGAACCACTCGACGCCGGCAACCTGATCGTCTCGCCCGACGGCAGGTACGTCGCGTTCACGATGGAGGTCTTCCCCGACGGTGCTACGGTCCAGGCCACCAAAGAGAGACTCGATGCGGCCGAGCAGCGCAAGGCGAGCGGGCGCGTCTATGAACGGCTCTTCGTGCGTCACTGGGACCGGTGGAACGACGGGCGACGATCGCACCTGTTCGTCAAGAGCGTCGAGGGCGGTCCAGCGGTTGACGTCATGGCGGGCATGGATGCGGACACGCCCTCGATCCCGTTCGGCGGCCCCGAGGAAATGACCTTCACCCGGGACGGCAAAGGAGTCGTCTTCAGCGCCAAGGACGTGGGCCGCGAGGAGGCGTGGTCGACGGATTTCGACCTCTACTACAGCCCGGTCGATGGTTCGCAGGCGCCAAGGTGCCTGACGCCGGAGAACCAGGCGTGGGACACGCAGCCTGTGTTTTCGCCCGACGGCCGGACGCTGGCGTATCTGGCGATGAGTCGGCCCGGCTACGAGTCGGACCAGTTCCGGGTTGTGTTGTGCGATTGGCCGAGTGGATCGAAGCGCATCCTCGCGCCGCAGTGGGACCGTAGTCCGTCCTCGATCTGCTTTTCCGCCGACGGGCGCGCGCTCTACGCATCGGCCGCGAATCTCGGCCAGCACTCGCTCTTTGCGCTCGATGTCGCCAGCGGCAGCGTGCAAACCGTCGTCCGGGACGGACACGTCCACGCGTTGAGCGTCGCCGGCGGGCGGGTCGTCTATGCTCTGAGCAATATGCAGTCGCCGGCCGAGTTATATAGCGTCCGGCCCGACGGCACGGGCGCCAAGAAGCTGACCGACATCAACGGTGAGCTGATCGCGGCTGCGAAGATGGGCCAGTACGAGCAATTCACCTTCGTCGGCTGGAACGGAGAGACGGTCTACGCCTACGTCGTGCGGCCCGTGGACTTCGACCCGGCCCGGAAGTATCCGGTGGCGTTCCTGATCCACGGCGGGCCCCAGGGATCGTTCGGAAACGTCTTCCACTATCGCTGGAACCCGCAGGCGTACGCCGGCGCCGGATACGCCGCGGTCATGGTCGATTTCCACGGCTCCACCGGCTATGGGCAGGCCTTCTGCGACTCGATCCAGGGTGACTGGGGTGGCAAGCCGCTGGTGGACCTCCAGAAGGGTCTGGCGGCAGCCGTCGAGAAGTACCCGTGGATGGATGGCGACCGCGTCGCCGGCCTGGGCGGGTCCTTCGGCGGTTACATGGTCAACTGGATCGCCGGCAACTGGCCCGATCGCTTCCGCTGCCTGGTCAACCACGACGGCAACCTCGACGAACGCATGGCCTACTTCGACACCGAGGAGCTGTGGTTCCCCGAGTGGGACCACATGGGCACGCCCTGGGGCAATCCCGATGGCTACGAGAAGCACAATCCCGTGCGGTTCGTCGGGAACTGGAAGACGCCCATGCTGGTCATCCACGGAGCGCAGGATTTCCGCGTCGCCGATACGCAGGGGCTCGGCACGTTCAACGCGCTGCAAAGGCGGGGCATCCCCAGCAAGTTGCTGTACTTCCCCGATGAGAATCACTGGGTGCTCAAGCCCCAGAACTCGATCCTGTGGCACGAGACGGTCATCGCCTGGCTCGACCAGTGGCTCAAGGATTAGCCGTCGCGGCAATCGTATTCGATGTAGAATCCTCTGACGGACCCGTTCCGACCTCGGGTGCCGTTCCCTCGTCTGTGGAGCGATCCAAGTACGGGTGGACGTCAACCTCCCAAAGAAGACCGGCAGGTCGTAGCTTGATGTACTCCTCACAATCGTAAGACAGCCACTTGCCGTCGGGTGA
>Ga0068714_10003103_pt1 | contig 20164 bp, 13 predicted proteins | sample MTBNYHSulfiMetaG_FD_62988 | JGI IMG/M metagenome (GOLD analysis project Ga0068714, IMG submission 62988) | Enrichment culture microbial communities from rom New York Harbor, USA that are MTBE-degrading - MTBE-NYH (New York Harbor Sulfidogenic)... | ecosystem: Environmental > Aquatic > Marine >... | reverse complement strand
GGGGTTTCTCTACTACGTGACCGGCCGTCTCTGGCCAAGCGCATTTGTTGCAGCGATATTTGCCCTGCACCCGCTGCACGTTGAGTCTGTGGCGTGGGCATCCGAAAGGAAAGACGTGCTTAGCGTGTTCTTTTGGATGGCAACGATGTGGGCTTATGCGTTTCATGTGCAGAGACCGAACTGGCTGAAATATCTGGCCGTGCTGGTGCTGCTGGCTCTGGGCCTGATGTCCAAGCCGATGCTCGTGACACTACCCCTTGTGCTGCTGCTTCTTGACTACTGGCCGTTTCAGCGAATTGGTGGAGACAGGTCCACCGACCCCAAAGTATCACTGCCTCAGCTGATAGCGGAAAAGGTGCCGCTGTTCCTCATGGCGGGCGTCTCCTCGCTTGTGACAATGGACGCACAGCAGGGTGCGATAGCGCCGCTGAATATGGTGAGCCTGCTGACGCGCCTCACAAATGCGGCAATCTCCTACTCGCGGTATATGTGGGAGATGATATGGCCAGCCAGACTTGCCGTGCTGTACCCGTATCCGAACCACTCTCGCTATCCCGCCGCGATAGCGTCCCTGGTGCTTATCTGTGGTATCACTGCCCTGGCCTTTTACCTACGACGGCGATACAAATACGTCTTTACAGGCTGGTTATGGTACCTAGTAACGCTTGTGCCCGTGATAGGACTTGTGCAGGTGGGGGAGCAATCGCATGCGGATAGATATACGTATATTCCCCTTATCGGGTTGTTCATCATAGTTGCCTGGTACGCGGCGGACGGTGCTTCCCGCAAGCCGTGGATTAGAAAGCCGGTCATCACGGCCGCTGCCGCGCTGACCGTAGCCGCCGGCGTTCTTACCTGTCGGCAGGTCAGTTACTGGAGGAACAGCTTAACGCTGCTGGAACACACAATAACGGTCACCGATGGCAATCACGTAGCTATGACCAACCTGGGAAATGCCCTGATAGCGCGCGGCGAACTGGACAGGGCGATGAGGCTGTTCCACGAGTCGATCAAACTGGCGCCGAACAAGGGTGAGACGCTGTCCGGGATTGGCAAGATACTATTTGAGAAGGGGCAACTCGAGGAATCGTGGGATTATTACAGGCGAGCCGCGGAGGCCAGGCCGGACCTGAAAGACGCGCAGCTGAATGCCGGCTCATCCTTGATAGCGCTGGGCCGCTACAACGAAGCGGAATCATATCTGCGAAAGGCTATCGAACTGGACAAAGACTGGGCTGAGCCGTATGCCCAGCTTGGCATCGCTCTGGGCGGTCTCGGGAGAGTGGATGAGGGTATAGCTGCATGCAGAGAAGCCCTGAGGCTGAATCCCGAGCTTGGCGCCGCTCACTTCTCAGCGGCCGCACTGTATGCGCTCAAGGGTGATTTCGCCTCCGCTGTGGCGGAATATCGCTGGTGCCTGGCTGTCGAGCCGACGTATTCGGTCAGGAAGAACCTGGCGAACTGCCTGCTGGCGATGGGGAATAAGGAAGAGGCGGAAAGCATGTTCAGAGAGGCTGTGAAGCAGAGACCTGACATTGCGGAGAGCCATTACAATCTAGCTATCGCACTGGAGAGCCTTGGGCGCAGGGCGGAAGCAATAGATGAACTCCGGAAGGCTGTCCAGCTTGAGCCCGACAATGCTGAAGTGCGCCAGTACATGGAGCGGCTTGCGCAGCCGCGTCATGATACTGAAAAGTGATGCGCCGGCAGTCGATTTGCTGTATATTTCGCTTTTTTCTATGCCCCATTCAATGCTGTCACGGGGGCCTTTATGGGACTGCACAGAGCGTTCGAGCCCCTTGCGAAGAGGTGTAACATGATGTTGGGGGATGGATATCGTACAAACCAGTTATATTGTGGTCGGAGTTATCGGTCGATGTCACGTGCCTTGCGATTGTTGTTAAAGAAAATGAAGTGCTGCAGTCGATGAATCGCATTGGTCACATTAGTAGAAGTTTTTGGTGCAACAGGAGCCAGGTATGAGCAAAGAGGAACTGATCAACTGCATATGTGAGATAAACCAGTCTGCCAGACGTGAGTTCCTGGAGAGCTTCTCGGAGGAGGATCTGGACGAATACCTGGAGCACCTGATGTCACTGGACCTGGCCGAGGTTGGGGTCGGGGTCTAGGCTGAGGCTTGATGTTCCGAGGCGATGGGGCTGATGGCTGGTGGCGGTTGCAGCCAGCTGGAATCGCCACCAGGACGTGCTGAGCTCAAGCATAACAGACATACAGCAGGATCAAAGCCTACAATGTGAGCAGTTCGTACTTCTGACGCACATTATGGATATAATCGTGCGGGGATGCACACAAAGCCCCGGGAATCGAGTTAGTGTACGTGCTTGTTGAGCGCGCAGAGGTACTGGCTCCGGGCCCTGAGCGACACCTCGCTGCGGCTCGCAGGCCCTCTGAAGCAATGGCAGGTGTGGATAACTGATCTAGCCACAGACGTTGGCAGGCGCCAATGTGTCACGCGGAGCGTGTGTACATATGTGCGGCGGCCTAGCCTTGGGTGCGTGGAAGAGCGTATGACGTGTTCCAGCACTGCAACTGGCGTGTTATCAGGCTGACGTGGCAGCCTGACACAGAGCCGTGTTACCGTCTGGCGCAGGTTGCGAGGAATGCGGCTTTCTGCTATCATTACGCGATGATGCGGAAGCCCCACAAGCATTCAGACCCATCGATGGCCACTGCTGGCGGATGCAACTTTCCCCAGCCGGACAACAGGCCAAAGCGTACCCTCGTGCTGACAATGCTCGTGGCTGCAGGGCTGGCGGCGCTGACTACAGCTGCTTACTGGAGGGTGCTGGAATATGATTTCGTATATCTCGACGACCCGCAGTATGTCACGACGAATGAACATGTTGGCGGTGGACTGTCAGGCGATGGTGTGAAGTGGGCTATCACTGAAGTGGGTACCAACTATTGGCATCCGCTGACGTGGCTGAGCCACATGCTTGACGTCAGCCTGTTCGGAATGCGGGCGGGGGGGCATCATCTTACAAATCTCGTACTGCACACTGCTAACGTGCTGCTGCTCTTTGGCTTTCTCAGATACAGTACCGGGCGGCTTTGGGCAAGTGCTTTTGTGGCGGCGCTGTTTGCCATTCATCCGCTGCATGTCGAGAGTGTGGCATGGATATCTGAACGCAAGGATGTGCTCAGCACATTCTTTTTCTTCGCGGCACTGTGGCTGTATGCATATTACGTCAAAAACCCGGCATGGGCCAGATATGCTGGCGTTCTTGCGGTTTATGCTCTTGGGCTTATGGCCAAGCCGATGCTTGTGACGCTGCCTTTTGTGCTGGTGCTGCTCGACTTCTGGCCGTTCGAAAGGTTCAGTCTTGAACGGTGGCGAGTGCGGGCGGCGAAAGGTTCAATGTGGGAACTGGTGATGGAGAAGGTGCCGCTGGTGTTGATGGCTGTCGGTGCTTCAATCGTTACGGTGTTGGGTCAAACGCGATCCGGCACGCTTGCCGGTGTGGGTGAGATTGGTCTCGATAGGCGTCTGTTGAACGCAGCAGCTTCCTATGGACTGTATCTGGGTAAGACAATATGGCCTTCGGGTCTGGCCGTATTGTATCCTTATCCAATGCACCCACCTTATCTGGGGGCGGCCATATCGCTTATCATTCTGGTACTCATCACGTGGGCTGCAATCCGTTCGCTTCGCAGTCGCCGGTACTTCTGCGTGGGTTGGCTATGGTACCTTGTTATACTCCTGCCGGTGGTGGGACTGATCCAGGTGGGGCCGCAGTCGCACGCTGACAGATACACGTACGTGTCGCTGACGGGAATATTCATCATTGTAGCATGGTCGGGTGGCGAGTTTGTGAGAAGACGTCCATGGCTGGCAAAGCCAGTGGCCATAGCGGCGGCAGCGGTTCTCGTGGCTGCCGGGTTGTTCACGTGGAGGACGGTCGGCTATTGGAAAGACGGTATGAGCCTTGCCACCAGAGCTGTCTCTGTAACCAGAGGCAACTACATCATGCTTGAGCACATCGGAAGGGCGCAGGTTGAGAGTGGTGATTATGATACAGCTATACGCACCCTGTCGGAGGCGCTGGAGGTTACCCCGCGCGAGCACGCCACGGATTCTCTTGTAGTACTGGGATGGCTGATGTGCAAGAAGGGCAGATTTGAGGAAGCGGTCAGATATGGCAATAAGGCGATTGAGCTCAAACCTGAAGTTTCAGAGGCATGGGTGATCGTTGGTATGGCCCTGGGCAATTTGGGGCATTTGACAGAGGCTGAGAAGTATCTGAAGAGAGCGGTCGACCTCGACCCTAATAGTGCGCCCGCACATTCAGAGCTGGGATTAGTCATGGCTCAGGCAGGAAGGCCAGACGAGGCGATAATCTGCTACAAAAGAGCTATGCAGCTGGCCCCGGAATTTGCGGAGCCCTGCTCCAATCTTGGTGTCTTATATATGAGCAAAGGGGATTATCTCTCTGCGGAGCAGGTCCTTCGGGAGAGCATAAGACTGGAGCCGGAGCGGGCCGTCAACTATTTCAGGCTTGGAGCAGTTCTGGCGGAACTGGGGCGCAAGACCGATGCGGCAGCCCAGCTCAAAAGGGCAATTGAGCTTGACCCGCAGAATAATGACATCCAGACGTACTATCACCGTCTGGCGGGAACCGACCGGTAAAAGTGGAGTCGCCGCAGACTATGTCACGTAACAATAAACACACAAGAGGAATGAGTGATGCAAGGATGAAAGTCCTGATCGTGATCGTCATTCTGGCTGTGGCAACGTCAGGTACGTACTATCGGGTGATCGGCAGCGAGTTTCTCGACTACGATGACCGCGACTATGTGACGGGGAATATCCACGTAATGGGCGGCCTGACCGCGCAGGGGGTCATCTGGGCTTTCACTCATTTCCACTCATGCAACTGGCATCCCGTGACATGGATGAGTCACATGGCGGATGTGAGTCTGTTCGGGATGCAGCCGAGCGGGCACCACTTTGTGAACCTGTGTCTGCATATTCTCAATGCGATCCTTCTGTTTCTCTTTCTTAAGTACGTTACACAGAGGATATGGGCAAGCGCATTTGTGGCTGCTCTGTTTGCGCTGCATCCGCTGCATGTTGAGAGCGTAGCGTGGGTCGCCGAGCGGAAGGATGTGCTAAGCACCTTCTTCTGGCTTGCAACGCTGGTCGCATACGCGTGGTATGCGCGGAGGCCCGGCCTGGGACGATATGCAAGCGTGACTGGTCTATTTGCGCTGGGACTGATGTCAAAGCCGATGGTAGTAACACTGCCGATCGTTCTGCTGCTTCTGGACTACTGGCCGCTTGGGCGGATCAGTCTGGATGGATGGCATCTGAGAGCCGCGACAGGCTCACCTGCGAGGCTGGTGCTGGAGAAAGTACCCCTGGGTATTCTCTCGCTGGGTTCGGCGGCCGTGACGCTTGTGGCCCAGCGGCAGGCAATGCATCCGCAGGAACTGCTTGACACTGCTTCTCGCGTAGCCAACGCCGTTGTGTCATATGGCAGATACATATGGGCGATGGTCTGGCCGAGGGGCCTGGCTGCTTTCTATCCGTATCCTTCAAATTCGTTATACGCCGAAGCGGCGATTATTCTCCTTTTCGTGGCGGGCGTCACGGCTGCGGTGATGGCTGCCGGCAGGAAGCACAGATACTTGCCGGCCGGGTGGCTTTGGTATATCGTGACACTCGTACCTGTACTGGGCTTCGTGCAGGTTGGGCGGCAGTCGCACGCTGACAGGTACACATATATCCCGCTGATCGGGCTTTTTATCATGGTCGCCTGGGGGGCAGCGGAGATGGCAGACAGGTGGAGGCGGCTGAGAAAACCGATGGCTGTTGCGGCGATAGCAGTGCTTGTCGTGCTGGGCGTGCTGACCTGGATGACGACGGCGTACTGGAGGGATGATGGCGCGCTTTTCAGCAGAGCGGTCAGAGTGACCAAGAACAACTACAGGATGATGAGCAATCTGGGCATTCATCTGATGCGTGCTGGCGATTACAGCGGCAGTATGGCGCTTCTGCAGGAGTCGCTCGCTCTGAAGGGTGACGATCCTTATACCCTCAATGCAGCGGGCACCATAATGCTTGGCCAGGGGCGGTACGACGAGGCGGAGAGATACTATAAGACGGCCCTACAGGCGAAGCCCGACTTCGATGAGGCCAATTTCAACATGGGCATCGTGTTCTGGCAGACGGGGAGGCCGAAGGAGGCGGCAGAGTATTTCCAGAAGACCGTGGAGGCGGCGCCCGAGTGGGCAGAGGCATGGAACAGCCTCGGCCAGGCTCTTTCGGGGCTTGGGCAGTATGACAAAGGTCGTGAGGCATTTGAGAGAGCGCTATCACTCAAGCCGGGTCTTGCTGAGGCTTACTTCGGGCTTGGAGGGGTATACGCGAGGACGGGTGACCTTGGGTCGGCAGTAGAGGCACTGCAGAAGTCAGCGGCGATATCACCTTCCTTCCGGACGCTCAATAATCTTGGGGCGTGTCTGGTGGCCATGGGCAGGCCGGGCGAAGCGGAGAAACCTCTGAGGGATGCGATCAAGATAGAGCCCAACGACGCGTCGGGTCATATGGACCTGGCTGCTGCGCTGGCAGCTCTTGGTCGCAGGGATGAGGCAATATCGGAGCTTGAGACAGCGATGCGGCTGGAGCCAGACAACGCAGATATCAGGGCTTACTACCAGGCCGTAAAGGGAGCCGGGCAGTAAGCCTTACGGATAGCTCCCTCACGTGACCAGATGAGCAAGTGCGAGGATTCACGAGGGACGGGCAACCATGAGATGGTAGTAGCGGACAGAGGCTTTCTATGATGGCAGCGGGACAACAGGAAAAGCACAGGAGGCACAGCGTACAGCCTGCGGAAGAAGAGCCGCAGAAGGGCTGGTGTGTCACCAGGGGCGGGCGAACCGTGCTGGGAGTGGTGATGGCCGGGCTGGCTCTGGCGACGCTAGTTGTATACTGGGGGATCTGGAACAGCGATTTTGTCGATTTTGATGACACGCAGTATGTGACTGATAATCGCCATGTCAAGGATGGGCTTACAGTTGACGGTATAAACTGGGCTTTCACTACATTCCACGCTTCGAACTGGCATCCCCTCACGTGGATAAGCCATATGCTCGATATGAGCCTATTCGGCATGTGGGCAGGCGGGCACCATATAACCAATCTAGTGCTTCATATCATGAGCACTCTGCTTCTCTTCAGCCTGCTGAGGTACACCACGGGAAGGTTGTGGGCCAGCACAGCTGTGGCCGCGCTATTTGCGCTGCACCCACTCCATGTGGAGAGCGTCGCGTGGATATCGGAGCGCAAGGACGTGTTGAGCGCATTGTTCTGGATGCTCACGATGTGGGCATATGTCTTATATGCCCGAAAGCCGGGATTGCTTAGGTACGCGACCGTGGTACTGGCCTTTGCGCTCGGACTGATGTCGAAGCCTATGCTAGTGACATTGCCTGTAATACTGCTGCTTCTTGACTATTGGCCTCTAAAGCGATTCGAAATAGCAGCAGAGGGCGGGCGACTGCGCATCAAGGGAGGTGACCTGCGAAGACTCCTGCTGGAGAAGGCGCCTCTTGCGGCGATGGCGGTGATCTCGGCTGCCGTGACGGTCATAGCTCAGAGAACAGCTACGGCAAAGCTGGATGTGATAGATGTTGGGCCACGAATAACTAATGTGTTCGTCTCGTATGCGCGATACATAGTCGAGATGTTGTGGCCGGCAGACCTGGTGGCATTCTATCCCTACAAAGACAAGCCGCAATATCCTGCAGCGCTTGCAGCTCTTGTCTTTCTTGCGGCGGCAAGTATCGCGGCAGTATACCTGAGCAGAAGGCTAAGGTACGTCCTGGTGGGGTGGTTGTGGTATGTGATCACTCTCATCCCTGTCATTGGTATCATACGGGTAGGATCGCAATCGCATGCGGACAGATACACATATATACCGCTCATCGGCATTTTTATCATTATCGCATGGGGCATCGGCGACATCATCAGAAGGAGGCCTCAGCTGGCGCGGCTGACCGTGGTGGCAGCCGCTATGGTACTTATCTGTGCCGGCATCATGGCGCACCTGACTTCGCGGCAGTGGAGGAATACATACGCGCTTTCTCTCCGGGCAGCCACGGTCAAACAGAGTTTCCGCATGCTGCTGATTCTGGCATCATCTCAGATCGACAGAGGGGAGCTTCAGTTCGCTCTGGCAAGTCTCAAGGAAGCTCAGAAACTGAGGCCCGACGACCCTGAACTTCTTAGCACGTTCGGGCGGGCCATGCTGCGAATGAAACGATTCCCGGAGGCAGTCGGGTACTATGATGAGGCGATGAAAGCCGCGGCTGACCGGCGCGAGATTTGGCTCAATAAGGCTCTTGCGCTCTACGGCATGGGTAAGACAGAGGAAGCCGAGGCTCACGTGCGCAAGGCTGCCGAGCTGGACCCATATTGGGCGGTCCCTTACAGCGAGCTTGGGAGAATGCTGGGTGAGACAGGCGGGCTGGACGAGGGCATAGCAGCGTATCAGAAGGCACTAGAGCTTGACCCGATGCTGGCCGAAGCCCATTCCAACCTGAGCGTTCTATATATGCGCAAGGGCGATTTCGAGAGCGCAGCCAAAGAACTACGCACGAAGCTCAATATCGAGCCGGATGCCTCTGCATGGAGTAACCTCGGGGGCTGCATGGTTGCACTCAATCGCCTGGATGAGGCGGAGGCGGCGTACAGGCAGAGCATTGGGATGCAGCCTGACAACGCGGCCGCGCACTACAACCTTGGCGTGGTTCTGGCCAGCAACAATCGTATTTCTGAAGCCCTGGCGGAGGTTCGGAAGGCCATTGAGCTTGATCCGAAGGACCTGGAGAAGAGAGAGTACTACCGCAAACTAGCAGGTGCGAGCCCATGATCCGCAGGTGCGCCTGCTGGAAAAGCAGCGTCACTGCCAACAAGCAGGTATTCGGGCTGGAATCCGGCCTCATGCCGCGGGCAGCCAGGCCTGACTTGTAAAACGCGACGGCTTTTGATTATAATCGACGAAATGGCAATCATTCGAGACAACGGGAACAGCCTGCAGCATAGCCATGGGCGTGCCGGAATAGCGAGCCGGCATGCATTACTTGTGCTGGCTGCGGTGATACTGGCTGGCGTGACAGTGGCGGTCTACTGCCAGGTCGGCGACCATACCTTCATCCGGTATGATGACGGCGACTATGTCTATGAGAACAGTCACGTAAACCGGGGCTTGACCTGGAAGGGCGTCGAATGGGCCTTCACGGCGTTTCATTCGGCCAACTGGCATCCGATCACGTGGCTGAGCCATATGGCCGACGTCAGCCTCTTCGGGATGGATGCAGGCAAACACCATCTCACAGGCTTGGCGTTTCACGTACTCAATTCGCTACTGATTCTCGGTCTGCTCTATGACATGACGCGGCGCCTGTGGCCCAGCGTGCTGGTTGCGGGGCTTTTTGCGCTCCATCCGATGCATGTCGAGAGCGTAGCCTGGGTAGCGGAAAGAAAGGATGTGCTGAGCACTTTTTTCGGCCTTGGGGCGATCTGGGTATATATCCTGTTTGTCAGGAACCCCGGATGGATGCGCTATGCGGGCGCCGTCGTGCTCTATGGGCTGGGCCTGATGTCTAAGCCGATGCTTGTGACACTGCCGCTGATGCTTGTTCTTATCGACTATTGGCCGCTGGAGAGGTTCCGGGTCGAGCGACACGGGTGGCGGCTGCGGCTGGCTGGTTGTACTCTGAGCCGTGTCATCATTGAGAAAGTGCCGTTTATCCTCATGGCGGCGGGCTCGTGCATAGTCACGCTCAGGGCTCAGCGACAGGCCATTCACAGCCTGGAGGTGATCAGTCTGCCGATGCGGCTGGCCAATGCAGTGACATCTTACGGATGGTATCTGTGGAAGATGGCCTGGCCGACCCGCCTGTCTGTGCTGTATCCATATCCTGCTGAAGCGCGATACGGCCTGGCAGCAGTGGTGACTGCGGGTCTTGCGGCTGGCACGTTCGTCTTGCTGCGGCTGGGGGCGCGATACAAGTACCTGGCGATGGGATGGCTGTGGTATCTGCTGACGATGCTACCGGTAATCGGTCTCGTACAGGTGGGAGACCAGGCGCACGCTGACCGATACACGTACATCCCTTCCATCGGGATATTCATTATGGTCATCTGGGGTGGCGCGGAGATAGTGCGACTACATCCCGGGTGGCGATGGGTCGGAGCGGTCGTCTCCGGGATCGTATTAGTGGCAAGCTGTGCACTGACCTGGCGGCAGACGGGATACTGGAAGAATGATGTCACGCTTTTCGGTCGGAGTCTCGCTGTCGTACGCGACAACTACATCCTGAGAACCAATTATGGCGTTGCACTTGCAGAACAGGGCGATCTTGATGCGGCGATGAGGGAGCTTGAGGCCGCGGTTCGAATGGAGCCTGACTCCAGCCGTACGCTGGATTCGCTTGGCACCGTTATGGCGAACAAGGGAAAGCTACAAGAGGCCCTTCAGTGGCATCTCAAGGCAATCGAAGCCAACCCGGAATCGGCAACGGCGAATTACAATGCAGGAGTGACACTCATCAAGCTTGGCAGACCGGGGGAGGCATTGCCGTATCTAGGGCAGGCATCTCAGCTCAAGGCAGACTGGTCAGAGCTGTATATGCAGCTTGGTATCGCGCTGGCGCGTACAGGTGACGATACCGGTGCGATCGCCAGGCTCAGGCAGTCTATCGAGCTGAAACCTGCGCTTCGGAAAGCCCGTGCAGAGCTTGCGGAGGCTTACGTCAGGCAGGGCAGATGGGATGAGGCCATAGAGCAGTATCGCGCAAGTCTTGAGCTGGAAAGCGATTATGATTGCCTGAACAATCTTGGCAGCGCACTGGTGCAGGCCGGGCGGCCTGAAGAGGCTGAGGTTTTCTACATGCGTGCGATAGCTGCAAGGCCGGATGTAGCCAGCGCGTACTGCAACCTGGCAGTTGTGCTGGCCCGGCTGGGCAGAACCTCTGAAGCTGTGGAGTATCTTAAAGAGGCGGTCAAGACTGAGCCGAACAATACACTGGCGCTGAAATATCTGGACATGTTGACACAAAGCAGGTGAAGATGCGAAAGATGGTCACAAACGGCACAGAGACGGAAAGGGGCCGACGAACGCCGAAACGGTACGTGACCCTGGGCATGGCTGCGATTCTTGTGCTGGCGACCGTCGGCGTCTATTCACGAACACTGAGCAATGATTTCGTCAACTACGATGACAATCAATATGTGACCAGCAATCGCAATATCAAGGATGGTCTGTCGTGGGATGTCGTGAAATGGGCCTTCGGAGATTCCTATTACGCCAGCAACTGGCACCCGCTGACTTGGCTGAGCCATGCTCTTGATGTAGAGCTATTCGACATGCGGCCGGGGGGTCATCATGCGGTCAGCGTTGCATTCCATGTGTTGAATACGTTGCTGCTGTTCTGGCTGCTGCTGTACACCACGGGAAGAATGTGGGCGAGCTGGTTTGTGGCCGCTCTGTTTGCCCTTCATCCGCTGCATGTTGAGAGCGTGGCGTGGGTGTCGGAGAGAAAGGATGTACTGAGCACGTTTTTCTGGCTGTGGACGATGCTTGCCTACGCGTACTACGCAAAGCAACCAGGCCTATGGCGATATCTGTTGATACTTCCGCCTTTCGCCCTGGGGCTTATGTCCAAGCCGATGCTTGTTACGGTGCCGGCAGTGCTGCTGCTGGTCGATTACTGGCCTCTTGAGCGTTTCAGGATCGAGTGGAAGAAGCGGAAGCTGAAATACAGCGGCACGCGGTTCTGGCAGATTCTGCTTGAGAAGATCCCGCTGTTGCTGATGGTTGCCGGCTCGGCGACGATAACACTCATGGCACAGCGCAAGGCGATGTCGCCATGGGAGATAATGGACCTCCTGACGCGCATAACAAATGCGATCGTATCGTATGGGCGCTATCTGCGGGAGACCGTGTGGCCGGCAGGGCTGGCAGCCTTCTATCCGCACGGGCATGAGCCGCTGTATCCGGCGGCTGTGGCGACCCTTATATTTATCGTTGCGGTCACGGCTGCCGTTGTCTACGCGTCAGGCAGAGGCAGGTATCTAGTGTTTGGATGGTTCTGGTATCTTGTGACGCTGATACCCGTGATCGGGTTGGTGCAGGTGGGCGACCAGTCTCACGCGGACCGATATACGTACGTGCCGCTCATCGGTATATTCGTGATGATCGTATGGGCGGTAGCCGGGGCGGTTGAGCGGAGGAAGGATCTTGCCAGGCTCGCTGTGGCCATCGGGGTGCTGATACTTATCGGGTTGAGCGTGCTAACGTGGCGGCAGACAGGATTCTGGAGGAATGATCTTGCCCTGTTCAAGCGATGTACGGATGTGACGGAAGGCAATTATGTTATGCTGTCGAATCTGGGTGTGACATACAGCCGTATGAAGGAGCTGGACAGGGCGATCGATGCGTTCCAACAGTCTCTGAGTATTCGCCCATATGAAGGGCGCACGCTCAACGGGCTTGGCTCGGTGTTCATGGAGAAGCAGCAGTATGGGAAGGCTCTGGAGTATCTCCACAAGGCTGTCGAATATGAGCCTGACCTGAAGGAGGCGCAGCTAAGTGCCGCAAAGGCCCTGATCAAGCTGAGGCGTTTTGCGGAAGCCGAACCCTATTGTAGAAAGGCGATAGGGCTGGATCCTTACTGGGCTGAGCCGCATGCACAGCTTGCCAATGTGCTGACCGAGACGGGACGGCTGGAGGAGGCTGTGATGGAATGCCAGATAGCGATGAAGCTCGAACCGAGGCTGGCGATGGCTCATTTCAACCTGGCCGGGGTATATGTGAAGAGAGAGGACTTTGCTGCAGCGGCGGAGGAATACAAAAGGGCCATCGCCATCGAGCCTGATTATTCCGCTTGGAACAACCTTGGCAATTCACAGTTGCGGCTGGGCAGGCTTGAGGAGGCTCTGAATAGTTACACTGAATCCATCAGGCTTGAACCGAGGCAGCCATCTGCTTACTTCAACAAGGGTATCGCGCTGGCGCAGCTTGGCCGCCGAACTGAGGCGATTGAAGCTGTACGGCAGGCTCTTGCCCTGTCACCTGACAGCAGGGACGTGAAGGAATACCTCGATGCGCTTTACAGAGAGCAAGCGAGGGATACGGCGCCGTGAGATATGCTACCTTGGGGCGTTCGGGTCCCTTGTTGTGCCAGGAGAGGGCCTCGGGGCAGGCGCAGCTTTTGCGCTGTCGTACCCGACAACTGCAGGACCTTCATCAGCACCAATGACAGGTGGGGCAGCCGTGACGTAATTCCGCTTGAATTCGATCAATACCGGTCTGAGATCTGCCGGTATATAGAATGCGAAATCGATAGCCTTGACGCCGTCGTCGAGGTCGGCGCTGGCAAGAGGGACCTGTGCACTGAGCGGCTCAAGAGCAACGCGCGTCGATGTCTTCATATAGCCTGCCGGATAGACGCATATGCCGGAGCCTTCGTTGGGCAGTGCCCTGTCATCTTTCTTCTTGCACACGATGTGAAGCTGCCCAAGGAGGAAGTTGGGGCTGTCTTTGCCCACAACGCTTTTGGTCATACTCAGTCGCAGAAGCACGAGGTCATTGCCCGGATTCTCTGGCAGGGCCTTGCCCTCCGCGTCCGTTATCCCAGGAGGAGCATATCGCAAGACTGCCGGAAGCCGAATCACATTCTTGCCTGCGACAGGCGAGATCCCCTTGTCAGCGCTGAGCCGGCCGAGTGCAGCGGTATCGTTCATACCCGCTCGAACTAGGGCAAAGCTGTTCTGGCCGAGGCTACCGCTGCTTGCCACGCCGAATGCGCCGGCCACAAACCCGTCAGGATTCAGAAGAACCTTCCGGGGGTTCCCGATGTCCGGATCGGCAGGGGAGAATCTCTGATATGGGAAGCTGTTGGAACCGGAGGCGAAGTTCAAGGCTATAAGGAACGTCCCCGAAATCACCAGGCCAGTCACTATCGCAATGACCGAGCCACCGACCCTGTCGACGATCATTGATATCGCCACATCGGCGGAGAGGAACTTCAGGGAAAGCGCCAGCAGGATCCCGAAGGATACAACGAACAACAGGCCAATAACCAGACCGTGCGCCCGCCAGGCCATGAAGTCCGATTCTATGAATCTCTGACCGAGCGGCTCAAAGAAGGCCAAGGCTACAAACATGCCGATTACGGCCGACATGAATATGGCAAAGCTGCGAACCAGAGACCCGAAAAAAACCTGCTGAAGAATGCAAGCCAGGATAATTACTAATACTATTATGGTTCCCATATTCTCTCCTGACAGACGCTTGCCCGGAAAACGCGATATCTCATATTGTCACTTTGGTTCGGTCTGAGTGCCGGCTGTTGTTTTCGGCGATGAGAATTCTCTGATTACCTCATTGATGGCTGTTTTGCCCTCGACGACCCTTCGTATGGCCTGTTCCTGCAGATACAGCATCTTGGCTCGCCGCAGCTGTACAGCCATCTCCTGGATGTTCGAGCACTGCTTGACAGCGTTGCGAAGCTTATCGTCAAACACTATCGTCTCGAAAAGCGCGGTGCGGCCGTAGAAACCCATGCCCTGGCATCTCGGGCACACGATCGGCCTGCCTTTTCTGTCTGCTCTGGGCTCCCCGGGGCGGTAGAGCAGCTGGACCCGATCGGCCGGGATATTGAACTTCCTGAGCAGGTCCTTGTTCGGCTCATACGCCTCTTTGCATTCGTCGCAGAGATCCCGCAGAAGCCTCTGGCATGTGATCCCGGCAAGGACGTCGATCATCGCATCTTTTTCGGCGCCTACCCATCTAAGCCATCTTCCAAGTGTGTGGATGACACTAGGTGCCTCTACGGTGACATATGCGAGCTTGCTCCGGGCAGCCTTGACAAGCAGGGCGGCTGTCTGTTCGTCATTGCAGTCACCGACGCCGAAAACATCGGGGTCGGTTCTGATAACCTGCTGCACTTTTTGAGCATACGAGGCAGTTCCGGTGTCACTCAGGGAGTAAACGTGCTGAGTGATCTGGCCCAATTCTGCAGCTGGACGTCTCTCGATGGTAGCAATGCTGTTGAGGAACGCATCGTGCTGGCGTAGCAGCGAATAGAATGTCGTTGTGACGCCTGTCTTCTTGGGACCGCTTACTATCACCAGCCCTTTGCGAAGCTCCCTGAGAGGGCCAAGCTGAATAATCTGGTCCGATGTAAGTCCAAGGTCCTCAAGCTTCTTGCGCTGCGCGGCCTCCTCGCGGATGACGGTCATCTGTTCACCGGCCGTCGAGCCAGCTGTCCGAACCTCGTACTTTATGTCGACGTTATCTTTGCGGATGGTGAATTTGCCTTTCTGTGGCTTTCTGACCTCCGCGACATCGAGGTCGGCAAGCTGCTTCAGGAATCTCATGATGGCCTCCACCTCCTCCCGACGTCGTTCGGGCTGTGCGATGGCCATGCCGTCGATCACGTATGTGATATTCATGGATTGGCCGCCAGGTGCAAATGCGAGCTCACTGACGCGGCGCGTCATCACATCTCTGAGTAGATCAGTCGCCAATTTCCAGCCCATATACTCAGGCGTCTTGGGCATCATGGGCTCAACTTCATTCCTGTTGGCTGTGTATATCCTGAATTCCAGCTGCTCTACCTGCTGCGTCCCCTTGCGCCCGAAAAGCCCCTTGATGTGGTCAGCCGTGAAGACCCTCTCGTATTCCGGCACAAGCGAATCCCGGTGCATTCCATATGCTATGAACGAGGCTCCGACCAGTAGTAAGTACAAAATGATGCCTGCCGCAAAGAGCGGGATGAGCAGCCACAGCAAGGAACCGAGAACCACGGCGCCGAACATGACCAGCAGCCACATGACATGATTCGTCCGGACATGTCTGGTATCTTTTCCTACCCACCCTATGGCTGGAAGAGAGGCCATGAAGAGGATAGCGAAGAGTGCGAGCTTTATGACGGAAAGATATGAGCCGAATTCAACTGCTGCCACCAATGGACTCAACATAATCACTCCGTGAAGAAAGTGGAAAACAGCCGCCTGCCATCTGCCGCCGGAACCGGACAAGCAGCAGCCGGAGCTGAGAGGGGATCACAGAATTCCACCGGATGACCCCCTGATGCCCTTAAGTGCCATTTTGAGCTCGTCGACATTCGGGGCGTACTCACTTGCGACCTTGATATCGATGTAATCCTGCTCGACAAGCTTACGAAGACTTTCGGTGAAATCGACCATCCCTTCGTTCATGCTGCTCCTGATAACGGTATTCAGCTGGCCCTCTCTTCCGTCCGCGATAAGCTTCTTCACTGTGGAGTTAGCCAGAAGTATCTCGATCGCGGGGACATTCTTGACGTCGGGCTTCACGCAGGGCATGAGCACCTGAGAAATGATCGCCTTCAAGGCGCCACCCAGCGTCTGCCTGACAAGGTTGCGTTCCTCCGTCGGGAAGATATCGAGTATCCTCTGTATTGTCTGAATGCAGTTGGTCGAGTGGAGCGTGCCGAAAACTATGTGCCCAGTGGACGCCGTCGCCAGAGCGGCGTTGGCGGTATCACGGTTATGGATCTCGCCTACAACAACCACATCCGGGTCCTGCCGCATGAGGCTCCCGAGCGCCTCCTGATAGTCGGCGACGTCGATTCCGACCTCACGCTGCGAGACGATCGCCTTCTTGTCATGGTGGAGATACTCTATCGGGTCTTCTATCGTGACAATGTGACAGGCGCGCGTCGAGTTTATATAATCCACCATCGAAGCGATGGTGGTGGTCTTGCCGCAGCCGCTCGGCCCCACGACCAGTATCAGCCCCCCATGCCCCTCGGTCAGCTTGTGGATTGTGGGGGGCAGGTGAAGAGAGTCAAAGAGGGGGATATCGGAAGTGATGCGCCGGGCCGCAATGCTTACTGCGCCGCGCTGCCGGAATACGTTCACCCGGAATCGGTCAGTCTCTGTAAGCTCGTAGGGCAGGTCGATGCTGCCGTTCTGTATGAAATATTCCTTCTGGGCCGGACTCATTATCTCGTATGCTATCTGCTCCATTTTGTCTTTGGAGAGAGGCTCCACGTTGGTGTTCTTGAGCACACCCTGCAGACGCATCTTAGGGACCTGATTGGCCTTCAGATGAAGGTCACTGGCCTGCTGCTTAACCGCTGCTTTGAAATACTTGTTCAGCTCAGGCTCGTGATCAAGGGGGATGTGTGTATCAATGGGTTGACCTTTGGCCATAGCGATGTCTCCTGGGCCCGAGCGGCCGGATTCCTCGCCGGCGACTCGTTCCAACGTGAGTTCTACAAACAAAACCCTGAAAACCTCTATTTTACCAACAGGTCGCATCTTGTCAACAATTGACGAACCATGGGGCATAGTTTTTCAGGTGCTGCCGGGTCTGCCTGCCCGGAGGCCGGTAATTAGGACTTGAGAATCGTGATTCTCACGTCTATAATCGCCTGAAAGGCTATATGGCTTGAAAAAGGGGTACGACGATGAAAGCCAGGATTTGCACGATGATGCTGCTGGCAGCGGCTACGGTTACCGCCGGCTGCGCATGCAGCGCAGCCGATGGACCGCAAACCGGATGCATACAAGCTGACATGACCGCAGCGATGAAGGCGTCCCGGGATGTACTCTTGGGAATGGGCTTTCAGGTCGATAAGTATGACGTGGAAGCCGGCATCATAAGAACAAGACCTCTCAGCGGAGGGCAGTTTTTTGAGCTATGGCGGGGTGATAACGCCGATAGCTGCGGCATTGCCGAGTCCAGTATCCACTCCATAATGCGCACCGCTGAGATGACGTTCGCGCAGGGCAGCGGTAATGTCTGCATCGTCTGCGAGGTCGATGTCAAGCGGCTATCGCTTCCCGAGAAGCCGATCACGGGTACTTCGGCGGCATATGCCATGTTCACAAGGAGCTCTTCTCAGTTGATGACGACAAGACTCGATACCGACCGGACCGGGCAGGTCACGTGGCTAGACGCAGGCTCTGACGGCGGCGTGGCCCGGAAGATACTTGAGGCTGTCGGCGCCCGCCTGAACGGCAGGGGGTCGCCGAAATGAGAGTACTTGTTTGTGGTGGCGCCGGCTACATAGGCAGCAACATGACAGCCATGCTGGTCAGCCAGGGACATGAACCTGTCGTATATGATAATCTAAGCAGAGGACATGCTCAGGCGGTTCGGGATGCCGACCTGGTGACAGGAGACCTGGCCGATCATGATCTTCTCGTACGCACTCTCAGATCGCGCCGCATTGAGGCAGTGATGCATTTTGCCGCGTTCATCGAAGCTGGCGAGTCGGTGCGGAATCCGCTCGAGTTCTATGGAAACAACGTCTGTAGCACAAGGACATTGCTGCTGGCCATGGAGTATGCCGGCGTCGAGAAACTGGTTTTCAGCAGCTCAGCAGCAGTGTACGGCATACCTGAGACCGTACCCATCACCGAGGACGCCCCCAAGCGTGCGATAAACCCATACGGCGAGACGAAGTGGGCCGCGGAGAGAATGTGTCACTTCCAGGCGCAGGCTGAGAAGCTCCGGTATGCTGCCCTTCGGTACTTCAATGCTGCTGGCGCAGGTGATAATGGAAGGTTGGGCGAGGACCATAGGCCTGAATCGCATCTGATACCCCTTGTAATCCAGGCGGCCCTGGGCCAGCGCCCGGCCGTGTCGATATATGGTACCGACTATCCGACTCCGGACGGAACGTGCATACGCGATTATATACACATAGAGGACCTGTGCTCGGCTCACATGCTTGCCCTGAACAGGCTCGACAAGGAGACCGAGACAGCCTACAACCTGGGCAATGGCAGGGGCTACAGCGTGCGGCAGGTCATAGAGACGGTCAAAAAGGTCACGGGCAAGAGCTTCCGTATCACGGAGTCGCCAAGACGTGCCGGAGATCCAGCCGTACTGACAGCCTGCTCTGACAAGGCGATCCGCGAACTCGGCTGGAAGGTGAGGCATCCTGATTTGGAGTCAATCGTCGAGTCTGCCTGGAAATGGCATAGCCTGAATCCCAGAGGTTATCCCCGTTGAGGAGTGACTGTGAGCAAACGCGTTGTCATTGGCATTGACCTGGGCGGCACAAATATCAAAGTGGGGCTCTTTGACACCGAGCTGAAGCTTCTGGGCAGGAAAGCCGCCGCGACTGACGCGGCCAGTGGGCCTGAACACGTGATAGAGAGAATAGCTGACACTACACGTGAGATCCTGGCAGCGCGCAAGCTTGACATGCGAAATGTGCGCGCTGCGGGTATCGGGGCGCCCGGGCCGTCGAACATAAAGGAAGGCATCATTGCCTTTGCCCCCAACATGCCGGGCTTCGAGAATGTGCCCATAAAGAAGATGCTGGCCGAGCGTTTGAAAGTACCCGTCGTGTTCGAGAACGACGCAAATGCCGCCTGCTGGGGCGAGTATGTTGCTGGCGTCGGCAAAGGCGTCAGCGATATGGTGCTTCTGACGCTCGGCACGGGTATCGGCGGGGGTGTCGTATCGAACAGTCGCCTTCTGCATGGTTTTGACGATGCGGCAGCGGAGCTCGGCCATACCATTATCTACCCCGGCGGCAGACAGTGCGGATGCGGTCAGCGTGGGTGTGTGGAGGCGTATGCCTCTGCCAATTCAACTGCCGCTCGTGCGACCGAGGCCCTCCGGGAAGGACGGTCGTCGAGTCTGAATGCCGTCCTTGAGAGCAGAGGCGCTATCACAAGCCGTGATATCTATGAGCACGTTGCAGCCGGTGATGAGCTTGCCCGGGAGATCGCCGACGGCACGGCTAGAGCTCTGGCTATACTCTGCATAAATCTGTTGCACACAACCGGCCCTGAGCTGATCGCATTCGCAGGCGGCATGATAGGCGCGGGTGACCTGCTTCTGGACGGGGTGCAACGGTTCTTTGATGAGCTGATATGGTCGTCGAAGAAGGAGCGGGTCAGGCTGGTTCAGGCGACTCTCGGCGAGAGTGCCGGGATGGTCGGAGCCGCTGCTCTGGCTGTGGACATGGGCTGAAGGCTGCAGGTCGCACGGCGGGTACAAAAGGTTTGACGCCGGGACCGAAAAGCGGTATGTTCTGTTTTTCCTGACGGGCGATTAGCTCAGTTGGCTAGAGCGCCTGCTTTACACGCAGGAAGTCGGGGGTTCAAGTCCCTCATCGCCCA
>Ga0068714_10003102_pt1 | contig 20166 bp, 14 predicted proteins | sample MTBNYHSulfiMetaG_FD_62988 | JGI IMG/M metagenome (GOLD analysis project Ga0068714, IMG submission 62988) | Enrichment culture microbial communities from rom New York Harbor, USA that are MTBE-degrading - MTBE-NYH (New York Harbor Sulfidogenic)... | ecosystem: Environmental > Aquatic > Marine >... | reverse complement strand
TAAAGTCTTCTGATTGGGGTTTGGCGACTCCCCCCTTATCGTGACAGGCGCGTATGGAGAGGGGGAATATGGAAATCGTGAGCAAGGTGATCCTCCGGCACACGAATCTTTCGACCACTCAAAGATATCTCGGAAAGGTGACCGGCACCGAAGCGATCCGGTGGATTGACAACCTCTACTCCTGACCCAAGGTGGGGTGAGGTCTTCAATCACCTTGCCCCAAAAAACCTCATATACCAACATCATCTCTCAGCATCTCGGGTTCGTCCAGAAGCTGGACCGGAGAGCAGTTCATCAAAATCGGAGAGAAGCTTGGATATCGGATAAATATTGAATTTTCGTCAGAGCGCACCGTTGATTGTGAACATCGGATGGCATTCTCTACATCATAGCATCTGGACTCCTCGAAAAGCTTCGGCTTGTTCCAGCGCAGTACTACGGCGATCACCAAGGTCAATCAGCGCATCAAGCACCCTGAGCAACTCTTTTGCCTGTTCAGTTCGGAGTGGGAAGTTTGCATCGACAAGGCGTTGAACCGTTGCAGCAATGCGTGGTGGTAAAGATGTTCCGGCCCACGAGCCTTTGGCATTGGAGAGCGATTTGAGAACCGCCCCCGCCTGAGCAGCGAACAAATCAAGGGGATAAGCAATGCCTGCTCGCTCGCAGAGTGTCAGGAACTTCTCCATAACGAAGGGCGACCAGCCAATAGCGGTGACCAGCCGGGTCACTATCGGCATAATCAACGTGATCTGCGACCAGTCCCTGTTGGCAAAACGAGCGGCACCCGGCGCCTTTTCGACGGTCACGAAGAGCAACGCCTGGATCAGCTTGGGTAAATCATGCCCGTGCACTTCACCAGCTCGGTAGCTATTCGGGTTGAAGATGCTGTCGCGGATTACTAGATCAACACAGCAGTTCAGCAAATCGATGGTGTTTACCGGGACCGCAGGTGCGTCGAAGACATGGCGAGCGGCTGTCATTTCAGCAAATGCAGCGAGAACACCTAAACCTTCCTCATCCTCCGTCAGGAAAGGCGCCAGGAACTCCTTGCGCACGAGTTCCTTCTCAAAAAATGGTGCGGCCCTTGCGAGTAAATCGCCTAATACTGCCTCCCATTCAATCAAGGAGGAATGGTCAATTTCCGATCTCCACCCGCGTTTATCCTTTATCCATGAAGGCATGAGCCGATCGCTGGTCCACCTCACAAGTTCTTTCAGGCCCTCAGCAAGCATCGGTTTGTAAAGGCTTGATTGGCACCAAGCTTCAACGGGAAAGAGAGGAAACAATTTCGCCGCATACGTTGCATTGAAGGAGGGGTCCGCATCATCCCATCCGTCCTCACCTTCGGCCAAGCGATACCGCCGTCGTTTCTGCGTCTTGACCCACGCTGGGGGGATGGGTGTTAGCGGCGAGTCATCCGTCTGCTCCAAGCGCTCGAGCGCACGTGCGAGAATGCTTTTTCGAGCGTCCTGATCGACCGTATTGTCGCGGCTTCCATCCTCCCTGATCTTAGATCGGTAGTAGAGCGAGAGGTCTAACGCAATCTGAGCGGCGACCCACCGCACATGCTCGTCTGAATCCCTAAAGAGTCCATTAAATGCGAGCTGAGCCACGTCCTCTACAGGGTGGTCCGTTAGCTGTAAAAGCCTTCGCACTGAGTCCTTGCGTGGAGACTTCGAACGCCGGTCATGTACTAAGGAAACGATAAGGTGATTGGCAGGATGCCAGGGTATCTTTGAGCCCCGGAACGCGTCCTTCGGCTCTTTCATCGACTCAACACGTCTCATCACATCCCACGCCCAATCGTAGTCTGCACCGGCGGGTAAGCCAAAGCGAATAACGACAGCAGCAACTGCGGAAATTACCGTTTGCGGTGAGTGCGCCCCTGAGTCCTTCCGCTCTGCAAAGATTAAATCACTATCCCGCACCCGCGCAAAGGCTACCGCATCGGCCAGACTCGGGCCATCGAAAAGCGCATTCTCCCGAAGCGACTTCGTGGCCCACCCGATGACGCTATATTCCTGTAATGAAGTCGTGCTCTCCTCAACGCGCTTTGCCTGCCCAGGCGTCAATGGGTTTGGCGGCTCGTAGGAGATCATGACTTTTTCGGTTTCGGTCTGATGCTTTCGATAATTCTGGATGTCTCCAAGACCTGCCCATCTCTCGGCCTCCTCTTTCATCGATGCTATAGTGTCGGCACTAGAGCGCTGTTCTTCAACTTCGAAGGGTAAATCATCCGGAAAGCGCGCGAGCGCTTCCTTGAAGCGCGGACGTACCCCTTCATCATTGGATAATGCAAACCGCATGGCAAGCTCTTTAATTTCGCGCTTGCGACTCTGCCTTGAGTCAAGAAACGTCTTGGCTTTAGCTTTTTCTCCAGTAAGACGTGAAAGAAACCCGAAGCCTAGCAGGTCGATGTCGCGTGTTGGTTCTTGAACGACGCGGGCCATGTCATGTTTCCAGAGACGCTGACATGTCACGATTGGAAATGTCGTTTCGGACACTTCATAGGTCTCAAGCGCCAGAACGAGCGCTAACCCAAGAATAGCGTAAGATTCATTCCCTTCGACTACAGCTCTGATTACCTCATCAGTCGGCCGCCCACCCTCTATCTGTTTAAATGCCCAGTAGCTAAGTGCGAGAAAAGTGCACTCCAGCGGCGGCCCGGGCGCGAATTCCCCCATGAACCAGCAGTACACATGCCAATCGCCCCAAAATTCCTGTCTCCCCCAAGGAAACTCCAAGACCAATGGAATTGGCGTTCCCCTTCGCTCGCGGTTGAGCAATTGAAGCTGATGCCAGCCTTTGGTCGCATAGTTGGTGAGATCACGTACCAGTCCGAGGGCGATCTCCGGCTTCTTGGCAAAGAGACTGGCAAATGGCTCATGAATGGGTGATGGTGGAAAGTAGTAATTATGATGCCGGGAGATTCCTATATCATGACGATCAATTCTCCTGCTGCTACCCATTGGCAAGAATATATTCTTAAGAGCCCGCTTTTGCTGTTCAGTCCTCTTTTCCTCCGGAATGGCGCGGAGACACCTGAGGCGTTCGTAATACTCCTCTTTCTCCCGCGCTTCACGATCAATTTGTTCTTGGGGAAGTTCTCCAATCAGCTCTGCTTTAGCGACCGCGACCACCTTTTCGGGAGCCTCGTCCGCCATGATCGGCGTAAATCCCATCAGCTCATTGTAGGCCCTGCTGCGCATATGCTTGTCCGCTACCGCACGATCGAAAAGCGCGATGGCAGGTCCTGGGTAAGACCTTGCCGAGCGCATGATCATCATTCGCAGACCGGTCGCGAGGCTTGACCGTGCTTCGCCACCGAGGGCATCCCAATGGCCATGCCTAAAGATAAAATGATCAGGATATTCGACGCCCTCCAACTCGATCAGCCAATTGGCGCACACATCAACTATGGCTGCGGAAAGCGGATTCTTCAGGTCGGCGAACAGATTCTGCCAAACGCTGAAGACTTCAACGGCGTTGGGCAACAGGCGGACAGGCAGAGTCGGGGCAAGCGGAAGTAACCACGCCAAGAACCGGCCCCAGCTCGCTACGTCGGAGGGCCATCCAAGCATGTCCGCCGCGCCAAGACGGTCAAAACCTTCTACGGCATTCGTTAAACCCTGAAGGACGAGCGGGCTTGGGATAGTATGCTGCGCTTGGAACCAGACGAGCAGCTTCTCAAGCAGCTTATAGTCGTTCTCAGAAAGAAGGGCCTGAAATTCCTGGTGCCCATGTGCAAATGCGGGTGTAAAGGGCGGAGCCGTCAACCACTCACGTTTCCACTGCGAACGGAGCGTTTTACCTTCGATGCTGCGGTAACCAGCCGACCACTTGCCCGGTGATCGGAGCGCGTTTTGCGCGAGCAGCCCCACTACACGCCCGAGCAGCGGCGGTTCACCCGCTTCGATCAGTCCGCGCGTCCAATCGTCACCAAGCTCAATGAGTCGCCGGAAGAACACCCATTCAAAAAAAATGTCATGGGAAAATGAATACGTCACACCGCCATCGTGGTCGCGGATAACGAGATCAGCCTTTAATCCCGAAACCTGCGCAAAAGTGGAGTCTTTGAGCATGCTGGCCCGAATGTTCTTCCCGAGATTGCGCACGCCTTTCTCGGACAAATCCAACAGCGCCCGTTGGCGCTGTGGCACTGCTTCTTGTGGTGCGTCATGGCCGGCACGATCCCACCAAGCCGAGATGAGATCGACCTCGGTCATGGGCGTTGCCGAATCATCAGGAAAGCTTCGTGCGAGCACCGAAGCAAAAAAGGGACGCCGGGCGATATCCATGACGCCTTTCGGGCCGAACAGCAGCCGTTTTAGATTTGGCTTTTCTCTCCCAAGCGCCTCCGCCTCCTCGTCTGAGAAGCCCTCGATCGAAACATCGCCGATGCCGGTTCCCCGATAGAAGCTTGTCGGAAACCATGCGCGATAAGCCTCAAGCCCCTGATCGCGTGAACTCGCCAGGACCTTCCAATTAGCAAGCTGTTCGTTTTCCTCGATCGCCCGAAGAATGTCTATGATTACACCTTTCTGATCAGGCCTGACGCGGTCAATGCCGTCGATGAAAATGGTCGGTATTCCTGAGCTGCCAATCTCTGCCAGGAGGTCTGCAATCACGCGGTGCTTGATGCCCAAAGCCGTGGCAAAGGTCAACCAGCTACCTCCCGTAATGCGGTCTGATTTCAGGAAAAGAATTGGTCCTTTGGCGGCATCAACGCTGGCTACGCGTTTGAGCATCGCAGATTTTCCGCACCCGGGAAGACCGCTGATGTTGACGAGCCGGTACTCGCCAATACGATTTCTGATGCTCTTCTCCAGAGTTGGACGATCGACGCGGAATCCGACAATCTCTTCCGATATGTCCGCCAGCCCAGCGTTTGAGAACGACTGAAGTGTATCAATATCATGCTGATAATTAGGCACGACCTTGAGCCGCACTGCACCGCGAAGGGCGGCCAGTAGCGTCTGCCGAGTCCACTTACGAGCAGTACCTGCTGCATCGCGCGAAATCCGGCGCAGTCGATCGAAAAGCAAAAGATCAAGGCCGTCTTCGTTGACTGCCACAAGCTCCTGAAGCCGGTTAATTATCTCCGTTCTCAATATTCCGCCTTCGGTCAATCCATCAAGGTTGAGCGCCACGAATTGGGCATAGAATCTGCGTTCTTCATCATGCGAACGGGCTCTGATTAGCGGAGCCAGTTCTTCACGAAGAGTTCGCTCTGCAGCCGCGGCTCCGCCACCTGGGGCAAAGCGCCTGGCGAAATCTTCACCACTGGGGCTGTCTTTGGCCCAGTCGATCAGACGGTTTAGCGTTCGGAATGGTGCAGTGGCCACATTTTCGGTGACAAAGCCGCAGGCATCCTGGGCGGCGTTAAAGTAGTCAGTCGCGCGGGTCGCGAGGGAGCAAGAGAGGATTTCGCGAAAGTCATTATTGGTCACTGCAGCACTGATCTGAATCTTACGCTTCGCTTGAAGGCTTAACCTCCGCGCAGTTCCATCATCATCAAACTCGATGATGATGTCATCCATGGGGTGGCCGTGCCCTTTCTGCTGGACCGCCACTGTCTTCACAGTGCCACTCAGACCCGCAGCGCGCTCTTCTCGCAGAAGAGCGGCGAGATAATAGGCGACAACTGTATCTTCGTAGGTAAAGCCAGCCCCCCCAGTAAGCTCAGTCGAGGTTGCCTGTTGTCTTTCTCCCTTACTCATAGCCTCCATATTCTTTCCAATTTTTGTATACTTCCCGAATTTGGTTTTTCCGTATATCCTCCTCGAAATTTCTGGCTCGAAGCAGAATGCGTCTCTTCCTCAGGTTGCAGACCTAGGAGCCCAGGCTGTTCACCCTCCTTCGGAATTGTGAACCTTAGCTGAACTGCGACCGAACAAGTCAGCTACGGACTTGGCCGCCAGCAGCTTCTCGAGACTCGTATAGCGTGGTCCCTGCATCGTTCCCGCAACAGCATCCCCGAAAGGAATCGGGGGTATCTCTGTGGCCAGCTTCGAAAAGATAAGCCGGTACTTCCCACCGTCACCGTAGGATTCGATACGCTTGACTGAAGCGTAATGCGTGATCGCTGAAACTGGGGCGCTACGATATGCGGCAATGTATTTGATCCGGGGTAACATCCCTCCGCTGATTCTAATTGCATACCAACAATTCTCACCGATAAATGTCTCCTGAAACCCGTCCTCTTGGGCAGGGACAATGACCGTGTCACGTGTATCGCCCAACGCCCCCGACGGAGCGACGTTCGTGGCCCCTCCCCCAGAGAAAACGACAGGTGTCGGTTTCTCGAACACACGCACACCCAGCAGAGGAAGGATGCGCAGCATCTCGTGAAGAAACCCCTGGGTATCCGCACGCTCCCACTCCGAAAGGTTCGGCTCCTTAGGGCGAGTACCGTTGTCGAGGTGGCACTGGACAGCCTCATGCGCGAGGTTAATCAGGGCGTGCTCGAGCCATGTAGTGTGGGCGCGATTGAGCGCGGTTCCCTTCGAAACGAAAGCATAACCCCAGTCCCAAAAGTCCTTGTTGACGAAGTGCGACTCTAAACGCGTTCAAATCTCGTCACCCTGACCCACATAGATGGTTGGTAGCTCATCCGCCGAGCCTTCACCAGGGCCGCTTAGGATGTAGACGCCGGCGGTCGCGAACTCACGGCGCTTCGAGATACTGGGCCAAGTCGACCGAGGAAAAGCAATACCCCAGCCAGTCCAGTTCTGCCGGTCAACTATCTTGACGCCGTCCGGATCTCCATGAACAACGAAGATGTGGATTGTATACGGCTCGGCCATGCCGAATGACTCCTCCTGTCAGTACTCGTGATACCGCCCAAAGGTTGGCCATAAGCCATAACCGGCGGAGCATCGTGGAGCGTCCGCGTTAATGGCCGTTAGAGCCCATTACTCGGCTGCAGCTAGCTGTTCTGCTTCCCGGTCAGGGACAGCCAATTCAATTTCCGCTCGAACATCATCAAGGTGTAAAACCGGAACAGAAGACTCCGCCGCCAATTCTTGGGATAGGCTGTTACGAAACGAAACGATTTCAATCCGCAATCCCATGTTCTTTACTGTCTTTACGGTTTCGAGATAGTCCTTGTCACCGGAAACCAAAATGGCCGTTTCATATGCGCGATTAATGGCGTGGGTAAGCATCTTTGTAGCAATGGCAACATCTACACCCTTTTCAGTTGGGGTGCGCCATGATCCCCCGCACTTCTTACACCTCACCGTCTTACTTCCGAGAGGGAAGATGACCGTCTCCCAGTGAAGGGTCTCTTTTAGGCGCCGGTAGAAAGCGGTTTGCTTGTAACGTGGAGGATCGCTCACAGCAGCAAAGAAATACACCTGCCAAATAGCCCCGTCTTTGTCGAGGCGGGCCTGGAGTTTTTCTGCATCGATACGCCACCCAGCCTCACGCTGGCCGTGGAAGATATTTGAGTTGTCAAAGTAGACTATTGTTTTTCCTCGCTGCGGCATACCGCCTCCTATGGAATTTGGGCCTTACGCCCCCGCTTCATCCGTCGTTTTATCGGCCATGAACTCAACACGCCCTAGAGTTCAGATTTTTAGGTTGCGCAACACATTTGCACGGGCCTCCTGACGTTTGGCTTCTTGACGGAGCCGCTCTCTCTCGGCTTCTTCTGCTTCTCTCTTTTCTCGCCGGACCCGCTCCACGTAAACACAATTAGCCTTCGGTAGCCATACTTTGAAGTTATTGATCACGTCTTGTGCATATCTATCATCGATATTGACGAAACCCTTGTTCCCACGAAACGTGAACCGCTCGGGTCCAGCTCCCATCAATGCGCTGTGGCTCCCCATGTTAAGTAGCGCCTGCTGCCATGCTGGCGTGATCGCATGCTGAAACATAAGTGTGAGGACATTATCGTCCCAGTCAGCACCAACGATGCGTACCGGGTCGACGACCAGAGGATCATCGATATCTCCTACAGGAACAACGGTCTCCTTCAACTGACTAACGCGTTGCCGCGCTACGAATTCATTTCCGCGACTAATGAGCTCACGTTTTACTTCTTCAATGCTAGCGGGTCGACCCTCCGGGGCTTGCCGCAGCATCAGTGCGACTAACTCGTCCAAATACGCAAACTGTGGCGCGACTGTTCCGATCAATTTGTAATCAGTTCCGTTAGGAACTTGCTCCGTAAACATCTCATTGAGGATAAGGCCAAGTGCATATATATCGGCGCGCTGATCCACAGCCGCTCTGCGAATGCGTTGTTCCGGTGCCGCGTAGAGGAAATTCGCAAGGCGTGTATTCGGTCCAGTTTTGACGAGCGTATAAAGCTCCTCTTCTCCAAACCGCGCTACTCCGAAGTCGGCGACCGCGAGTCTGCCCTTGCCCAAATCAAGGATGTTTTCCGGCTTCAAGTCTCGGTGCCAGACGTTTTGAAGGTGGGCGGCTTCAACCCCATCAAGGATCTGTGCGAAGTACTTCAGCACGAGCTCCGAGGCGATTCCTTCATTCATAAGCTTGCGGAGAGACCCATGTGCCAGTGGCATCACGTAAAATGGGGCCTTGCCGTAATCGGCAAGGCCGGCGTCGAGAACGGTGATTATACTCGGGTGTTTATTTCGTTGGCAGAACCTGTATTCGTTCTTGAATCGACGAAGCTTCTCTTTCGTCGCTCGAGAAGGATCAAGGACTTTTATTGCTGCATCTCCGCCAGTATCGTCTCGAACATGGTATACGCGCCCAGAGCCCCCTTCGCCGAGAATCCCGACCGTTGCGAATGTCGCAAAGGGCGTTGCAAATGTTTGTGGTGTCTTTGCCATATCATTAAACAGATTATTCGATGTGCCCAATATGCTTAACGCGTTTCAACTCTTGATCAGGCGGATCCTCATAAGGCTTTGCTTTTTGCGTACCAGCGAGTCTGCCGGACCGCTTATGAATGCAGTCGACGGTTGAGGGCGCGGGGATAGATTTTCCAAAGAAGATTTGCATTTCAGCATGAGGATCTCCAACTAGGCACGTGAGCGTGAGAAGGGGAAACCAACGCCTTAGCAGGGCCGTAGGGTCAGCCCAAGACTGAGTGCAGATTCAATGGAGCGCAACACTATCAGAAAGCAAATCAGAATACAAGAGGCTGTCCTTCCAACAGAAATCAGGATGACGGAATATGTCATTATTTGTTGCCTCAAAGTGTGACTACAGCCTGAGACCCTTCCGGACCTTAGTTGAGAGATGGATATGCGTGAGAATCAACTTCTTTTAGAATCTGAGAGACCTTGCCAATATTCAAAAACAGCCATTTATTCACATACCTGTGCTCTATCCCAAACTCTCTTTGTCAAAAAGGCGTCTTGAGCGCTGCTTTTTATCCTTGGCAGCAGTATCAGAGAATTGATTACCTGGCTTATCAGTTCTGGGGGAGATCTCGTACACTCCGGGAAATAGTCGTATGGCTTCTATTGAGAGGATAACCTGCCTTCGCCAAGGCTTAGGCAAGGCGAGCAGGATCAAGAGGATGAAGCGTGTGACGAAAATCAATGTCTTGAGTATTGCGCACCAGGAGACGACCATATGGGCGGAGGTCGGAGATCTGAAGGAAAAAATAAAAAGCGATGCCCGACGGAAAGCGCGCATTCATGGCCGGTCTGCCAGAAGGTATCTTTCCATCATCTCGGTCAACTCTTCTACAAACTCCTGTTTGTCCACACCGTCATAGCCATAGATGACAAACCTGTGGGTCATTGCCTCGATCGCGTGTACCACCAGCCTGACGGCACCGACAGAATTTCTTTTGCGTGCACTCGGGGTTTGCCCCAGCAGGAGATTCAGATGGTTGATCGCCAGGTCCTCGTTCGCGGCGTATCCTTTCCGAAACTTCTTGAGCTGAACCTGCTCGAAAAGCAGTCGGTGGAGGGCAGGGTTTTGTTCATGCAAGCCGATCATGACCTCGACAAGCCGACGGATCACAGTTCTTGTGAGCTTGCCCTCTGCCATGATCCCTGACAATTCCTGTTCGATCAGGTCGTGTCCCGCCTGGATGTGCCGCTTCAGAAGACCGGAGAGAATTTCATCCTTATCGTGAAAGTACTGATAGAGGGAGCCGATGGACACCCCTGCCCTCTGAGCGATCCGGTTGGTGGTTGCCAGGTAGCCTTCTTTTGCAAAAACCTGAGCAGCAGCTTCCAGAATCACTTCTACCGTTTCCCTGGCCCGCCGCTGAATCGGCTGTTTACGCGGGTTTAGCCTCTGTTTCCCTTTGCGGCGATGCGAGTCCCCCATGCGAGTAGACAACACGGCTCATTGCTCCTATCTTCGTACAAAGTGAGTCATTGCTCAATTTATAGCCGATCTGCGCAACTTGCTCAAGATCCGCATTTCAACAAGGAGGGCAAATCATGGCATACAAGCAGTTCGTTCCTTTGACCAACTTGAATTTTCAATTCAATCGGGTTTCTGCACATGGGGAGGAAGCGTGCCGTGAGGAGGAACTCTGGGAGATTGCACCACGTCTTGTAGATTTCAATCCGGCGAACTGGTACAGGGAATGGCACACTCTGGCAGGGAGGGCCGAGAAAGAGGAAAGATGGATGCATGCCGCCTATTACCACCGAATGTCGGAATTTTTCCTCTCGGAGGACAAGCCTGAGAAGCTTTCAGCATATGATGATTTCTATCGTTGTTTCTACAGGGCTGCGGACAAATCCGGTTTCGAGCATTTCGAGGTTCCTTATGGGAATGGCTTTCTGCCGGCGATCCGCATCAGGGCGGACATGGAGAAAGCCACCATACTCCTTCACGGAGGCTACGACTCTTTCATGGAAGAGTTCTATCTTCAGGCGAAAAAGGTCATAGAAAAGGGTTTTACGTTCATCATTTTTGAAGGGCCCGGGCAGGGGCGTACCCTCAGGCACCGCATGAAGATGACTCCTGATTGGGAAAGGCCGGTCTCTGCAGTCCTGGACAACTTCGAGCTCAAGTCGGCGATCCTGGTGGGGATCAGTCTGGGAGGCTATCTGGCTCTGCGGGCGGCGGCCTTCGAACCCAGGATCAAACAGGTGGTGGCCTATGATGTGGTGTACGATGCTTTTGACTGTTTTATCGATCATGTTCCCGAACCCCTGCGCAGCCGGTTCAGGGAGATGGTCCTATCGGGCCGGGAGGAGCAAGTCAATCAGGCCGCCGAGGTGATTAGGGCGAAGGACGACATGGTGGATTGGGCAATGAGCCACGGAATGTATATTACCGGGACGAGAAATCCTTTCGACTACTTCCGCGCGCTCTCTCAATTCAACACAAGGGAAATATCACCATTAGTAAGACAGGACGTCCTTCTCCTGGCAGGAGAAAACGATCACTTTGTTCCGTTGGATATGCTTCACAGGCAGAAAGAGGCTCTAGTGAACGCTCGAAGTGTGAGAGGCAGGATTTTCACGGCGAAAGAGGGTGCAGATCAGCACTGCCAAGTGGGCAACATAGATTTGGCCTGGAAGGAGATCGTCGGTTGGTTGAATCGAGCAGGAGGATGAGAGCTCAACCCGCATTGCCCTGTGCCTCTGAGTCAGAGGATCGCTTCTCATGCGATTTGTCAGCGGATCGATTGATGTATGACCACCATGACCAGCTTGCCAGAGGCCGCCTGTTCCTTGAGAAGATTCATCACGTTTTGAGAGTCTGCCGAAGACAGGCCCGATGTCGGCTGATCGACAAACAGGATGGTGGGCTTACGTATAAGCTCGAGGGCGATATTGAGTCGTTTGCGCTGGGCTCAGCTGATCGATGTCGAGCGAATATATGAAGTATTGCGCTGAGTAATACCTTCCGACATTTCGTATGTCTCCCTGCTTCATGAAGCGCTGTTCGCGCGATTTGGCAGCTCCACGCAGCCCCTGTTATGCCATCACGCCACCGTCGATGATGAGCGTCTGACCGGTCATAAACCTGCCGGCATCGGAGGCCAGGAAAACCGCCGCTCCGGCAATCTCCTCGGGTCTGCCGATACGTCTCAATGGGGTCATTGAGAGTCTCTTTTCAAGGAATTCTTGATCCTCCCAGAGGGCGCGGGAAAAGTCAGTTTTTATCAATCCGGGCGCTATGGCATTGGCGCGAATGTTTTTAGGGCCATACTCGAAAGCGATATTTCGAATGAGCGCAATTTCAGCAGCCTTAGAAATGCCGTATGCTCCTATTACATCCGTGCCTCGAAATGCGCCGATTGAAGAGATAACAATGATTACACCTTCCTCCCGTTCAACCATGCCCGGCAAAACCATCCGGCATAGCCAAAGGGTGGATTTTACGTTCGAATCGATCATCTTATCGAAGGCTCGGTCGGATATGCTGGTAAGCGGGCCGAAATGGGTGTTTACCGCAGCATTGCAGACAACGATGTCGATCTGCCCGAAACGTCCTAGGGTCTGGTGCACCAGGTCCTGCAATTGATCCATATGGGAAATATTGCAGGGGATTGCCACGGCTTCCCCCTTCCCGTTGTCAACCATCCTGTTGATGGATTCTGAAACTGCATGACAGGCGGAAGCGTTCCGGCTGGAAACCACGACACTTGCCCCGTGAAGAGCCATCTGTTCCGCTATCGCTTTGCCTATGCCACGGGTGGATCCGGTGACCACTGCTACTTTACCAGTTAGATTGAACATCGGCATATCCTTCTGGTGGTAGGTAAAGATGCGTATCAGGATTAGGGAAAGGGTTCATTTTTCGATGATACAATCCGCCACCCAATATCTGCAAGCACACTCACCTGTGTACCGTACAACGATGCGGATTCAAAGCTTGCCGTTCCATCAAGCCCTCGCTTGTAAACTCCCTGAATGATGGCGGCAAGCCGGAAGATGCTGAACCCTACAAAGAAGTTCCAGTTGGGAATTCCGCTTCGCCCTGTGCGGCGACAGTATGCCTCAAGGTATTCACGCTCGGTAGGAATGCCCAGACCGGCAAGATCGAGGCCTTTATATCCAGGGCGAAGTCTCTGATGAGCAGGGAAGTGGTAAACCATACAATTGTAAGCAAGATCTGCGAGAGGATGACCAAGGGTGGAAAGCTCCCAGTCGAGCACGGCTGTGACGCGTGGCTCGACAGGGTGAATGACCAGGTTTTCCAGCCTGAAGTCTCCATGAGCTATCGTTGTGGTATCGTCTTGGGGAATGTTGTCATTGAGCCACTTCATCAGATTATTCATGCTTCGAATATCCTGGGTCGAAGAGGCCTTGTACTGTCTGGTCAATCTACTGATCTGTCGCGCCATGTAATTCCCGGGTTTCCCATAGTCGGCGAGTCCAAGGGCCTTCCAGTCAACTTGATGAATTCTCACCAAGGTGTCCACCATGGAGTTGAAAATGGCAGCGCGTTCTTGTCTCGCTGGAACCTGTTCAAGAGTTATATTGCGGAAAACCCGTCCATTCACTCGTTCCATCACATAGAAGGGGGTCCCTATGACGGATTCGTCCTCGCAGAGCAGGTACGTCTCGGGAACCGGCACATCTGTGTGCCTCAGACTCTTGAGTATGCGGTACTCACGTTCCACGGCATGTGCCGAGGGAAGCAGTTTACCAGCCGGTTTTTTTCGCAGCACATACTCCTTGTCCCCGTCGAAGAGAAGGAAAGTTGGGTTGGATTTACCATACCCGAACTGCCGAAGTTCGAATCTTCTCTGAAACAGCCCCAGTTTCTCGCTGAGATAGCGGGCCAGCTTGTCTTCGTTGAAGCGATGATTCGATCTGACTGGTACGACTTCGCTCTCCGGCTTCATGAATGCCTTTTCAGTTCCAATCGCGTAACGGTTTCCAGATGAACTTCATCGGGGCCATCCGCCAGTCGGAGCGCCCGGATATGAGCCCAAGCGGCCGCCAGCCATGTATCAGAGGAAACGCCCTTGCCACCGTGTACCTGAATGGCTCTGTCTAGAACTCTCAGGGCCATATTGGGGGCGACAACCTTGATCATGGCAATCTCTCTGCGGGCCGCCTTGTTGCCCGCAGTATCCATCAAATATGCCGCCTTCATGGTCAAGAGACGCGCTTGCTCGATTTCAATGCGGGACTTGGAGATATCCTGTCTTATTGACCCCATCTCCACAAGGGGTTTTCCAAACGCGACTCTTGAATCGGCCCTTTTGCATAACTCCTCCAGAGCGCGCTCGGCGGCGCCAATCATCCGCATGCAATGGTGGATGCGCCCCGGGCCGAGACGACCCTGGGCTATTTCAAATCCTCTGCCTTCGCCCAACAAGATATTGGAGACAGGGACCCTGACATTTTCAAAGATGATATGAGCATGTCCGCTGGGTGCGTGATCATAACCGAAGACGGTGAGATTCCGCTTCAGTTTCACACCAGGGGTATCGGCCGGGACCAGCACCATTGACTGCTGCTTGTGCCGCGTAGCATCCGGGTTGGTCTTGCCCATGAAGATCAGAATCTTGCATCGGGGGTTCCCCCCACCGGAGGCCCACCACTTGTTTCCATTGATCACATATTTATCGCCCTCCCGGACGATACTCGCCCGGATATTGGTGGCATCTGAAGAAGCGACCTCGGGCTCGGTCATGCAGAAAGCGGATCGGATTTCACCCGATAGCAGCGGTTTCAGCCATTTTTCCTTTTGCTCTTCATTCCCGTACCTGACAAGGGTCTCCATATTGCCGGTATCCGGCGCCGAGCAATTGAATACTTCGGGCGCCCAGTGTGATCGCCCCATGATTTCACAAAGGGGGGCGTACTCAGAGTTGGTCAACCCGGCTCCATACTCGCTGTCAGGCAGAAAAAGGTTCCAGAGTCCCTGCTCACGGGCTTTCTTCTTGAGGTTTTCTACAATGGAAACAGCATCCCACCGATTCCCTTCCTGGACCTGCTTGCCGATAGCCTCTTCATTTGGATAGATGTGCTCTTCCATGAACGCGTTAAGACGTTCCTGCAGGTTTTTGACCTTTTCACTGGCTCCAAAAAAGTCCATTTCGTATATCTCCAGTTTGATTTGCCATTGTCGATATCCCGTGGCCCGGAAATACCCGTCTTAATCCCGATAGCACCTCGGAGTTCACGACCTTCCAATTTGAAGATCTACCACATTGGTGGACAGGTCATCAAGATGAGGAACTCCGGGCCAGGGAAATAGCGGACGTTCCTCTCTTGATCCTGCATCCTGCATCCTGTATCCTGGCACACATGGATCCGATACTCGCCATATACGGCAGCCCGCGAAAAGACGGGAACACATCGCGGCTTCTTCGCGAGGCCGTCCAGGGCGCCAGGGAAGAGGGCGCCGAGGTGAAGGAGATCGTTCTCCGGGACCTCAGGATGTCTCCATGCCTGGAGATCTACGGGTGCAAGAAGACAGGGCGATGCGTCATTCATGACGATTTCGACCAGGTCTATGACGATCTCCTGGCGTGCGGCGGAGTGATGCTTGCATCCCCCGTGTTCTTTTATGCAGTCAGCGCGCACACCAAAATCCTCATGGATCGCTGCCAATCCCTCTGGGTCAAGAAACACTGGATAGAAAACAAACCATTTGGAAAACAACACTACCTCAAGAAAGGACTTTTCATCTCCGCAGGGGCTACCAAAGGCAAAAAGCTCTTTGACGGGATACTCCTCAGCGTGCGGTATTTCTTCGATGTCCTGGATGCGGAACTCTGGAAGACCCTTCTTTACCGCGACCTGGATTTCGAGGGTGACGTGCTGAAACACCCGGAGTATCTGGAAGAGGCAAGAGCTTCGGGAAAGGCCCTTGTCAAGACGATCAAAGAAGCAACCGCATGAAATCCTCGACAGTCTTAGATCACCCTGGAGAAGGAGCCCCCTTCATTACCCTCGATCGCATCTCCATTCGTATCCCTGCAGGGATTGTCTTTGAAGATACCTCATGGGAAATCCGCAGCGGCCAGCAGTGGGCCGTTGTCGGGCCGAACGGCTCGGGAAAATCCACACTCCTGAAAGCCGTTCTCGGAAAGGTTCCGCTGGCTTCCGGAAAGATCCTGTACCATTTCCCGGACGGGGAGCCCTTGGACTCCGTATCGGTGTCTCCTGAAAGAGTCAAGGACCTGGTGGCTTGCGTCTCCTCCGAATACGGAAAAGCCCCTCCTGTCCAGGGCTCCGGTTTCTACCAGGCCCGGTGGAGCAGTTTTTCCGATGACGATCCGCTGCTGGTGTCTGAATACATTCTCCGGCAGCCTGCAGACCCTTTGGGGATGAGCAGGAGGCGATTCACTCCCGATCAGCTTTTCGCAAGCGCGGAAGAGTTTTCCGGCATCCTGGCACTCGAAGATCTCTGGAGCAAGAAACTGATTGCTCTGTCCGACGGAGAGCTGAGAAGGGTGATGATTGCGGAGGCGTTGATCAAGGGTCCTTCATTGCTGATCCTCGAAAACCCTTTTGCCGGGCTGGATGATGAAAACCGGGCCAGACTGAGGGACAGCATACCAAACGTCATACGAAGAGGAACCATCCTTATACTTGTGACCGCGAGAGCGGACGAGATACCCGATTCCGCCACACACGTGCTTCTCGTTCAGGATCATCGCGTCATTGCCAAGGGAGTGAAGGACGAAATCCTCAGGGGCTTTTCCTCAAGCAGAGCTTTGAAAGCGGAACGGCCGAACATTCACAAGAGAAGGCCGTCAGGCGCGAATGATCCCCGGGGGCAGGTCCTTCTGCAATTGAGCGATGTGAGGGTATCCTATGAGGGCAACACCATTCTGAATGGTGTCGACTGGGAGGTCAGAAAAGGAGAACACTGGGCTCTCCTCGGGCCTAATGGCGCCGGAAAAACAACCCTCCTCAGCCTGATTCTCGGGGATAATCCTCAGGCTTATGCGAACAGAATCACTCTTTTCGGGAGACGGAGGGGATCGGGAGAAACGATATGGGATATAAAGGCGCGTGTAGGCTGGGTCTCACCCGAGTTGCATCTGTACTATCCCCGGAGGTTTTCCTGCCTGGATGTGGTCTGCTCCGGCTTCTTTGATTCCATCGGGCTTCACCGGAGGGTTTCGGCCGATCAGCGCCGGATGGCTGAGTCGCTGTTGATCGATATGGGAATAAGGGACTTCGGGGAAAAAGGTTTCAACAGCATCTCTTATGGGGAGCAGCGATTGGTGCTCCTTGCACGCGCCCTCGTGAAAAGACCTCCGTTGCTGGTCCTGGATGAGCCCTGCCAGGGTGTGGACGGGTTGCACAGGGACCGGTTTCTGGAGCTCGTGAACGACCTCGGCAATCGGGGAGAAACGACCATCATCTTCGTAACTCATCTCCGGGACGAACTCCCCTGGGTACTCACCCATGCCCTGCTGCTCAGGAAGGGAAGAGTCTTCCGCAAAGGACCCATCGAGGAGGTGTTGGCGGAAGAGGGGAGATGAACGTTGAGCATCGAACGTCCAACGTCCAACATCGAATGATCGGAAGATCCAGGATACAAGATCCAGGATACAGGGATGAACTTTGAACATCGAACGTCCAACATCGAATGAAAAATTCAAAAGATCCAAGACCCGAACCCTGATGTCTGACTCTAGTATTTGCGGAGCTTTTACCATTCATCCTGTACCTTGCATTCTGCATCTTGCATCTTGTATCCTGCATCTATCTGGTATAGAACTTGCTTGCCCCAACGGATGCAACGGGATGTCTGGTGCATGCCGGCAGGCGTATCCCGAAATCAAATCACCGTGCCTGATCAACTACAAGGGAGGGAAAGATGGCAAAGATGCTATGGAAGCCTTCGGATCAAAGAGTCCGTGAAACCAACATGTACCGGTTCATGACCCAGGTCAACCAGAAGTACAAGAAGAACTTCGTTGATTATGACTCCCTATATCAATGGTCTGTTCAGAATATCCCGGAATTCTGGGCCTTGGTCTGGGATTTCGTCGGTATAAAGGTCTCAAAGCCCTACGATCAGGTCGTGGATGACCCCGGTGAAATGCCGGGTACAAAATGGTTCTCCGGCGCACGGTTGAATTTTGCCGAAAACCTGCTTCGATATCGGGACGACCGGACAGCCCTCATATTTCTGGGTGAGGACAGAGAGGTCCGGAAGATAACCTATGCCCAACTCTTTGAGGAAGTCGCGCGGATCGCAAAACCTCTGAAGGACATGGACATAAAGCCCGGGGACAGGGTCGTGGGCTTCATGCCGAATATGCCTGAGACGATCTTTGCCATGCTCGCCGCGACGAGTCTTGGAGCGACCTGGTCGTCCTGTTCTCCGGATTTCGGAATCAAGGGGGTGCTGGATCGGTTCGGTCAGATCCAGCCCCGTGTTCTCTTCACGGCGAACGGGTACTGGTTCAAGGGGAAGGAAATGGATTCCCTGGAGCGCATCTCCAACATCCTGAAAGATCTCCCGAGCATCGAGAAGGTGGTGGTCGTTCCGTACACCCGGAAGAAACCGGACATCAAAACCATCTCCAAGGGTGTTCATTACAGCGATTTCAGGGTTTCCGGACCGGTGCCGGCCCTGGATTTCGTTCAACTCCCGTTTGATCACCCCCACTACATCATGTACTCCTCGGGCACGACAGGCCTGCCCAAATGCATGGTGCAGGGCGCCGGCGGAGTTCTGATCAATCAGCTCAAGGAGCTCATGATCCACACGGACCTGCGGCGGGAAGACACGATTTTTTATTTCACCACCTGCGGCTGGATGATGTGGAACTGGCTGACCTGTTCCCTGGCCGTAGGGGCAACTCTTGTGCTCTATGATGGGAATCCCTTCCACCCTGAGCCCGGTGCGCTGTGGAAGATGGCTCAGGATCATAAGATCAATATATTTGGGACCAGCGCAGGGTATATAGCGGCTCTGACAGGTGCCGGTGTCAAGCCGGGAAAGGAGTATGACCTGAGCCCTCTCAAGGCTGTGCTCTCCACCGGGTCTCCATTATCGATAGAGGGCTTCGAGTACGTGTACAGGGATATCAAGGAAGACATTCAGCTCGCCTCCATCTCCGGCGGGTCGGATATCAATGGATGCTTTGCGGGCGGAAACCCGATGGGGCCGGTTTATGCGGGTGAACTCCAGTGCCGTTATCTGGGGATGAAGGTGGAGGCTCTCGATGAAAACGGCAAGCCTGTCCGGAATAAGCAGGGAGAATTGGTCTGCCTGGCCCCTGCGCCCTCCATGCCGATATATTTCTGGGACGATCCCAAAGGTGAGAAATACCACAATGCTTACTTCGATGTGTATCCGGGCATCTGGAGACACGGCGACTTCATTGAGATCAATGACCGCGGGGGCGTGACCATTTATGGCCGATCCGACGCGACCCTCAACCCCGGCGGCGTAAGGATAGGAACCGCTGAGATCTACAGGCAGGTGGAAGGGATTCCGGAGATCGAAGACAGTCTTGTGGTCGGCCAGGACTGGAAAGGGGATGTGCGCGTGGTGCTGTTTGTGAAACTCGCACAGGGGAAAACTCTCACAGACGAGCTCAAGAACAAGATTCGGACCATCCTGAGGACAAATGCCTCTCCGCGGCACGTTCCCGCCAAGATCGTTGCCGTGCCTGATATTCCCTATACGCTGAATATGAAAAAAGTGGAGCTTGCGGTAAAAAAGATGATCCAGGGCCAGGAGGTCCTCAACAAAGACGCGCTGAGGAACCCCGAGTCACTGGATTACTATGCTCAAATAAAGGAGCTGAATCAGGACTGAGAGAATATCGAATTCTGCCACAAAGACACAAAGGCACGAAGGAAGGGATTGTGTTTTTTCTTTGTGTCTTAGTGCCTTCGTGGCGAGTTCCTTTTCTGTCCTACAGCGGCAGCCCGTACTTCCTGATCTTCTTGTAAAGAAGGGTCCTGTGGATTCCAAGCATCCTGGCTGCCTTGGCCTTGTTGTTTTTTGCACCGGCCAGGGCATAGCGGATGGTCTCCTTCTCCGCACTGGCATGGGCCTCTTTCAGGGAAGCCTTGCTCTGCGGCGGAGCGCTCCTGCGTGCCCGATAAAGGTAAAAGGGGAGGTCCGGGAGCTGGATGGTGTCTCCCTCCAGAGAAGAAAGGACCCGCTCCAGCACGTTTGAGAGCTCTCTCACGTTTCCAGGCCAGTCATAACTATAGAGCGCCTCCGAGGCCTCCCGGGACAGGTGAAGCTCGGGAAGGGAAGCCTCTGCGGCAAGCTGCGCCAGCAGATGTTTCGTTGTGGGAAGGATATCCTCCCTTCGTTCCC
>Ga0068714_10003098_pt1 | contig 20191 bp, 19 predicted proteins | sample MTBNYHSulfiMetaG_FD_62988 | JGI IMG/M metagenome (GOLD analysis project Ga0068714, IMG submission 62988) | Enrichment culture microbial communities from rom New York Harbor, USA that are MTBE-degrading - MTBE-NYH (New York Harbor Sulfidogenic)... | ecosystem: Environmental > Aquatic > Marine >... | reverse complement strand
CCTGTTCGACCCGGGAGTCGCCCGGGCTCTGGCAGGCCGCCATGTCGATTCACGATACCGGCGGCCGGCTGTTCTACTGGCGAACACCCAGTGGCAGCGAGTTCGACTTCATTTGGGCGAGAGGCAGACGGGCGATCGGCATCGAAGTCAAGGCTGCCACCGATTGGCGCGGCAAGCACGGTGCTTCTCTCCAGTCGTTGATCGACGTGGGGGCCCTGCAGGCCGGATTCGGCGTGTACAACGGCCGCGTCGAGTTGAAGGATGGGCCGCTGCGGGTTCTGCCGCTCAAGGGGTTCCTCAGCGAACTATCGGCCGGTTCGGTGCTGCAGTCGCGGCCAGGCGGCCTTCCAGGACGCCCGCCACGGCCTTCAGGTCCGCCTCGGTCGGGCTCATCGAGAGGTTGCGCATCCAGGGCTGGCAGCGCCCTTCCAGGCTGACGGCGGCCTTGATGGCCGGGATCACCCGGCCCTCGCAGGCCCGGATGACCCCGTACAGTCGGTTGACCCGGCGCTGGCAGTCCTTGACCGTTTCCCAGTCCCCCTCCTGGGCGGCCCGGTACATGGCCAGGTAGTCGTCGATGCGGACGTTTCCGAGGCCCGTCACCAGGCCGTGGGCGCCCACCTGCAGGGAGGGGCCGTCCAGGTAGTCGTCCCCCTGGATCCAGGCGAAACCCGGTCCGCAGCCCTCGAGCACCCCCCGGCTGAAGGCTTTGAAGTCTCCCGAGGAGTCCTTGGTGCCCACCACCTTGGCCTCCCGGGCCAGCTCGAGCACGGTCTCCAGGCTGATGGGGTTGTGGGTCGTGCTGGGGATGTTGTAGACGATGACCGGGGCCCGGGATACCGCCAGGATCTGGCGGAAGTGATGCAGGATGTCCGCCTGGGAAGCTGCCAGGTAGTACGGAGCGATGATCACCATGAAGTCCGGCTCCAGGTCCGCCAGGGCCTCCACCTCCGCGCACACCATGGCCGTGGATGCCCGCAGGCTGGCCAGGCACAGGAACTGCCTTCCCTCGCTGGCCCGGCGCACGACCGTGAAGGCGGTGCGCAGCTCTTCGGTGCTCAGGTAGGCTCCTTCCGCGGTCGTGCCCCCGACGAAGAAGCCGTGTACGCCGGCCTTGGACAGGTAGGCTGCCTGGCGGCCCAGCGCTTCCGTGTCCAGTGCGCCGTGCTCGTCCATCGGCGTGATGATGGCGGGAATGACTCCGTGCAGCTTCATGATGGTCCTCCGTGTTTGGGTCTGGGCACTGCGGGGTTCGCGTTCTCAGGCTCGGTAGCTGGTCCCCGCTTCGATGGCCTCCACCGCCCGCATGGTGGAGCAGGCATTGTCGAAATTCGAGACGGTCTGCCGGCCGGTACACACCGCCTCGAAGAAGTCCAGGTACTCCCCGAGGAAACCGGCGTTGACCAGCTCGCCATCGTCGGCGCGGCCCGGGATCGTCTGGGCCTCTTTTCCTCCCCGGTGCAGGATGATCAGCCCGGGGTAGTCCGAAGAGTACGTCTGGGGGGAGTGCAGGTACGCCGACAGCTCGTTGCTGTGGACCTCGAAGCGCTCGATGCTCGAGCCCGAGCAGGGCAGGAAGCTGGCGAGCCCCCGGAGGCCCGAGGCGAACTCGAGGGCGCACTCCCACAGGTAGGTCCCGTTCCCGGGATTGCGGCGGCGGTCGGTCCGAACCCCGGCGAGGGGGCCGCAGAGATACTCAAGGTAGTTGATTCCGTGCACGCCGGTCTCGATCATGAACTCCTCGCACAGGCGTTCGTGCCGGTAGAACCGGCACTCCACGGCGTGGGGGGCGGCCATCCCCTCCACGATCTCCTTGAAGCGCCGGTTCAGGGGCATGTAGCGCCGGTTGAAGCCCACGACGTTCGTGACCTTCACGGCCTCGGCCAGCTCCCTGGCCTGGCGGTAGGACCATCCGGGGCTCTTCTCGGTGAACAACGGCAGACCCCGGGGCAGGAGTGGGGCCACGACTTCCGGCAGGCTCTTGGGATTCACCAGCACGACGAAGCAGTCCACCTGCGGATCGTCGACGAGCTCCGCCAGGTCGCGGTACAGCCGGGGGATCGCGAACCTTCGGGCCGCCGCCTCCGCCCGCGGGGCGGTGCGGTTCCAGATGCCATGGAGCCGGACGGTCGGGAGCGTGGCCCCGGCAGGGAGCCCCGGGGGCGCTGCGCCGGCCGGCTGGGCCTCCAGGAGCTTGAGTGCCGGCAGGTGGTACGTGGTCGCCCACTCGGAAGCCCCGATCACGGCGACGTTGAGCCGGCGCTGCTCCTCCCCACTGCGGGGTTTTCCGGGGACCCTCATCTCCCGGGTGCTCCGGCTTCCAGGCTGTCCACGATCCGCCTCAGCACCCCGATCCCCCGGCGGGCCGTGTCGAAGGGCTGCTTCTCCGGCTGGGTTTCCACGGAAAGGTACCCGTCGTACCCGGTGTCCCGGAGCGCGGCGATGATGCTCGGGAAATCCAGGTGCCCGTCCCCCGGGGCGCCCCGGTTGTTGTCCACGGCGTGGACGTGGCCGATCCGTCCCTCCGCCAGGCGGATGGCCTCCTCGATCGAGCGTTCTTCGATGTTCATGTGGAAGGTGTCCAGGAGCAGGCGTACCGAGTCGAGGCCTGGGCGCTCGAAGAACTCCAGGCACTGCTCCACCCGGTGAAAGCTGTCGATCAGGTAGCGGTGGATCGGCTCCATCACGATTTCCACTCCCCGCTCTCCGGCATGGGCCGCGAGCTCCCGAAGGCTGCCCGCGAAGCGATCCTGGAACGAGGCGTGGGATTCCCCGGCCGCAGGCGCCCCGCGGTCCAGCCCCAGCACGATCTTGGCCCCCAGGCGGGCGGAGAGCTCGATCTGGGTCTTGAAGAGCCGAACCGCTTCGCCCCTGCGCTCCCGGTCAGGGTCCGAGAGCACAAGCCCGCTCTCGAACACCACGATCGGGAAGATCACGCTGACCTCCAGTCCGCTCGACCGCAGGGCCTCCTCCAGCCGGGCGAGCTCCCCCTCGGGCAGAGGCTTGATGAACAGGTCCACCCCGTGGTACCCGAGGGCCTTGATGCCCGGCAGATGGCGCGCAGCCCTGCCGTCGCCGAAGGTGGCCGGACGCTTCTCCGTGGCCATGGTGGACACCGTGATCCCGTACTTCACCGCCTGGCTCCTCCTGCCGTCTCGTGGGCCGCCCGCGCCCCCTGCCCGCACCCTGTACTCACTCCAGAACCTGGCCCAGCCGCTCCTGGGTCTTGGTCAGGTGGCGTTCCATCAGCGTCTTGGCCCGCTCGGGATCACGGGCGATCAGCGCCTCCAGAATGCGGCGATGATCCACCAGGCTCTGCTCGAGGCTGCCGGGCATGTATCCGGTCTTGACCACGCTCTTGATCAGCAAGCCGGCGAGGTTGCGGTACAGGGTCACCAGGATTTCGTTGCCGCAGGCGCTGATCAGGGCCACGTGGAACTTCACGTCGAGGATGTTGTATTCCTCGATGTCCTGGTCGGCCAGGCAACTTTCCATCCGATCGATGATCTCGATCAGCTCCTTCAGCATCTGCGGGTCGGGCCGGGCGGCCAGGTCGTGGATGACGTTCGACTCGATCATGCGGCGCACGTAGGTGAGCTGCGGCAGCAGCTTCTTGTCCCGGTAGACGTCGAAGGCCAGGGAGTCGTTGAGAATTTCCAGGAAAAACTCCAGGCCGGCGTTCTTGACGAACACCCCTTTGCCCTGATGTGTCTCCACCATCCCCCGGGCCTCCAGGATCTTGATGGCCTCGCGCACTGCCCGCGAGCCGGCCCCGAGCCGCCTGGCCAGCTGGGCCTGTGAGGGAAGCTTGTCCCCCGGCTCGAGCTTGGTGTCGATGATGATCCTCTGGATGGCTTCGGCCGCCTCGGTGGAGACCGCAGGTTTCCGGCGCCGCTGCAGCTCCTGCATAGGTAAGGTTATGGGCCATATGGAAGCTTATGTCAAGAGTAAACACTATTCCTTGACAGTTGACATGAGTTGTGTTAGAGTGACCTCCGCTGTCTGCTGCCAGGCCCGGCCCGGCTTGACGCGGCCTGCCGCGAGCGGTAGGCTCGGGGAGGGGCTGGGCCAGGACAGCCTGCGCAGCGGACCACCGTGCCCGGGCACGCGGCCGGCATTCCGCCGGCGGCCCGGCCGCAGGGAAACGGGTAGACAACCCTCCGCTGCCTGTCGCGCCGGAGGGAAACAAAAAATGGAGGTGATTCCATGAGACTGAAGAGGGTGATTGTGCTCATCGTGGTAGGGCTCATGCTCTGGAGCATACCACTGTTCGCACGCGGCCAGGAGGAGGCGCCGGCGTCCGAGGAGGTGGTAACGCAGGGGGTCAAGCTTCGCATTGCCCTGGTCCCCGGTCTGACCGAGCTTCCTCCCCTGGAAGACTGCCTGAAGGCCGCGGCCGCCGAGCTCGGGGCCGAGATCGAGGTCAGCAACTACTCCTTCGACGAGCTGCGCCAGAAGCTGGTGATCGACTACACCGGCGGCAACCAGGTGTGGGACTACGTGTTCGTGCAGTCCGCCACCCGGGCGGAGTGGTTCACCTCGGGTCTGATCTATCCGATCTCCAAGTACACGAGAGAGAACCCGGGGCTTGTAGACCCGAGCCTGGCCGCCCAGGATGACTGGTTCCAGGTCTCCATCGACGAGAACACCCTGGACGGTGAGCTCACCTCCCTGCCGCTGTACGTGACCGGCACCACGATGTTCTACCGCAAGGATCTCCTGGAGCACCCGGAGGAGAAGGCGGCCTTCCGCGCCCGCTACGGGTATGAGCTCAAGGTGCCCGAGACCTACAAGGAGTTCTACGACGTGGCCCAGTTCTTCACCCGCAAGACCGGGCAGCGGCTGGCCGGCCAGACCCTGCGTGCGGACTTCTACGGCTGCTCCCACTCCAACAAGCCGGTCAACTTCCTGTGGTTCGACTACATCAACGTGCACATGGCCTTCGGGGCCGACAACATCTACAACCCGGACACCATGCGCCCGACCATCAATTCCCCGGAGTCCATCGCCGCCGGGGAGTACTACGCGAGCCTGGTGCCCTTCCAGCCGCCGGGGCACCTGACCATGGCCAGCGGCGCAGCCACTGCCATGTTCGCGGAGGGCAACGTGGCGCTGCAGGTCGAGTTCTTCGGCCGCGGCCTGACCATGTCCGTGGATCCCGAGAAGTCCAAGGTGGCCGACAAGACCGACTTCGCCCCCAACCCCTCGGTTCCGGGCACCAACCGCCCGGCGGCCACGATTCACACCGGCAACGGCGTGGCCCTGTACAGCCTGTCGCGCAACCTGCCGGCGGCCTACAAGGTGCTCGAGCTGGCCATGTCCCCCCGGATCATGAAGAAGGTGTTCCTGGAGAAGTACGCCCCCTTCGGCTGGATCGTGCCCCGTCCGTCCGTGCTTCGGGACTCCGAGGTGGTCGCCAGGGCCCCGTTCCTGAACCAGGCGGCCGAGGACCTGCTGGACTCGAGCAAGAACTACTTCTTCTTCCTCCCGACCCTGCCTGAGTATCCCCAGGCCATGGACATCGCGGGCAACGCCCTGTCCAAGGCTCTGGCCGGCGAGATCGGGGTGAGGACCGCCTACAATCAGGCTCAAGCGGAGCTGGAAGCGCTGTTCCGCAAGGCGGGCTACATCAAGTAAGAATCTCGGGCTTTTTTGAAAGACGCACCGGGAGCCTCTTTCCCCGGGGAGGGAGGCTCCCGGCATCTCGAGGCAACATTCCGTGACGCCGCGGAAAGCGAGGCTGCATGGTTCGCACCCTTGAAAGGCCGCATCGCCTGCTCGCCAGTCCCGCCCTGCTGTTCCTCCTGCCGATGCTGGTGTACATCCTGGTCTGGAGGATCTTTCCGCTGCTGTACACCGTGGTCCTGAGCACCCAGTCCTGGAACATCATGTACCGCCGGGAGCCGGTCTTCGTGGGCCTTCAGAACTACGCCGAGCTCGTTCGGGACACCCGCTTCCACCACGCCCTGTACGTGAGCTTCTTCTTCATGTTCGTGGCCACCGGGCTGGAGGTGATCATCGGCACGGTGCTGGCGGTCGTCATGGACGAGGTCCTCCGAGGCAAAGGGGTGCTGCGGGGCCTCATCCTGATGCCGATGTTCCTCAACCCCGTTGCCGTGGGCACGATCTGGAAGATTCTCTACGAGCCCAGCCTGGGGCCGCTGAACTACTTCGCGCAGCTCCTGGGCATGCAGAAGGCGAACTGGCTGGGCAGCTCGAGCACGGCCATCTGGGCCATTCTCGTGGCCGACATATGGCAGTGGTCGCCGTTCATCTTCCTGCTGGTGCTCTCTGCGCTCCAGGGGATCCCGGTGACCCTGGTCGAAGCGGCCAGGATCGACGGGGCCGGCAAGCTCACCATCTTCCGCAAGATCACCCTGCCGATGATCATGGGAACGGTCTTCGTGGCCGCTTTGCTGCGGGCCATGGACGCCTTCCGGGTGTTCCCCAAGATCTACATCATGACCGGCGGCGGGCCGGGGCGGGCCACCGAGTCGGCCAGCATCCTGGTCATGACCACGGCCTTCCGGTACTTCGAGGTCGGCTACGGGGCCAGCATGACCATCGTCATGCTGATCCTGCTGATGATCGTGTACGGCGCCTACCTGAACCAGCGCCTTCTGCGCGGGAAGCAATAGGAGCGCGGGATGCTCACAGGCAGCAAGGTGTTCAACTACAAGACCATCATCGTGCTCATGATCACCGTCGTGCTCCTGATCTGGACGCTGTTCCCGGTCTACTACCTGTTCATCACCTCGGTCAAGCCGGCCCGGGAGCTGTTCGCCACGCCGCCGCGGCTGATCACGAAGCCGACCCTGAGCACGTATCACAACATCCTGATCGAGCAGAGGTTCTACCGCTTCTTCGTCAACAGCATCATCATTGCCCTCTCGGCTACGGTCCTGGCCCTGATCATCGGCGCCCTGGCGGCGTACGCCTTTGCCCAGTGGAAGTTCCGGGGCCGGGAGGGGCTGTTCTTCCTGAGCCTGATCGGCCGCATGTTCCCGCCGTTCACGACCCTGATCCCGATCTATCTGATGGTAAAGCAGGTCAGGCTCATGGACACCCACATCGCCCTGATCCTGATCTACATCGCCTTTCTCCTTCCGCTGATCGTCCTGATCCTGCGGGAGTTCTTCGCCAACGTGCCCACGGAGATCTGCGAGTGCGCGCGCATCGACGGCTGCAGCAACTTCCAGATCTTCACCCGCATGGTCGTTCCGCTTTCGGTCAACGGGATTCTGGCTGCCGGGGTGCTGGCCTTCGTCAACGCCTGGGACGAGTTCCTCTTCGCCCTGATCCTGACCTCCTTTCGCGCCAAGACGGCCCCGGTGGCTCTCGGGACCTTCGTCGAGGGAGAGGGGATGGTCCAGTGGGGCCAGCTCGGCGTGCTGGGCATCTGCACGATCCTGCCCACGCTCCTGTTCATGGTATTTCTACAGAAGTTTCTCGTCCGCGGAATGACCCTGGGGGCGCTGAAAGGCTGACAGGCCCGGCGCGCGGCCGACCGGGTGCTGCAAGGAGAGATCAATGTCCGACAACAAGACCGTCAAGATCGGCGTCATCGGCCTGGGGGCCTTCGCCCGGGTGGCCCGGCTGCCCATCCTGGCCGGCATGCCGGAGGTGGAGATGACCGCCTGCATGGCCCGCACGCCGGAGACGGTGGACCAGGTGGCCCGGCAGTTCGGCTTCGCCCGGAAGTACACGGACCTGGAGGCCCTGATCGGGGACAGCGGGATCGAGGCGGCCATCGTGGCCACCCCGAAACCCACGCACCACGACATCGTGATTCCCCTGCTGGAGAGGGGCATCCACGTGTTCTGCGAGAAGCCCATGGCAATGTCCATTCCCCAGGCGGAGCAGATGGTGGCCTGCGCCGAGGCCAACGGCCGGGTGCTCATGATCGGCTTCAACCGCCGGTATGCGCCGGTGTACGACTGGGCCAAACAGGAGTTCGCCGACCGGCCTCCGGATGTCTGCGTGGCCTTCAAGAACCGCCCCGGGAGCGAGTACCGGGCCACCATGGAGAACGCCATCCACATGGCGGACCTCCTGCGCTTCTTCTGCGGGGAGTGCACGGAGATCACGGCCCACGCGAAGTTCACGGACCCGGACTACGAGGACTCGGCGGCGGCGATCCTGAAGTTCGAAAGCGGCTCTGTCGGCTTCCTCCTGGGCAACCGGACCTGCGGGCAGTGGATGGAGCGGGTGGAGCTGTACGGGGGCGGCAAGACCGTGGTCGTGCACTGCCCGGATGAGATCACGGTGGTCGATCAGAAACAGGAGCATACCCGCAAGATGACCCCCCTGCACTTCGGGTGGGCGACCCTGGAGGAGAAGATGGGCTTTCGCCAGGAGATGGAGGCCTTCGTCGCGGCGGTGAGCACGGGGACGGTGCCCCGCAGCGCCGCCGCCGATTCCATCAAGACCCACATCCTGATGAACCGCCTGCTCAAGGCCGCGGGCCTCCCGGAGATGGAAGCGTGAGGGAGGATGCCGGGATGGAGAACTCCGGGATCGAGAACCCCGCCTCCGCAACCCCCGCGATGCGGATCGCCGGGCACACCATGGGTGCCCCGGAGCACACCCTGAGCGAAGCAGTGGCCCTGTTCGCGTCCATCGGTTTGGAGGGGATCGAGATCATCTGGGACGACGAGTTCAAGTGCGCCCTTCCAAAGGACGCCTCCCCTGCGGAGCTTTCCGAGCTGGGCCGGCGGCTCCGGGACCAGGGCCTGGCTCTCTGCTGCCTGACCCCGTACATGACAGGCATCGACTCCCTGGAGGCCGGGACGCGGCGGCGGGACATCGAGGACTTCCGGCGCTGCATCGACGCGGCGGGGGTCCTCGGCGCACCTTGCCTGCGGGTCTACGGCGGCGCCTATCAGCCGGGGCAGGACCGGGAGCGGCGGCCCCGGCTGGAACAGGTGCTCGTGGAGTCCCTGTGGACCCTGGGGGGGGCTGCGGCCCAGGCCGGGGTGGTCCTGGCCGTGGAGACCCACTTCAACACCCTGACCTGCAGCGCCGCGGAGACCGCCTCCCTGGTCCGGCGGGTCGATCACCCCAACGTCCGGGTGCTGTACGACCAGCCCAACCTGGAGTTCTCGGAGGGGGAGCCGTATCCCGAGGCATTGCGGCTGCTGGAAGGGCTCATCGCCATGGTCCACGTCAAGGACCTGGTCTACAAGGAGGGTGTGAGCGGGGGGTTCAAGTCCTCCAAGGTGGTCACCGTGGAGGAGTCCGAGCGGCGGGTGAGCTCCCGAATCCCCGGGGAGGGGATCGTTCCCTGGCCCGAGATCCTGCCGGCCCTGAAGGCCCAGGGCTTCGACGGCTGGCTCTCCCTGGAGTACGAGCGGCGCTGGTATCCCCACGACCTGCCCCCGGCCGCCGAAGGGATGAAACGGGGGCTGCGGTACCTGCGCGGGCTTCTTGCCGGCCTGTAGCCACGGGTCGGCGGCGGACCTACTCGGTGGCCAGGGGCTCGGCCAGGCGGTGCTCTTCGAGCCAGTCCGCGTGGAACTGGAAATGCTTGATCCGGTAGCGGTTTTCGGTATAGCTCAGATGGATTTGTCCCGACCGGTCCGCCAGGAGGCAGGGATAGGAGTACTCCCCGGCCCCCGCGTCCACCTCTGCCAGGCAGGCCCAGCTCCGGCCGGCGTCGCGCGAGAGGGCCACGCTCAGGCTGTGCCGGTCCGCCGCCGAGTGGTTGAAGGCCAGGAGGAGGGTCCCGTCCTCCTGGCGGAGCAGGTCGATCGCGCTGTTCGGATTGGGCAGCCGGGTGGGGGCGCAGAGGCTCCAGCTGAGCCCTGCGTTGTAGGAGAGGCTCTTCCAGATCGTCCCGGCGGAGGTCCGGCAGAGCATCAGGATCGAGCCGTCCGGAAGCGCCGCGAGGGCCGGCTGGATGGCGATGCCCCGGGCCATGGTCTCCGCGGTCAGCCGTCCGGAAGCCCAGGCCTTCGGATCGTCGGCCACCAGAACCACAGGATAGAATCCCGCCTCGTCGTACAGGGGCACGAGCATCCGGCCGGTGGCCAGCTCCAGCGGGCGGGTCTTGGCCATCAGGCCCTTCCTGGGGAACAGCAGGCCGGGGTTTCCCCAGGTGCGCCCATGGTCTTGCGAGCGGCCCACGTACACGACGCTCTCGGTCCAGGATTCGCCGAAGAGGATGCTGAACATCAGGTGCAGCCCTCCCCGCGCTTCCCCCCCCTCGCCACTACCTTCCAGGGAGAACAGCACCGGGTTGCCGAGGGGCGTGCCGGGGAAACGGTACACCTCCTGCGGGGCGCTCCAGGAGGCGGAGCCGCTCTCCCGAAACGCGCCGCGGATGGCGGTGTCCGGCGCCCCCTCGTAGGCCCCCTCGTACCACACGCACAGCAGCTCGCCCTGGCGGCTCTCGGCGATCGAGCTGCAGTGACACAGCCCCGGCCGATCCCGTATTTCGTAGACTACCCGGAGCGAGGTGGACATCCGGAGGCCTCCTTTCCCGCGGGGTCCAGTATAGCACGCGCGGGCCTTGAGGCCGAGGGGAGCGCGCGGTGACCCCGACCCGGAGGCTGTACGCCGCGGTGAGCGGGGGCATGCCGGACCGGGTCCCGGTGGCGCCCAAGATCTGGGTCGACCTGGCCGGGGCCCTGACCGGTACGGAGCTCACCGAGATCATCCGGGACCCGATGACGGCGCTGGAGGTCGTGGCCCGGGCGGGGGTGCAGTGCGGGGCGGATGCGGTCCGGCAGTTCCACCTTCCGCCCCGGCGCCTCGGTCGCGACGGCGAAACAGTGGTCGAGGTGGACCGCCGAGGGCGGGTGCTCGGCGAGATCGACCTTCAGGGTGGGCTGGCCACCCGCCTGCGGGACCCCGGGGGCTTCGTGCCGGAGGACCCGGGCTTCACCGCCTTCACCCAGTTCTGGTCGGCCCGCGAGCCTCTTGTGCGCAGCTTGGAGGAGGCGCGGCGGATCGCGGTCCCGCCCCGGGGCTTCTACGAGGAGGCCGGCTGCGCGGAGCACCAGCGCAGGGTGGCCCGGGAGTACGGCGACCGCCTGGCCCTGATCGGGGACTGCGGGGCGGCCACCCTGGCCTTCCTGGTGTACCTGCGGGGCATGAGCCGGGCCCTGATGGACCTGATCGATGAGCCCGCCCTGGCCCACGCCGTGCTGGCCAAGGGGGCGGCGATCGCGGCGGAGAAGGGCAAGTTCAACCTGGACCTGGGGATCAAGGTCCTGCGGGTCAACGACTCGGTGGGCAACATGTCCGTGGTTTCCCCCGGGCACTGGCGGGAGTTCGTGTTTCCCCACCTGCGGGACGTGTGCAGCGAGCTGCACGCCTACGACCCGGAAGCCCGGGTGTACTGCCACATCTGCGGAAACGTCCTGCCGGTGGCCGAGGACCTGGTCGCCGCCGGGCTGGACTGCATCGGACCCCTGGATCCCCTCGGGGGCTTCACGGCCGGGGAGATGCGGCGGCGGGTCGGCGACCGCGTGGCCCTGATGGGCGGCGTGAACACCCTCTCCTTCGTGGACGGCACTCCCGAGACGATCCGGGATGAAGCCGCCCGGTGCATGCGCGAGGCCGGGCAGGCCGGAGGGTACGTCTTGAGCTCCGGGTGCGTGATTCCCCGCACCGCGCCTCTTCGGAACCTGCGGGCGCTGCGGCAGGCCGCGGACGAGCATGGCGTGTACCAGGGCGGCCGGGGGGCAGGCCGTGCCGAAAATCCTGAAACTGCCCGAAAAAACAACCGAACATAGCACAAGGAGGACAGCATGAAGACCTTCTACAACGAAGCAGAAACCTACGTGGACGAGATGCTGGAGGGCATCGTGGCGGCCCACCCCGGAGAGCTGGCCTTCGCCGCCGGGGAGCGGCGGGCCATCATGCGGGTCGACGCCCCGGTCAAGGACAAGGTGGCCATCTGCACGGGCGGGGGCTCCGGGCACCTGCCGGTGTTCATGGGCTACGTGGGCAAGGGGCTGATCGACGGGGCGGCCATCGGCAACGTCTTCGCCTCCCCGAGCATGAACCAGATGCTGACCCTCACCCGGGCCGTGCATGGCGGCAAGGGGGTCCTGTACCTCTACGGCAACTACGGGGGAGACGTCATGAACTTCGACATGGCCGCCGAGCTGGCCGAGGAGGAAGGCATCCAGGTCAGGACCGTGCTGGTGGCCGACGACGTGGCCTCCGCCCCCAAGGGCAAGGAGAGCGAGCGCCGCGGCGTGGCCGGCCTGTTCTATGCCTACAAGGTGGCCGGGGCCTGCGCGGACTCCGGTGCCTCCCTCGAGGAGGTGGCCGTCACCACTGAGGAGGCCCTGGCCCAGGTGCGCTCGATCGGGGTGGCCATCAGTCCCTGCACGGTCCCCGGGGCGGGCAAGCCCACCTTCACCCTGCCGGAGGACCAGATGGAGATCGGCATGGGCATCCACGGCGAGGCCGGGATCCACCGGGGCCCCCGGCGCCCGGCCGACGAGGTCACGGCGGACATGGTGCGGCTCCTGCTGGAGGACCTCCCCCTCGCCGCGGGGGAGGACGTGTCGGTGCTGGTCAACAGCCTGGGAGCCACCCCCCTGGAGGAGCTGTACATCGTCTACCGGAAGGCCGCGGAAATCCTGGGAGAGGGGAAGGTGAAGGTGTACAGCCCCTACGTGGGCCGCTACGCCACCTCCATGGAGATGGCAGGCTACTCGATCACCCTGTTTCGGTTGAACGACCGCTTCAAGGGGTACCTGGACCACCCCGTTCGTACCCCCTTCGTGCGCGAGGGGAGGTAGGGCTGATGGCGGAACTGACCCTTCGGGAGGTGGTCGAGATCTTCGCCGAGCTGGCCCGGGCCTTCGAGGCCAACCGGGACCGTCTCAACGAGCTCGACGCCAGGCTCGGGGATGGGGACCACGGCCTGTCCATGGCCCGGGGGTTCGGCGCGGTGGCGAGCCTCCTGCAGGAAAAGCCGCCCGGCACGATCAGCGACGCCCTGATGCAGGGGGGGATGCACTTCAACGAGATCTCCGGCTCCACCATCGGCATCCTGATGTTTTCCGCCATGCGCGAGGCCGGCAAGGCCGTGGCCGGGAAGGAGCGCGCGGGCGTCCCGGAGATGGCGGAGATGCTCGCCGCGGCCATCGGCGGGATCCAGAAGCGCGGCAAGGCGCAGGTGGGGCAGAAGACCATTCTTGACTCCCTGCAACCGGCTCTCGAGGCCCTGCAGGGGGCGCTTGCGGCAGGAGAGCCGGAAGGCCCGGCGCTGGAAGCCGCGGCCCGGGCGGCGGAGGAGGGGGCGGAAGCGACCCGAAAGCTGGAATCGGCGATCGGCAGGGCCAGGTGGTTCGCCGAGCGCAGCAAGGGCGAGCTGGACCCCGGGGCGGTCTCCGGGGCCATCATCGTTCGGACCGTGGCGGACCATTTCTCAGCAAGGACGGACACATGAAGATACTGAATCTCGAATCGGGAACCCCGTTCTCCATGGGCAAGGGCAAGAACTGGAGCGTCCTGAATCCCGGGGTCGGCGCCGAGGGGATCACGCTCAATCACTCACTCCACGACAGCGGCCACGAGTTCCCGCAGCACATTCACGACGAGTCGATCGACATCATCCTCGTCCTGGAGGGGGTCGTGCAGCTCCGCCAGGGCGAGCACTACACCCCGCTGGAGGCCGGGGAGGCTGCCCTGATCCCGGCGGGGGAGGTGCACGGCACGGTGAACAGGAGCGGCGGCACTGCGCGGCTGATCAGCTTCCAGATTCCTCCGGATCTGGCCCTGTACCGCGGGGAGCGCAACAAGGGCGACTCCGAGACCCCCAAGCCCCAGGCCGGGGGGGAAAGCACGGCCGAAATCGTGGCCCTGGCCAAGGGAGGGCCCCATTTCGTTCAGGGTGCCCAGGTGCGCAGCGTGTTTTCGCCCAGAAAGAGCTCGCCCACGGCGCGCCTGGACTACCTGCGCCTGGAGGGCGGGGAAGGCTACCACTGCTCGAACAGCGGCAGCGAATCGGTGTTCGTGGTGCTCGCAGGCGAGCTCCGCCTGGAAGCCGACGGTGAGTCCCGCCCCCTGTCCAGGTTCGACGTTCTGTTCCTCAAAGGGCCGGAGTCGGTCAGCCTGCGGAATCGGGGCGGGCAGCCTGCCCTCCTGGTCCACTGCACAGCCCTGGGATAGCCGAGCCGGACTCCGGGCATTCTCGTTCAGGTTGCCGCGGATTCCCCTTGGATCGCGGCGGCGGTCTCCCGGATTCGCTGCCAGGCGGCCTGCACGTGCCGCTTCTCGGTGTACGTCTGGCCCACGCACAGGCGCAGGGTCAGGCGGTCCTCCAGGCGGGTGTGGGTCAGGTACAGGGCGCCGCTTGCGTTCAGGCGGTCCATGAGCTGCTGGTTGAGCTCGTCGCCCCCCCTGTGGCGGAAGCACACCAGGTTCAGCGGCGCGGGGGCGGCCAGCTCGAACTCCTCGCTGTCGCGCACCCAGCCGGCGAACTCCTGGGCCGCGGCCACGTGGCGGCGAACGTGATGCTGCAGTCCCTCCACGCCGTACCAGCGAAGGACCAGCCACAGCTTGAGGGAGCGGAAACGGCGGCCCAGAGAAACCTGCCAGTCCCGGTAGTCGAACACGGCGCCGGATTCGGTGGCCTTGTTGCGCAGGTATTCCGGCAGGATGCTCAGGGTATCGATGAGCTCCTTGCGCCGGGCCACGTAGAAGCAGTCGCAGTCGAAGTTGGTGAACATCCATTTGTGTGGGTTGAAGCAGTAGCTGTCCGCCAGCTCCAGGCCGTCGTGGATGTAGCGGAACTCCGGGCACAGGGCGGCGGTGCCGGCCATGGCCGCGTCCACGTGGAGCCACACCCCGGCCTCCCGGCAGATGCGGCCGATCTCCCTTAGGGGATCCAGGGCGTTGGAAGACGTGCTGCCCACCGAAGCGCAAACGAAGGCCGGGAGCCGTCCGGCCTTTCGGTCCGTTTCGATGGCCCGGGCCAGCTCGTCGGGCCGGAGGGCGAAGGCGTCGTCCACCGGGATCTTGCGCAGGTTGTCCGTCCCGATGCCTGCAATGCGTACGGCCTTCTCGATCGAAGAGTGGGCCTGGGTGGAGGCGTAGGCGGTGAGGCGTCCGTCGCAGCCCGCGCCGTTGGAGGCGTACGCCGTGGCCCGCTCGCGGCCGGCCAGGAGCGCGCACAGGGCGGCGCTGGAGGCGGATTCCTGGATCACCCCGCCGCCGGTGCCGCTGGACTTGAACTGCCGGGGCAGCTCCAGCATGTCCGCCAGCCAGTCCAGCACGTGGGTTTCCAGCTCCGTGCAGGCCGGGCTGGTGGCCCAGAGCATCCCCTGGACGCCGAGACCCGCCGACAGCATCTCCCCCAGGATCGAGGGTCCGGAGGCGTTCGCCGGAAAGAAGGCGAAGAAGCTCGGGGATTGCCAGTGGGTCACCCCGGGCAGGATCTTGTCGCTTATGTCCGCCAGGAAGGAATCGAAGCCCTCGCGCGTTCGGGGTGGAGCCTCCGGCAGGCCGGCGCGTATCTCCCCGGGTTTGGCTCGCGAGAGCACCGGGAACTCCTCGATCCTCTCGTAGTAGTCCGCGATCCAGTCCACGACCTCCCGGCCGTAGCGACGGAACTCCTCGGGGCTCATATGGTAGCTCTTGGGTTCCATGGGTGCACCTCCTGCGCCGTGGTTCCTGATGCCGTGATGCCTGACGCACCATTGGAGCTTGCAGGCGCCGTGATGTCAAGGCAAACCCCGGCGGCCCTCCCCGGGAGCCCCCTGACCGGGAATTTTCTCTTCCGGGTGCTACATTTGTATATTGTCGGGAGGGGGAGAGTATCCCGTGTGGGTACCTGGGGGGAGGGTAGCGATGAGAATCCTTCACGGAAGGGCAGGGCGTCATCTCTTTCCCGGCGCGGCCGCCCGAACGGCGGCTGCTGCGGTGGCCGCGGGAACGCTGGTGTCGGCGCTCCTGTTGACCCTGGCGGGCTGCGGCGACCTGCCCTTGTTCCCGGGCGAGTTGGCCGTCAACCCCGACACCCTGACCGTGGAGGAGGGCACCCCCGTCATCGTGTCCCGCTCCGGCGGCTATGAACCGATCGCCTGGACCCTGGATCCCCCTGCCTCCGCGGGAGGAGTCTTCGACCCCCAGACCCTGCAGTACACCGCGCCCACGGGCCTGGCCGACGACAGCCTCTCGGTGGGCCTGACGGCCACGGACTACGCCGGGCAGTCCGACGCCCTGGCGATCACGGTGTACAGGGCCTTTTCCATCGACCCGGTGGACGCGGTCGTCCCGGCGGGGGGTGACCTGGGTTTCCGCGTATCGGGCGGGCTTCCGCCCTACCAGTACAGCGTGTTCGGGTCGGGGACCGTCAGCCCGACGGGCCCCACCACGGATACGGCGCCCACGTACACGGCGGCTTTCGGCGTCGACGAGCAGGTCATCGTGCAGGCCGGCGACTCCCTCGGGAACGTGGTCGAAGCCATGGTCTCCGTCGTGAACACCGACGAGCTGCTGCTGAGCCCCGCGACCGCTTCGGTCGCCATCGGAGGGACCCAGTCCTTCGTCATCTACGGCGGCGCGGGTCCTCCCTATACGGCTACCGTGGATCCCCCGGGAACGGGGACGATCCTTGTCACCGGGCTGGACACCTTCGAATACCAGGCCCCCGGGGTCACCGGGGAGGAAACCGTCCGGGTCGTGGATGGGCTGTCTGCAGAAGTCACCGCCACGATCTCGGTGGTGTCGGGGCCTCTCACCCTGAGCCCCGGCTCGATCGACATATCTCGCGGCCAGACGTCCGTCTTCACGGTTTCGGGAGGCAGCCCCCCGTACCTCTGGAGCGTCGACGGCGCGGGCACGATCGTCGCGCAGGACGAAACCCACGCCCTCTATACGGCACCCTCTGCCGCCGGCACCGACTGGGTCAAGGTAACCGATTCCAAGGACAAGTTCCGCAAGGCCAAGGTCTACGTCAAATAGGGCCACCTCTTGAAGCGGGGGCGTCAGGGCGCCGCGATCACCCCGGAAACGATCGTTGACCTTCGATGCGTCCGGCTGCTATAAAGGAGCCTGGTCCGGCACGGGTCGCCGCTGCCCGGACCAGGGCTCACCTCGATCCTGGGAGAAGATCATGCCTGAGATGGTGCTGTTGGGCGACGAGGCCCTGGCCATGGGGGCCATCGACGCCGGAATCACCGCGGCCTACGCCTACCCCGGAACTCCTTCCTCCGAGATCATGGAGTTCCTTCAGGCCCGGGCGGCGGAGAGTGGGGCGCTCGTGGCCCAGTGGTGCTCGAACGAGAAGACCGCCTACGAGGCGGCGGTGGGAGTGTCCCTGGTCGGGCGGCGGGTGCTGGTCAGCATGAAGCACGTGGGGCTCAACGTGGCCGCCGATCCTTTCGTGAACTCGGCGCTTCTGGACATCCAGGGCGGCCTGGTCCTGGCGGTAGCGGACGACCCGGGAATGCACTCCTCCCAGAACGAGCAGGACAGCCGTTTCTACGCGGACTTCGCGCGCATCATCTGCCTGGAGCCCCGGCACCAGCAGGAGGTCTACGCGATGACCCTGGAAGCCTTCGAGCTGTCGGAGCGCTTCCACATCCCGGTCATGCTCCGCCTGGTGACCCGCATCGCCCACGCCCGCTCGGTGGTGCGAACGGGCGCCCGGCGAGCCCAGAACCCCCTGCACAAGGCCGCCCAGAAGGCCGGGTGGATGCTGCTGCCCTCCACCGGCAGGGTGCTGTGGGACCGCCTCCTGGCCCAGCAGGGAGAGTTCCTGGCGTACACGGAGAGCTGCCCGCACAACCCCCTGGAGATCAACGAGAGCTTCACGGAGTTCGGGGTCATCACCACCGGCCTGGGCTGGAACTACTACATGGAGAACCTCGAGGAGCTGCCCCAGCGTCCCTCGCACCTGCACATCAGCGCCTACCCGCTGCCGGTGGAGAAGATCCGGCGGTTGGCCGGCAAGGTCCGCAAGATCGTCGTGCTCGAGGAAGGCTTCTACTTCCTGGAGCGCGCCTTGCGGGGCATCCTGCCCCACGACGTGGCCATCGCCGGAAAGGAGGACGGCGCGGTGCCCCGGACGGGGGAGCTGACCCCGGACAACGTCCGCCCGGCCATGGGGCTGCCCGCCAAGGAGGCGGTGGCCCTGGCGGCGATCGGCGGCGGGGCCCCAGACCGCTCTCCTGCCCTGACCCTTCCCGGGCGCCCGCCCCAGCTGTGTGCCGGCTGCCCACACCGGGACAGCTACGACGCCCTCAACCTGGCCGTGGCCGGATTCGAGCACAAGCTCGTCACCTCCGACATCGGCTGCTACACCCTGGGCTTTCTGCCCCCCCACGAGGCCATCGAGACCTGCCTGTGCATGGGGGCCTCGGTGGGCATGGCCAAGGGGGCCGCGCAGGCGGGCTTCCACCCCGTGGTGGCGGTCATCGGGGACAGCACCTTCCTGCACTCCGGGGTTTCGCCGCTGGTGGATGCCGTCGCGGCCCGGGCCAGCATGACCCTCCTGATCCTGGACAACAGCACCACGGCCATGACCGGGGGGCAGCAGACGATCCTGAGCTCCTCGCGCCTGGAGCAGCTCGTTCTGGGCCTCGGGGTGGAGCCGGAGCACGTGAAGCTGATCGTGCCTCTCCGGAAGCACACCGAGGAAAACAGCCGGGTCATCCGGCAAGAGATGGAGTATCCCGGCGTGTCGGTGATCATCGCCCTGCGGGACTGCATCCAGACCATCAAGGAGAAGAAGAAGACCAGGGAGGCGGAGACATGAACTACGACGTGATCCTGGCCGGCGTGGGCGGCCAGGGAGTGCTCTCGGTCGCCACCGCCATCGCTCTGGGGGCCATGAAGGACGGCCTCGAGGTCCGGCAATCCGAGGTCCACGGCATGGCCCAACGGGGCGGGGCCGTGCAGGCCCACCTGCGCCTGTCCGACGGCCCGATCTACGGCGACCTGGTAGGCAGGGCCAGCGCCCACCTGATCCTGGCCATGGAGCCGCTGGAGGGCCTGCGCTACCTGGTTTATCTTCGCCCCGACGGAGTGCTGGTGAGCGCCGCGGAGCCGATGAAGAACATCGGGAACTACCCGGAAGCCGAACAGGTGTACTCCGAGATCCGCCGCCTCCCGGACTACCGGCTGGTGGAGGCCGCGGCCCTGGCCCGGCAAGCGGGGGCGGCCCGGGCCACCAACATGGTCATGGTGGGAGCCGCCTCGGGGTTCCTGCCCATCCGGCAGGCGAGCCTCCTCGAGGCCATCGAGGAGCGCTTCGCCGGCAAGGGGGAGGACGTGGTGGCGGTCAACCGAAAGGCCTTTGCCCTGGGGCGGGAGGCCGTCGGGAACGGGCGCGGGAAAGAGGACGACAAGGAGAAGCAGGCATGACCAGCAAGGCGGCAGTGGACGGATTCCTGGGCGAAAAGACCCTGGCGGTGGTCGGGGTTTCCCGGGGCGGAAGGAAGTTCGGGAACACGGTCATGAAGGAGCTCAAAGCCAAGGGCTACCGGGTGTTCCCGATCAACCCTCATGCCGAGACCATCGACGGGGAGCGCTGCTACCCGAGCCTGCGGGACCTGCCCGCGCGGCCCGGCGGCGTGGTCACGGTGGTCCCGCCGGCCGTCACCGAGGCCGTGGTGCGGGATGCGAAAGATGCAGGCATCAAGCGGGTCTGGATGCAGCAGGGCTCCGAGTCGGAGGAAGCGATCCGTTTCTGCGGGGAACACGGCCTGGAGGTGGTCCACGGCGAGTGCATCATGATGTTCGCCGAGCCGGTCGGCTCGATCCACCGCTTTCACCGCTGGGTCTGGAAGCTCTTCGGCAAGCTGCCCGCCTGACCGGCCGGGGCTAAGGCCGGGGCGGCCCCCCTTCCAGTGATTCTCTGACCACCGCCAGCTGCTCCCGGAGGTCCTCGGTTTCCTTGATCCAGAAGGCCTTGCCGCCCCAGTCGGGAAAGTCCCGGGCGAACCAGTGGTCCCGGCGCTGCCGTCCCCGCCAGGCCAGGAAGTAGACCATCCGCATGAAGCGCAGCGGCTCGATCAGGGCCAGGGTCGCGCGGTCGAAGCCCAGGAATCCCTCGTAGCCCTCCAGGAGCAGCCCCAGCTCCCTGCGGCAGTCCGCGGCTTTGCCGGGAAGCAGCAGCCAGAGGTCCTGAACCGGCGGGGCATTCATCATGTCGTCGAAGTCTATGATCAAGAGGCCCTCCCCGGGGCGGTCCAGGATGTTGCCCCGGTGGCAGTCCCCGTGC
>Ga0068714_10003097_pt1 | contig 20199 bp, 15 predicted proteins | sample MTBNYHSulfiMetaG_FD_62988 | JGI IMG/M metagenome (GOLD analysis project Ga0068714, IMG submission 62988) | Enrichment culture microbial communities from rom New York Harbor, USA that are MTBE-degrading - MTBE-NYH (New York Harbor Sulfidogenic)... | ecosystem: Environmental > Aquatic > Marine >... | reverse complement strand
TGCGGACCGAACTCATAAAAATACCAGACCCAATCTCGAATCCGCTGTATTATATGCAATTAATTAGGTAATTCTTACTAACCATGCACCAACCAGTATCACAAAGAGCCAAAGTCCAGTCTCGTTCCCAAGTTGCACTTGGGAACGAGTATAAAATTCAACCGATCATCATCGGACCGGAATAGCTTCCGTCTTTCGATCCCTCCGACGATCAAATATGGACGTCTGACGTTCCTAATAATGCCCTAAGACAACGTTCGGATTTTCCCGATCCATTTCCCATTGTGCAGGATTGTTGCCGATGTATTCCCGGATGCGGTTCAGTTCGTCATCGTTACGGATGATGTGTTCGTAATAATTACGTTGACCTATTTTGACGCCAGGGGTGTTATGCAGATGGTTGATGCGTTTTGTTGATACCGTCTTGAATGCGCCGAGCCAACGACCGATGGGTTTACGTTTTTGCGTAGGGGCGGTATGAGAGGCGCGGCACCTTTGACGCCACGGTATTCAGGTCAGATACAAGATATGGTAGAACTCCGAATGGCCGGAAAAGTTCATCCTCCTTGCCAAAATGGGATGTTGGAGACGGATGAAGACCATGAAGGCGATTTCTGATCATCGTCCGGTTTTGGACGGCCGCTGGGGGCGATCCTAACCGTGTCATCATCTCTCCAGCGGCGATGACGGGCGGCGCAAATGCTTTGACGACAGGTCTTGGTGGCGCTAACTTGTCCAAGGGAAGGCTAATGCTCACGTTTCCGCGGCCATGCCGGTGTTTGAAACCGCCCGGCTTGGGTTCGGTCCTCAAAAACAAACGGAGGGAATGACATGTCCAAACCCCAATACCCGACCAAGGAAGGGATCTGGTCCAAGGGACCACGTCCTGAAAAAACCTACTCAGATGTAAAACTTGGCATGCCCTACAAGGAAGCGGTCGATAGCCTGCGCGGGGCGTTACGGGACCGGGATGATTTTGACCCGGCCGTTCTGTTTGTGTGGGGGACCATGCAGGCCACCGGAGTCTTGAACATTCTCAAAGCCGTGGAAGAGGAATTCGGTGAAAAAGGACAGGCCGTGGTGCGACGGGCCATCAGTAAAGCCGGTTACGAAGCCTGCCGGCAACTTCTTGATGATTCCGAGTTCCCGAAAGATGTGTCGGATGTCGAGCTGACTTCGTTCATTGTAACCGGCATCAACACCATTTTATATGCGTCTCTGGAGAGCCCTTGGATTACCAGCGAAAAGCGGTGCGAGTTCGATATCCTGTGGTGTCCCCACCAGGACCGATACACCGCCTTTGACTGCCGGGTGCAGCGTTACTTCGTGGAAGGCATGCTGCGGGCCTGCGAAGAGTTCACGGGTCGGAAATTTCACCCGGAGGTGGACAAGATCATTCCCCGAGGCGTGGACCGGTGCCATTTCACGGTGGATCTCTGGGAAGACGACGGAGGGTCCCACCCTTGGGACAAGTACTCCGAAGAACTGGCCCGCCGCGCTTTTGACAAAATGAAAGGCACGGATAAGAAAAAGGGTTCCCCAGGGACATAACAAAGCAGACCCCCATGGTGTGAAGGGAAGGGTGGCAAGAGGGGCGAAGAAGGCATAGCCGTTCCCCGTCATTCCGGCGAAAGAGGCTGGGCCACGATTCGTCATCCCGGCCAAGCCTCATGAAACGGGGCTCGAGCCGGGATCCAGGATTGATTGGATTTATTGGGTTTTTGTGGATTCCGGAAAGCCGGAATCCACTCATTTCAAATACTTCTGGATGCCATATCAACTCCCGCGCGACGACTTGGGGACTTTTTACGAAGGCATCCAGATTGAAGAAGAAAGGTTTTCATCCGGTACTTTTCGGGTTTCGCCTTGCCGACTCCACCGTTCTTCCTCAAAGCCCGGTTTCCTGCATCGGGACCCGCCGTCCTGTTCAGCGATGAACCGTAATGTGGCCTACCCCGACGTCGATTTCGATCTTCGTACCTAACGGGGCCGACAGATCGGCCAGACGCCCGAGCATCCACGAGGCTTCCCGCTCCGTTGGAATCCTCGGTCTTCCCTTTACATCGATCATTAGGGGCAGCAGGCGGACTTCGAGACGATCCGGCAGGATCGTGACCTTTGCCATCAGGGACTCATGGGCCTGAGGGGGCATGGTGTGAGGCGGCCGAAAGAGGAAATTGCCCAGGCTGAGAAAAGCCACACCGCTTTCTCCGACCAGGATTCCCTGGGGCACGTGAGGACCATGGCCGATGACGATATCGGCCCCGGCGTCCAGGGCGCGTTGCGCGAGAGCGATATGCTCGGAAGGGGAGTGATCGGTCCAGCCCTGCCTCAGATGCAGGTGCAACGCCGCTATGACCAGGTCCGTATCGGCCGCCATTCGGGTTATGGTGCTTTCGGCCGGACAGATGTCCCAGGAAGCCGCGCCGGCTCGATCGGAACCGGCCGAGAATCGGTTCGGATTCATGGAGAGGTAGGAGAGAATAGCCAGTCGGATGCCGTTGGCTTGGAAGGTGAGGGGCCGGCAGGCCGAGTCGGCGTTTTCGCCTGCTCCCACGGTCAGGATGTCCCTGCCGGTCAGTTCGCGGAGCGTTTCCCGAATCCCAAGGGCCCCGCAATCCAGGATGTGGTTGTTTCCCATGGTGGCGACGGTCCTGCGCGTGGGATGCAGGAAATCGGCGACGGACGATGGACTCCATAACCTTGATTGGTTCGGAAACGTTCGGCACGCGCCCGCCGGCGGATCCTGGGACAGGAGCACCCCTTCCATGTTGAAGATGAACACATCGTCCTCGTGCAGCAGGCCCCTGATTTCTTCGAGGGGGTCCCGGCCGTTTAACACCTCGGCGTGGGCAAACGTGTCTCCCACGGCGGCAATGGTGAGGGGGGGAGCCTCGTCGCGATGGGGTAGGGCGCGGCAAGCCTGAACAGCAGCGATGCAGACCGCGACCAAGGCGACGGCGATGAGAACGCCTTGCCCGATCCTCCATTTCCAGCCGTTGCTTTTGTTTTTCGGATCGATCCGCATGAGTCGCATGCTTTCGGCCAAGAGGGAATGGTTCGAAGGAGGAAACCGTGTGTTGCACTTTAGGACGGTGGAATGGTCCGATCGTCATCGGCTTTCAAGAACCGTGGCGGATCCGAATACCCGGCTCCGCCACAGTATGGAAAACAACCTCGAAGATCATTTGGCGCTGAAACACGGCTCCATCAATACACCAACAGGTAAAAACCACCTTTGGTATAGCCGTCTTCCGGATCCCAGATACGTATGTTTATGCTATTGTTCGGAGTGCCACTAAACCAACTTACGCCTGCGACACAGTTCGCATTGCGGGTCGCAACGACGTTGGTGTCCACTGTACATGAGACGTATCGTTCCCTCGTATCGAAGCCCATGTTGAGAGTGTAGTTGCCGTTGTCGCCCGACAGAGTGGGAGCGACGCCGTTGACATTGTTGAACCATCGCCGGATACTGACCACGCCGCTGCTCATCGATACGAGGACACCGGCCGTCATCCCCTGGCCGGGATCTCCCTTGTCCCCTTTAGGTCCGACGGCTCCGGCAGGCCCGGCAGGTCCGACGGCTCCGGCAGGCCCGGCAGGCCCGACGGCTCCGGCAGGTCCGGCAGGCCCGGCAGGTCCGACAGGCCCGGCAGGTCCGACAGGCCCGGCAGGCCCGGCAGGTCCGACAGGCCCGGCAGGTCCGACAGGACCCTGGTTGCTCACAAACTGCCGGACCAGGACAAAGTCCTCTTCGGGCGACCCCGCCAGTTGCAGGGTGGCTGTGGCATTGTCATTGTCCAGGAAGGTCATGCTGAGATGATGCCCCTGATTTCCCAGATCATAGGCGTCCACACCGACGGCAAGGTCGGATGTCAGGAATGCCGCGAAGTCTACCCCTTCAGGCGAATAAATCACCACCGCCGACTTTGGGTCTACATCGTATGCCTGAATGTAGAAACTCACAGTAGGCGATATGAGGCTGTCTTTCCAGATGCCGTCCTGGGACAATGAAGGCACAGCCCACGCCAGAACGATTACAGCCAGAACCGGAAACAGAATACCCTTTTTCATTGTTTTCCCTCCTTTACGTTAAACATTTCCCAAGCTGGGTCGATGAAAAAACGTTCCGCCTCGATACCCACATCCACTGCGAGACGTCTCAAATCCTACTTAATCATGTACAAATGTGCAAAACAATTCCTATTTCAGGGAAGACGGCCGCTGAACAAGGCATCCGCGCAGGATGCCATCGGAGCGTTGGAGCGTGGAAATTTCCTATTCTGAATCTATATTGTGATCCAAGGGACCTCAAAGTGTTTGTATAACCGTGGATGACGTGTTTATATCGGCCACATGTGACTATAACCCGTTTCGGATCTGTTGCCGTTATCGGCAACGTGCAATTATCGATCGAAACCAAGGGGGGATTTCGAGCAATGAATCCCGAACCCGAAAGATGAACGTATGCCGCATCGCAATCCAACCTGCCGACGTATCGTATCTCTGACGCCGTCTATTACGGAAACGTTGTTCGCCCTGGGACTGGGAGATCGCGTGATCGGTGTGACCGATACGTGTGACTATCCCGTGGAGGCCGGCGGGAAACCGCATGTAACTTCCTGGTTCGATCCGGACCTGGATCGGATTCGCGCCCTGGAACCCGACCTCATTTTAGGCCTGGAATCCGCTCACCTGAAACTGAAACCGGTCTTCGAAGAGACCATTCCCGGTGTACAAGTAATACTGACTCTGCCTGCTACTGTGGATGAAGCGCTCGAAGCCATAGGGACTTTCGGAGCGCTGTTCCATGTAGCGGATGCGGCGGAGCGGCTGTTGGCCGGCTTGAGGAAACGTCTCGAACGAGTGGACTCGGAGGTCACCCGCATACAACAGACGGAACGTCCCACGGTTTCTCGCGTTTTGGAGTGGAAGGGGGAGGCGCTGCTCGTGGCGGGTCCGCATTCATTTCAGTATGACGTGATCGGCCGGGCGGGGGGACGCAATGTCACCAACGGGATTTCAGAAGCCTATCCCGAGGTTTCCATGTCCCAGTTCCTCGAATGGGATCCGGACGTGGTTTTTTTCTGTGGCTACGACCGACGCTTCATTCCCATGCTGAAAGAACATCCTCAATGGAAGCGATTCAAAGCCGCCGGCACGGACCGGGTATACATGTTCGACTGCAACCTGACCTGCAGGACGGGTCCCCGTATTGTAGATATGGTGGAGTTGCTCTACGAGACGTTATACGGCGACGTCGATTGACGCGCCCGGATACGAGCCCCTGCGTTTTTGACACGGCATTCGTTGGCAGCTGTGAACGATTTCATACAAACGTCGGGCGCAGGTGTTCGCAGAGTCACTGGAATTGCAGCCCGCTGGATTATCCGGGCTCCGGGCTTTCTGTCCCCGAACCTCCTTTCTTCCCCGGCCTCTCCGACGAAGGCGGTTTCCCCCCATAAATGATGCAACCGGTTTGGGGAATCCCGCACCGCAACAAGGGCGATCACGCGGGCGAAGCTTTTCGTCGCCATTGGTGCCGGAACAGCAGGCCGTGAAGCAGGGTTTCCGGAAAACCCACGCCCAAAGCTTTGCTTATTTCCTCATTGATCTCCAATAATTTGAAGTTGATCTCGTCCACCGGTTCGATCACTTCGATTTTTCGGGCCGGGCCGTCGTAATCGGGGTGACTCGGATCGCATAGAGACGGAGGCGAAAGGCTGAAAACCGCTCTGCAGATCAGTGGACGTATGTCATAAATCCTGCAAAAGCCGCCCTCACGGTCCAGAAAAACGCACGGACGGCGCAAGGCCGCATAGCGCCTCAAGACTCCGGCTCCCGTCTGTCCGAGGCGCCGGACGATTTCGTTGAAGCTACGGACGGCGTCGCCGGCACTGGAAAGGATGCTGGGAAAATCGGGCCATTCACGAACCCTGTCGTATATCTCCATGATCTCGAGAGGTTCCACTCCTGTCGGCATTTCGATGCAGCAGGTCGAGCAGCCCTTTTTGCAGTATACGTTCAGACCTTCTCGAGCTATAACGGTTTCCACAAAGCGATCGTAAGTCTCGCGAAACGCCTGCAACAGTTCGAAAATCTCGGTGGGGAACCTGTGAGATTCAACAAGCCGATCCATTTGATATTCCACGTCTTCCGCCATCTCGGACGCCAGTTCCAACATGCGCTTATTGAACGCCTTTACATCCGGATCCAGGAAACAGGGGAAAGAGGCGGGCTCTCGGTGTGAAACCTCATTAGGTTGATCTGAATTCATAGGAGTTATTCTCGACGTAAGATGGGATGCTGCATGAATTTGGCTCCGTCCGCAGACGGTATTTTTCCCTGAGTCTTCTGCAGCTCTTGCAAGTCTGTCACTGGAGCGGGCGTCATCAGAAACGCGTGTTTTTTTCCCCTGAACGTTCCAATGCCCACAATCTGGCCGTGATCGTTGATGTCGTTAGCCCTCTCGATAGACGTCCACCCGCTGCCTTCCGCCGTCGCCAGACTGAGGAAGTAGGTGACGCCGTCCTTATGCACAAAAGCGGTTTCCCCCCGTTGGGTTCGGTGTGTGATGTAGCCAACGATATCGTTTTGGTTGTTGATGGCTATTGGGTAGCTGGACAGGTCGCTTCTTATTTTGACGGCCGATTTTATGCCCTCCGATCTATTCCAGACAAAGCCCTGTCTGAGTACTTCGTCGCCCTGGAGGGTGGAACTTCCGACCACGTTACCCAGATCGTTCAGGTTTTTGACCGCGCTGTAATTTCCCCCGAGGGTTCCAAGAGGTTGCATTCCGTGGGCCGCATCCCAGACGAACGCCTCGCTGCTCTTTTCTGCCAGTTTTGTTCCGATGACCATTCCCGAGTTGCCTATTTTCACGTCGTCGATGGGCGCCTCTTGTGGCGGCAGAAGATCTTCGAGCACCAGCGGCGCACTGCGAGCGTTGCAGAGGAAAATGCCGTACAGGAGGCTATTCTCAGCAGATTTCATGATTCCTACCGCTTGTCCCAGGTCATTGATTCCTTGACAACTGCTTCTCGAGTCGGAGGGGGTGGTGACTGTGATCCCCCTTTGATTTGGGGTCCAGATGAATCCCCGCCCGCCTACGCTTCCCACAATTTGACCCGCATTATTGATGTCTTCAGGGAAGCAGTGACCGGAAAATTCCTTACCGATATCATAGAGTCCTGAATCAGCCCGCCAGAGGAACGAACCAAATCCGGCGGTTGAACTCTTGTAGTGTCCGACCACTTCGCCCGAGTTGTTGATCGCACTAGCCGTACTGAAAACAGCGTCCGTGATTCCCAAGCCGTTGATATAGTAGTTCAGGACCTTGCCGCTGAGAGAAACGTCGATTCGGGAGCTAAGCGGCGCGTTTGTACGGATGCTGAGTATTGCAGTGCTGGGGCCGGACGTTTCAGGGTCGAAGCTCACCGATATCTCAACGGTTTCATAGGCTCCGAGGTTCAACGGGATGGAGAGCGGTTCCGTCAACCGGAAGCCGTTTCCCGGCAGACCCGAAAGTCCGGTGATTTGAAAGGTCTCCGGAGAAAGGTTGCTCAGGGTAAAGCTCCACTCGGCCTGGGAACCCGGTCGTATCTGACCGAAATCGTGGGAAGTACCCGATGGCCATATATCGGGAAAAACGCCCAGCACAGTGCCGAAGACGATGTTGAGAAACTCCGTTACGGTGACCAGTTTCTGTTTGACTTCCGTTTCGGCGCCCCCGGGACCCGTGATCGTGTGACGGACCGTGTAGGATCCGGGGCGCGTATAGGTATGTTCGGGATTTGGCAATGTGCTTCGGTTGCCATCGCCGAAATCCCACTCGTGCGAACCGCTGTCTTCGCCCGCCGAACCGGTGAAATGGACGGTGAGAGGACTCGGTCCACGGACGGGATCGGCATTGAAGTTCGCCGTCTGCCGACGGCCGAAAGCCGAAGCGGACGATGTGAAAACGATGAGGAGAAAGAGGATTAGGAAAAACGGACGTAGTCCGAAGTCGTTACGCCACACGTGGTCCACCTCCCAATGTGATGCAAGGATCATAGAAAAAACGCTTGCTGTCTCGGACGGCGTGGAACACTTCCAAGGAAAGCCGCCCGAAAACGGTCTCTGTCGAGCACACTCGCCGGCCGCTCCAAGACCTGCGCGGAAGCCCCGGAAAATTTCCGCCATTATGCGACACTATTTTTCAATTGGCGAGCAGTTTATATCCAGCAGTTTATATCCGGCGAATATAGAGGGGCTCCTCTCTCCGTTTTCGTCGGCAGCGATCTTGATTTCCAGCTTTGTGTACTTTAGGATCGTGCAATCATGTGAAAATATGGCGAAGGTCAGGAGCTTGGAATGACAAAGCTATTCTTAACCGGACTTCTCCTCAGCTTGTTTTTTGTGGGTGGCGCCTGCGTGGTCGTCCCGTTATACGGTCCGGCTTTAGGCCGCCCTTACGAACCGCCGGAGGAATACATTTCATATCGCCATCATGCCCACCCGATAACATATGGCGGCTATTACAGGCGTCCGGTCTCGTATAGGTACTATACGCGTCCGGTTGTTATCCACCGTTCGTGCACCAGCTACGGAATGAACCCGATCACCTGGAACTGCGGCTATCCGACCGGATACACGTATTGGCGTTGATTCGTAATACCTTCGAAACGCTGTTACCTTGGATCGGTTTTTAGCATACGCTTTAGCGCCGGATCACTGGAGGTAGAAATGGAAACGCAGATGAAGACGGCCCTGGTCACTGGAGCCAGCAGCGGTATCGGCAGGGAGACGGCCCTTCTGCTGGCGGAGAAAGGTTTCGATGTCATCAGTGCCGCACGACGCATGGATCGCCTCACCGAACTCTCAGAGCGATTTGAACGGATTCGTCCCATGCAGGTCGATCTATCCGATCCTGAAGACACTCAGCGGTTTTGCGAGGAGGTTTCCGCCTTCAGCCGCCCGGTCTCCGTTCTCGTAAACGCGGCGGGATACAGTGTGCGGGGCGCCCTCGAGGACGTTTCCCAGGAGGCGGTCCGGCGGATCTTTGAGGTCAACCTGTTTTCTCTGATGCAGGTGACCCGAGCCTGCCTGCCCGGAATGCGAAAACAAAGAGAGGGGACCATAGTGAATCTCAGTTCCATTTCCGGGAAATTCGCTTTCCCTTTGAGCAGTGTTTATTCTGCGACCAAATACGCCCTGGAAGCTGTCAGCGATGCACTGCGCATGGAACTGCGCCCATTCGGCATCCGGGTTATCGTCATCCGGCCGGGGGTCATAGCAACTGAATTCCATGGAGTGGCCAATGAAATGAGCGGAGATCCCGCAAGCCGCACGGACGATGATTACAAGAAGGTCTACCAGGCTGTGGGCGCCGGTGTGGGAAAAATGTTTATTGACCTGAAGATCCCGGGACCGGCGTTGATCGCCAAAACGATTGTGGACGCGGCCTTATCGGAGGCCCCGAAAGCCGCTTATGCTGCGGGACCGTTTACGGAAGACATTCTGGAAGAGCGATTTGCGCTGGACGACGACGCCTTTGACCGCTTCTGGACGGACAAGCTCGGACTCAAAGACTTCAGTGCATAACCCAGACGATTTTACCGGAATCTCAACCTGTTTCGCAACGCCAGGAGCCCCAGCAGTCCCGAACCGAACAGCGAAACAGCCCAGGGGAGGGGGGTATGCTGGACCACGACGTCGTCCACGAACATGGTGGTATTGAGGCCGTTCCCGTCGCCGGGCAGGAAGCTGAGGGCGATCGATGCCGATGATCCGCCGGGGACACCGGACAGATCGGCGGATCCCTGTAAAAATATCCATTCCGACAGCCATCCCTGCTGATTTCCGATGTTCACCGGCATGAAACGGGAAGGATCAAAGCTATCCACCGGGCCTCCCAACACCACGCTGCCGCCGGGAAGCGTCATAGTTATTTGAGCCAGACCGGTGTTTCCCTCAAGACTGGGAGTATACAACCGAATCCACGCACTGAAGTGAAGGAATGGTTCATTGGAAAGGAAGAACGTCTGCTCGATATTGCCGCCGAACACGGTAAGTGTGGCTCCGGCGGCGCCGGAGTGGACGGCTAGGGCATCGCCGGTGCCCACAACCCCAGTGGCCGACCAATTTGCAAAACCGGCTTCAAACCCGGGGTTCAGCAGCAGGTTCGCATGAGACAATGCGGGCATACCCATCAACGTTCCGAGCACGATGCTGCATATCCATAACCTTGCTTTGATCATGTCGAACCCCTGTTCTTATACCGTCCGCCAAGAAGTCCATAATCGTGTATGATCTTATCCTCCGGCGGGGATCATGAACTTCTTCTTGCACTGAATTGCATTTTTCAGGAAAAAACTATTTGGAAGAAATACTCCATAATAACTATGACATATTGATGAGGCTTCGTCAAACAAAATATATCCTGAACTCCATACACGCTCATCGCCCATCATACGCTCATGAACTTCCTTACGATAATACTTAAATTTGAGAGGTCCATCCGAATGAACATCGTCGTCGCTCATACTTAATGAAACTCATACCATTTAAACGGCACTCCTCACATAGTCCGATGCGCCTTCCGCCAACCTACGGATTGATTTTAGTAAATGATGTCGAATTCGGGAATGTGGTAGAGTTCGCGAATCTCGGAGATTAACGTATCGGGCAGGTATCTCCCCCAAAGCTTTATGGGCAGGCGCTTGATCCGGATTTGTGGACTGAAACCAACGGCAAAAAGATACTCCATGAGGAACTCCACGTTGATAGGGATGTACCCTTTGTAGGTATTGTTCTGCCGTTGTCGAATGATGCGCTCCTCATGAATACTTTTTCCAAACTCAGACTCGACCACATCCGGAAATGTGGCAAGGACCACCTCGATGAAAATAGTGCGCGCCGCACCTTCCATAAATGGTTCCAGTCCCTTGTTCAACTCATTTTCCGGAATGCCGCGATTCAGGTATGTTGCCCATCTTTCGGATTCCATGTAACGTCGACATACCTGCTCGCTGTCCCATTGGAATTCGAGGATCAGGCTGACGGCGCGGTAATCTCCGTCAAAGTACTCCTTTTCCACGATTCTGAAGTTTGGGAGATCGGAGAGCCGTGATTCCAGCCGTTCCAAGCATTCCGGTCCTCCCACGATCTTGATGCCTCCAACATCCCGAATGGTCATGGCCGCCTTGTCCAGCTGGATGGCCCCATCTTTGAAAGCATGAGCGACGGTCTTCTCTGCGGAAATGAACTCCTGTTCCATCTGATCCTTTGGTGTGATAAGCTGTTCGAGCTGAATGCCGTGAAAACTCGCTCTCTGGGCGGCCATGCCCGCGGCCAGCTCCAGGACTCTTCCCAAGATCCAGTTGGCAATGTATCGATTCGCTTTTTCCGCAATCCTCCTGGGACGTTTAATCCTGTAAATTCCCAGTAGCCGGTTCTCTGCATCGAAGCAGATGGTCCCGTTGATGGGGGTCTCACGGTAAAAAAAATCGGGATCGCTTTTGTACCATTGTGTGAGTTCTTCAACCCGGGCATTTGCACTGTTGCTGCAAGCACACATGACGTCTCGCAGTTCGCCCTTAGTGTAGATCCGATTTTCAATGAACGAGGCGCCGTGCGTCATCTCGATCAGGAGTTTGCCCGCACTCTTTAGGCTTTCGCCCAGGACGAATCCGTCACAGATGAGGATCTGGGTAAGTTTCAGGAAATCGTTTTCTTCGAGCCGGTCGCAGAGGCACCTCTCGACGATGTCAAACAGCTCATCCCGATGGGCAAAAGACGCCAGATACATCGCTCTCCCTTCAAAGCATCACATATATCGGAATGGTTCGTTATCAGTATTTGCGGTAAAGTGTCAAATAAATAGAAATGGCTTCGTTTCATTGTAGGAAAACACATAGGTACATTTCAGGGGATTGGCGAGAAACATTTGCGCATCGCTTTAAGAAAAGCAGCCATTCTATTCCGTTTATTTTCTACATAGGGCTTTTATCGGAAGAACAGCTCGTTACCCAATCTTGAGGCAAGGGCCTTCTCAACGAACGGTGCTGCGATACCGCATTCGTATTGCGGGCGGACAAATCAAGGTTTCGTGGTAAAGATTCACTCTTGGGGGAAGCAGACTTAGGTGTGACAGAACGAAAACGGCCTCCGGACCAAAATGCCGACCGTTCCGCCCGGGTACTCTCCCACAAGGTATGGCATCCGTCGGTGTCGGATTATGTTATCGTCTCATCCGCCGATAATCCTTCAGGATCGACGGTATATTGGTTAAGGAAATATTCCAGTTGGAAAGCTTTTTTCGGCGCCATTCGGTTGAATTTTACCCCACAGCACCTCTGCTCGAAAGGATTGATGAACAGGGTGTTGTCTCTATCGATGTCGAGATCGTAGACTATTGTACAAGGGATGTCTTTTACGTGGAATTCACCGTCTTTCATAAACAATACGATTTCAGTTTCCTGTTCGTACCGGCCTCCGTGACTGTGTGAGAGGTACTCGAATGCCAGACCGCACTTGTTGATGTTTTTGAGCTTCCCCAATTTCTCGACATCCGACGCCAGTGCTGCGAAAGCGAGGACTTTGGGCACGAGGCGCTTCTCGCTACGACGTTCGGTGTTGTTGTTATCGGTTGAATCCAATGCCGTTTTCCTTCCCCGGCATTTGCAGTGTGGTTGGTTCAGGATCGGTGCCGGTCGTTTCAGCGCGATGAGGAATAGGGGATCGGTTTCATTCAAGGAGCAGCTACTTTAGGCGCGTCCGGAACTATCTGAAGCCCAAAGAGAAAAAAACACCATGGCTCCGCTCCACACAGGTTCACTTCGAGGGACCACGGATGAACCTCCCTTTTGCAGCGGAGATCATTTTTCTTTTCCACGGTATTCATATATGTATCATATAAGAGGTTCGGATGTTACGTCAATGAAGTCCCGCAAGAAATTTGATGATCATCGACTAGGGAGACCTTCCGCAGAAGCCCCCCAACGGCTCCAAATCCAGAACTTTCAACCCCATGCGCTCCACAAACTCAATCTTGATTTAGACAGACGATTTTCATCATATCCAGAGACAAATCCATGGCAAATGACTTTTCAGTCCAATCCGGTCAAGATTCATGAGTTCGGAATGAGTCGCCCACCGATTCATAGTCGGGTTAGCCGCGGCCCAGGACGGAGGAGTTCAGCCTTTTCCGGTGAACGGCCCAATCGTCTCGTTGTCCCTTGCCCCCGGACAGACCGCTCATAATCCCATGAACTTGGCGGCAATTCCTTTCATGATTTCGTTCGTTCCTGCAAAGATGGACATGACGCGCATATCCCGCCAGGCCCGCGCAATGGGGTATTCTTCACAATAGCCGTATCCCCCGAACAACTGCAGACATCCGTCCGCAACGCGCATGGCCATCTCCGTTGTCCAGTATTTGGCCATGGAAACTTCCACGATCAGACTTTTTCCTTCCATGTGATCCGCGATGAGTTTGTCTATAAATGCTCGGCCCAATTTAGCTTCCGTCGCCATTTCAACCAGCTTGAACTGCGTATTCTGAAATTTGGAGATCGGCTTTCCAAAAGCCGTCCTCTCTTTAGTGTAGCGTATGGTCATTTCAAGGACGTTCTCGGCAGCGGTTACGGCCATCAGGGCGCAGATCAGCCGCTCCGGCTGGAGTTTCTCCATGAGCATCGTGAATCCGCCGCCTTTCCGTCCCAGGCGGTTGGCTTTGGGAATCCGGCAGTCGGTGAAAAACAATTCGGCCGTGTCCTGGGATCGCCAGCCGATCTTATCGATTTTTTTGCCTTTTTCAAATCCGGGCGTTCCCGCCTCCACCAGCACCAGATCGATGGCCTGATAAGGGGATTCAACGGCAGGGTCCTTGACGGCCAGGACGACCAGACCACAGTTGATGCCGTTGCTGATGAAGGTTTTCTGGCCGTTGATAATCAAATCATCCCCGTCTTCCACCGCCGTCGTGCGTATGGAGGATAGATCGCTGCCCGTGTTGGGCTCGGTCATGGCCACCGCAGTGATCATATCGCCGGAAATACAAAGAGGAAGGTATTTGTGCTTCACTGCTTCCGAGGCGTAAGCACTGATGTAGGGCACCACGATATCGGAATGAAGATTGGCGGCGAGACCGGTAAAATTGGTCTTGACCAGCTCTTCGCATACAATGACGGAATAGAGGAAATCGGCCCCAAGACCTCCGTACTCCTCCGGAAGGTCCATGCACAGAAAACCTTGCTCTCCCATCAATTCCCAAACGGACTTCGGTACGATGCCGGCCGTTTCCCACTCGTCCGCGTGAGGAGTGATTTCGCGCTCCACGAATTTTCTAAAGGTACTCCTGAATATCCTGTGTTCTTCCGTGTAGTTCAGAATCTCCATCCATTTCCCCCTTATCTCTCCGATCCGGCAAAGTCGATCAAACCAAGGCGGGCGGCGGACTATCCCGTCGCCCCGCTTGTGAGATGGAGGCCGGTCGTGCGTATCGTATTCGGCCGATCTAATTCTTAAACTTGATTCTATATTTTAGCTTTAATACACTTTAAACAAAGACTGTTTCTGTGGAGTGATTCCAACTACGGACCGCACCCGCGCGCGAAGTCGAACAGCCTTGGATGATCATGTATGCAGGCCGAGGACGGCGATGCTGCAGACACTCATGAACGGAAAACCACCCAGATTGTGCGTCAATCCATAGCGTGGATTCTCTAGCTGCCTGTCACCCGCCCGGCCTAATAACTGCAAGTACATCTCATAGATCATGCGCAGCCCCGAGGCTCCTATGGGATGTCCGAAGCATTTCAGTCCTCCATCCACTTGAGTGGGAATCCGGCCGTCGCGGTGGTAGAATCCATCCAGGACGTCCCTCCAACCGCGGCCTCTCTCCGAAATGTGCAAATCCTCGTAGGTCACCAGTTCGGTGATGGAGAAGCAGTCATGAAGCTCCATCATATTGATCTCTTCTCGCGGATGTCGAATGCCCGCTTCTTCATAGGCTTTGCCGCTGCAGCGATCCGTGGTGGGGAAGTAGGAGCCGTCCCAATTGTTGTATCCCATCTCCTCTCCATTGCTGAGGGCCAACTCGAGTGCTTTTATGGTGACCGGGTTTTGGATGCCCATGTCTTTCGCCTTCTCCGGAGTGGTCACCAAGGCGCACGCGGCGCCGTCGCTGACTCCGCAGCAGTCGAAGAGTCCAAGGGGATGGGCGATAACGGGAGCGGCCAAGACTTGTTCGATGCTCACTTTTTTCCGAAGGTGCGCTTTTGGGTTCAGCGCGCCGTTTTCATGACTTTTCACGGACACCTGCCCCATGGCCCGTTTGAGGTCCGCTTCAGGAATCGCAAATTTGGCTCCGTAGGCCGTGGCGAGCTGGGCGAAAGCGCCGGGCGCGGTGACGTTCGGCCACCACAGCCAGCTCAGAGAGCCGAAACCCGATCCCGGGTTGGGAAGTCCTCCGTAGCCCGTGTCCTTGAGCTTTTCTACACCCATAGCCAGGCAGATATCATAGGCGCCGGAAGCCACTGCATACACCGCTCCCCGAAACGATTCCGTCCCGCTGGCGCAATAGTTTTCCACCCGGGTCACCGGGATGTAAGGCAAACGTAACGCACGCGCCATGGGAAGCGCGCTCTTTCCTATATTGATTTCCTCGATACACGTTGCCAGCCAGGCGGCCTGAACGTCACCCGGATCGATGCCCGCGTCTTCGATACATTCGGTATAGGCTTCGACCATGAGTTCTTCACCGCCAAGGTCCCAGCGCTCGCCGAAACGAGTGCAACCCATACCGATGATCGCAACTTTATCTCTAATGCCCGTAGCCATGTTGTCTCCTCCTCAACCCCGGGGTTCTTCGCTTTGTTGAGAGGTCCCGGTCGTTCGAAGTTAGAACTTGAAGAGTTTTTCGATAAGCTGGGATTTCATAAGATCGCCTTCGATCTTGAGCTTTCCTGAAGTGAACGCACTCATGGCGTTCAGGCGCCCGGAGATCAACAGCAGAAAATCCTTATCCGCCATCTTTATCGTAGTGGTGGGACGTTCGTGCAGACCTTCGGTAACAACGCAATTCGCGTCTTTCACTCCGACGTGCCAGTCTCCTCCCCCCGGTCCTCCGATACGGTATTGAAACACCACGTCCACACCGCCGGCCTTTTCGGCACGGAAAGCGTCGGGCATTCGTTGAAAAACATCCTTTACGGTCATTTCCTTTTGGGCCTGCGACGGTTCCCTTTTGTCCTGCGGACCCGATAACGCTTCCAGCATGGGAGCAAATGCGGCCGTCAGGTTGGGATACTCGGCGGCATCGGAAAGATCGTTAATTTCATCCCAGTGCTGATGGATCTCCTCTACCGTGGGAACGCGGACGCCGTCGCCCACCACTGTGCCCCGGCCGGTGACGAATGCCGCCCGATTGGCGTAGCCCATTCCTGCATTGAAGATCATCCCGGTGTCCTTACAACGATCCGAGCAAAGATAGAGCACGAGGGGGGCCAGGAACTCGGGTTTGGCTTTGCGGAAGAGATCCGGAGGAAACACATCTTCCGACAGGCGGGTGGCGGCGACCGGGGCTACGGTATTCACTTTGACGTTGTATTTATCGCCTTCCAGTTTGAGCGTATTCATGAAGCCGATCAATCCCATCTTGGCGGCAGCGTAGTTGCTTTGCCCGAAATTCCCGTACAAGCCCGCGGCCGATGAGGTGAAGATGATGCGCCCATAACCGTTTTCCCTCATTTTGATGAAAGCGGGTCGCGTCACGTTATAAGCGCCTTGCAGGTGCACGTCAACAACCGCCTTCCAGTTTTCCGGTTCGGTATTAATGAGGGTCTTGTCCCTCAGGATACCGGCATTGTTAATGACGACATCCAGCCGTCCGAAGGTCTTAAGGGCCGTGTCCACAATGGACTGTCCACCCTCGGGCGTGGCTACGGAATCGTAGTTGGCTACGGCTTCTCCTCCGAGAGCCTTGATTTCTTCGACAACCATGTCGGCAGCCGCCGAGCCGGCGCCGGTGCCGTCCCGAGCGCCTCCTAAATCGTTGACCACTACCTTCGCACCCCGCCCGGCCATTTCCAGAGCATACACGCGGCCAAGACCCGAGCCTGCGCCGGTAATAACGGCTACGCGCCCATCGAACCGAATGCCCTTCTTTCCTTCGGGCGCGGGCTTTTCCTCTGGAACGGGGACGGCTTTCCAGAAATAACCCGTAAAGCCGCGTTCCCGGTCGGAATAGCGTTTTCTGAACGACATGGAAACCCTTTGACCCACGTGCACGTCTGAGAGTTCGCAGTCCGTGAAATCGGCCATAAACCGACCACCACCCTCGAACTCGATCATTCCGTAAATGGCCGGAGGATTGATGGAAACGGCCAGAAGATCTCCGGTGAAGCTCTTGACGCGAGCGGTTACGTCAGCGAACTCGTAGGGTTCTTGCGTGTGAGGCTTCCGGCATTGAGGATTGACGCAGAGATCCATTCTCGGGAACTGGGGAGTGCCGCAGTCTTTGCACCTGCCTCCCACGAGCCCCAGGATCATGTCGCGATTTCGCCAGGTGACGGTCATGGCGGTCTGGGTAGGGGCTTCAGCGCGGAGTCCCATTTCGGTCTGAATCAGCCCCCGAAATTTGAGAAAACGCGTGTAGTTGTCCGTGGTTTGCTTGCGGGCCAGGGATCCCTTGATGCCGGAGCGCTTGGGGAGAGCCTCGATGGCGCCGGTTGTTTCGAACAGCAGCGCATCGCAACCCTGCCCGAACCCGGCCACCAGTATGCGTTCACCCGGCCGGGTCTCTTCCAGGGCCCGGGTCAGCATGACCAGAGGGTGGGCCGCGCCGGTTTCTCCACAAACTTCATGAAGGTTGTCCATGACTTTTTCAGGCGGAACGTTCAGGGTGCGAGCGATCTTTGCGTGTTCGGCCTTGAAAAAGCAAGGGAATACCAGTCTGTCCACGTCGCCCATGGAAATGGACAATTTCCTGCACAGCCCCTCGACGGTTCTGGGGATGATCTTGGAATAACCCTCATCCCGCACCCAGCGCTCCTCCCACATGTAGTCGAACGCATGGGTTGCACCCCGGTAGTGGTCCACAAAATCGAGGGTCTCCGTGTGACCGCCGACAAACTCCGCAATGACATCATCGCCTTCGCCCACCAAAAGAGACGCCGCACCGTCCCCGAACCACATTTCATAGAAATAGGCCGTTTTGGTCTGGCGCATATCCGAGGCGCTCACCAGAACGTTGCGTTTGTCCCCGCTCCGAACGGCCGACATGGCTCCCAGAAGCGCCGTTGTACCGGCCCGGAGGGTAGCAGTGAAATCAGCGGCTGAAACCTCGTCCTTGAGGTTCAATGCCGTTTTCAGGATGCCCGCATTCAGACGATCCGCGAAGGGAAGGGTGGTCGAAGCCAGAAAAACACCGTCCACCGAGGACCTGTCTTTTCCGGCGAGGCAATCCCGTGAGGCGGCAACCGCCATGCTCAGACTGTCTTCATCCCAATTACAGAAGGATCGTTCACCCTGCGCCACCATGACAATGGCGGGAGCAAACCATCCCATGTTCTGTACGATGCTCATCCGGTCGAGCCTGGATTTCGGAATATACCCGCCGTAGGATGTGATGCCGATCATGGTTTCTCCTCCCGTTGCGGATCAGAATTTAAAGATCTTTTCGATCAGTTGAGATTTCATAAGGTCGCCGCTGATTTTGAGCTTTCCCGTGGTGAACGCGTTCATTGCGTTCAGTTCACCCGAAATGAGTTTGACGAAATCCGCATCCGCCATTTTTATAGTGGTCGTGGGGCTCTGATGCACGCCCTCGACAACCTCGCAGGCCTGATCTTTGACAACGGCGTGCCATTCTCCTCCCTCGGGGCCCGAAATGGAAAACTGAAATACCACATCCACTCCTGCGGCCCGATCCGGACGAAAAGCGCCCGCCATACTTGCGAAGACATTTCTTACGGTGAGCTTCCCTTCGGTTTTCGTCGTGTCCGTTTTCTTTTTTTCGCTGAAAGCAGTCATCAGGGGCTCAAATGCGGCCATGGCATTGGGAAATTCGCGCGCCTCTTTGAAAGAAACGATTCGATCCCACTCGGCTTCAACCGTCTCCGGCGTCGGGGCCTTTTCGCCGTCTCCCATGGCGGCCCCCGGACCCGTGGCAAGCGCCACACGGTTAAAATATCCCAGGCCGGCGTTGTACACGGCGCCGGAGACCGTGCACTGCTCGGAACACAGGTACAGGACCAGAGGAGCCACGTATTCCGGTTTGGCCTTTTCAAAAAGGTCCGGCGGCATCACGTCTTGTGTGAGCCTGGTGGCCGCCACGGGGGCCACGGAATTCACTTTGACGTTGTATTTGTTTCCTTCGAGTCTGAGCGTGTTCATGAAGCCGACGAGCGCCATTTTTGCCGCAGAATAGTTGGTCTGGCCGAAGTTTCCGTACAAGCCCGCCGCCGAGGTGGTAAAAACGATGCGGCCGTACCCGTTTTCCCGCATGCGGATGAAGGCTGGACGGGTTACGTTGTAGGCTCCGTTGAGATGCACGTCCATCACAGCGCCCCAGTTCTCCGGTTCCATCTTGACCAATGTCTTGTCGCGGAGAATGCCGGCGTTATTGATCAGAACATCAATTCGCCCAAAGGAGTTTACAGCCGTTTCGACGATAGCCCGGCCGCCGTCGGGAGTAGCGACCGAGTGATGACTGGCCACGGCCTCGCCACCCATGGCCCTGATTTCTTCCACCACGTTGTCCGCTGGTGTGGCATCCGAACCCGATCCGTCTCTTGCTCCTCCGAGATCGTTAACCACGATTTTGGCGCCGCGTTTGGCCAATTCCAGTGCGTATGTTCTTCCCAGGCCGGCGCCGGCTCCGGTGACAACAGCCACCCGACCTTCGAAGTTGATGCCGCCCAACTTCTTCCGCCGTTCTACTTCCTCCGCATCGGCCCACTCCACAATGCCCCGATCGATAACGATTTCGTCGCTCTCAGCATGGACGACTCTGAAGAGCGCTCGTTGATCGCTGATTTTCCAGATTCGGGTCTTTATGGGTACGTCCGGGTATAAAGGTCGACTGAAACGGACACGGAAACGGCTCATCCGCTCGGGTTCACCGGGAAAAAGGTGTTTGATCACGGCCCGGCAGGCAAAACCGTGTGTGCACAATCCGTGCATGATGGGTTTCTCGAATCCGCCGGCTCGGGC
>Ga0068714_10003096_pt1 | contig 20204 bp, 15 predicted proteins | sample MTBNYHSulfiMetaG_FD_62988 | JGI IMG/M metagenome (GOLD analysis project Ga0068714, IMG submission 62988) | Enrichment culture microbial communities from rom New York Harbor, USA that are MTBE-degrading - MTBE-NYH (New York Harbor Sulfidogenic)... | ecosystem: Environmental > Aquatic > Marine >... | reverse complement strand
GCCGGAACCCGTCGCAGGAGGTGGTCTTCTGCGGGGTGGGGTTCGAGACCACCGCGCCCACGGTGGCCGGGGCCTTGCTTACGGCCCGGGGCGAGGGGGTTTCGAACTTCAGCGTGTTGTGTGCTCACAAGCGGGTGGTGCCCGCGCTCGGCGCGCTGTTCGGATCCGGGGTCGTGCAGGTGGACGGCCTGCTCTGTCCCGGCCACGTTTCCGTGATCATCGGGGAGGAGGCGTACCGGCCCGTTGCGGAGCGGTTCTCGGTCCCCTGCGTGATCACCGGGTTCGAGCCGGTGGACATCCTGCAGGGGATTGTGCGGGTCCTGGAGCAGGTGCGGGAAGGACGGGCCTGCGTGGAGAACGCGTACGCCCGCGCTGTGGCGCCGGAGGGGAACCCCAAGGCCCTGGCCCTGATGGCGCGTGTGTTTCGAGTGGGGGACGCGGTGTGGAGGGGCCTGGGGCGGCTGGAGGGCAGTGGGTTTCATCTGCACGGGGAATACGAGGGGTTCGACGCCGCGGTACGCCTCGGCGTGGAGGTGGTGGAGGCCCCGGAACCCCGGGGGTGCGCTTGCGGCGCGGTCCTCACCGGGAGGGTTCTCCCCACCGGCTGCGGACTCTTACGCACGGCGTGCACGCCGGAGCACCCCGTGGGGCCGTGCATGGTCTCCGGCGAGGGGACGTGCGCCGCCTACTACCGTTACCACCCGGAGCCGGACTCGTGAAACCCAAGACCATATTGCTGGACCACGGAAGCGGGGGCAAGGCCTCCCGGCGGCTCACCGAGGAGCTGATCCTGCCCGCGTTTCACAACCCCGTGCTGGCCCGGCTGGGCGACGGGGCCGTGATCGAGGCGCCCCCGGGGGGCCGGTTGGCGTTTTCCACGGACACCTTTGTGGTGGACCCGATCTTCTTTCCAGGGGGCGACATCGGGGACCTGGCCGTGAACGGTACGGTGAACGACCTGGCCATGTGTGGAGCGCGGCCCCTGGGCCTGAGCGTGGCGCTGATCCTGGAAGAAGGGTTTCCGGTGGCCGACCTGGAACGGATCCTGGGTTCCATGAAGCGGGCCGCGGCCAGGGCAGGGGTGCCGGTGATTACGGGCGACACCAAGGTGGTTCCCCGGGGTGCGGTGGACAAGATCTTCATCAACACGTCCGGGATCGGCACGGTGCCCGAGGGTCTGTGCCTGGGTCCGGAGTGCGTCCGGCCCGGCGATCGGGTGATCCTCTCCGGCAACCTGGGCGACCACGGGGTGGCCGTGCTGAGCGTTCGTGAGGGGATCGCCTTTGCCTCGGAGATCCGGAGCGACACGGTGGCCCTGAACGGGATGGTGGAACGGATGCTCGCCGAGGGTCCCGGGGTCCGCATGCTCCGGGATCCCACCCGGGGAGGCGTGGGCACGGTGCTGAACGAGGTGGCGCTGCAGGCCGGGGTGGGCGTGCGGATCCGGGAACGTGACCTTCCGGTGAACCCGGCCGTGGCCGGCGCCTGCGACCTGTTGGGGACCGACCCCATCTACGTGGCCAACGAGGGGAAGCTCGTGGCCTTTGTGGCTCCCGAGTCCGCGGAGCGGGTGCTCCGGGCCCTGCGTTCGCACGAGCACGGCCGGAACGCCGTCCTGGTGGGGGAGGTGGAGGCCGAGAACGCGGGCCGGGTGTTCATGCAGACCCGGATCGGCGGGACCCGCATCGTAGACATGCTCACCGGGGAGCAACTGCCCCGGATCTGTTGAGTTTGAGGGATGCCCGGCGGTGCCCGCGCCCGAATACCGGAGAAGACAAGGAGGACCTGCCGCATGCGAAGCGTTTCCGGAACGAAATACGGACCAGGGGCTGATCCCGCCACGCGCCGCTTCTTCTGCGGCTTGTGTCTCCTGCTCTCGTGCCTCTGCGCGGCGCAGGTTTCCTGCTCCGGTCCCGCGGTCCGGGTACACCCATCGCCGGAACCGGCTGCCTCGGCCGGGGTTCGTGCCCCGTCGCCGCACGTGCCTCCGGCCGCCCCGCAGCCCGCCCCGGTCCGCCCGGAGGCCCCGGGGTTCGACGAGCAGCTCCGGGCTCTGGCCGGAACGATCTCCCCGCAGTTGTCCCGGGACGTACCCGTTCGGTTGGCGGTCCTCCCGTTCACCAACCTGGACGGCCGGGTGACCGAGTGCGGAAAACTGCTGGCAAGAGACCTGGAAGCGGAACTGGTGCGGCAGGGAGCGGAGCGGGGTACCTTCTGCCTGGTGGAAAGGGAAAACCTCCGCGTGATCCTGGAAGAGGTCAAGCACGGGATGTCCGGCCTGGCGGACGAGAGCCAGTGCATTCAGGCCGGGAAACAGCTGGGAGCCACGTCCCTCCTGCTGGCGGCCGTGAATCCGTGGGGGGACGGAAAGGTCCGGGTGACCGGGAAGGTCATGGACGCGGAGAGCACGCGGATCCTGGCGGCCTTCTGCTGGGAAATCTCCCTGCCTGCCCATCTCCGGAGCCTGTGCGATCCGGTCTCGGGGAGGAACGCGGAAGCCCCGGAGCTGGTGCTGGCGGACAGCGCGGACTCCGCCTACCGGATCCGGGTGTGGACGGACAAGGGGGTGTACCGGCTGGGGGACCCGGTGCGGGTCTTCGTCGAGACCGACCGGGCCGGGTACCTGTACCTGTTCGACATCGATTCGGCCGGCAACCAGACCCTGCTCCTGCCCAACATCCACCGGCGGGAGCCGCACCTTCTGGATGCAGGCGAGGTGTTCGAGTCGCCTGCCGGCTGGTTCGCGGCGGGCCGGCCCACGGGCCGGGGCACCTTGAAGGCCGTGGTGACCCCGGAGCCCCTGCCGCTCAAGGACCCGCAGTTCTCGGACCTTTCGGAGCGCGTTCCCTTTCGCAGCCTGGACGGTGCCAACGTCCGGGGGGTGGTGGTGAGCGCGAAACAATCGCGCGGGGGGTTCGGCACGGCGTGGATCACCATCGAGGAGTAGCCGTCGTTGCCCGGCCTGGCTCGCGATGCCGGGGGAGGCGACAGACCCTTGGCAGATCTCAGAGCAGGCCCGGACCCTCGAGTCCCCGGTAGATGACCAGGTGATCCTGGCTCTGGATCAGCGGCTGCTTCTTGCGGAAAAAGGTCTCGTAGAAATACTCGGTGATCTCCCGGCGCTGCGCCAGCGTGTACGCATGCACCTGCGGGTAGAGCAGAATCATCCACACCACGGCCATGAACGCGCTAAAATCCTCGGTGAAGAACTCCACGTGGCTGGTCTTGTTCAGGATCTCGGCATCCTGGAAGGCCGCGGCGGCGTCCAGCTTCTTTCGGAAGGTGAGCAGGCACTGATCGTTCTTGTGCCCCCCGAACTTGGCGGCAAAGTGGTTGTAGAGCCAGGTCGTGGTACGGGGGTCTTCGCTCCGGGCCGACATGAGCACCATGTAGATGGCCCCCTGGCGGGCCAGGATCTGCTCGTACAAACGCTCCAGGAGGCCCGGCCACTTCTCGAACCGGCAGTAGTAGAGCGAGTGCTGGAGGGTGATGAGTTCCATCCTCTTGTCGAGCAGGCGCTTTTCCCGGAACTCCAAGGTCCGGGCCGGCCCGGAGAACACCCGGTTGAAGTCCCCCTGGACCACGCAAACGTTGCGGGTCTTCTGTCGCTGCACCCGCTCCCGGACCGTTTCCAGGGCCTCCTTCTCGATGTCCAGCAGAAAGAGGCTTCCGGAGAAGGCGGATTGCAGGATTCGAAACTGAGGCTCGTTGCTGGAACCGATGGACAGGGCGTTCATCTCGTAGTCCAGAGGAAGGTATCTGGAGAGGGTGCGGATCACCCGGGCCAGGGTCTCCCCGATGTTCACCTTGTCGTTGCTGTGCCTGGACCAGATTTTGTCCTGGCGGAACACAAGGGAATCCGAGACGCGCACGCCGTCTTCGATGAGCTTGTTGCCCGCACGGGCCATGGGGTTCTCCTCATTGCAGGGGAGTCTGGGCGATCTCCCCCGGGGGTTTCATGGGAGGGCAGGGGGTGCGGCTCCCTCACCGCACCGCCCGGTCCAGGTTCCTGCGCAGGACCTCTTCCGCCTCGGCCACGATCCGTTCCACCAGCTCGGAGACCGAGGGGATGTCGTGGATGCGGCCCACGGATTGCCCCACGGTGAGCATGGCCTGCTCCGCGTTGCCGTCCTTCCAGACCTTGCGGGCCCGCTCGCCGGAGATGAGCGGGAACAGTTCGGTGAAATCCCCGCCGGTGCGCTCCACCTCCTCGATCCGGCGCATGATGTCGTTGCGCAGGGCCCGCACCTGGAGCCCGTAGTCGCCCAGCAGGGTCTTCAAGCCCAGGACCGTGTCGTTCTCCTTCTTCTCCAGGAGCATCTTGTGGATGTTGGGGTGCACCTCGCAATCCCGCGTGGCCAGGAACCGCGTGCCCATCATCATGCCGTCGGCCCCCAGCACCAGGGCCGCAGCCAGGCTCTTGCCGTCCACCATGCCGCCGGCGGCCAGCACCGGGATGTCCACGGCCTCCACCACGCTGGGGACCAGCACCACGACCGACACGTTGTCCTTGTGCGGGAACCCGCCCTCCTCGAACCCGGCGATGGTGACCGCGTCGTACCCCACCTTCTGGGCGTGCACCGCGTGCTTCACGGTGCCCACCTTGTGGAGCACCTTGACACCCGCCTCCTTGGCCATGGGCATGAACTCGGGCCCCAGGAACTTGTCCACCGGCGCACCGGCGATCTCCAGGGCCGTGACCTTGCGCTGGCAAGAGACCCGGAAGAACTCCTGGAGCAGCTCCACGGGCAGGCGGATGGAGGGCATGGTGGTGATGTTCACGATGAACGGCTTGTCGGTCAGTTCGCGGGTTTGGTCGATGGCCGCGCGCAGCTCGTCCCCGCTGTTGTAGTTGCCCGAGGTGAGGTTGCCCATGGCCCCGGCGTTGCTGATGGCCGCGGCCAGCGGCGGGGTGGCCAGCCAGAGCATGCCGCCGCACTGGATGGGGTACCGGATGCCGAACAGCTCCGTGATTCGCGTCTTCATGGGTCCGCCTTTCTGTTTGCTCTGCGTGGGTTCTGGATGCCGAATGATCAGAAAGATCGCCGTCCGGGCCTCAGGCCGGATCGTCGAGCAACACCTGGAACACCGCGGGCAGAAACCTCGCTCCGCACACGCCCGGGCCGAACTCAAAGGCGCCGATGTCGAACCCGCCCCCCTGAGGGCGGCAGCGCTCGTCCAGGTCCACCAGCACCCCGGCGTTCTCCCCCGCGTTCTTGGCCGCGGACCCGGAGAGGATGCGGTAGTTCCCGTTGTCCGGGTCCACGAAGGCCGGGTCCCCGTGGATGTCCAGGTAGGTCCCGATGGTGCCGTCTCCCGCGGTGTCCGCGGTGGTGTTGGCCCACACCCCGCTCCCCCAGAGGGTGGCCTCCAGGGAGGCCGAGCCACCGGACGCCACGGTGACGCCCACCCCGTGCCGGGCGATGATGTTGTTGGCGAACGTGACCGTGGACGAGCCGTCCAGCCGGACGCCGTACGTTCCCGTGTTCCGCGCGATCGTGTTGTGCAGCATCTGCCCGGTGGATTTCACGATGTCCACGCAGGGGTAGTCCGGTCCGTTCGTGGTGAGGTTGTCCGCGAGGAGGTTGTTCGTGAACGAGAAGCCGTCTATCCAGGACAGGCTCAGTCCGGAGGTGTACGCGCACTCATTGTTCCGGAAGACGTTTCGCAGCACCTGTGCCGTTCCGTAAGCCACCTGAAGAGCCCCCAAGTCCCCGAGGGCCTTGTTTCCCGTGAAGGTGTTCCCCTCCAGCCGGACGTCCGCGTCATGGATCCAGGCGGCGCTCGCGTACCCGCCCGACGCGCTCCCCTGGCTCAACCCCTGACCGTTCTGGTCGAAGGTGCTGTTCGTGACGGTCACGCAGGCAAGCCCCTTGGCAGAAGAAATCCCGGAGTAGAAACCGGAGGCGTGCCAGGCGTCGTTTCCGTAGAAGGTGCAACCGCTCATCTGGACCGAGTAAGGGTCCACGACGGCCAGCCCGCCGCCCATAGCGCTGGTAGGCGCCCACGCCGAATTGAGCCGGAAGGTGGAGTCCTCCACCACCAGGGCTCCCCCCTTCACCGCGGCGCCTCCGCCGTAAGACTCGGATCCAGCGACATCCGTGTACTGCACGTTGCTGTCAAAGACCATGCGGCTCAGGGTGAGGTCCGCACCCTGAACGTACAACCCCGCGCCGTCCCCGGTGGTCGACCCCCGGGTCACGGTGAACCCCTCCAGCCTCACCGTCGCGGCGCCCGCGCCGCTCACGTGAATCACCCGCCGGGCGTCCTCCCCGTCCAATGTGCTCACGTGCGTCGCCGGGTCTCTCACGATCGGGCCCGAGGACGCGCCGTCCCACCCCCCGTACACGGTCAGGCTCTGGGTGATGCTCACCAGGGGGTCCGTAGCCCCGGTGTAGGTCCCGGCGGCGAGGTACACCGTGTCGTTGGCGACCGCCTGTGAAAACGCGGTGGCCAGCAGACAGGGCGAATCCTGGGTGCAGTCCGTTCCGGACCCGCCCGGAGAAACGAACAGGTCCGCGGCCCGAACCGGGGAGACCGAGCAGGAAAGCCAGAGACCCAAGGCCAAAAGGAGGGTCGCTGGCAAGCGTCGCCGTTCTCGAATGATCCGGGAGCCGGGGGTGGGGGCAGGGGGGCAGAGTCGGGTCCGGCCTTTCGGCTGCATGATTTTCTCCTCTTCTTCCGCAGGTGCCGCGCTCCGCGGGCGGTCAACCACATGCCTCCGGGTGACGACAGATCCAGGGACGTCCAGGATCTTGGCAGCCCCCTCCTTGGGTCGATCGAGGACAGGCGGGGGCGTACGACTTCGCCGGTGTCCGGACACGACGGGCACCGCAAGGATGAAAACATCACACGGCAACGAGGGTAGAGAAGGCAACGCTTCCTGTCAAAGGGAAAGGGGCCTCATCGCAGCGTTCCCTGAGGGGCGAGGGCCCCTTGCCACAGCCCGGTTGCCAGGCAGGAGTCAAGGGGCCGGTACCGGTCTATTACGAGACTCTATCCGCGAAGTCCGGCATCCGGTTGGGGCTGCAAGCGCCCGCGGCGGAGGTCCCGTAGGACGACGGGGACCGGTTCAGGTCTTTGGAAGGTCCCCGGAGGACGAGGGAACCTCCCCGCGGACGCGGCCCACACAACCAGGAACCTCCGTGTCACCCTCCGGCTTCATCCCTGGGAGTCGGCCGACGGCCGATGGGAAACTTCTGAAGGCCCCTGAGGACGAGACGACCCCTGCCTGGCAACCGGGGAGAGCCTCAGGCCCCGCCTTGGGTGAAGGTTTCGTCTACCGAGCCGGTGTCCACCGGTCGGCCAGGCTCTGCCGGTGGTCCATGAGGAGCCGGATGTACGCGGCCTCCATCTCCACCATCTCCCGGTCTCCCCTGCGCAGCCAGTCCGAGAGCCAGGCAAAGCGCGTGGCGGCCACGAACTCCGGCAGGCACGCCCAGCTCGCCGGGTCGAACGTCTCGGCCTGCTTCAGGCGGGAGAGGCACCCCAGGACAAACCCCTGCGCCAAGGCGGCCGGCTCCTCTGAGCCCACGCATCCCACGAGGTTGGCCGCGTCGTAGATCTCGGGCTTGAACCCCAGGAACTCCCAGTCGATCACGGACAGGATCCGGCCCTCTCCCCAGATCACGTTCAGCGGGTGAAGGTCCCCGTGGCAGAAGGCCGCGGGCATGCGGTCGTGGGCTGGGGCGAACCGGTCCGCGAGGTGTGTGAGCACGGGTCCCAGGGCCCGGTGGAGGGCCGGTTCACGCAGCGCGAGCTTCTCCCCCAGGCCGCGGAGGAACGCCACCATGGAAAACGGTCTGGACCGGTCGAAGTACGGAAGGTCTGGGCTCCGCTCCCGCAGGTTCAGCAGGAACTCCGCGCACGCCTCGCCCCGCCACCGGTCGTGCACGTAGCCGGGCCTCGGCAGCCCGATCCCCCCCACGTAGGGCACGACCTGCCAGAAGGCATCGCCCACCCGTTCCACGGTTTCGCCGCTCCGGCCGGCCCGGTACGGGTGCACCGTGTGCAGTCCCCGCCGGTGGAGAAAGACCAGGGTATCCGAGATCCTCCGTTTGAGCGCCACGGACGGAGCGGCCGGATTTTCCAGCACCCAGAGCTTGCCCTCCCGGTCTTCCACCACCGTGCGGAACCGGGTGCGCTCCGGGCTCCCGGCTAGGGGCAGGTCCGGCCTCGGGGCCCGCAGCCGGATGCCCCAGCGGTCCAGGATCTCGCGCAGGGCCTTCTCGCTTCCAAGGGTGTTTCGTTCCACGAACGGGACCTCTTTCCTGCTTGTTGTGCCTCCGGTCTTGGCTTGTGGCGGACGGCCCACTCTCAAGGAAATCGGGGGATGTAAGGCGCCACGAGGAGAGCGGATTCTTTCCGAGTATTATGCACGTTTTAGCGTGCATGTTTCCTCTTGGCCGTGCGGCCCTCGACTCTTTGTTTACCGGATTCACCCGTTGGGTGCATCTTGTGACCCATCGGGCAAGAAGACAAGGAGGCGCAACCCTTCACGGAAGCCTTACAAGGACGCCACCTTTCGGTTCCGCCTGCCAGGCGAATGTGAGAGGATGGAGACGAAACTCGGTCGCCCCAGGTGTCCTACATACAACCCGCAAGGTGGAGGTGACGATGACGAAACGACGCTGCCTTCTTGAAGAGCTGAAAGAGAGTGTCTTTGATGTGCCATCGAACCACCGGAATGCCGTTTGTCTGCAAGGCAAGAGAAGAAAAGGAGGACGGAGAATGGAACGTCAGGATACGTTCGCATCGCAGGGAACAGCACGCTTTTCCCTGGAAACCGATCTTCCTGTACCGGTTCCTCAGAGCGGTGCCCTGGCAGGAGGATTCGGAGCCTGTTCTTCGTACATCCTTGGGTTACTCGGGATGATGGTGCTTCTGCTCACTCCTGGATTCGTATCGGCGGAGGAAGATCTGCAGGCCGTGGCGATCGTTGCCCATGGAAAACAACTTCTCGCGTTTTCTTCCCTCTGCAATTGTTGGGATTCGGTCGATTTGTTGGGATCCGAGAGAACGCTGGAACACGAGTCCGGTGCCCGCGTAGCGGTGGCGGTCACAAACGTTCGGGTATTGGGATTCAGTGCACAGACAGGGAAGTGGGATCAAGTAAAGCTCAAAGGTTCTGAAGAATTCCTCTCTCTGGAGGCAAGGGGCGACGTGGCGGTCGTTGAAACGAACCTAAGGGCCTTGGGATTCGGATCCCCCAGAGGAAAATGGGTAGAGGCCTTGTTCTATTTGAAGTGAACAGACCTTCGTCGGATTCAACCGCTCGTTTCCCGATCTCTTCCAGGGAACAGGAAATGGCGGACAGTTGCGTGATCCTCGCCTCGTCCGGGTCCTTTCTCGCGCGGTCGGCCAGGTTCTGTTCATGAGAGAAACAATCCTTCATCGTTGACACGTGTCGCTTTCCCCGGAGACGTACCGGTTCGTGCACGTTTTCAGCCAATGTGTGGGTTTCCTTGTCTCGTACCTCGTCGATGGCCTTGGTTCCTTTTTTCGTTCAGCGAGGCGCTGTCTTCCGTTTCGCCAGTTCCCGGTCCAGGGCGTCGGCGAACCGTTTCCGGTCGGCCGGTCTGATCTGCGGGGGGCCCCCTTGCACCAGGCCCGCGCCGCGCATCTCCTCCATGAAGTCCCGAAGGGAGAGGCGCTCCCGTACGCACTCCTCGTCGTATACGGTCCCCCGGGGGTCGATGGCCAGCGCCTCCCTCTCCACCAGTTGGGCCGCCAGCGGGATGTCCGCGGTGATCACGATGTCGCCGGGCGAGGCGTGGTCTGCGATGTACTGGTCCGCCGCGTTGGCCCCCGGATCAACGCGGACGAAGCTCACGAGGCGTGACCGTGGCACGGACACAGGCCGGTTGGCCACCAGGCAGACCGGGATCTCCCGGCGCTCGGACGCCCGGAACACGATCTCTTTCACAACGTGGGGACACGCGTCCGCGTCGATCCAGATCTTCATCTTTAGGACCCTGGGCCGGGTGAGAGTGTGTGTAGCGGCGGGTTTCAAACCCCCGTCCGAGCGACGGTTCATCATGGCATGGTCAACGTTCGGGGGGGCCGGCAGGTCGGGGACCCAAGAATCACCCACCCCAGGGGCCGCTATATGGAAAGGCAGGGCAGGGCATCGTGGATGCGGTACCGGGAAGTGCCCCCCCTTGTCTGAGAGCCCCGCCCTTTACGGAACGCCGCCCCCACAAGGGTGCGGAACGTTGACAACCCCGGAAGCCTTCACGAGAATAGTGGATCCGGACTCATGAATCAAAAACGGAAGGAGAACGAGATGCCCCTGTACGAATACATCTGCCTGGATTGCGGCAAGCAGAGTGAGTTGCTGGTGAGCGCTGGTTCGGCCGCGCCCCGGTGCCGGTCCTGCGAAAGCACGAACCTGAAGAAGCTCCTTTCCGCCCACGCCACCGTGTCCGGTGCCGGCGACCGGTTGCCCGGCCCAGGGGACACGGCGTGCTGCGGTTCCGCTCCGGGTCAGGCCGCAGGGTGCGCCGGGCCGGGCAGTTGCTGCGGCAAAGGTCCTTTCTGAGGAATTTGAAACCCTCGAGGCGTGCAGGGCCAAGATCCGTTCCGGGGGAATCGAGCGGTGCGGGCCCGGCGTTCCCTCATGAGGGAAGGTGCGATCTGCTGCCGCACGAGAAGGAGGACGATCCGTGGCCCTGTTTCTGCTCCTGCTGCTGAGCGTTCTGTTCGCGGTGACCCACCTGGGGATGTCCCACGATCCGTACCGCGCCCGGATGGTGGCCCGCTTGGGTCCGCAGGGGTTCAGGGCGGTCTATTCCCTCGTGTCTCTAGTCACCTTGGGCGGGGCCGTGTGGGTCTTTGCCACGCACAGGGGAATGGGGCCGTTGCTGTGGACCCTTCCCGGGTGGATGCTTCCCCTGGTGTACCTGCTCATGCTCCTCTCCTTCCTGCTCTTGGCGCTGTCCGTGGCCACCCCCAGCCCCACGGGTATGCTCTCCAACTCCATGGAAGCACGGGGCGTGCTCCGGGTCACCCGGCACCCCATGAACATGGGGTTTGCCTGCTTCGCCCTGGCGCACCTGCTGGCCAACGGGGCCCTGGGGGACGTGTTCTTCTTCGGCTCGATCTTCCTGGTGGGTTTTGCGGGTGCATACCACCAAGACCGGCGCAAGGCGTTGGAACACGGCGAGCCCTTTCGCGCCTTCCAGGATCAGACCGGCGTGCTTCCCTTTGCCGCCATCCTCCGGGCCAGGACGAGGCTCGACCTGGCGGAGTTGAGCCGCCCCCTGCTCGTGGCGGCCGTGGCGGCTTACCTGGCCTTGATCCTGCTGCACAAGACGCTGTTCGGGACGACCCCGTTCTGACGCAGGTCCGGGGCGGGGAGGGCCCGCGTGCGGTTCCGCCCCGGCCTGGGCCGGGCGGGGCAGCCGACAGGCCTCCGCCCGTTTCCGCATTCCGGGGGCACCACCCATGACGGAACCTTCCTCCCAGTACATCCTGGCCATCGACCTGGGCACCTCGGGGCCCAAGGCGGCGCTGTTCACCACCCGGGGAGAACTGGTGCACCACACCTTCGAGCCCACCCGGCTCATCCTGCTCCCGGACGGCGGGGCCGAGCAGGACCCGGACGACTGGTGGTCCGCGATCCGTAAGGCGACCCGCAGGCTGCTGGCGGAATCGCCCGTGCCCGTGGACCGGATTGTGGCCGTGAGTGGCACCGCCCAGTGGTCCGGCACCGTGGCCGTAGACAAGAACGGCCGCCACCTGATGAACGCCGTGATCTGGATGGACTCCCGCGGGGCGCCGTACGTGAAGCGGGTCACGGACGGGTGGCTCACCTTTGACGGGTACAGTCTCCGAAAGCTTCCCCGGTGGATCCGGCTCACCGGGGGCATCCCTTCTGGCTCCGGCAAGGACCCGGTGGCGCACATCCTCTACCTCCAGAGCGTGCGGCCGGACGTGTACGAGAAGACTTACAAGTTCCTGGAGCCCAAGGACTACATCAACCTGCGGCTGACCGGCCTGTTCGCCGCCTCCTACGACTCCATCGCCCTGCACTGGGTCACGGACAACCGCAACCTTTCCGCCGTGCGGTACGACGACAAGCTGCTCGGGTATTCGACGCTGGACCCGGGTAAGCTCCCCGCCCTGGGGCGGGCGGTGGACGTGCTGGGGCCCCTCCGGCCCCAGGCGGCGGAGGATTTGGGGCTGGGCCGGGACGTGCAGGTGGTGCTGGGCACCCCGGACGTGCAGTCCGCGGCCGTGGGTTCCGGCGCCGTGCGGGACTACGAGGGGCACCTGTACATCGGCACCTCCTCCTGGATCACGTGTCACGTCCCGTTCAAGAAGACCGACGTTCTCCACAACATGGCCTGCCTTCCCTCGGCCATCCCGGACCGGTACTTCATCGCCAACGAGCAGGAGACCGCCGGGGGTTGCCTGAACCACCTGCGGGACAACATCCTGTTTCCCCGGGACGGCCTGTCCGGGGCCGAGGCCCCACCGGACATCCTGCAGACCCTGGACCGGATCGTGGGCGGGGTGCCGCCGGGAAGCGGGCGGCTCATCTTCCTGCCTTGGCTGTATGGGGAGCGCACGCCGGTGGAGGACCGGTACGTGCGTGGCGGCTTCTTCAACCTGTCCCTGAACACCACCCGGGAGCACATGATCCGGGCCGTGTTCGAGGGGGTGGCCTACAACGCCCGGTGGCTGCTGGGCTGCGTGGAGCGGTTCGTGAAGCGCCCGTTTCCGTGCCTGAACATGATCGGCGGTGGCGCCAAATCGGACGTGTGGTGCGGAATCCTGGCGGACGTGCTGGGCCGCACCATCCGGCAGGTGGAGGACCCCATCCTGGCCAATGCCCGCGGCGCGGCCTTCTTAGCGGCCGTGGCCCTCGGGCACCTGCGGGTGGAGGAGATCCCGGAAAGGATCCGGATCCGGCGGACCTTCGATCCGGACCCGGCCCGGCGGGAGGTCTACGACGAGCTGTTCCGGGAGTTCCTCCACCTCTACAAGGCCAACCGGAGGATCTTTGCGCGCCTGAACCTCGTGGGGCCCGGCGCCTGATCACGCCCAGGTCTGAGGTTCGTAGCCCCTGGGAAGGTGGGCGGTCCCCTTGACGCAAACGATGCCCACCTCCTCGTGGATGCGCCGGAGAAGGGGGTCGGGATTCTCGCAGAACCCTCCTCCCAGGACCCAGCCGTCCGGCTCCTTGTGTGCAAAGGCGCAGGTGCAGAAGTGAATGGCCTCGGCCCCCTTGCTCTTCAGGATCCTGGCCAGGTCCACGGTTCTGTCCGCTTCACAGCGACAGGTGAACACCCCCACGATCCGGCACCCGTCGTAACCCGAGAACGCCTCCCGGGTTTCCTCCAGACTGCGCAGGCAGTTGGTCAGGGGGCAGCGATCCATGTTCTTCTCACAGCGGATGATGCCGATGTGGGTCATGGCTGGCTCCTCTTCCTCCCGGGTCGGGGAGGTTCTGGGATGAATTCCGATTCCGTGGGTTGGGTGTGCAGGCGCCTCCCCGTGTTTTACCCTGTTCATCCGAGAGGTGGCAAGTGCGTCGGACGGTGGGAGACGTGCTGCGGGGGTGTTCGCGCTTGCGGGAAGGGGCGGCCGGGGCTTGATGGGACGAGTCTCGGTGGATAGGATGACCGGGGACGCCGGGCGGCGGTGTGGACGAACCGCGCGGTCTTGTTGTTTGGGTGCGGGTCTCGCCGAGGACACGGTGAGCGGAGGGAATGGGTTACGAGGCATCGAGGAGGAGGAAGACCATGATCCGGCCGGGACCGAACAACACCCTTACCGATGTGCCGGGAATCCTCGTGGGGCAGGCCCGGGACGATGCCCTGCTCAGCGGGGTGACCGTGGTGCGGCCGGACGGGCCGGCCGTGGCCGCGGTGGACTGCCGTGGCGGCGGGCCCGGCACCCGGGAAACGGACGCGCTCAAGCCGGAAAACCTGGTGGAAGCGGTGCACGCGGTGGTGCTGTCCGGGGGGTCGGCCATGGGCCTGGAGGCGGCCGGGGGCGTGGCCGAGTGTCTGCGCCGGGAGGGCAGGGGGTTCCCGGTGCTGAAGGGGGTGGTGGTGCCCATCGTTCCGTCGGCGGTGCTCTTCGACCTTGCCAACGGCGGCGACAAGACGCTCATCCGGGAACACACCTACCACGGTCTGGGGGCCGCGGCGTACGGGTGTCTGGGGGGTCCGGTGGTCCAGGGCAACCACGGTGCCGGGGCCGGGGCCCGGGCCGGGACGATCAAGGGGGGGATCGGCACGGCCTCTCTCCAAGACGACGAGGGGTTTGTGGTGGGGGCCCTGGTGGCGGTGAACCCCTTCGGGTCCGTGTTGTGCCCGGGCGGGGCCCGTTTCTGGGCCGCGGACTGGCTGCGGTCCGAGGACGGGGTCCGGCAACCAGAGCAACGGGCAGGGGAAGGGCCCATGCCCTTGGACTTCGATTTCGAAGGCCCCTTTCGCCAGGCCGCCAATACCACCATCGGCGTGGTGGCCGTGAACGCCGGGCTGACGCGTTCGCAGGCGCTCCGGGTGGCCATCATGGCCCAGGACGGCTTCTCCCGGGCCATCCGCCCGGCGCACACCCCCTTTGACGGGGACACCCTCTTTGTCCTGGCCACGGGCCAGCGGCCGCTGGGCCCCCTGCCCCCGGTGGACGTGGCGCGCCTGGGCATGATGGCTGCGGACTGCGTGTCCCGGGCGGTGGTGCGGGGGGTCTTCTTCGCCCAGGACGCGGGGAACCTCCGGTCGTACCGCACCACGTTCGGCCTGTCCTGACCGTTCCATCGCCGGCGTGTCGTGATGTACGAGGGCCGCCGGCAGCCCGAGGGTGACCGGGTACCTGTCAGCGCATCTTCGCGAGATCTGCGGTTGAGAGACGCGTTTTCGAATGGGGAGTGATCCGAGGCGAGCGGCGCGCTGCCCTCGAACCGGGGCAGGGTGCCGGGAAAAGAGCGCCCGGCCTCCCGCGAAGGCGCGCGGGAGGCCGGGCAGAAGCTCGAAGGTCATTGTTTCTTCAGGTCAAAGGTGAAGTTCTGTGTGGAGCAGTTGCCGTCCTGGCAACGCCCGCCGGGGAGGATCGTGGGATAGCGGGTGATCTGCGACCCGTCACGCGGGTGTTCGCACTGGATCCACTGGCTCGTTCCGGGGACGGCGGACAGGCAGAATCGCCCCTCTTCGTTGGTGTATGCCCTGCCATAGCCATTGATGACCAACGCGCCTTGCAACGGTTCGGTCCCTTCGCGTACCGTGCCGCTGATGCAGCTGACCGCAGCCAACGGAAGGTTGACCGTCACACACCCCCCGGACGCACAGGACCCGGAGGCGGGCGTCTGCGTGCAATCGCCCGTGTGGGTTCCGAGCACGGGATCCTCCACGTACACGCAAACCGTGGATCCTGCCTGTGCGGTCACGCAGTAGTCGCCACCGGGACCCGTCTCCGCACAGTTTTCCCAGGAGGTACTCGGGCACACCCTGGCCCCTTCCACGGGAACGCCTTCCCGGGTCACGGACCCGCGAACACAGCTCACCGCCGGGAGGACGAAGTCGGCCTCCACGCATTCCCCGTCGGCACAGGAACCCGCCGCCCCTGTCCTGATCAGGCGGTCCGCCCAGTACCCGGTCGCGGGGTCTTGGAGATAGATCCAGACCTCTTCCTCCACCGGAGCCCGAATGCAGAACCGCCCCTCCGGATCGGGTGTGCCGCACTCCGGGTCACCGTAGCCAAGACAAACCCTGGCACCCGAAGGCGACTGACCGTCCTGCCGGGTCAAGGTCCCAGCGATGCAGGCCGTAGCGGGGAACGTTTCGTTCAGGCCCGTGCATCCCCCGCTTTCACAGGAACCGCCTTGTCCGGTGGCCACGTAACGGTGCCTGACAAGGCCGGTGACAGGATCGTAGAAGGAAACCCAGGTGTCCGGCATGTCGGCCACGACATCCAGACAGTACCCTCCGTCCGAACGGGTCAACGTTTGCCCCAAGGCACTCTCAACGCGAACACCGGCCGCCGGTGTCCCGTCTTCCCTGACCACGGTTCCACTGAGGCAGGTGATGCCGGGCAGGGAGATCATCACGTCCAGGCACCCGCCCGTGTCGCAATCTCCCCCGGCTTGTGTCTCTACCCATAGGTCACTGCAAACCGGGTACTGGGGATCGCAGGCGGTGACGGAGAACCCGGCCTGTCCGGGAGCGGTGAAACAGAACGTGCCGTCCGCCTCTGTCTCGTCCTTGAGATAGGAGCATCCAACAGAAGCGAAGATCTGCGCCCCGGTCACCGGGTTTCCGTCCCGGACGACCGTTCCGTTGACGCAGCTCATGTCGGGCAGTTGGATGTTCAAGGGAGTGCACCCTCCCTCCTCGCAGGATCCGTCCGAGGAGGTGAAGACCGGATCGGTTGAGTGATAGAGACAGAGGTCTCTTTCAAAGACGTTGTGGTACACATCCTGATCCTTGGGTGCCTTGAGGCAATAGGCGCCGTCGATCCCGGTAACGGCCGTTCCGTAGGGACCGTTCACTTCAACGTTTTCCAGCGGCTCACCGTTGCGGGTGACGGTTCCGGACACGCAGGTGTAGTCAAAGTCCACGGTCTTCGTCTCACAGGTACCGATGTCCGCACAGGTCCCCGGTTGCGTGGGGTTTGTTTGGACCAAGAGGCAATCCCAGATGCTCGTGTTGCAGACCCAGAAATCGGTGTTCACCCCCACGTAGGTCTGCATGCAGCATGACCCGTCCCCATCCGTGTAGCAGGAGTCGTAGGGTTCCCCCAGCCGCGTGACCTCCGCCCCGGCCAGGGGGGTTCCGTCTTGCTGGACCAGGATTTGCACACACGCTTCGGGAACGGCCAGGATCTCGATCTCATAGCTGCCCCAATCCTCGTGCTCTCCCTGGAATGCCGGGTCCTCCGGGGAGGTGACCCCCACATGGTAGGTGCCTGCCCGGGGGAGCGGATAGATGATCGCGCCATCGTAGCTCACTCGTTCCTCCAGCAGGTTGCATTGATCGTCGAAAATGCCTACCTGAAAGTAGAAGTATCTGCTTTCCTGGGGTTGCCCAACCGAGACCACCAGGTTCAGGTTGTCTTCCTCCACCTCCACGCGATAGAAATCCACGTCCCCCGGAGGGCAGAGGGCCACCCGAGGTTCGAAGAACGGCAGGTCCGCCACAGGGGCTTGGATGCATGCGTTGTTGGGTTCCCGAGGGTCCTGCGTGGTGCAGGCAAAATCCAGGTTCACCTGGACGCAACCTCCGGTCCTGCAGTTCGCGTCGGCTGAACCGGTTGTTACCGGCTCCTCTCTTTCCCTGCCGTCAAACTCCGCCTTCACCCAATAGGACTTCTCCTTCGGGACCGCGTCGAAGCAGTACTCCCCGTACCGATCCGTCCATGCCTCGCGGACCAGGTAATGGTCTTTGTCCAGCAGTTGAACGTAGCTGCCTTCCAGTGCCACGCCCTCCACCGTGACCTTGCCGTCCACACACGTCCCGCAGGCCGTCAGGAACAGGCCCAGGATCGCCGCGAGGAAGAGCCCACCCCCTCTTCCGCGTGATCCCGGCTCGCGGTTTGTCTTGTCCGTCCCGAAGACGAACCCACCGCCGCCGGCACGCGTCTTCACGGGCTTCCTGTTCATTGCTTCCCCCTTTCTCCCTTTTCGGGTCTTCCAGGATCCCTGAACACCCCCGTTCCAGAAGGCTCCCTGTGGCATCCAGTGGAAAGGAATCTCGGGTGGAATGCGCTCTGCGGGGTTACGCACAAGCGTTCCCTCTGCCGATGACCGGCGGGAAAACCCGAAACGCCGTGCGCACGGCGAGGCGATGTGACCCAAGGTGTAGGAAGGGCCCGCACAGGCACGGTTCAGCAATAGGAACCGAGTGCTCTTTCGCATGTTTGTGCCAGAGAGGCCAGGTCGAACGGTTTTCGCAGGAAGGCGAAGAGCCCATACTCGGATGCCACGTCGGAGAGTTGGCTCTCCCTGCATGACGAGATCATGACCACGGGAATCGTTGAATCCACGGTTTGCAGGAAACGAAACAACTCCAATCCGCTTTGTCCCGATGCCAGGTTGTAGTCCGTAAGGAGCAGATCGTACGAACGCGAAAGCAGCCGCCTTTTTGCGTCATGGATGCATGCGGTCGCTTCCGGCTCGTACCCAACATTCTTCAGGCAAATCATAAACACTCTTTGCAGGATCGGGTCATCCTCTACGATCAGAATGCGTTTCGTTTCTTTTGCCTGAACCATGCTCTGTTCCCTCCATGCTCCGTTGACCCATTCCTGCCAGAAGCATCTGCGGCACTTGCCAGCCGTCTCCCCTTTGCGTGGCAAGCCGTCATGCCTGCCCATTCCCATGGGTCATGAGGGGATACAAGGCATTTTCTGTGCCAGGAAGAGGGAAAAAGAGAGTCGGCTTGGATTGTCCAAGCGACCGGAATCGTGACGCTTTCTTCGGAGAGGAGTGGGAACCTGCGAAGCGCCGCGCAAACCCGTAATCCCTTGGCTACACGGCAGCCTGAGGGTGTAACGCGGGCGTTACTCTTTTTTCATTCGCTGGGAATCGGTGGCGGGTATCCCTGGGGCGCTGGTTTCCGGGATTGCGTCCCCAGGCCCCGGGTTGACCCCCGGATCGTTTCGTGTTGGAGCGGGGCAGAGCCGTTCGTCCACGAAAGCCGGACACCCGTCATGCTTCCCGGGTCCTTTGTCCCCCGGAAAGCCCGAACTTACGGATGATCTCCAGGAGGTCCTTCCCTTCGATGGACTGTGCCGGAAGATGAGCAGAGAGTTCCGTCAACCGTTGATTCAAGAACTCCGCCGCCTTGTCCGGGTCTTCTTCCGCCTCTTCCCAACACTGCCACACGATGGTTGCGCACTCCCGGTCCAGTCGTTCCAGCCACCCTTTCTGTGCCAGGTAGTTCTGCAGCGTCACTCTGCCCGTCTTCGGATCCGGGTTGATGCCCAGAATCTCAGCGCTGAGCGTCTTGTTCCGCTTGGCCTGGATGTAGGCCCGGATGATGGCGTTCACTCGATTCAGATGTTTGAACTGTTCCGCCTCCTCGTCGATGCGCTTCCAGGGTGACACTTCCGTGGAGGATTCCTCCAGGATACGATCGGGTGCAACCCTGACTTTTCGGGGAAGATCCTCGATGGTGATGAGACTCGCCGAGGCATTGATCGCTGCACTGTGGATGACCTCGTGGAGTTCCCGGATATTGCCGACCTTCCAGTGGTGCAGGAGAAGGGCACGGAAAGCCTGAATCTCGATTCCATTTACCTCCCGGCCCCTGCCTTCGGCGAGGATTCTCTTGTTTCGCTCCCGCAAGCAGTGTCTTGCCAGGGACCAGATATCCTCCTTTCTGTTTCGCAGGGGGGGCACCTCCAGAATGAACCACGAGATCCTGTTCAGAAGGTCCTTGCTGAATTTCCCCTGCCTCACCAGTTTGTCCAGATCCTTGTTGGTGGTGCAGATGACTTGAACGTCCACGGGACGCGGCGGTCTGTGCTCCTCCCCCGCACGCATGATCTCCCTTTCCTGCAGGGCGCGCAGGAGCTGCGCCTGAACCCGCAAGTCCAGGTGGTCTATGTCGTCCAGCAGGAGGGTCCCCCCGCTGGCCTTCTCCAGGGCGCCGGGCCTGTCCTCGGTCGCGTTCGTGTAGGCACCCCTGCGGTGCCCGAAGAGGGCATCCCGGGCATTGTCTCCCGAGAGATTGGCCACGGACAAGGCGATCCACGGCTTACCCGGGCCGAATTTCCTGTGATGGATCATTCTGGATACAAGCTCTTTCCCGACCCCGCTTTCACCCACCACGAGGATCGGCTCCTTCAACCCCCTTTCGCAGACCCGCTGGATCCGATCGCGGAGGTTCCGGACGGCACGGCTCTTTCCCACCATCTCGGGGAAATCCTGGTCCGCAAATTCTCCGGATCGACAGTAGACGTTTTCCGCAACATGTTTCTCCACGAGTTCTCTGGCCTTTTGCTCCCAATCGTTCACCGCCCAGGAGTCGATCCAGGCCTGGACTCCGGCTTCTTCCAGGAGGTTGAAGGTCAGTCTCCTTCTTTCCTCGGGAACGAACGTCACCAACGCACGCAGGACGTGAGGGTGGGTCTTGCGCATGCGGGCCAGATAGGTCAAGCCCGTGTTCTCGTAGGTGGGTTGCCCTTTTCCCCAGGGCATGCGGTTGTCCGTGATCAGAACGCAGATCTTCTCGCGCTCGAGAATCGCGTCGGCT
>Ga0068714_10003094_pt1 | contig 20210 bp, 13 predicted proteins | sample MTBNYHSulfiMetaG_FD_62988 | JGI IMG/M metagenome (GOLD analysis project Ga0068714, IMG submission 62988) | Enrichment culture microbial communities from rom New York Harbor, USA that are MTBE-degrading - MTBE-NYH (New York Harbor Sulfidogenic)... | ecosystem: Environmental > Aquatic > Marine >... | reverse complement strand
CACAAGGCGAGCTTTGACTTCAGCACCTCCGAGGAAGAAGACCGACATCATCGCCACTGAGAAAGCAGAGGCTTTGGCCCCACACCGTCCAAAGGAGGGTGACTTGTGTTTATTCGCGGCATGGTGTTCGAACCCGTTTCTCTTTCCAGTCGTTCCGGCGCAAGAGGGTGTGCCGGAATTCGTGATCCCGGCCAAGCCACGTAAAGCAGGGCGCAAACCGGAATCCAGTTCATTCCGGCACGCGTCTTCGGGCCTCCGGCAAGAGTTCGGCAAGGTGGCGAGATCGGGGCGATGGTGAGAAGTTACATGGCTGCGGCACGGCACGGCTTGACCTTGCCGAAAGGGACTTAGGTGCAAGCAAAAGGAGATACCTCTCTGTAAACGGATCTCGTAGAGTTTACGTCTGCTCCCTATTGAGCTTTCGTCACACGGACCTAGCCATGTTGGATTCCGCCCTGACTTGACAGAAAATTAAAGGCTTGTCCCATGAGTGAAGGCGGACATCGCCGTGTATGGATTGTTGTAGCAATTGCCTTCCTGTTAGGTACAGGCTGGTATATAATGTCCACAAAGAGGAGTTGTTCCGGACGCCTGAAACATTCCGAGCCTCCCTTTCAGCCCGATAGGTATGGGTGGCTTTGATAGATGAGGTCGGCGATATCGTCCATGTTTAATCCGACGATACCGCCGTTGTGTATATGCTGGAAGAGGCCAAAAATATGGGTAAGAAAACGACACCTGGTATGGATTTAAGGTAATCTTTTACAAGGGAAGACTTTTCCAAAAGAGTTTCCCGATCACCCCATGGATACATCATACGACTTGAGCATAATCTAGAGGTTCCGCGGGAGGAAATGCCATGGCGCAACGCGTTCTGAGAGCAATCCCATATATATTGGTGGGTTTTGTTTCGGTAGCATCGGCAAGCTGTGCGGGTTCGGGGAACGCTGCCGGACCCGCTGGAACGATGATTCCGGCGGCTACATCAGGGATGGGTGCTATTGGAACGTCTGAGGCCCTACCCGTACTGGACGAAGAGTCGGGTCTCGAACAGTACCTGGAGTACGCGGCCTTGAACAACGCAGGGCTGAAAGCCGCCTTCTTGAAATGGAAGGCCGCGCTGGAACTGGCTTCTCAAGCGGACGTTCCGCCCGATCCGCGGTTTACCTACGCCTATTTCATGCAGAATGTGGAGACGCGTGTAGGTCCCCAGCGTCACCGGTTCGCCATCATGCAGACGTTTCCATGGTTCGGCAAGCTGAGCTTGCGCAAGGACAAGGCTTCGGAAAGAGCCAATGCCCTGGAAGCCGCCTATGACGCCCGGAAGTTGAACCTTTTCTATCAGGTCAAGGAGCCTTTCTTCGAATACGCGTATCTTGCCCGAGCCGTTGACGTGACCCAAGAAAACGTGGACCTCCTGAACTTCTTCGAACGCATAGCTCGCGCTAAATACGTCGTGGGCAACATGACCCAGTCTGCGGTGACCCGAGTGCAAGTAGAACTCGGGAAGTTGGAGGATCGTCTCAGCACGTTAAACCATATGCGAGCGCCCATCGCGGCCAAGCTGAACGCGGCTCTTAACAGGCCGTCACAAGCGGAACTACCCTGGCCGAAACCCGTAGACGATGTTTCCATGGAGGCTTCGGACGATGAACTTCTCGCATGGCTCAGCAAGAACAACCCGGACCTGAGGGCTCTCGATTTCCAGGTAAACGAGGCCAAAGTCGGTATGGATCTGGCCCGAAAAGAGTATTTTCCGGACCTGACGCTGGACGTCCAATGGATCGAGACCGGAGAGGCCCTCAATCCGGCAGTCGAAGACAGCGGAAAGGACCCCATCATTGCCGGCATAACGTTCAATTTGCCCATCTGGTATGGAAAATTGAACGCAGGAGAACGGGAAGCTTCGGCGCGCTATTATGGCTCGATGGAGGAACGCAGCGAACGGGAAAACGTATTGAAAGCGGATTTAGAGATGGCGCTTTTCAGGTATCGGGACGCCCACAGAAAGTTGCGGCTCTACCGCGATTCACTCATACCCAAGGCCAAGCAATCCCTGGAAGTGACCCTACAGGAGTTCGAAACGGGAAAGGGCGCTGTTCTGGACGTGATCGACGCCCAGCGGACCCTCCTGCAATTTGAACTCGAGGTCGAGCGCGCCCGCGCGGATCGGGCCCAACGGCTTGCGCAGCTTGAAATGCTGGTGGGCAAACAGATTCCCGCTTCCAGCGAATAAACGATCGGGAAATACGCGAAAACGGAATAGAATTAAGACATAAGCAGCCGTCTCCGACGAGTCGGCTCCATGGAACGAATCAGGAAAAAAAGACGCGCAGGAAATCCACAAGAAACAACGGCGCGGGAGGTCTCAACGACGCAATGAGAGCTGTTAAGCACACGGTTTCATACGAATGGGGGGCGAGAGTCCATCTATGGCTGCTGGCGCTATGTGCATGTTTCGTTTTCACGGCATCCGCGATAGCGCAACATTCGAACACGCACGGGCACGGTGAGCCCGCAATGGAACACGCCGGTCACTCCGACGTGCCTGAAAAATCGGATGCAGAACACCTGCCAAAGGCTGCTGAGATGAAAACGGGAGGGATGGCGGACCACACAAAGCACGATTCGGAGGCGGCATCGGACTCGGGTCATTCAGGACACGCCGTTCATCCCGTGGCGCCTGAGAGTGAAGCGGTTGCTGATAACGTCCAACCGCCCATCGAGACGAAAACGCCGCCCATGGTCGACCACGCGAAGCCCGGCGCTGAAGCGGCGCCAAAATCGGATCGGTCACGGCATGCAGAGCACGTCGGGGTGAAAGGGGACAGGGCCGTTGTCGACCACCGAGCCCCGCAGGCTCCCGAGACGCCGCCCGCGGCGGATCACGCGGGACACGGATCGGAACCCGCGTCCGAAGCGGATCATTCGGAGCACTCGGTCGAGGCCGGAGGCGGATTGCGCCAAATCACGCTGTCGCCCTATGCGCAAAAACTGGCCGAGATCGAGGTAGCTCCCGTTCAGAGAAAGGACGTGCAGGTCGAGATTCGGATGGTGGGCAAGATCGATTATGATGAAACCCGCCTCGGGTACATCACCGCCTGGGTACCGGGACGCCTGGATCGCTTGTACGTGGATTTCACGGGCACTACGGTCAAGGAAGGCGACCCTTTGGTGTACCTGTACAGCCCTGAGTTGCTCACGGCTCAGGCCGAGCTGCTTCAGGCCATAAGGACCGTGAAGGAAGTCCGGAAAACCCGAGTCGAAAGCATACTCAAGATCGCGACCCAAACCGTGGAGGCGGCGCAGGAGAAGCTACGCCTTTGGGGCTTCACAAAAGCCCAAATCGAAGCCGTCATTCAACAGGGAACACCCTCCGATCACATGACCGTTTTGGCCCCCATGGGGGGGGTCGTCATCCACAAGAACGCGTTCGAAGGAATGTACGTACAAACGGGCTCCCGCATATACACCATTGCCGATCTCTCCTCTGTTTGGATCAAATTGGACGCTTACGAATCCGACGTCGAATGGATCCGGTTGGGACAGTCGGTCGATTTCGAGCCGAAGTCGTATCCGGGCCGATGGTTTCAAGGCAAAGTGGCATTTGTGGATCCCATGTTGGATGAAAAGACGCGCACCGTAAAAGTGCGGCTCGATGTTCCGAATCCTCACGGGAGCCTCAAGCCCGGTATGTTTGTGCATGCCGTGCTCCGGGCGCCGCTGTCCGCCCACGGACACGCAGTCGAAACGCCTCAGGAAAACAGACCGTTACCAATGGTTATCCCCGCTTCGGCGCCTCTGATTACCGGGAAAAGGGCGGTGGTGTACGTGCAGGTTCCCGGAATACCCGGCAATTACGAGGGACGGGAGATCGTTTTGGGCCCGCGCGCAGGCAACTATTATATGGTTCGAGCCGGTTTGCACGAAGGCGAACTAGTCGTGGTCAACGGCGCCTTCAAGATCGACAGTGCGCTTCAGATCGAGGCCAAGCCCAGTATGATGACTCCCGAAGGAGGCGGGGGAGGAGGCGGTCACGATCACGGCGGGGAATCCCCGAAAAAAGCCTTGCCGGCAGCCATGGGTAAAATGAGTGTGCCCGCCCCGTTCGCTCGTCAGATCGACCAATTGATGACCGGCTACGAGCAGATAGCCGAATCCATCGAACAGGAGACCCTTGGCGGAGACCGATCGGTTTTTCACCGGTTCGCAACCCTCCTGGACCAGGTGGACGGATCGCTCTTGACCGGCCATGCGTCCATGGTTTGGGACGAGTTGGCCATGCTTCTCGGAAATGACGCCATAGAAGGAATGGATGCCCGCACCAGGGAAGAGGTTCGGGAAGCCTTTTCAGCTTTGAAAGACCACGTTGAACGGATACACCGGGAATTCGACCTTTCCACGGTCTCCGACGATGAAGGAGGACATCGCGAACATGGAAGTTGAGATTCCACAAGAAGAGGCCCGCACTCCTGTCGAGCGTGTCATTCGATTCTGCTTGCAGAACCGGCTGGTGGTGTTTCTGTTGCTCCTTATGTTCGTGGGATGGGGTATCCTGGTGGCGCCCTTTGACTGGGATCTGAGAGGAGTGGAGCGGAATCCGGTGCCCGTGGACGCTATACCGGACATCGGCGAAAATCAGCAGATCGTGTTCACGGATTGGATGGGCCGTTCCCCCCAGGACGTGGAAGACCAGATCACCTACCCCCTTACGGTCGCCATGCTGGGCATCCCCGGCGTCAAAAGCATTCGAAGTTTTTCCATGTTCGGCTTTTCGACCATTTACATCATTTTTAATGAGAACGTCGAGTTCTACTGGTCCCGTTCCCGTATCCTGGAGAAGCTGAACAGTCTGCCCTCAGGTACGCTGCCCCCCTCGGTCCAGCCGGCGTTGGGACCGGACGCAACCGCCCTGGGCCAGGTATTCTGGTACACGCTCGAGGGGCAGGACGAACACGGCAATCCCACGGGAGGGTGGGATCTGAACGAGCTGAGGAGCATACAGGACTGGTACGTGCGGTATGGGCTCACGTCAACGGAAGGCGTCAGCGAAGTAGCCTCCGTCGGAGGGTTCGTGCAGGAGTATCAAGTCGACGTGGATCCCGACGCCATGAGGGCCTATGGAGTTGGGCTTCAGGAGGTGTTCAATGCCGTAAAAATGTCCAATGTGGACGTGGGCGCCCGCACCATGGAAATCAATAAGGTCGAATACGTCATCCGCGGATTGGGATTCATCAAAGACATCAACGACATCGAGCGAAGCGTCATCAAAGAGACCGAGGGCGTGCCCATCACCGTCGAACAGGTGGCGAGAGTGTCCATAGGTCCCGCCCTTCGAAGGGGAGCCTTGGACAAAGAGGGCGCGGAGGTGGTGGGCGGAGTGGTGGTGGTGCGTTACGGGGACAATCCCCTGGCCGCGATTCAGAAGGTGAAGGAGAAAATCCGGGAGATTTCTCCCGGCCTGCCCCAAAAGACCCTGTCCGACGGTACCGTGAGTCAGGTGCGGATCGTGCCCTTTTACGACCGGACAGGACTCATTTACGAAACCCTGGGCACGCTGAATACGGCGCTGATCGAGGAGATCCTAGTAACCATCGTGGTGGTGCTGCTCTTGATTCAGCATTTCAGGAGTTCCATCCTGATATCGGGAATGCTGCCTCTCGCTGTTCTGCTCTGTTTCGTCGCCATGAAACTGTTCGGCGTGGACGCCAACGTTGTGGCTTTATCCGGTATCGCCATCGCCATAGGAACCATGGTCGACAACGGAGTCGTCATCTGCGAAAATATATTGCGTCATTTCGAGAAATCCGGTCCGGATGAGAATCGTTTGACCATCATCTATCGATCCACCCGGGAAGTGGGCGGCGCAGTGTTGACCGCTGTACTCACCACGATCGTGGGCTTTCTCCCGGTATTCAGCATGATCGGGCCGGAAGGAAAGCTCTTCAAGCCGCTGGCGTTCACCAAAACCTTTGCCCTCGCAGCCTCCATCATTGTGGCCCTGACCATCCTGCCTTCGGCCGCCTATTATCTTTACCCCCGGAGAAAACAGATCAAAAGCTATAGACCCCTGATTCGCTTCCTGCTGTATTTTCCGGCGATCGGCATCGGTGTGGCGGCTGCGTTCACCGTGGCGTGGTGGGCAGGGACGATCATCGTTGTCTTATGCATAAACGGCCTGTTGAGACCTTATCTTCGCGATTCGTGGAATCGGTGGCTGTCCCGATCCGTGAACTGGATCGTAGCCTTTGTGGTCATTCTGGTCCTTTCGTCCTACTGGCTTCCTCTGGGACCGGCATTGGGCCTCATGCGAAATGTCATTTTCGTGGCAGGAATGGTCGGAGGCCTGATCTTCCTTTTCTATCTGTTCCAACGTTCGTACGAGTCCATATTGGGATGGTGCCTGAAGCATAAAAAAACCTTCCTGTCTCTTGTCCTGTTGTTGACCTGCCTGGGTGGTGTCGCTTGGTTGGGGTTCGAGACGTTTTTCGGGTGGTTGCCGGAACCGGTGAGAGACACACGGTTAGTGCAAGCCGTGGAAAAACGGCTGCCCGGATTGGGCAAGGAATTCATGCCGCCCTTGGATGAGGGTTCCTTCCTGTTCATGCCGACCACCATGCCGCACGCTTCCATAGGCGAAACCCTGGACGTGTTGCAGAAACAGGACCGGGCCATCCAGATGATTCCTGAAGTGGAATCGGTCGTGGGCAAATTGGGACGTGTGGAATCCGCCTTGGATCCGGCGCCCATATCCATGTTCGAAACGGTGATCAACTACAAATCCGAATTTCTGGCCGACCAAAGCGGCCGGCAGCAGAGATTCCGATATCATAGAGACGAATCGGACTGGTTCAGAGACGAACGGGGCGATCCGGCGCCGGCTCCGGACGGGAAGCCTTATCGGGCGCCCGGACGTTTCGAGCGGGATGAAAACAACCGGCTTATTCCTGACTCCGACGGCGTTCCTTTTCGGCTGTGGCGTCCCGCCCTGGACCCGGACCTGAATCCGGACCGGAAATATTGGCCCGGGATTCGGAATCCGGATCACATCTGGGACGAGATCGTCAGGGCCGCGGAAATCCCCGGCGTAACCATGCCGCCCATGTTGCAGCCCATTGCCACGCGTATAGTCATGCTGCAAACCGGCATGCGGGCGCCCATGGGTATCAAGGTTCGCGGACCGGATCTGAACTCTATTGAAAGGGTGGGTCTTCAGCTCGAACAGTACCTGAAGGAGGTGCCGTCCATCGAACCCACCACAGTGCTGGCGGACCGCATTGTCGGAAAACCGTATCTCGAGATTGACATCGATCGAACCGCCATTTCCCGTTATGGAATCATGTTGCAGCAGGTCCAGGACGTGATCGAGGTGGCTGTGGGAGGCAAACGCATCACTACCACGGTGGAAGGACGGGAGCGTTATCCGGTCCGGGTGCGCTACCTGAGGGAGCTGAGAGACACCATGGAGTCCCTCGGCAGAATCCTGGTTCCGGCGCCCGGTGGTAGTCAGATCCCATTGATTCAACTCGCAAGGATTCGCTATGTCCGTGGGCCACAGGTGATCAAAAGTGAAGACACGTTTCTCATCGGATACGTCACCTTCGACAAAAAGCCGGAATACGCGGAAGTGGACGTGGTGGAGGAAGCACAAACTTACCTGGGGGAGAAAATGGCTTCGGGCGAACTTGTGCTTCCCGCGGGCGTGAGTTTCGCGTTCGCCGGCTCCTACGAAAATCAGGTTCGGGCCCAGAAGAAGATGGCGGTGATCCTGCCATTGGCTCTCCTGGTCATCTTTATCATTCTGTATATGCAGTTCAAATCGGTTTCGACCACGCTCCTGGTGTTTTTCGGTATTTTTGTAGCTTGGTCCGGAGGGTTCATCATGGTCTGGCTGTACGGCCAATCCTGGTTCATGAATTTTTCGGTGTTCGACGTGTCCATGCGCGATCTGTTTCAGATGCACACCATCAATTTGAGCGTGGCCGTGTGGGTGGGATTCCTGGCGCTGTTCGGCATTGCATCGGACAATGGGGTGCTGGTCGCCACGGTGCTGGATGAGACCTTTGCCGGACGGAACGTGTCAACGGTCCAGGAAGCCCGGGAAGCGACTATGGAGGCTGCTCAGCGCCGCATTCGGCCGGCTCTCATGACGACCGCCACCACGATCTTGGCGTTGATACCTGTACTCACCTCTGCAGGAAGGGGGGCCGACATCATGGTGCCCATGGCCATACCCTCCTTCGGTGGTATGCTGATCGCCCTGATTACGGTCATGATCGTTCCTGTGCTATACTGCGCTCTGAAAGAGCGTAAATTGAAAAAGTCATTAAGAAAGCAACAAGTTTCTTGATATTTGAAATGAGAGACTGCTTTTTATGCTTCACAACTCAAAGAAAATCCCCTCTTAACGGGTGACACGTTATCTATTGTGGTTATCATACAAAAATGTATTTGGGAAATAGGGGAAGATCATTAGGTGGAAGCGAGAATAACGAGTTGGCTTAAACCCGTAGAGATGAGGTTACGTGAAAAAATCACCAGTGGCCAAGGAGGAGGTCGGTATGAAAAAGATTTTGTTAGTGTCGGCGTTGCTGTTGTGTTCCCTGGTGCTGTATCATACTGCGTTTGCCGGCCAGTGGGAAGGAACAATCCAGGGCCTCATGTGCACCCTCGAAAAAAAGCCCTGCCCGGTAGGATTTGAGGACGCCTTGACTGCCTTGGAACCGAACTTCGTCCTCGTGACGTCGGACGGAAGCTGGTACATGCTGCCGAATATGGATCGTGCGGTATTGGCCCGTCGGATCAACCAAGAGGTCATGGTGGTCGGAGATAAGAATCCCGAGTACAACTCGATCAAAGTGGACGAGCTGAAAGCGAAAGCCGACGGATCGTGGACAACCGTCTGGTCTCCCGAGATGGAAAAGGAGCTCAGGAAGATGTTCAAGTGGGGTATCGGAGGTTCTCCCGCCCATCCCAAATGAGATGTTTTCAAACCATCAGGCTGCTTACTTTCGCGGCTTGTGCCGACCAGAAGCAGGCGGGAAACCGGAAACGGTTTCCCGCCCGGCTTTTGGATCTTCGGTCGGCCTCGGGAATGAACGCGGAACCATGGTCAGCATCGAGGTATCCGGAGAGATGATTGGTATGTATACGATGAGCGCTTATTGTGGCGAATAGTCTCCAACAACGTCTGATGTTTTTCGTGCTGATTCCGATTGCGTTTCTCCTCTTTCTAATGGGAACCATCGGCTTTTTATATGCGCGAAACACCTTGCTTTCCGAATGGCGGGAAGCCGCCGTTTTGAAGCTCCAACGAGGCGCCCACCAGATGGATATGCGGTTGAGCCGACCTCTGGAATGGGTACGTATGTTCCGGCAGTCCGGCGAGTTTCAGACATCTCTTCAAGATTGGTTGATTTCCAGACTCCGGCAACTCGAGGGAGTGGAAAGCGTAAGTATCCAATGGTTCGATGAATCCAGGAGCTCAGGGAGCAATCGAGGGCATCATACGGGCATGGGAACGAGCATGGACATGATGCCGTTTCATGGGGCTGGTTTTGCACGAATCATCCCACCGAAGTTTGATCCCACCACCCATCAGAAAACGGTGACCATCGAGTCGAACTTGTTGGACAGAGACAACCGGACTGTGGGTCGGCTTCAAGTAATCATGAGTTTCGATTATCTCTTGGAGAACGTTCTCTCGTCGAGTTGGACCGAAGGAGACAAGGCCTGCCTGGTGGACGAGAACGGCGCTTATCTGGCCCATACGGCAGCCATTGACGCCGGCCGGCATCGTCTGGGCGGTACGGGTGATTCGCTGGAGTTATCCATCTTGAAGGCCTTAAAAGAACGGCCTTTCGGAACGGTATTAGGCCGTGGACATCCTGCCGATGAGGTAGGAGGGTTCTACAGGCTGCAAAATGCCCCATGGACCATCGTTGTATTTGCTCCAGGCAAGAAAATTCTGGCGCCCATCGTGCGATTTCGTAACTACTTCTTCGGTTTCGGTATTATTTGCATTGGCATCGTGCTGATGCTTATACGACTGACAACCGCGGGAACGGTCCGCTCAATCCAGGAGATTTCCGCTTCCGCGCGTGAAGTCGCCTCGGGAGACTATGAAAAGACGCTGCCTGTTAGAAGTCGAGATGAGGTGGGTCAGCTGACCAGGAGCTTCAACACCATGGTCGTGGAGTTGAAGCAAGAAGAACGGATTCGCAACATGTTCGGCCGTTACGTGGACAAGGAGGTGGCCGAGGAGCTGCTTCGGAGACCGGATTCGACCCGGTTGGGAGGAGAAAAACGCGAGGTGGTGATCCTGATGTCCGATTTGCGGGGGTTTACGCCTCTCTGTGAGGCAATGAGTCCGGAAACCGTAATCGGGATTCTGAATCGTTATTTTTCACACATCATAGGAATCATCCACCAATACAAGGGCATTATCATCGATTTCGTAGGAGACGCCATCCTCGTTATTTTCGATCCGATAACATCGACGGTCGAAGAGAAGGCTAGGGAAGCGGTTCAATGCGGTCTCGCAATGCAGTCCGTAATGGAACGGGTGAACAAAGAGAATCAGAGCCTCGAAATACCCAGGTTGAGCATGGGGATCGGGATCAATGCGGGTGAAGTGATCGTAGGGAATATAGGCTCCCAGTTCAGAGCCAAGTACGGTGTTGTCGGCGCGCCCGTAAACCTGGCCCAACGGATCCAATCCACTGCGGAAGGGGGAGAGGTGGTGGTCTCCGAATCGATTTGCGAGCGAACCAGGGGGGCTTCCGAGATTCGCCGTTCCTTTAAGATCCGCCTCAAAGGAGTGCAGGAGGAAGTGACCTTATACGTTGTCGATAGATTGATTGCCGGCCCTTCCCAGGATTGGTGGGGAAAATCCCGTTCTACATAATCACATGCCCAGGAGAGAGAAGGACTGAAGTGATTATCCGTCTCCGACGGCGGGAAAATAAAGAACGAATGTAGCAGCCGGTTCAAAGGGCCCTATCCCTCTCCCGTCGAGGACAGGGAGGGGATAGAGTGAATGGATGTAATATGGACGGACTCCGCAGGCGGGTAACTTCTCAACGCGCCTTCAGCGCAGGTCGCTTCTTTGTACCGCGGCCTATTTCTTAAAGATAGTTCTCTACTTCCGCTTCTTTGCGCGGACCACTCACGACGCTCATCCTGCCTGGTGCATACAGGTGTTTTCACCTTGAAAGACCATTGCGCCGTCCTGATTCTTAAGAGCAAATCCCCATGTGGTGAAGACTCTTCCCTTGTCCTTGTCTTCTTTTTTGTTCAAGATCTCGATTTCCAATCCGATCCGGTCGTTCGGGAAAACCGGGCCGCGCACTTTGAGATTGTTCGTGCCCACATGCACGTGATCTTTCAAGAGATCCCCGGCCAATCCGAAGACAACCGTGAATAGAAACGGGCCAGGCACCAGTCTTCCTTTGAAACCCAGAGCCTGAGCGGCTTCATCGATCAAGAACGGATCCAGCCTTAGGTCGCCGATCGTGCAAAACATGTCCAATTCGGTTCCGGTGATGGTTCTTGATCCGCAGTCAAACTTGTCGCCAACATTTCCTTCCGCCAGTGTTCCTGTTGCCATCAGCATTCTCCTCTAAATTGATAAATAATCGTGGCCATCCATACTATAATCTTTCCACAGATTCAGGGTTCTGTCCAGTTCTTGACGCCTGCTCTACCAGAAGAACTATCCGGGTGTCGGAACTGAAGGGTCAGAAACCAATTCTATAGCAGATGTTACGCCGGCTCCGCGGACCCTGAAGGGGTCCCCTAACACTTCAGTTTAGCCGAGGGTCTCGGCAAACGCTTCAAATCGGGTCCTCAAAGACTCGAATGCGGCGGTGGAATAATCCTCTGTTCGAGGATCAATGTTTTTAACTTCATCCTGCATCCTTTTATAGAATTCATAGGCCGCCGGGCACAGGACGGCTGAAAATCTGAGCTCGACATAAGCATATGATTAAAATCAGCGTATGGGAAGTGGCAAAAACGACATTATACCCCGAGATAGCGTCAAATTGTTCCGCCTAAAAACCCCATATGGCCATTTTCAAGATCTCGGGCAATTCCTCATATATCCGATCGGAGGCTTGGAATTATAGGATCAAGGGATTTGCGGTTTTTCGGACACGCCTTTTCCTGTACATTTCGACCGCAACGGATGGTTAGTTCGTGAATATGGTGGTCACCTCGGCATATTATGATATTATTAATACTGCTTAGCACTTACAAACCGAACGGACCGGCCGTCGTGCTCATTTCAGCGCTTTCGGTTCTTCACCACTGAATGATGGGTGAGGTATCTCCCCAGAGGTTTATCGATTTGAATCCGTTCTGGGTCAAAATGCGATAACCGATATACGAGACCGCAGGCCCACAGCCCGGAAGGGAATGTAGTTCTTCTCATGGTTGAGTTCCGGAAGCCGATTTCGCGGGTCGTGGACCGGGATATGGATTGCGCCTTCGATGCCTCCCAGCGCCTGTAATTCTTTTCCGGTTCGCAAATCCTATACAAGGGGATACGGTATGAAGGTAACAATATTAGCCCTGTACAATACGACAGGTACGAGTGTAATGGGCCCTATGGATGTGTTCTTTCATGCAGGAAAACTATGGAATCATATTAATGGCTTGAAGCCGACACCCTACTTTGAAGTTGAAATTGCCGGTGTGGATGTAAAACCGGTCAAGTGCATCAATAATGTCTTGATTCAACCCCATTGTTCGATTGACGATGTGCAAGAAACAGATCTCATTATGATAGCATGTATTGCGAATTTTGAAAAAACCATAGAGCACAATTCAAAAGCATTGGAATGGCTCAAGTACCACTATCAGCAAGGAACAGATATCGCCAGTGTCTGCACGGGTGGTTTTTTTCTTGCGGCAACCGGACTCTTGGATGGAAAAACGGCAACGACCCACTGGGGCTTTGTGAATCAGTTCAGGAAACTGTTTCCGAACGTGCATCTCAAACCGGAACGCCTGATCACGGATGAGGGAAATCTGTATTGCTCCGGGGCATTATATTCCGGCGTCGATCTTTCCGTTTATCTTGTGCAAAAATACTGTGGCCATGAGACGGCTGTTCAATGCGCCAAGACCCTGATCCATGATATGGACCGAAACTCCCAGGTTCCGTATGCTGTGTTGGAATTTCAGAAGAAACATAAGGATGAAAAAATAAAGATGGTTCAGCAATGGATAGAGAATAATTTTACGGAAAAGGTCGATTTTGACGAGGTCGCCAAACAGAATGGAATGAGCCGGCGCACCTTCGAACGTCGATTCAAAAGAGCAACCGGTGATACACCATTGTTATATTTGCAGCGAACAAGAGTGGAAACAGGGAGAAGACTTTTAGAGGAACACTTCTTGACGTTTGACGAAATCTGTCATCACGTGGGCTATGAAAACAGCAACTCTTTCAGAGAAGTGTTTAGAAAGCATACCGGACTTCTGCCAACGGAATATCAGAAAAAATTCCGTATCGTCCCGGAACCGAAAACAGCATCGTGGGCCGCCTCCCCCAACAGAGCACCGGACGGTTTGATTACGAACAAAAGCACGTCTGTTCCTGCAGCAGAGCATTAGCCTTCTCTGGAGATCGTTTCCCGGAGGAAAAAGGTCGAAATAACGGAAACGACGGCGCAGCCGAATAGCACCAGGAAGGCCAGTCGGTATCCCTCCACGCTGAAGGTACCGTTGGGTTGTGCGTGCAGTTGCAGAATATATCCTAGCAGCGGCTGAAAGACGGCTCCTCCGGCAAAAGGAAACAGGTTTATCAGGCCGGTGGATGTTCCCGCCATGTACACGGGAAACAATTCCTTGGCGGTGGTGAAACCGATTACTACGATGGCGCTCGAAAAAATTCCGAGGCCGAGGACAAGGAGGTAGAGCACGGGCACGGACATGTGCTGGGTAAAAAAGGCCAGGAGGGCCGTGATCCCCAGAAGAATCAGACTCGAGAGCATGATCACCGGTTTTCGTCCCCGGAACACCCGGTCCGAAAGATAACTTAATAGCGGGCTGCCCACCACCATGCCCACGGCAATCATGGAAAGAATGCGGCTTGCCTCACCTTTGGTCAGTCCGTAAACCTGCATAAAAAAAGGGCCGCCCCAGAGTCCTCCGAAACTGAAAAAGATGCCGAGCGTAAAGAAAAACCATACGCCCAGGAACCAAAAGTAGCGGTACGTGAGTACTTTCTTGACTCCCTGCATGAGTCCGGGGGCGCCGCCGGAAGGTGCTTTGGATTCATGAAGTGTGGGCCAACCGAAATCGCTGGGCCTGTCGCGTACGAACAACCAGACCAATATCGCCAGCAGCAGCGTGAAAACTCCTACCGCCATGAAGGAGGATCTCCATCCAATCCAGGAACTTAGGGCCGCCAGAGGCGCGGCGGCGATTAAAGAGCCCACCCCTCCCATGGCCATGAGAATACCGGTCATGGTGGCGAACTCGCGAGGTCGAAACCATTCGGCCAACACTTTCATGGTGGGAACGAACAACATGGAGACCCCGATCCCCACCAGCGTCCGCCCGACTATGGCCAAAAAGACCGAGGGCGCCAAAGCGAGCAGCACGGATCCAAGAAACGCCAAACAGAAAAACAATGTAATTGTGCGGCGGGGACCCCAGGAATCGGAAAGCAATCCGGCGGGTAACTGCATGAGGGCGTAAGGATAGAAATAGGCCGCGCCCAGAAACCCGATCAGAGCGCCGCCCGTTTTCAGGTCCTTCATCATGTCCAGGGCCAACACGGCCGGACACAGGCGATGAAAGTACACCATGATGTAGGCAAAGGCCAAAATCCAGAAAATAAACCACCGATAGCGCAACGCCTTGTCCGTGGAATCCGAGGTCATCCGGCGCTCCTTGGTCAGAGAGGAAGAACAGCCCACCTATGTATCGTCCGCCTAAATCCGTGGTCGGAATACGCATCCGCTCTCATTCCAGATGTGCGATAAGATGAGAGAGCTCAGGTAATATGATTTTCTCCATAGCCAGTCTGCAAGCTTTGCTGCTGCCGGGAATGCAGAATACGGCCTTATTTCTCACCACTCCTGCGGTGGCCCTCGATAGAATGGCGGCAGGGCCGATTTCCCCGTAGCTCAATTGGGTGAATAATGAACCAAAAGCGGTCAATTCCTTATCCAAAAGGGGACGAAGCGCCTCGACCGTGACGTCGCTAGGAGTAATTCCCGTGCCGCCCGTTACGATAATCGCGCGCGCTGCCGTGCCGAGCAGCCGTTCGAACGCTTTCCGGATGAGGGTCACTTCATCTTTCACCACTTCCCGATCGGTCACCCGGTGTCCTTTACCCACAAGCAGATCGCGAATCAGATCTCCGCTTTTGTCCTGTTCCAGGTTTCTCGAGGTGGATACACTGAGAACGGCTACGCCGACGCTCGAGGGAGCGTTTTCACGATGGGGATGATCCGATGATAGGCTCAAAGCCTACTGCTCCTTCTTCTTGGCCACGACACGCACATCCGTGATGCGGGTCAGCGGATATTGGCCGTTTTCGTCTTTTTCCAGATACTTCACCATGTCCCAAATGGTGTTCAATGCCGCGGTTACGCCCACCAGAGCTTCCATTTCCACGCCCGTGCGGGCTCGGGCTTTGACCCCGCAACGGACGCGCACTTGTGAGGGCTCGACTTCGAACGCCAGCTCCACGGATTCCACAGGAAGAGGGTGGCAGTGAGGGATGACGAGGTGCGTCTGCTTGACGGCAAGCATGCCGGAGGCTTCGGCAAAACAAAACGGATGACCTTTCTTGATTTGGTTCCGAAGGATGCTATCGAGCGTCTCCTGTCTGAGTATCAAAAGTCCTTCGGCTACGGCCTCTCTCAGTATGACGTCCTTTGAGGATACATCCACCATGCCCATGTTCGAATCCATCCCGGAAGATGTTGTGCATTTTACGGCTAAATCATCGATGAAGCGCTGCAGGAACAGTGCCTCCCTCTTTCTCTTCCAAGCCGCATGTGTTCAGCGTGCCCAGGGCAAGTCCCAAGCCGTGGGAAGTCAATCCTTGCAGCTTTGTCCAAGATTACTTCCGATCAAACAACGGGTCCGCTTCCTGCAGTTGGCGCCTCATGACTTTGCCCACCAGGGTCTTGGGCAGTTCGTCTCTGAATTCAATGTATTTGGGCACCTTGTAATGGGAGATGTTCTCTTTGCACCATTCCCACAGCTCTTTCTCGGTAAGCTTCGCCTTGTAGTCCGGTTTGAGCACCACCCATACTTTGATGGCTTCCCCGCTAGCTACATCCGGAAGGCCCGCAGCGGCCACTTCGGAGACGCCCTCGTGGTTCCCGACGAGTTCTTCGACTTCTTTGGGAAACACCGAGTATCCTTTGACTTTGATCAGCTGTTTTTTCCGGTCGTTGATGGCCACCCTTCCCCATTCGTCCATGTACCCGATATCACCGGTCAGCAACCATCGCTTTCCGTCTATTTCCCGCACGGTAGCTGCGGTTTCCATCGGCTGATTCAGATAACTCGCCATCACCTGGGGGCCGGCCACCCAGAGTTCTCCGGTTTCGCCTATGGGCATTTCCCGGATTCCCATCTCGTGGTCCATGATTTTCCAATCGGTACCGGGCATGGGCAGGCCTATCTTGCCGATCATGCGAACCCCTTCGGTGAGGGGACCGGAGCACACTACGGGTGTGGCCTCTGAAAGACCGTATCCTTCTACGATGATGGCGCCCGTGGCTTTCTCGAACGTTTCCTGAACCGGCCGATGGAGCGGACCGGCTCCGCTTATGCAGCAACGGAGTTTTCTGGCAATGGGGTACTTCTCGATGCCGGGAAACTCTCCAATGCGCTGAAACAGTACTTCCGCTCCGCAATAGTAGGTGTTCCGGTCTTCCCCGATGGCGCAGATGGTTTTAAGCAACGCTTCGGTTTCCGGCGGTCTGGGGAACAACATCATCCACATGCCGGACTTGATGGAAAGGTTCATTACTACGGTCATGGCAAAGGAATGAAACAAAGGCAGAACGCCTACTGTGCAGGCCCCGGCGCCACCCATATACACCCAGGCGTCCAACTGGATCACGTTGGAAACGCAATTGAAATTCGACAACACCGCCGCTTTGGGCACGCCGGTTGTGCCTCCGGTCATAATATAGGTGGCAATATCGTCGGCGCCCACATGCACTTTCGGTGGATTCGGCGGTGTACGAACAAGATCCATATACCTTACGGCGCCCGAGGGAACGGGGCCATGGGGAATCTTTCCGAGTTTCTTCCCCAGCCATTTCTTGAGCGGGCTCAACTTAACCTGGTCCACGATGTTGGTGACAATGAGAATCTCTATGGGATAGTCTTTAAGAATGGGTTCAACCAGGGTTTCTATAAGCGAATCCAACACGATCACGGCCTTTACCCCGGTAATTTTGAATTGATGAAGCACTTCGCCGGACTTGTAGGTGGGATTCACGCCGGTCACTATGGCGCCCAGCCGCATGCAGGCATAGTATGAAACCACGTACTGAAACGAGTTCGGCAGCACCAGAGCCACCACGTCGCCCTTCTTGATGCCCTGAGCGGCCAATCCCGCAGCCACGGAAAGGACATGGCCGTGCAACTCGCCGAATGTCATAAACGTGTCGAGAAACCAGATCGCCTTATAGTCTTTGTATTTGGCTGCCGACTCGGTCAGCACGTCGTAGAGACCGATCTCAGGAAACTCGAGATTCTTGGGGACTTCCGACGGCCATCCTGCTTCAGGTTGAAACCAGGGTTTGCTTTCGTCAACGTAATACGGATTTTCCATGACCCGCTCCCTTCATAAGGCCCCTACCCACCTGTTGTTGTTCTCAGAAACCAATTGCCGAGTCGCTGTCTTTCTCAATTCCCACAGCCAAAAATTTAGTTATGGTTCTAAACTACTTGTCGATTTTATGCTGATTCTGCTTTTGTCGCGTTGCTTTTTCCATATCTTTCGGAATTCGTCTGATGATTTCTTCCATTTGAATGGTCCAAGTTGTCACCCATTCTCCATCATCGTATACTTCCAGACTGTCAGCATATATGGCATTGTATTTATCTTTTACATCCCCTGTTATACGAACGGTTCCGAACAGATGGCGTGCGAGTATCCGGTTCGATAGATTCAAGACAAAATAGTACTGTCCTTCATCCGTATACACGATAAGCTGTTCCGCAGTAGCTACAATAGGATCGTCCTCGTTGATAGGGCACGATATACCGTAAATGACACACATAAACGGTTTCACTGTTCCTTCTATTTGTCCCGCCAATGCGGGTATGCAGCCCAAAAACAAAATACAGGCGATCAAGGCGATCCGACTTTTTTTCAAGGGCTTATCTCCTTATAAAGCATCATCTGTTGGAGCTACGATCCGAGCCGGATTTTCATCGGCCCGGAGACCCTATAGAAGGGGATTATATCGTTATCAAGGGGTTGGAGCAAGGGAAAGTCGGACCTTTTCTATCGAAGTTTCCGTCTGAGGCCGAGTCAGCGGTTGCTGGAACGAATCATTCGGAAGAATGTCTGAGGTTTTTTCGTATGTAATCCTAAAATCCAACCTGTTCCGGTTCGAACTCTTGCACCGGCGGAGCATGCGATGCCGCTTGACCGACTTCTTGTTCGGACACTATACTGCCTTCGTTTCCTATGGATGGTCGCGGGGCATCGCGTTTCTATGCATAATTTAAAATGTGAGACCGTGACCATTTCTCTTGCGGGTTGACACACTGCTATCCGGTTATATTTTTATTGGGTACATTTTGCAGAGGCCTTCGTCGGGAGTCCTTCGGGAAAATTCTTTGCCGGATTCCATCTTTTTGACGACCATGAACGATTTGAGTGATCCCATGGGTAATAGCAGTTCAAGTCCTGTGTTGCACGTGTTGAACAACGGCGTGCGCGTCTGTTTCGAACCTTTTGAAGGTGCGCAGTCCTTTGCCATGTGTCTCCGGTTTATGGGCGGTGTCGGGAACGAGCCCGCAGAGAAACTGGGTCTGGCGAATGTAACGGAACTGGCCGTGATGAAGGGTACGGATAAGAAAGACGCGGCGGGTGTTTTCGATGCTTTGGACGCCCTCGGTGTCTCCCGATCCGTCAACGCGGGAGCGGAAGCGATTACGTGTCGCGCCCATCTGTTGCCTGCCAAGGTGCGGGAAGCGCTTCTGATTTATCGGGAAGTGTTCGAGTCGGCCGCTTTCCCCGAGAATGAGGTGGCGCTTGCAAAAAGGCTGACCCTCGAACAGATCAAAAGCCTGGAAGACCAGCCTCAGCGGAAGATCGTATATACGTCTTTAAAGGCCGCCCTGGGATATCCATTGGGCAGGCCCAAGCCGGGAACCGAAGCGTCGGTTACGGCCCTCGATCGAGACGACGTTGTCCGGTTCTGGGATCGGCTGGCGCATCCGGCAGCGCTCATCATCACTGCAGCCGGAGGCATGGAAGAGGAAGCGTTTTTCGAGGCTGTGGAGAAGGCCTTCCAGGACTGGAAAAAGGCCGGCTCAGTGCCGGAAGCTCACCCGGTTTCCGTCACTCCCGGGGTGGTTCACGAATCCAAGAAAAGCGAACAGGCTCACATCGGTGTCGTTTACCCGGCGCCTCCGCGGGCGGCCGACGATTTCTATGCGGCTCAGGTAGCGGCTACCGTGCTTTCCGGAAGCGGCTCCAGCCGTCTTTTTACCGAGGTTCGCGAGAAGAGGGGCTTGGTGTACAGCGTGAGCACGGTCTATAGTCCCTTTCGATCGGGCGCCGTCACTCTTCTGTATGCAGGCACCCGGGCCGATCGCACGGACGAAACCCTCGAAGTGTGCCTGGCCGAGGTGAACCGTCTGGCTGAACACATCTCCGCCGAGGAATTCGAACGCGCCAAAGCAGTAATCCTGGGAAGATTGCGAACCGTAGGCGAACTTGTGGCCGCCCGTTCCTCCGCATTGGTGGATGACCTCCTGCTTCAGGGAACGCCCCGTTCCCTCGAGGAAATACTGGAGGGCGTATCTTCTGTAACGCTGGAACAAGCCCGGGCCGCGGCCCGACATTACACACCGACTCCCAGAACCATCGCGGTGTTAGGGCCCCAAAAGCCCGGTCAGACTCGTTAGGAAATCGTCATGGCGGAAAACCCGTTTTGGAGCACCAAACTGGAAAACGGACTGTCGTTGGTTTTTGAAAGTATCCCTCG